>Ga0209591_10007783_pt1 | contig 11730 bp, 5 predicted proteins | sample MAT01_FD_187207 | JGI IMG/M metagenome (GOLD analysis project Ga0209591, IMG submission 187207) | Freshwater microbial communities from Lake Fryxell liftoff mats and glacier meltwater in Antarctica - MAT-01 (SPAdes) (version 2) | ecosystem: Environmental > Aquatic > Freshwater > Ice > Liftoff...
TTAATCCTTAAAAATCGAGCACGTCGAGGGGGTGAGTCTTCACTACAGACCAAAAAGGGCGTTTCCGAACCGGGCACCCCAAACTTTCCTAGGAAATTCGCGCGGCGATTCCGAAAATCTCCCAAAACTTTTCTCAAAACCGCCCCAGTATCGAAAGTCGGGCTAACGCCTTCAATCACGTCTGTGCCATCGGTCGCCCCAAACGCCGGGCCACCTCCGCCGACTGGATTGAACAAAACCTTTCCAACCGCTGGCCGGCCATCCGCCTCATCACCCGCTCAGCCACACCTTGAAAATGGAGTGCCAATACCCAACTCCAACTAAGCCCACAGCCCTTCAACCGAGTTTGATGCAGCCCTGCCTGAGTTGCGTTGGTGTGAAACCGTTCTTGAAACGCGTCCGTTATTTTTTGAGACTTCTGAAACTTGCCTAAGGTGATTTTCCTCTCCCTGACTCAGGCGCTCGAAAAGGGCGAAGCATGCGCTCTTCGGCGACAGCGGAGATGGCTCGGATGGGTATTGGCGGTGGGCTTGATTTGGGGGATGGCTCGGGTGGCTCTGCACGCGGCGGTTCCAGTTCTGGACGTAGCGGTGTTGTCCGATGGTCGGGTGGAGCTGAGGTGGCTGGCCGCAGGCGAAACCTATATTTTAGAACGGGGCGGCGTGCTGACGGATTTGCCCAATTGGGAGGCGACGACGGATGTTGCTCTTCTGGAAAATGGTTATTTCGTGGCCCGCACGCAGCCGACGTCGGTGGCTCGGTTTTTCCGACTGCGACAGGTCACGGGTCCGCTGGTATCGGTGACCGGAACGTCGCCCGAGGTTGGGGAAGGGAACGTGGCGGTGACCCGCGAGTCGGTCTTTGACCTTCGTGCCCCCTTGGCCGTGGGAACGTCGCTGAGCCTGGATCGTTTGCACGCCGAAGCGGCGGGACGGTCATTGCTCGCCCGCGCCGAGCTTTCGGCCGACCGGCGCCGGGCCACGCTGTATTACCTGGAAAATCTTCCCTCAGGAACGCGGGTGACGGTGACCTTTGAGGGGAGTGGGCTGCAGGATGAGGTGGGAAGAGCAGTTGATCTTGACGGTGATGGCGAACCCGGCGGAGCGGCGGTGTTGATCTTCGACACGGCCAACACCGCGAGGTTGGCCGGCACGGCCATCACCGGCCGGGTTTTGGCTTCCGAACGCGGTGCTGGAGGTGTCGATGTTCCGCTGGTGGGGGTGAGTATTTCGGTGGATGGACAGGAAGAAACGCTGCGCACCACCACCGCAGCGGACGGATCGTTCCGGCTTGAAGCGTGTCCGGCAGGTCGATTTTTCGTGAATGTGGATGGCCGCACGGCGACCGCCAGCCAATGGCCCAGTGGCGCCTATTACCCGGTGATTGGCAAAGCTTGGGAGGCGGAAGCGGGTCGCAGTAACAATCTCGCGGGTGGCACGGGGATCATTTACTTGCCCCTCGTAGTGGCGGGCACCTTGCAACCCGTAAGTGAAGTGGCGGAGACGCGAATCACGTTCCCGACGGAAATAGTTGCGGCCAATCCAAACCTCGCAGGAGTAGAAATTCGCGTTCCCGCCAATGGGCTGTTCGCGGACAACGGAACGAGGGGCGGTTTGGTGGGGTTGGCTCCGGTGGCGTCTGACCGTTTACCGGAACCGTTGCCTGCGGGATTAACCCATGCGCTGGACATTTCGATTCAGACCAGTGGCCCGCAAAATTTCACCGCACCCGTACCCGCCCGGTTCCCGAATCTGGCAGACCCGGTGACCGGTCAGAAATTGCCACCCGGCGCCAAGACCGCCTTGTGGAGTTTCAATCACGACACCGGACGGTGGGAATTGCAGGGTGCGATGACGGTGTCGCCTGATGGCGATTTTGTGGACACAGATGCGGGCGTCGGCATCCGCCAACCGGGTTGGCATGGGACCGCGCCGGGCACTTCCGGAAGTGGCGGTCCGAGTGGGGACTGCACTCCCGGGGGAATCTTGGCCGAAGGCACTTCGAGTTGCCGGCCGACTGATGACTGTCCAGAGGATCCGTCGGATGCGCTGCGTCAGTCCCGGCTGTGCGAAGCCCGAGCCGGCGCCTGCTCCATGAAATGTTACGAAGACTGCGGTACTTCCGGCAAACCGGAATCGTGGTTGGATTTCTTAAGTCTTGCCAAGGATTGCCGGGAAGGAGCGATCTGCTCCAAGGCCTGCTTGGACGAAGGCAAACGGTGTAAAGACAAATACCTGCGGTGTGTGACCGGGGGGCAGCGCCGCTCCGGAGCGGATTATCGGGTTGCGCGTCAGGTCTTCGACAGTGATCCCCTTGAACTTGAAGCGACCCGGTTGATTGCTCATCTAGAGGTGCGGAACGCGGTCTGGTTGAACTTGGTGGCGATTCTCGACTTGGCTCCCAGTTTCGCCCAGCTCACGCCCGTTCAGCGGTCCCAGGCCCAGCAACTAGCCACCAAATTGTTTGAGCTCTTTGGCGGGCAATGGCCTGCCACTTATGCCCAAGCTCAATTGCGGCGCTTACACCAGGCCGCGCTTCAATCGCCGCTGGCGGACGAGTTTTTGCCGCCGGCAAGCGGGTATTACGTGCTGGAAGATCTCTCCTCGGGTCTCATTCGCCGCGGACGCACCGAACCGCGTGGAATGCTTTCCGGAATCATCTTGCGAGCGGAAACGCCCTACCGAATTCGCCTCCTCCTCGGGACCGAACTGAGCTTTTTCGATAAAACGTTTATCAGCGCGGCGACCGGTCAGACCACCGATATTCCCTATGGCCGGGCTTTGGCCTTTTCGCCGGTCGATGCCGATGGCGATGGCGACGGGATTCCGGCGGAAGCCGAATTCGTGCTGGGCACTCGCGACGACCGCGTTGATTCCGATGGGGATGGCGTCGGCGATTTGGTCGAACTGCGCAATCACACGAATCCGCTCGATGGGCAACCGGCCGTTACCGGAGTCGTCGCTTCGCTGGATACTCCCGGATACGCGGCTGACCTGGCCGTCTTGGGTAATATCACTATTCTCGCCGATGGACTGGCGGGTGTGGCCATCGTGGATACCGCCGATCCGTTGCGCCCGCGGTTGCTTCAGCAGGTGGATACTCCTGGAGACGCCCGAGCAGTGGCGGTGGAAGGGGAGTGGCTGGCGGTGGCCGACGGTCCGGTTGGTTTGGCGGTGGTGAACCTGGTCAATCCGGCTAGTCCGGCGCTCACGGGATCGACCCCTCTCGGAAGCGCCGCGCGCGCGGTGGCGGTAGCGAACGGTGTCGCCTATGTCGGTCTGGCAAACGGTGCGTTAGTCGCTGTTGACCTGCTGACCGGACTGGAGCGGGTGCGGTATTCCTTGCCCGGTAATCCGGTGGTGGAGGACGTGAAGATTCAGGACGGACTTGTTTTCGTTTGGGCGGCAGGTCGGTTGGTGGTCCTGGATTCCGAGGACGCCTCGCTCAAACCTGTGGCGTCGGTGGATTCAGGCGCGCCCGGCGGTCAGTTTGATCGGCAGATGCGACTCACCTTGGGGCCGGACCGGGCGTATGGAGCCTATCCCAGTGGAATCGTCTTTTTCGACCTTTCCAATCCGAGAGCACCGAGCGTGCTGGCCAAGACGGGCACGACGCAAAATGGCTGGAAACAATTGGTACCGGTGCTTCCCAATCTCGCCTTGGCTCCGGACGGGGTGGCGCTGGTCGATGAACCCCAACATGAGGTGTCGCTCTACCGATTAGGTTCCGCCGGAACCGGCCTGGATTTCCAAGCCCGCTTTGTAACTCCAGGCGTCTCCCGAGCGATCGTGATCGAACGAGGTTTGGCCTTCGTGGCTGACGGTCCCGCCGGGCTGCAAGTGATCAATTTCGCGCCGACCGATACTGCTGGAATTCCGCCCACTGTGGAATTAGCGGCCGATTTCTCGCTGGACCCACCTCAGATTGAATCGGGTCAACGCGCCCGTTTGACCGCACGGGTCAACGATGACGTCATGGTGCGGCAGGTGGAGTTTTTTCTGGACGGTCAACGCGTCGGGACCGATGGGGGTTGGCCCTTCGAATTCTTTTTCACCGCGCCGGAGCGGACCGCGACTCGAACTCAATTCCGGCTGCAGGTGCGGGCGACGGATGTGGGCGGCAACGTGACCGTGACGCCGGAATTGACGGTGGAGATTCTGCCGGATCAGACCCCGCCGCGCCTACTGGCCGTGGCGCCTTCTCCAGGGTCCGTCTTGGAAACGGTCCTCCAGGTGGTGGCCTTCTTCAATGAGCCTCTGGAAGCGTTGTCGATCACGGCTAATCGGGTGCGGGTGCTCTCGGCTGGACCGGACTTGGTTTTCGGTAATGGGGATGACACCGCTGTCTCGGGTACGCCGGGATATAGCCCGGAAAGCTTGGCCGTGACGTGGACCCCGATCGGGACGCTGACCCAGGGACGGTATCGGTTCACGGTTCAGGGGATTTCGGATCTGGCGGGTAACGTCCAAACCGAGCTGGGCCAATCCATTTTCTATGTCGTTTCCGGTGGTCCGGACGGTGATGCGGACAACGATGGGCTTTCGAATTCACAGGAAGGAGCTGCCCAAACAAATCCGTTTGTGGCGGATACCGATGGGGATGGATGGCCGGATGAAGTTGAGTTGAGCGATCGCAAGAATCCGCTGGATCCGGCCTCGCGTCCGAACTCGGCCTGGGTGGCCCAGCCCCCGGTCTGGCTGGTGGTGAGCGATCCGGATGATCGGCTGCCGCCGCAAGCGGGACCCGCCCTGGCACGGCCGGGGATTATCGTGACCGTCACAGATCCGGCGGATCAGTTTCCGACGGTAGTCGGTCCGATCCTGGCGCAGCCGCCGGTGGTTGTTGAAGTTGGCGATTCGGATGATCGGCTGCCGCCGCAAGCGGGACCCACGCTGGCACGGCCGGGGATTATCGTGACCGTCACGGATCCGGCGGACCAATTGCCGCTGGTGCCCGGTCCGATCCTGGCGCCGTTGCCGGTCTGGTTGGAGGTGACCGATCCGAACGATCAATTTCCGGCAAGCTTGACCCCGGTTAGGGCGCGGCCGCCGGTCACCGTGATTCGACCCTAACCCTATTTTTGCCCTTGATTAGGAGTTCTCGCATATGAAGACACATGTTCCCCAGATAGCCTTAATGGCTTGGCTCGGCCTTAGTGCAGCGGGTTTGGTTGCCCAGGAATTTAATTCGGGTAGCACTGGTTCGTACGGTGCGCTCACGGTCGCCAATAACGCTACGTTAACCGTGGAGTTGCCGCCCGACGGTATCCTGCACTGCACCACGGTTACGGTCGGTATCAGCGCCACCCTCCGGTTTACCCCCAATGCGCTGAACACCCCCGTATATCTCCTGGCCCAGAGTAATGTCGTTTTCGAGTCCGGTTCCTCCATTGGTTTGACGGGGGGCAATTCCAGCGGAGCACTGCCAGGACGGGGCGGTCCCGGCGGATTTGGTGGTGGCTACGGTGGCTTTGGTCCTACGGCTCCGGCTAATCGCGGAGGAGACGGGTTTGGACCGGGTCGGGGTGTCAACGCTCAGAACAAAGTGCACGCCGTGTATTCCCGCACCTTAGGAGCCAATACGTCTATTTATGGCAATGCTCTTATCCTACCCCTGATCGGTGGTTCGGGCGGGACGGGCGGTAATGGTAATCCCGGTCAGGGCGGCGGCGGAGGGGGCGGAGCCATCCTGATTGCTTCCAGCACGTCCATTGTGATGAACGGCCAAATCAATGTCACGGGTGGATCGGGTGGTGCCGGTTATGGCAGTGGTGGCGCCGTCCGTTTGGTAGCTCCCACGGGAGGTGGCAATGGAAATATCCAGACGGCAAACCTTGACGGCAACCAGGGACGCATCCGCATCGATACCACGGAGCCCACGGCCTTCCGGAACCTCAACCTCAATGGGATGGCCACTCGGGGGAAGCAGATGTATGTGTTTCCGCCGACCGCTTCGTCGCTGCATTTTGTGGAGGTAGCCGGGCAAACGATCGCCGTCGGGGAGCCGGCGACGGTCACGGTCACTCTCCCGGTGGGAGCACCCCTGACGCAAACGGTTGTGCTGCGAGCGCAGGGTTTTACTGGTGAAGTACCCGTTCGGTTGGTCGTCACTCCCGAACATACGGCCTCGACCGTGGTAGATTTGGTGCTGAACGCCTCCGCGAATCCGCCGGAACTCACCACCCAGATCAGCCTACCCGTGGGCGAGCCCACACGCGTCGAAGCGTGGACTCGGTGAATTCCGGGCCAAACGGGTATGCCTCGAATCCTGGGCGAGGCGATCCAACAACGGGCGGCCGATGGAGCGATGAGTTCGGCGAGACGTATTCACCCTATGATGGCCGCCACTCTAACGAGCGAATTATTCAAGGCATTACCTCTCCCCTGAGTAGTGGTCCCTTGAATTGCGGGCGAAGCCTGTCCTCGACAGGGTGCTCAGCCAGCGGCAACGTGTTGCTTATGCACGCCAACCGTCGCGGCCTTGGACATCAGCCTCCGTCCCTCCGGGCGTTTACTCTGATCGAATTGCTCGTCGTGATCGCTATCATCGCGATTCTGGCCGGAATGCTTCTGCCCGCCCTGGCCAAGGCCAAGGCGAAGGGGCAGGCCGCCGCATGTCTGAATAATCTGAAGCAAATGGGGTTGGGTCAGATCATGTATGTGACGGAGACCGGCAAGACCTTCCCGGTGGGTTACACGCCCAGCAATTTCTGGATGGCCGTGATTCGACGCGATGTTCCGGCCGATAAGATCCGAATCTGTCCCACGGCGCCGGTTCCTTCCAAGCGGCTCCCTTCCGGCGAGGCGGTGGGAACTGCCACCGCCGCTTGGTACGGCCCCATGAGGACCCCGGTGCAATGGAACACGGGCTTCGAGAGCAGCTACGGGATGAATGGTTGGATGTACTCCCCGGTGGGTGAAGGCGTGCAGGATCCCAAAAAACAGTTCGCCGGTGAAGGCAGCTATCAGAATCCGGTGAAGACCCCCATTTTCGCGGATTGCAACTGGGCCGACTCCTGGCCCCTGGCCACCGATGCGCCCCCGCGCGACGTCGGAACCGGTGGCAACTCCGCCATGATGCAGCGATTCTGCATCGCTCGGCATGGGTCGACCCCGGGTGGCAAATCAATCAAGGTCCCGGTGGGTGCGGTCATGCCCGGGTCGGTTCACATGGTCTTTACGGATGGCCACGTCGAGTCCGTCAAACTGGAACAACTGTGGTCGCTCGCCTGGCACCGAGACTATATTGAGCCAGCCAAGCGCCCGCGGTGAGTGAGAGCCTGGCAGGAGATCGTGCCAACCTCAGGGTTGGGGTTTGAGAAGGATTCCGCGGGTTACCCCGTTATTCGGTAAGAAGCTTAGCAAGCCGCTGGCCCTGGTAACCCAGCCCTGTGGACGGTAGTTGCCGGTGTCGCCGGCACCGGCACCGACGCATACAACCGCGGCATTTATGCTGGGCGTTGGCCCCTGTATCGCTTCGATGCCGGACCGTTTGACCGCTTTCCCGCCTCGGTCTGGTTTTGCGGCGCACGCAGCAGTCCGCTGGCGGAAGGCGTCACCTCGCTCCAGGGGCGCGAATACCCCATTAGCGTCCGTCCTGACTGAGCCGATCGATCATCTCGGTGAGTTGCTCCAGGTCCACGCCGGGAGGGGCCGCCTTCACGATCCACTCTAGGTCTTCCCGGGCTCTCGCGAGGTCACCGGTGCGGGAGCGGAGTCGGGCCCGATCGACCCGCTGTGCCGCCTCCGAACGGGTATCGCCCGCGATCGCCACCAAGAGATCGGCATACCGTAGCGATGCAACCGCGCTTTCGTCCCGCTCGGTGAATGACTGCAGGTTGCCAACCAGGCGCATCAACATTTCTCGCTTGGTCGCCGGCCGGATCAATTCGGATCGCACCGGGACACGTGAGAAGTTCGCTCCCAGTTCGTCCGCCTCGCTGTGGGTCAGATAGCGGCCGCCGTCGAAGACATCGATCAGCCGTTCGTTGCCGTCCGGCGGGGCATGTTTCACCAGGAAGTGTCCGGGCAAGGGAACGCCATACACATGAGCCAGACCCGCCCGATCGGCCACTGCCAAAAACACGAAGCTCAAGGTGATGGGCAGGCCTTCGCGGTCATCCAGAACTTCATTTAGATAACTGTTGGCGCGGTTGTAGTAGTCGTGCCGGCTTCCATGAAATCCGTTCTCCTCGAAGAGGAATTGGCGCAGTACTTCGATTCGTTCGGGGGCTGACATAGCGTCTTTGAAGCGGCCGCGGAGTTCGGTCCCGAGTTCATCGAGTTGTTGGCGATACACGGGGATGTCGAGGTCGGGATTGTCGAGTCGAGCGACCAGGAGCGCAGCCCGGGAGAGGTCAATGTGGTCCTCGGGTTGGTTGAGTTCGGCAACCAGTTCTGTGCGCACCTGATCCCGATGCAACTGCTGGGAAAGTTCGCGCAGGCGCGTGGCTTCCTGCTCCAGTTCGCGGGCGCGGGTGGCGAGGAAGCTTCGGGCGGCCGACAAATTCGTGCGCAGGGCGGTCAATTCACCCGGGCCGACTCGGGCCGCCGGCGACTCGGGGCCGCCCAACGCCTGGACCAGGGAGGGCGCGAGCGTGGCCGAGGAATCAAGGGAAGGGGCGCAGTTGAATTCCCGAAACTCGGCGACGGTGCTCCGAAACTTGGCTAGCCCGACCCGGCGTCCTTGGAGGGCTGCTTCGGCGAGTGAGAATACTTCCGCCCCATTGACCCAGCAGATAATTCGTCCGGGTTCGTGACGGACCCGCAGAACATTCCAGTCACCGGGGCGGTACGCGGTGCTGGGAGTTGTTCCCAAGATTCGCCACGAATAGACGTCGGCCCCTTCAAATGCGGTCAGGCGAAGTTGGCCGCCTGTGGGATAGAATCCGTAGTGGACTCCGTCGTCGGTTCCGCCAAAGACGAGGCCAGCGGCTCCCGACACGTCCTGCAGCCGAACGGTGACGGTCAATTCATAGGGCAGGATGGGAGCTTCGGAACGGTGCACTACGAAGGAACGACCGCCGAACCCGGTGCCGATGCCCTCGACGTGGACCCGACCGGAACGTTGCCGCCATTGGGCTCCCAAATGAGGCTCCCACTGGGCGGGATTGAGAACGCCGGTCCGGACCCAGCGCGCAAACGGCACCGGGTTAGGCCGTTCCAGGAGGGGCTTGAGTAAATTGATCGGGGTGGCGAAACCAAGATTGCGCGTGAGCAGAGACTTGGCGTTGACGAGCCCATGGACCCGGCCGGCTCGATCGAGCAGGGGACCCCCCGAATTGCCTGGCTCAATCGGGATGGCGAGTTGGAGCATTTCAATTTCCTCAAAGGTGCGTCGACCCGAGAGGACGCCGGCGACCACGGAATTTTCCAATCCGAGTGGATTGCCGAGAGCGACGACTTCGGCGCCGGTGGCCAGGGTTGCGCTGTCGCCAAGCGGAAGCGCCGGCAGATTGGTGGCGGCGACTCGTAGAATTGCGAGGTCCGTGTGGCGGTCGAACGCGTGCACCGCGATGACCTCCAACTCCTGGCCTGAGGCGAGTCGCGCCGTCACCGGGCGCGCTTCGCCGACCACGTGCAGGCTGGTGGCGATCAAGCCGGACGGGTCGATTACAAAACCCGTGCCGACACCTTCGCTCGTTCCATCCCGTCCGCGGGTGGCGAGGACCACGAGGCTGGGGCGCGCACGGGCGGCCAGTTGTTCGGTGGTGAGGTCGGCTAACTCGACATGGGTTGCGGAGGAGCGGCCGGAATTCGAGTTCGGGGTTGCGGCCGGCTTGGCGGGCGCGGACTTCGGACGTTTGGGTTTCAGGTCGGCGGCGACTGCGGTCAGCAGGGTAAAAATGGCGAACCCGATTATCAGGCTGTTCGAACCCCTGCCGCAAAAAGTCATGGCGCGACGCTAGGCCAGTCGTGGTAATCCGCCAATCCCGTGAATTCTGGATTCTGATCCATAATGGCCCTTGCCTTGGGTGGCCTCTGGCCTTCGCCTTAGAAGAAGTACGCGCCTTCTCAAAGACATCCCTAAGTGTTTCCGTGATCATGCTGAACTCCCACGACCTTCAAGACCTCAATGTCCGGGGTATTGCCCCATCCGAGGCTGAGCAGCAGCTCGGTCTGTTCCGGTCTCCCCCGGCTTCCGCTCGACTGGAGCGGCCGGCCGTGGTGGGCGACGGCATCCTGCGCTTAAGCGAGGCAGACCAGTCCAAGTACGAGCGTCTGGGGCTTGAGCTCCTGTCGCAGGGCCGGGTCACCAAGATGGTCCCCGCCTCCGGCGCAGCCACGCGGATGTTCAAGGATTTCCTGGCGGCGCAGGAGAGTTCCGATGGTGTGCTCTCCGGTGCCGTGGCCGAGGCCTTCGCCAGGGTGGAGCAGTTCGCTTTTTTTGAGGCATGGAAGCGGGCCGTCGGCGTCGATTCAAATCCGGCCTTCGCCACCCTACTGGTCTCGGATCATTGGCGGGACGCGCTCGAAGCCTTGCTCCAAGCCCCTGGACTGGACTATGCTAATCGGCCTAAAGCTCTGTTGGCCTTCCATCGCGTTAAGGGTCAAGTTCGCACCGCGCTCGAAGAACAGCTGCGCGAAGGTCTCGAGCTCGGCACCTGCCACGCTCATTTCACGGTTTCGGCCGAGCATCGCCGGGGCTTTGAAGCCCAATTGACAGCGCTCAGCCTGCCGTTGAACACCAGCTTGAGTGAGCAATCCCCGAGTAAAGACACGCTGGCGGCCGAGGCCGACGGTTCGCCCTTCCGCGACGCTCAAGGGCGCTTGGTCTTTCGTCCCGGCGGTCACGGTGCCCTCCTGCACAACCTTCAGGCCTTGGTCGCGGGTGGTCATAGCCAGGTCATACTTAAGAACATTGATAACATCGCCCATCCCAAGCTCTGGCCTGTGGCCTTACGCTGGAAGCGGATTCTTCTCGGCCTCCTGCACGAGCTCGGACCCCTGGACCGCCCCGTCCGCGTGGCTGGCGTCGTTCCTAATACGGGCGAACCGGGCGGTGGTCCGTTCTGGGTCGATGGTCGGCTGCAGATTGTGGAGAGCGCCCAGGTGAACCTAAAGGACCCGGGTCAGAAGGCCCTCTTCAATGCCAGTACCCATTTCAATCCGGTGGACCTCGCGTGTCGGTTGACCGACGCCCACGACCGGCCCTTTGACTTAACGGAGTTTCGCGATCCCAAGGCGGTGTTCCTGGCGCAGAAAAGCCATGGCGGCCGACCCCTGCAGGCGCTGGAGTTGCCGGGCCTCTGGAACGGCGCGATGGCCTATTGGAAGACAGTTTTTGTGGAAGTGCCGCTGGAGACCTTCAACCCGGTCAAAACGGTGAACGATCTACTGAAGCCCGCGCATCAGCCTTAATCAGATCCCGACGGCGCAACACCTGGGAGCGCTGGCGTCTCGCCGGCAATTTCTCCCCAACCGAAGAGCCGGCGAGACGACGGCGCTCCCCGGGAGGTGGAGAACTCCGTTGGCCCAGCGGGCACACGCGACATTCTACCCACCTCCCAGAAGTCGTGCATGAACTGTTGCCGTGGGGAGACAGATTCTATCCACAGATTTGGTGAAACCAACCCAGTTGATCAGAGCCATGGTTCATACCATTTTTTGGTGTCCCTTCGGCAAGGGTGCGCTGCCGGTCGGACGGGTAACTTTTCCGCAGGAGCGGGTCCTGCCGCCGGGGTCTCAGGGTGAAGCGGGCGGGTCGGCAGGTTCGTGGGCCTGGCGGTAG
>Ga0209591_10007784_pt1 | contig 11730 bp, 10 predicted proteins | sample MAT01_FD_187207 | JGI IMG/M metagenome (GOLD analysis project Ga0209591, IMG submission 187207) | Freshwater microbial communities from Lake Fryxell liftoff mats and glacier meltwater in Antarctica - MAT-01 (SPAdes) (version 2) | ecosystem: Environmental > Aquatic > Freshwater > Ice > Liftoff...
TCGTCTGTGATCCACCGGCCCTCGGCGACATTGTGCGTCAGCGGTTTCTCGCAGTAAACGTGCTTCCCAGCGCGAGCGGCCAGCACACAGAGGTTCGCGTGCCAGTGGTCCGGCGTGGCAATCACGACGGCGTCGAGACCAGGCATCTTGAGTAATTCGCGGAAGTCGGCGAACGCCTTCACGCCCTTGTAATCGCCGGACTTTACGCGGTCGGCGTACTTCTTCTCGACGGTCTGCTGGGCGCTTTCGAGCCGTTCCTTAACGACATCGCACACCGCGACGACTTCGACTTCCTTACGACCCAGAAGGCCACTCAGGTGACCACGGCCCATCGTGCCCACGCCGATGAAGCCCACGGTGAGTTTGTCGCTCGGGGCGATGCCAGGGGCACGCGAGAACACGAACGGAACTGCGGCCGAGGCGGCCAGGAACTTGCGGCGGGAGAGCATAGAGGCTCCAAAGTGGAAAGGGGAGAGAGTTTCACAAATCACTTCAACCAGATGTCGCCATACTCCAGAAACACCTTCCAATCGTCGGGTGTCATGGAGTGTTTGCCGGTGCGAATGAAGTACCCGAGGCGTTCCGGCGCGAGTTTACCGGCTGCTGGCATCTTGTCCGCGACGAGTGGCTTTGGCAAGTCGTAGAGCGCATAAGCCGGAACGGCGGCCTTCAGCACGTCGAACTGACCGTCGGGGTTCGCCCACTGATCGTCTTCGGCGTTGGTCATCAACACGGGCCGCGGCGCACAGATCGCCACAAGGCCATTCTGGTCGAACGGCAGCTTCGTGGTGTCGTCGTTGAACGCCTTGAAGTTGCCACAGAACCAGTGCGGGAACGCCGTGTTGATGCGTGAAACCGGCTCGGCCTTCGCGTTCTTGCTGCGGCTCGGCCCGGCTCCACCGCAACCGGATTGGTGCGGAATCACGACGGCAATGCGGTCGTCGAATGCGCCCGCGAGCAGCGCCGTCTTGCCCAGGCGCGAGTGACCCACGACGGCCAACCGTTTCGCGTCGATGTCCTTGGCCATCACGAGGTAATCGACCGCGCGGTGCGTGCCCCACGCCCACCACATCACAGTCGCCGTCTCGGCGGGGTTGGCTTCCCCGGCCGGAACGGGGAGTGTCTTGCGCATGCCTTCCGCCACGGTCGGCCGGTCGGGTTGTATGTCGCCGCAATAGAACGTGGCGACCGCGTAACCCTTCTCGATGATCTGCGCGAGCGGCCAGGTGTCGGCTTGCTTGCCGCGACCCTCGGCGCTCGCCTGATTCTTGACCACGCCGGGGTAGCGGTCCGGCACCCATTCCGTGGGTATGCGAACCTTCTCGTGATCGGTCACGAGGTGATTCCCGCCGAAGTTCGGCCCAACGAAGCACGCCGTCGGCGTCTTGCCGTTGGGCGACGCCACCAAGAGGTAAATCTTCGGCCATTCTGGCGGGCCGAACGTGATCTCGACTTCGCGGAGTGAGCCTTTCCCCCCGAACGCTTTGGCGTCCTCGAAGAGAACCTTGGCGGTCACTTTGTCGGGCTTCGCGGGGAAGTTGCCGTACATGTAATGCTCGAACGCCGCCTTCAATTCGGGCCGGCGTTTGGCTTCCCAATCGGCTTTCGTGGTGATCTTGGTGCCGTCGAGCATCACGCACGGGTTCGGCATCTCGGCCTGCGAGGGCAGTTTGCCGACTGGCGGAAAGTCGAAGGCGAACAGTGCGGGGATCGACACGGCGAAGGCTCCAAGGAACGCGAGCGGGAGGCGCATGAGAGAGGCTCCAGGGTGGGACTGGCGAGCGGTGTCCGTAAGGGCACTGTTCTTGTGTGCGTCTCGAAAGAACAGTGCCCTTACGGACACCGCTCGCCAGGGTTGGCGGTGATCAGAAGGCATACCCAAAGATGGAGATGGCAACAGCGAGCGTTTCCATGCCGACAATCTCGAGCGGCAGGCTGAACGACTCATTCGCTTCAATGCGAAGGGTTTTGCCGTCGTCGCGGATCACGGTCAAGTTCGGGAACAGGTGCTTGCTGAGTTCGTGAGCGTTGGGAATCAAGCCCACGTCGAGCGGGTCGAAGTCGGTTTCGGTGTTCTCGTTGCCGAAGTTGCCGCGGAGGCCGAGCGTTCCAAGGAACAGCGGCCCGATGCAGCACAGGTTCTTCGCGGTACTGCTGGGGTCGCAGAACTGGAGGGCACAGGCGTCGGCTGGCAGTTTCGCCAACCGGGCCGCCGTCGCGGTGTCCGGCTTCCACGGCGTGAGGTCACCCTTCGACCGCAAGATGAAGCCCTGCACGCCTTGCGGGTAGAGCGAGACGACGAGCCATTCGCCCACAACGGCGTAAGTCGGAACCAGAATGCCGAAGCCGCGCGAGTGGAGTTCACGATATTCCACGCCCTTGAGCATCTTCTTGCGAACCTTAACGGGGGCGCTCACGAGCGTTTCGAGACCGGTGTGAATGCGGTCCGCGAGCGCCTTGGCCTTGGCGGGGTCTTTGAGTGAGACGCAGAACACGGTCCCGAAGATCGCAAGCCCTTCATTCGGGCTTTGGTAAACGACGACCTTGTCGCCAAGGCAAGGCAGCACGTCTTCCTTTACGTTGAGGCCGGTGCTGCGGTCGAATTCCTTGGCGAGATAGTCGCGGCGAAGCTGAATCTTCTCGGACGGGGTGCGGACTTCATCGTCGCCGAATGGCTCGTTCATGCCGAGTGTTTCGATGAAGGCGAGGCCGGCGTCGTAGGTTGCCTTGGCGTTCACCCGCACGGCCAGGAAGCGGCTCACGTCGGCAGGCATTGGCGGCAAGTCTTTCAACGTGAGCGGTTCGTTCTTCAGCATGTTGGCGAAGCCCTTGCGTTCGCCCGCGAGATCGATTTCCCACACGGAACGCGATTCCTTCCCTTCGAAGCCCGAGTTGAGGATCACGGCGCGAAGGTTACCGAGGCCGAGATCATCGAGCCGTTGATTCAGCCCAGGAACGAACGGCCCGGCGATGGACTTGGCGAGACCCACGATCTTTCCAGCATCGACAAACCCACGGGCCACCGATGTGAACGCCGGTTTCTCTTGGCACCGCATGAAGAGTGGGTGCTTGCTGATGCCGCCAAGTTTCGCGTTCGCCTGCACTTGCTCCACCATCGTTTCGGGCTTCGTCGTGCCGATGTAAAGCACGAAGTGCTTGCCTTCGAGCCACCATGCGCCCTGGAGTTCCATGAGCGGCTTGGCTTCCGGCGCGTCGATCTCAACGTCGGCGGGATCGGCCTTCTTCGCCCCGCGTGGTTGACGTGGTTCGGCGGTTGCCTTGTATTTGAAGCCCTTGCGGCCGTGGGCGGCGAACGGCTCGACGCCGTAGTCGCCCGATTGCAGCGCGAGCCGCAGCGCGGCGAACAGCACTTCGGAACGGTCGCCGACATCAGGCATCACCAAGAGAACTTGCACATCGGGCACAAGAGCTTCCGGGCCGGGGAGCTTGCCTCTGAGCAAGCCGCCGAAGGCGTCGCTCAAGCCCTTGAGCGACGCCTTCGGCTCGCGGATTTCCGCGCCGACGACGATGCCCTTGTCCGCAAGCAGATCGACGAACTTCGAGGCGTTCTTGAGGTCCGCGAGGTTCGCCTTGAGTTCGGCGAGCGGCTTCCCATCCAACAGCGGGTCGGCGAGAAGGCTGTTGCCGAGAAGTTTGGGCACCTTGGCAATCAGAGCGCGAACGCTGTCGCCGGTTGGGCCAGCCATGACGCCGCCCCAATACGACTTCTTGTAGGTGTCGGCGTGTGGCGTGACGCCATCCCAGCGGAAGTAGAGTTGCGACGATGGGGAAAGCAGTGTCTCGGGCGTCGAACCGGGCACCGGGTCGGCAGCGCGGGTCGGCGCGGTTGCGGCAAATATGCAAAAAGCCGTTGCAAACAAGCGTGACATGGGTTGGTTCTCGTAGGTGGCGGAAGCCCCGGCAAGCGGGGCGAAATGACGTGCATCTTCATCTAGCCCCCGGTAATCCGGGGTTCTTCTGTCCTGAATGCGTGGGTCACTTGTCCGGCGAGAACGCCGGCGGGAACACCAGCCCCGATTTCGGCGCGTCGATGAACGCCAGTTTCTCAAACTTTTCGCCCAGCACGGCCTTGCTCTCGACGCCCAGCCAGTTGTCGAGGAGCGTGGCGTACACGCGACGGAAGTCGGTGTGATACTTGATGTCGCCGTCGGTGAGGTCCGACATACTCGGGTGCTTGCCGATCAGCCCGCCGACGACCTTGTTCCCCGCGACGAACATGCAGGAACCGCTGCCGTGGTCGGTGCCGCGGCTGCCGTTCTCCTTCACACGTCGGCCGAACTCCGAGTAGGTCATCAGCGCCACGCGGTCGCCGTGCTCGCCCAGCGCATCCATGAAGTTGCCGATAGAGGTGGACAGATTGCCGAGCAGGTTGGCGTGCATCGTGGCCTGCCCCGAGTGCGTGTCGAACCCGGTGAGTTGCACATAGTAAATGCGGGTGCCCATGCCCTTCTGGATCAGCCGGGCGATCAGCCCGAGCCGACCGCCGAGCGAGTTCAAGTCGCCACCAACCCCGCGACCGTTACCATTGAAGCGGTCGAACTCGCCGGGTTGGACGGGTTGGCCCCCGTCAGCTTCCCCGAGCGCTTCTTCGAGTTTCTGAAGGCTGCTGTAGGTCTGGAGTTGGCGCTTGCGGACGAACGAGGCGAGATCGGCCTTCGGGTCGCTCGGCGACTCGGCGTTCAGCGACTCAAGGAGCTTCTTGCGCGGTGCGGTGTTACCGGACAGTTTCAGTTTGAAGTTGGCCCGATCCGCGAGCGAGATCACGCCACCATCGGCACCTTGCAGCGCAATGGGAAGGCGTTCCTCGCCAAGGAACATGCCCGGAACGCCGGCATCCTTCACGTTCATGCCGGGGATCGTGCGGGCGAGCCAGCCGCTGACTTCGGCGCGCTTCGGGTCCGCGAGTTGCCAGATGTCCATGCTCTCGAAGTGCGAGCGATCTGGGTTCGGGTAGCCAACGCCCTGAATGACGGCGAGGCGTTTGTCGTCGTAAAGGCGTTTCAGTTCGTTCAGGCGGGGGTGCAAGCCGCAATAGTCGTCGAGTTTCAGCACGTCTTTCTTGGCGAAACCGAGCGTCGGGCGGGCCTTCTGGTAAAGGTCGTCACCATACGGGGCGACGGTGTTCAACCCGTCGTTGCCGCCGGTGAGTTCGACCACAACGAGGATGGTATCCTTGGGCTTCTCAAGTTTGTCGGCCGCATGCGCTGTCGATGCGAGGAAGTCGGGCACCACCGAACCGACGGCCAACAGGCTTGATGCGCCAACCGTGCGGGATAAAAAGTCGCGGCGGGAATGCATGGGAACCTCTGGGAGCGGGATTCAGGGTCGGGGATTCAGGCGTTGGAATTCAGCATTCGGGATTCAGGGAAAAAGACGCGGAATCGTGTCTTGGCATTCGCAAATTGCCGACTCTTCCTCTTCCCTGAATGCCGAATCCTGAAAGCCGAATCCTGCTAATTCAACTGATATTCCGGCAGACACATCATCGCGTGCAGCGCTTCGCGGACGCGGGCCTTGAACGCATCCGAAGCAAGATCGGGCTTGTACGGCTTCGGCTTCACGGCGTGCGGTGGCGGTGCCACGGGGAGCGGATCGGCCTTCTTGGATGGGACGGACATGGGCAAATCCTGCGGCGGAATGGTGCCGCCACCAGGGAGATCGGGGTAGACGGGCCGCCCAATCGGATGCCCGTTCGTGGGGTCCGGCGGCTCGCTGAGGAACGCCACGAGCTTGGCGGCGGTGGCCGGGGACACGGGTTCGCCGTGAAGGAGTTCGCCCATCCGGCGCACGATGGCGGGGATGTCCTTCGGCTTGGTGGCGTAGACGAACGTGAGCGGGTCGAGTTCTTCGGGAGGCGCGGGCGGCGGTCCGGCGGGCATTGGTTGGCCGCCAACTTGCTGGAACGTAGTGTTCGCCCCGAAGCCGAGGCCAAGCCCGGTGGAGCGGCGAACGGTGGCGGGGTCCCAGGTTCCGAGGGCGACCGTTTCGGCGAAGTTATTCCGTGCCAGCAACGTGGCGCTATTGAGCCAGTCGGTGCCGGTCCGCCAGCCCTTGACGTTCGGCGGGGCGAACAGGACTTGCCCCATCTTCGCCAGCGGGTCCACAAGGTCGGCGAGCGGAACGCGGCCAGGGGTGACGGCTCGCATCGCACCGACGGCGTACTCGACCGGCCACTTCACCCGCTTCCGATAAGCGTGTTCGCTGAAGAACAACTTTGACGCGAGCATCACGTTCACGAGCGAACCGATGTCGTACTCCGACTCGCGGAACCGCGCTTCGAGTGGTTCGAGCAGCGCTTTCGGCGGGGCCGTTTCGCACACGAGGAAGGCATACAACTTCCCGACGAGGAACTTCGCGCACGCCTTGTGGTCGCAGCAAATCTCAAGCACATCTGTGCCGGTCCATTTGCCGGTCTTGCCGAGGATGGTCTTCTCGCCGATGTCGTGCAGGACGGGTTGATTCTCGAAGGTCGAAACTTCGGCGTCGTGGTGCCAGCCGGTGAAGGCCCGGGCGGCTTCTTGCACATCCTTCTCGGAATAATTGCCGACGCCGAGGGAAAAGAGTTCCATCACTTCGCGGGCGTAGTTCTCGTTCGGGGCACCCTTCACGTTGCGGTTCGAGTCGAGCCAAACGAGCATGGCCGTGTCGCGGCTCATGTCGAGGAGGAACGGACCGAAGTGTCCAAGCGCGTGCTTGCGGAGGATGGCGTTCTGCTCAAACATGAGCTTCGTGCTGCGCACTTTGGCGTAGCTGGTGGCGAAGTGGTTGTGCCAGAAGAGCGCGAGTTTCTCACGGAGTGGATGCCCGCCTTCCAGCATGGCATAGAGCCACCACACGCGAAGGTTGCTCGGTTCCGTATAGAAACGGCCGGTCTCGGTGAGTAACTCCAGGCGGTCGGCCGCGTCGGCTTCGCCTTCAAGCAGGTGAGCGAGCGTCTTGGGGAAGCCATTCTTGAGCGCCGCATCAATCTCGGCGGGTGTGGCACCGAACGCCGCCCGGCGGTAAAGGTGGGCGATGCGTTTGCGGTCCCACGGTTCCGCGACCGACGGCACCCAGGGCTTCCAGGCATCGACGGGATCGACCTTGGTTAAGTCAGTTGGCAGGGCCATACCGAACTCCGTGTCAATGATGGGTGATCAATCAAACGAAGCAGCCAAGCAAAACGAGACATGAGGCCGGAGCAATCCGACCTTACGCATTGTCAACCGGCAAACAACCGCTGGCAACAGGCAACCTGCTACTTCTTCGCTTTTGCTTCCGCTTCCTTGGCTTCTTTAATGTATTTCTCGGGATTTTCTTTGAATGCGTCACGGCAACCGGAACAACACACCCAGTAGTCGGTGCCTTTGTAGGTCACTTTCATGGTGCCGAGACCGCCACTGACGATGCACTCCGGCCCCTTGGGAACGTCCGCGAACGCCACGCCTTCCTTGGTCGCGCCGACTTGCCACTTCTTGTTGAATGCGACCGTGGTGCCGGCCGGGCGGGTGTCGAAACGGTAGAGGTGGCGGTTGTGGTGCAACAAGCTAAAGACGAGGCGTTGCTCGTCGCTGCCCGCCGGAGTGTCCGTTCGGTCGAGGCTGAGAGCTTTGTCTTTGTCTGAGTAAGTGCCGACGAAGGTGGCGGTGGATTTGTCAGTTGCGGTCAGTGCCAGCGTGAATTTGGGCTTGTCCTTCTCCGGTGTGTAGCGGAGTTCGCCCTTTGTGAAGTGTTTGCCCTTGTCGAACGTGACAGCCATCCAGGCGTCCTGTTCCTTGAACTGCCAACTCCAAGTGGTGGTTTCGGTCCACGCACCTGCTGCCCGTTCTTCCTTGGTGCCTTCAGGAGCGCCCGAGCCGCGCCAGGAGCCAATCAGCGTGTTAAACGGTTGGAGTGCTTCTTTGGCGCTTTTGGGAAGTTCGACTTTGGGAGTGTCGGTGGGCGTGGGCGATTGAATTGGGGAATTTGGGGCGAAAAACCCCAAACAGACGAGCAGAGTGGAAGCGGCAGCGTACATTCCGGCACCTCGGGCAGGTTTGGAGTCCCCAGGTTGGTTCTCCGGAATGACGACGCCGACGGCCACCTATTTCAAACAGCAGTTTTTGGTACATGAAGCGAATGTGTTGCCGCCTTTGCCCGTTAGCGAGGCTTCCGGGGTGCGCGGAACTTCCGGATCGAGTTCGCGGGCACCGTGGTAGCGTCGTCGCTTGTGGGGGTAGCTTCCACGTTTCCACGGTTCAGGATGCCGGTATCGCCACCCGAGGTGATCATCGTGGCCTGATCGGCGTGGCCGACATCCGCAGTGCCGCGGGAAACGGCCTCGAACACGTCGGTGTGTTCGTGGGCAAGCTCTTGCTGAATGCGGGTGTGGATTTCTTCGCGGTTGATTTTGACCGAGGCTGGCGCTTCAATGCCAATCTTGACGCGGCCTGGGCCGACGCTGACGACTGTCAGTTTGATGCCATCACCAATGACAATGGATTCGCCGGGCCGACGGGTGAGAACGAGCATAGGAGGTGTCCTTCCTGGATGGGGATTGGGGTGGCTTAGGAGAAGTCCGCCCCAACATTCCTGTGTAATAGTCTACGTCACTTTCGGGGCAATCTTGCGGGTGGTTTCATTTTTCCCTCAAGTTTTTTCTGCCCGCACCCGAAAGACGTTACTCAAGTCTCCGGGGATTGGGAAAGTCGGTTGCAAATTCTCAACCGATTCCGCTTCATGTCGGCCGAAGCCGAGAGAAACTTCAGCAATTCTCGCGCCGGTGGGAAAAATACAAGAGAAGCCGTCAGCTATCAGCCGTCAGCCAAACCAACAAACAGAAGTGCACCGACCCTTCAAACGAATCGGCGAGTTCTTTTCTGGCTGATCGCTGATCGCTGATCGCTCTCAAGAAGCCACCCAGCGCAGCACGGGTTCCTTGGCGGCTTTCACTTCGTCGGGCCGGCTGATGATGTGCGCGTGCGGGGCGGTTCGCAGCGTTTCAGGCTCTTCACCCTTGATCTTCAGGAGAACATCGGCGAAAGCATCCAGGGTTTCTTTGCTCTCGGTTTCGGTCGGTTCCATCATGAGGGCTTCGGCCACGACCATCGGGAAGTAGACCGTGGGGGCGTGATACCCATAATCGAGCAACCGCTTGCACACGTCGAGCGCGCGGACTTTGCGTTCGCGCAGCCAGGACCGCGCGCTGGCGACGAACTCGTGCATACACGGCCCAGGGTGCGGGATGTCGAACGCCTCACTGACTCGCGCCCGCAGGTAGTTCGCGTTCAGCACCGCTTCTTCGCTCACTTCGCGCAGACCGGCCGCACCAAGCGTGCGAATGTAGCAGTAACCGCGGAACAAGATGCCGACGTTCCCGAAAAAACTCCGCACCCGACCGATGCTCTTGGGCATGTCGAAGTCGAGGCGGTAGCCGTCACCGTTCCGCGCGACGACCGGTGCGGGTAAGTAAGGAGCGAGGAAGTCGCGGACAGCAATAGGACCGGAGCCGGGACCGCCGCCACCGTGCGGGCCGGTGAAGGTTTTGTGGACGTTGTAGTGCTGCATATCCGCGCCGAAGTCGCCCGGTCGCGTGATGCCGAGAATGGCGTTCATGTTCGCGCCGTCAAGGTACACGAGCGCGCCAACACCGTGCAGCATGTCGGTGATGGTCTTGATTTGCGTCTCGAACAGACCAAGTGTGTTCGGGTTCGTAATCATGAAGACCGCGACATCATCGCCGAGCTTCGCCTTCAGGTCGTTGAGATCGACAAGACCGTTTGCACCACTCTTCACGGTAACGGTATCGAAGCCCGCCAGCGCGGCGGAGGCGGGATTGGTGCCGTGCGCCGAGTCGGGGACCAGCACTTTGCGCCGATGAGTTTGGCCGAGATCGCGGAAGTAAGCGGCGGCGACAAACAACGCCGTAAGTTCGCCCTGCGCCCCGGCTGCGGGTTGGAGCGACACGGCCGGAAGCCCGGAGATTTCCGCGAGATACTCCTGCATCGCAAAGAGAAGTTCGAGAATTCCTTGCGTGGTGGTGTCGTCTTGCAGTGGGTGAAGATCAGCGAAGCCCGGCAGCGCGGCGAGGCGTTCGTGCCGTTTCGGGTTGTACTTCATGGTACATGACCCCAACGGATAGAAGTTGGTGTCAATGCTCATGTTTCGCGCCGAGAGATTCGTGAAGTGACGGATCAGGTCACTTTCACCGACTTCGGGCAGCGGCGGAGAAGTCTTGGCCAGATGTTCGGCGGGAATCACGTCACTGAGCGACCGCGAAAAAGGGACATCGCACGCCGGCAACCGATGGCACCGCCGCCCCGGCTTCGAGAGTTCAAAGATGAGAGCGGTCGATTGCGTATTGTTCATAGCTCTTTCGTGCCCCGTTTGATGTCGGGGTCGAACCAATCGTGGACTCTGGAATTAAACAGAAGTAGCAGAACGATCAGACACGGGCCAACACTGACGGGCGACGCCATTCCGAGAACGATGAACACGAGCGCCGTCCAAGCCCACCTTTTCCGCGTGTGGAGGCCAAACGCGACAACCTCATAAGCGATAGCAACTAGACCGAGAACGCCATCGACATGCAACCGAGTTTCCCCATCGAAACTCGCGTCGCCTTCCCCAAGCACAGCGACCATCCACCCGATGCTGACCACTGCGCATAGGTGAAGCACGACCGCGAGGACCCCTTTTGGCATCGTTCAGCCCTCGCGGATGATCGGCTTCGCCGTAAAAGTGATGCTCGAAACATGGCGAAGCGACAAGACAGCCTGCAACTCACCTGTGCGGGCGTGAACGTAGAGCGAACATCCGTGTGGAGAGAATTTGACAATCTCAGGACAGTCGATGTCGTGATCCCACCCGTGCGGCATATGGATGGTGAACGGCTCGAACGGCGTCGCAGTCAACAGAGAACGAATCGATTCGCTCATTTCAACAACCCCTTGAGTCTTGGTGGAGAGTCAGAATCACCTGTTCTAAGTTGGAATCACCACGCATCTTCGGTCATGGTCAGGCCGCCCGTCCAGGTGCTGCGACGGGGTCGCGGAGAATGTGCAGCAGGATGCCGACTATCTGATCCGCTTGCGTGGCGATGTGGTATTCCTTCTGGTCGATGAGAAGCTCTGAACCGCTTAAGCGGAGGAATCGCCAGATGTTCCCGCTCGTCACGCAACCGAACACGGGGTCGGCACCCAACTTGGCTTTGTCGTTAAAGATACGAGCGGCGACCATGCTGGCTGCGCACTGGCCAAGGCCGGCCTTGATGTTCTCGTTTTTCGCCTCCACGATCACGACCGCCGGTGCCGCGATGAACTCCTGTTGCGGCGACCGCGTGAGAATGAAGTCGCATATACCGTTCAGCCCCTTGGCTTTGTCCACGGTGAAATCCCAGCCCGAGAAGAGGCTCATGCGCCGGTTCAACTGCTCGCGGACATCGGCCAGCACCGGGGCAACCAGCAACTCGGATCGGGCCTTCTCGGTGCCGTTGGCAATCGCAAGGGGGAAGTAAATCCGAAGTAGCGCGCCCACGGCTGAGTTTAGCGCAACGCCGGCCACGCCCGGAAACAAGTCCGGGTCGTCCGCCACCGACACGCCGAGTTGCGACACGACGGCTGCCAGGTCAAACTCGCTGTACGCCATGCTCGATTCCTCTGCGATTCTCGCTCATTTTAGCAACCCCTTCGCACGCAAAATACCCTCGGCCCACACTTGCTGTTCCGGCGAAAGCGGCGGGTCGGGCTGGCG
>Ga0209591_10007786_pt1 | contig 11730 bp, 19 predicted proteins | sample MAT01_FD_187207 | JGI IMG/M metagenome (GOLD analysis project Ga0209591, IMG submission 187207) | Freshwater microbial communities from Lake Fryxell liftoff mats and glacier meltwater in Antarctica - MAT-01 (SPAdes) (version 2) | ecosystem: Environmental > Aquatic > Freshwater > Ice > Liftoff...
TTGCCAAAGTTTTGATGGTAAGTTTTCTGCTTTAAATTCGACTTTTGTTTGGGATGCTGCTTCAAACTGATTAATGACTTTACTGGGTATGGCTCCTAACAAACCCGCGATCCTTAAGCGATCGCGTTGATCAAAAGGATTTGCGAACTGACATCCCCCAATCGAGGCGATCGCCGCCCCACCTAAAACTAAAAGCTTACGTCTATCCATCACTTAATTTTATACATATTGCCCATTAAAAAGCAAAGGCGGCGCAAAGCACCGCTTTTAACATCAATTAAAGACGACGTTTTGCGCCGTCTTCAATTGATGTTTTTTACTTTACAAATGGGCGCATCAGCAAATAGCCTGCCCCAAAGGAAGTCAGTACAATCGCCACAATGGTCACGGTTAATACCCAACCACTCAAACCCGTCGATTCACTAGTCTGCTCCATAGCCCCAGTGCGAAGAGGGCGAGAAGATATTTCTTCACGAATCTCTAACTTAGGTAATACTTTGGTTCTTTTTGTCGGTGCGGGAGCAGGCTCTTCAAGGGCGGCAAAAGAACTATCGTAATATAGCGCTTCGCTAGCCATTGGTTCGCTGCTAGACTGAGGCGCAGCATCAGTGGCGAGTTGTCTCGCTCTAGAAATTGCTTCTTGGATGGCATTTGTTGTCTGCTGCACGGCAACTTTGCGAGGACTAGCCTGTGTTGGCGGCTTATCTACAGGACGAGGTTGAGAAACAGGAGGACGACCTTGAGGCTGAGGATTGCCTCTTGATGGTGCAGGATTAACTTGTGAAGAAGCACGGATACCTGCTAAAACATCGGTTAACTTTGAATCTGGCAAATTAGACTGGGTGAGAATTGTCTGTACGCGATCTGTGGATTGCGCGATCGCCTCAAACTCTTGCAGAAGCATTTGGTTTTGCTTAGTTAGTTGCTCATTTTGCAACTGAAAAAAAGATAACTTTGCTTGAGCAGATTGCAACTCCGCAGCAAGTTCTCGATACACAGTTACAGGTACTGAGGCTTGATAACCAGATTGAGATGTCTGATAACCAGATTGAGAAGTTGTAGGTTTAAAGACTGGATTGGCTTGCATAGGCGACAGTACCGTAGACCATAAAAATTTAGTCGAGAATATACCATACTATTGTCACCATTAGATGTAATTTTCACCTATTGCGGTAATTATAGTTGTGACCACATGCTACTAAGACACCTCAAAACCGAAGAAAAAGTGAGACGGTGTTCTGCGCCGTCTCACTTTTTCTTCGGTTTTGGAGTACTGCAAATCCTAAAATTGCTTTCATGGAAAGCATTGTGGCTTTATTTATTGGATTTTGATTTTAAACATTTTCGGTATTAGCTTATTGATGTTAACTTAGAGGATATTCAAAAAAGTCTAAAAGTTGAGTTCCCTCAATACTCAAAGTGCCAAAAAACAGTTTTCCGATAGGTTATTAAAGGCGATTAATGCGGGTAGTTTTATGACTGTTAATGTTAGTGAATCTTTGTTTGAACAGATTCTCGAGTATCTTCGAGCAAGAACCGAATCAAGCGATCGCGTTGCCGAGAACTTGCTCAAAACACTTGAAATCTTGACATCTAGCAGTAAGTCCGTAAATTCTGTTTCTAGGTCAAATAGCGATCGCGTCGATGATCTAGTTTCACAATTTGGACAAAAACTATTTGATGTATGGAAAGAGCTAGCTGACTTGCAAGTGGGTGAAAATTACTGGAGTTATCCTGTCATGTTTGAAGACCTTGCCGAAACAATGGAAATATCCGTTGATCGCTTTGTGCAGTATTTAGCGAATGTTCAGATCGGCAGTTTGCAGCTTATCCAAGGACGCGGCTACAACTATCAAGTAAATGGACAGCAAGCCGCTTCGCTAACCTTTCACTCTGCCCCAACTCTCAAAAAAGCCGCAATTCCTAACATCAATGACAAAAAACAAGATGCGGGTACGGATAACAAATCTCTAAGTCAAACTTTTAAAGTCGGTGATCGGGTCTGTGTAAATGCAAACCGTCAACAATATGCCAATCATAAAGGTGTCGTTGAGCAGGTTATCAGCGTAAGCTGTCGTGTGAAGTTGGATAATGGCTGGACAGCATTTTTACCTAATCATTGTTTAGATCACATTTAATCAAACACAAAACCCAGAAAGCTGTGGCGCACGCGCAGCGTGCGCCACAGCTTTCTGGGTTCGCTCTACTAAACCTCAGAAACGGCTATAAGAACAATCCCTAAAACACATGACCTTTGAAGAGGCGATCGCCTATACAGAAGCTTTACTTTTGCGTAAAGACTTAGATGACTCACAACTAGAATCAGAAATCTGCGCACTCGTGCAAACCTCAAATGGAGCGCGAGGATTCTTTGTGTGTTTCCTGACTGGTGAATGGCAACTTGCTGATTTTCCTAGCTCCGCTGTCATTAGAGCATTGCAATCTACTCCAAATGCGATCGCAGAACTGCTTGTCAAAAATCTAGCCATGTCTACCGCAATGGCTATTTTCCATCGCCACGCAGGAAATAAAGAATCAGCCCAAGGTTCCGATCGCGTGGCTAGACGGACTTCACTTTTAATTGAGAAAGTCAATCTTACTGAAGTTCGCGAAATTTCTGTACAGATGCAAAATTCTGCAATTACCAATACTGGAGAATATTCAGCTTTTCTGAAAAAATGGGGATACGACTCCGAACAAAAACAGGCGATCGCCAATGCATTAGCTAATGGATGATCCAGAATTTGCTCCAGAATTTGAAGATGCGATTGCCCTATTTAATAATGGAGATTATTATGCCTGTCATGATGCGATTGAAGAAATTTGGCATAACGCATGGCAATGCGATCGCGCTTTTTATCAAGGGCTTTTACAAATTGCCGTTGGGCTATATCACCTAAAAAGTTTAAATTGGCATGGAGCCGCGATTCTCTTAGGTGAAGGTACTAGCCGACTGCCAGCATATCTTCCTGATTATCAATCCATTAATGTGGAAAGCTTGTTAGAAGAGAGTTTGCTTATATTGCGAACTGTGCAAGTAAATGGAAAGGAAGGAATAACCGAAGTTTTAAAAAGTGTTGAAAATGGTGATTTAAAAGTCCCGAAAATCTATAAAATCAGCCTTAATCACTTGTAAACCGTAAACCAAATCTTAAACTAAGCCATAAAAAGTTGATCAATCTGAGGTTTTGGGAATAAAGTATTTGAAGGGTAATTTGTTTGAGTTTAATATTTTTTTAAAAAACTATAGACAAAAGATCTTACATAGGGTTATGATTGACGACCGTGACCAAAAACAGAAACTAAGCAAAACAAGCCGAGTGCTTGAGTTCTTAAGTCTGAGTCACGCAACGGTATAGCAACCTAAAGAAAATCAAACATCTTTAACCTGTAACAACCAACCCAAGAGATTGAGTTTCTCACGTCTAGCATTTTGGCTAGACATCTTTTGTAAGCCGTCTCGAAGTCCGTTAAACAGCCTTCAAAACTAATAATCCTTACCAAAGATCGAAACCGATCTCTTTTGAGCCTGTCCAAAATCTGCAATAGAAATATCTAATTTGCAGCCACAAGCAAGCGGAGCTAATTTTAATGACTGTCGGAATTCTCGGCACAAAACTTGGGATGACCCAAGTATTCGATTCGGATGGCAACGTTGTTCCTGTAACCGTTGTCCACGCAGGTCCCTGCACAGTTACACAAGTCAAAACTGACACCAAAGAAGGCTACAAAGCTATTCAAATAGGTTACGGCAAGACTCGTGAAAAGCTTTTGAGTAAGCCAGAACTGGGACATTTAAAAGTATCAGGCTCTGAACCTGTAAAGCATTTATGTGAATATCGTTTAGGCGATGTTAGCGAGTTCACCATTGGACAGACTCTAGATGTAAGTCAATTCAAGGATGGCGACATCGTTGACGTGATTGGAACTAGCATTGGTAAAGGTTTTGCTGGTTACCAAAAGCGCCACAACTTTGCTCGCGGTCCAATGGCTCACGGTTCCAAGAACCACAGACAACCTGGTTCGACTGGAGCAGGTACAACACCAGGTCGTGTATACCCTGGTAAGCGCATGGCTGGTCGTCTTGGCGGCAAGCAAATCACCGTGAAGAAGCTAACTATAGTAAAAGTCGATGCGGTGAACAATGTGCTGCTAATTAAAGGAGCAGTTCCTGGTAAGCCTGGCGCATTGCTTAACGTCATTCCTACCGTAATTATCGGCAAGGCTAAGAAGTAGTTTGTTCGTGAGATCCAGAGAATTTAAGTTATGCCTACAGTAATAGATTGGACAGGGAATGAAGTTGGTGAAATAAGCCTTGAATTGCGTGTTGCCAAAGAAGCAAGCGCAAAAGGTTTGGTTCATCGCGCCCTCGTCAGACAGTTAGCTAATGCCCGCCAAGGCACAGCTTGCACCAAAACCCGCTCCGAAGTACGTGGTGGTGGTCGTAAGCCATTCAGACAAAAAGGTACAGGTCGCGCTCGTGCAGGTTCAACAAGATCCCCCCTAACTCGTGGTGGTGGTGTCATGTTCGGACCAAAGCCTAGAAGTTATGAGACCAAGATGAATCGCAAAGAGCGCCGCTTGGCTCTTCGCACTGCTTTCATTAGCCGCGTTTCAGACCTAATCGTTGTTGAAGATTTTGCTCTAAATCTGGCTCAGCCCAAGACCAAAGAGTTATGTCAAGCTCTTGAACGTTGGGGTGTTACGGCTGGAAGCAAGACCCTAATCATCACTGATGGCAAAGAGGAAAACATCATTCTTTCTGCGCGTAACATCAAAAAACTGCAACTGATTGCCGCTGATCAGCTTAATATGTTCGACATTCTTAACTCCGAAAAGATTGTGGCAACTCGCTCTGCGATCGCCAAGATTCATGAAGTTTATGGTGGCGATGCAAAGTTGGCAACCGAGATCGTAACCACGATTGAAGATGCAGAATAACGGAATCTAAGAAGAAAGAAACACCATGGCTAAGATCCCAACCGAATTCGATCCTCGTCGTTTGCCCGACATCATTCGTCGCCCTCTGCTAAACGAAAAGGCAACCCGACAACTAGAAAGCAACAAATATACTTTTGATGTTTTTCATGATGCAACTAAGCCTGAAATCAAAGCTGCAATCGAGAGCCTTTTCTCAGTCACAGTCAAGAAAGTAAATACCCATAACCCGCCCGCACAAGCGCGTCGGATTGGTAAGTTTGCAGGCAAACGCGCTCAAATCAAAAGAGCGATCGTCACCCTCGCTGAAGGCAGCAAAATCGATTTGTTCCCAGATGTGTAAGAGTTCAAAATAACCAAAGGTTATCTTGAACAAAAAGCAAAACCAGAGAACTGTTCTTTAACAACATCAGACAATTATGGGCGTTCGTGCATATAAACCGTATACCGCAAGTACTAGACAAACTGTTGTCTCAGACTTCGCGGAGATCACCAAATCAGAACCCGAAAAGTCTTTAACCACTCACGTCCATCGTAAAAGAGGACGCAATAACCGTGGTGTAATTACTAGCCGTAGACGTGGCGGCGGTCACAAACGTCAATATCGGATCATCGATTTTAAGCGTAATAAACGTGACATCGTCGCTGACGTAATTGCGATCGAGTACGATCCCAATCGCACTTCTCGTATTGCACTTTTGCAATACGAAGATGGTGAAAAGCGCTATATCCTTGCGCCCAAAGGTATTGCTGTCGGCAACAAAATTCAAGCAGGTACAAGTAATGTACCTTTTGAAATCGGCAATGCGATGCCTTTGGTAAACATTCCACTTGGTACGATCGTTCACAACGTTGAACTCGTTCCTGGTAAAGGAGGTCAAATTGTGCGATCGGCTGGCGCTGGCGCTCAAATTGCGGCTAAAGAAGGCGATTTTGTGACCCTAAAGCTTCCTTCCAGTGAAGTTCGCTTAATTCGCAAGGATTGTTTTGCAACGATTGGACAAGTTGGCAACCTCGATCACAGCAACACCAGTCTTGGTAAGGCAGGGCGTAGCCGTTGGTTGAACCGTCGCCCGAAAGTTCGTGGTATGGCTATGAACCCCATCGATCACCCTCATGGTGGTGGAGAAGGCTGCGCCCCCATTGGACGTAGTGGGCCTGTTACGCCTTGGGGTAAACCAACCTTGGGTTATAAGACTCGCAAGAAGGGCAAACTCAGCGATGCCCTCATTGTTCGTCGCCGTCGCAAGTCCTCGAAGCGCGGTAAGGGCGGACGTAACGCCTAATCAAATATTTTCCTGAGTAACAGGAAAATATATATTCAAAGTTTTTACAGAGAGAATAGATTATGACGCGATCGCTAAAAAAAGGTCCCTTTGTTGCCGATCACTTACTGACCAAAATTGAAAAGCTTAACGCCAAAGGCGAAAAGCAAGTTATCAAAACATGGTCTCGTGCTTCCACGATTCTTCCTCAAATGATCGGGCATACAATTGCTTGTCACAACGGAAAGCAGCATGTTCCTGTATATGTCACGGAGCAAATGGTAGGACACAAACTCGGTGAGTTTGCCCCTACTCGCACCTTCCGTGGTCATGCCAAGAGCGACAAAAAGGCGAAGAGATAGGTAAATTAAAATGATCCTTGCCCAAAACGAAATTCCCGCCGTAGCCAAATATATTCGGATGTCACCTCACAAGGTACGTCGAGTACTCGACCAAATCCGTGGTCGTAGCTACCGCGAAGCATTGATGATTCTTGAGTTCATGCCTTATCGCTCCTGCGAACCAATCACGAAAGTATTGCGTTCTGCCGTAGCGAATGCTGAACATAATGCAGGACTCGATCCCGCATCCTTAGTAGTTAAGCAAGCCTACGCCGATATGGGACCTAGCCTCAAACGCTTCCGCCCCCGAGCTCAAGGTCGTGCTTATCAAATTCTTAAGCCTACTTGCCACATTACGATCACCGTCAAACCATCGGAGGAAGAATAGGTATGGGTCAGAAGATTCACCCAACAGGGTTACGCCTCGGCATCACCAAGTCCCACCTTTCTCGTTGGTACGCTGATGTCAATCGCTACGGCATCTTGGCTGAAGAAGACAGCAAGATTCGTAAGTTTATCGAAAAGACTCTGAGTAATGCTGGTATTGCGGAAATCTTGATCGATCGCAAGGCTGATCAAGTTGACCTCGAAATCCGCACCGCTCGTCCTGGAGTTGTAGTCGGTCGCGGTGGCGCTGGTATCGAGCAATTGCGCGTCGGACTAGTGAAGTACCTCGAACAAGACGGCTCGATCAAAAAAACAGGCACTAGCCAAGTTCGGATTAATGTCACCGAAGTAACCAGAGTTGATGCGGAAGCACCTCTCATCGCTGAATACATCGCTCAACAAATCGAACGTCGTGTTTCCTTCCGTCGTGTTGTCCGCCAAGCGATTCAACGCGCTCAGCGTGCAGGAATTGAAGGCATCAAAGTGCAAATCAGTGGTCGTCTCAACGGTGCTGAAATTGCCAGAACTGAGTGGGTTCGTGAAGGTCGTGTTCCTCTGCATACATTGCGAGCTGACATCGATTACAGCTACAAAACGTCCAGAACTATTTATGGTGTCATCGGCATCAAAGTTTGGATCTTTAAAGGCGAAATCATCCAAGGCGAAGAAGCCCCTGCTCCAGCCGCTCAACCCCGTCGCCGCCAGCAACGTCGTCCCCAATTTGAGGATCGTTCTAGCGCTGAAGGATAAACTTCTGTCATCTAGAGTTTTGAACCATGTTAAGTCCTAAACGTACAAAATTTCGTAAGCAGCAACGCGGTCGGATGGCGGGTCCCGCTACCAGAGGCGCTGAAATCAACTTTGGTGATTACGCCATGCAGGCTCTAGAGCCTGCTTGGATCACCGCCCGCCAAATCGAAGCTGCCCGTCGTGCCATGAACCGCTATATTAAACGCGGTGGCAAAATTTGGATTCGCATCTTCCCAGACAAACCTGTAACTATGCGTCCAGCCGAAACCCGTATGGGTTCTGGTAAAGGTGCTCCTGAGTTTTGGGTGTCTGTCGTTAAGCCAGGTCGGATCATGTTCGAGGTTGCTGGCGTAACTGAAGAAATTGCTAGAGAGGCGATTCGTCTTGCCCAATCCAAGATGCCAATCAAGACCAAGTTTATTATTCGTGAGAAGGAATAAAAGATATGGCATTCCCCAAAGTACAAGAAACTAGAGAGCTGTCTGACGAAGAGTTGCAAGCTCAAGTCTTGTCTGTCAAGAAAGAGCTGTTTGATTTGCGTTTTAAGCAAGCAACTAGACAACCCGTCCAACCACATCAGTTCCAACATGCCAAGCACCGCTTGTCGCAACTGATGACTGTCGAACGCGAACGCCAGTCCAGAGCTTAGTAGATTTAAAAGTAATTTAAAAAACTAAAGAGTAAAGACATAGGAGTTTAAGCAATGGCAGTTAAAGAAAAAGTTGGCGTTGTCGTCAGCGATAAAATGCAAAAAACGGTGGTTGTAGCGGTCGAAAATCGTACCTCTCACCCCAAATATGGAAAAATCGTGGTCAAAACATCCAAGTTTAAAGCCCACGATGAAGAAGACAAAACCCGTGAAGGCGATCGCGTCAGAATTCGGGAAACCCGCCCCCTTAGTCGCACCAAGCGCTGGGAAGTCGTCGAGATTCTCACATCTAGCTCGGAAGCATAAGCCATGATTCAACAAGAGTCTTATCTAAACGTTGCGGATAATAGTGGAGCCAAAAAGCTGCTATGTATTCGTGTCTTAGCTGGTGGTAACAGAGCCTTTGGCGGAGTTGGAGATGTAATTATCGCCACTGTCAAAGACGCTGCGCCCAATATGCCAGTCAAAAAATCCGATGTCGTCCGCGCCGTGATTGTTCGTACTCGCAGCTCTATCAACCGTGAAAGCGGCATGAGAATTCGCTTTGACGACAATGCCGCTGTAATCATTAACCAAGACGGGAACCCTAAAGGAACCCGCGTGTTTGGTCCAGTGGCGCGTGAGTTGCGGGATAAAAATTTCACTAAAATTATCTCCTTAGCGCCAGAGGTACTGTAATGACATTCAAGCCAAAGCCTGCCTATCGTGGCAACCGCAAGTCTTTTAAGATGCATGTCCAAAAAGACGATCTGGTTCAAGTAATTTCAGGAAGCTCGAAGGGGACTGTTGCCAAAGTGCTACAAGTTATCCCCAAGGACAGCACCATCATCGTTGAGGGTGTAAACATGAAGACCAAGCATGTCAAGCCCCAAGCTGATGGTGAGTCTGGTCAAATCGTCACCCGTGAATTTCCGATCCACAGTTCTAAAGTGTTGTTGTATTCTGAAAAGGAAAAGACCGCTAGCCGCTCTTGCTATACCTTTACAGATGATGGCAAGAAGGTGAGAATGTTGAAAAAGACTGGCGAAATCGTTGATTTCGTTAAGACTGAAAAGAAATAATTCTATACAACCTGACCAAGCCCAGGAAAACCCATCGAGGAAGATAAAATGCTATCCAGATTTACTGAAGTCTATGCCAAGGAAGCTGTTCCTAAATTAATGGAACAGTTCAAATACACCAACATTCATCAAGTTCCTAAATTTGAGAAAGTGGTAATCAATCGCGGTCTAGGCGAAGCTGCTCAAAATGCAAAATCCCTAGAAGCTTCTTTAATCGAAATTGCGACGATCGCTGGTCAAAAGCCCGTGGTAACTAGAGCGAAAAAGGCGATTGCTGGTTTCAAATTGCGTCAAGGAATGCCTGTCGGCATGATGGTCACTCTGCGTAGCGATAAGATGAACAACTTTTTGGATCGTCTGATCAACTTCTCTTTGCCTCGCATCCGTGACTTTCGCGGTGTTAGCCCCAAGAGCTTTGATGGACGTGGTAACTATACCCTTGGTGTCCGCGAGCAGCTTATCTTCCCCGAAATCAGCTACGACAGTATCGAGCAAATTCGGGGGCTTGATATTTCCATCATTACCACTGCCAACACGGACGAAGAAGGACGTGCGCTCCTGAAAGCAGTCGGTATGCCCTTCAGAGAATCATAAGTAGATCGAATTAGGAGATAAGGATGGCTACCAACGACACCATCTCGGATATGCTGACCCGCATTCGCAATGCCACACTGGCTAAGCACCAGACAACTTCCATTCCTGCCACAAGGATGACGTTGAGCATTGCCCGAGTGATGAAACAAGAAGGTTTCATCGCAGATTTTGAAGAAACAGGCGAAACTATCGACCGCGCCTTGGTCGTCGCCCTCAAGTATGAAGGCAAAAACCGTCAATCGATTATCAAACGCCTCAAACGCGTCAGTAAACCTGGTTTACGGGTTTACTCGAACTCCAAAGAATTACCCCGTGTATTAGGTGGGATCGGCATTGCGATCATCTCCACCTCTAGAGGGATCATGACCGATCGCGAAGCCCGTAAACAGGGTGTCGGCGGTGAAGTCCTTTGCTATATCTGGTAATTCAGAAAACAACATCACAAGCAACGGAAAACAGACATGTCTCGTATTGGAAAACGTCCCATTCCTCTTCCTGCCAAAGTTGCGGTCTCGATCGTCGGGCAAGAGGTAACTGTCAAAGGACCTAAAGGCGAATTAAAGCGTTTGCTACCCGGCACCGTTGAAATTCTACAAGAAGAAAATAATCTACTGGTCAATCGCGCCAATGACTCGCGCCCTGCGCGTCAACAACACGGACTTTTTCGTACTCTCGTTGCCAACATGGTCGAAGGTGTGTCTACTGGATTTCAGCGCAAGTTGGAAATCCAAGGTGTTGGTTATCGTGCGAACAAGAATGGTAGCAATATCATTCTTACTGTTGGCTACAGCCACACCGTTGATATTATTCCTCCTGCGGGAATTTCCATCGATGTCGAAGATGCTTCTGGCAAGAAAGTTCCTCAAGGTACATTCATCCTCGTCGAAGGTATTGACAAAGAAATTGTCGGTAACTTAGCCGCAAAAATTCGTGCTGTACGTCCACCCGAAGTTTACAAAGGCAAGGGTATCCGTTACCTCGGTGAATTTGTCAGACGTAAGGCTGGTAAGACTGGCAAGAAATAAAATATAGAATTTATAGGTTACGAATTAGGTTAACAAAAAATGAGTGTCAGTCGTAGACAAGCAACCATAAATCGTCATAAACGTGTTCGCAAAGGGATGTCAGGTACATCCGAGCGTCCTCGCTTGGCAATTTATCGCTCTAACAATCACATCGTGGCGCAAGTAATTGATGATGTCGCACAGCATACTCTCGTTGCTGCATCCACCCTCGAATCCGATGTCGCGCAGGGACTCAGCACTACCGCCAATTCTGAAGCTTCGGCTAAGGTTGGTGCTTTAATTGCTGAAAGAGCGATCGCACAGGGAATTACCAAGGTCGTATTCGATCGTGGTGGTAACCTCTATCATGGAAGAGTCCAAGCTCTCGCTGAAGCTGCTCGCGAAGCGGGTCTCGATTTCTAATGTATCGAATCAGTAGATAGAAAAAAATTATGGCTAAGAACTATGGCTAAAAATAGAGAATCAAGACCAGGTGGTGGTCGCGACAGTGGCAGCGGTAGCGGCGACAGTGGCGATAACAACCGTGATGACAAACGCAAAGGCAAGCGCGATAGTAAGAAAGGCGATCGCGCTCGTACTGAAAAAGAATCTGAATGGCAAGAACGTGTCGTTCAAATCCGCCGAGTAACCAAGGTTGTCAAAGGTGGTAAAAAACTCAGCTTCCGTGCGATCGTTGTCGTCGGTAATGAGAAAGGACAAGTTGGCGTTGGTGTTGGCAAA
>Ga0209591_10007791_pt1 | contig 11726 bp, 11 predicted proteins | sample MAT01_FD_187207 | JGI IMG/M metagenome (GOLD analysis project Ga0209591, IMG submission 187207) | Freshwater microbial communities from Lake Fryxell liftoff mats and glacier meltwater in Antarctica - MAT-01 (SPAdes) (version 2) | ecosystem: Environmental > Aquatic > Freshwater > Ice > Liftoff...
AATACAAATCTTATTCATTATTAAACCCATACATGCAAAAAAGAACCATCCATTATATTGAAAATGCAAGAAAAAATATACAGATAAGAGATACCAGTTTTGATGAATTATTTTATTAGCCATCATAAAAGCCAATGCAAACGCACCTATAGAAGAAAAAGCATTAAGAAGAACAGCCATTTTAAACCAATTCTCAGAAATGTTTTTCTTTGGAAGATTATTAATCTCTTTCCATATTTGAACTGCAAATACCCAAGAAACAATTATTGATAATGTAGAAAAACTTATTGAAATGAAAGAATATCCTTGTGCTGTAAAACTAAAAAGCATTCCGAAAGCAAAAACTAAATTAGTAATCAAAAGCATTCTGTATTTTAAAAAAAGATTACTATTACTTTGATTAGATAATGAATGGACCATTAAAATCATAAGTAATTGAGTGACCCATCCTGTAAAAGCAAAATGAGAATGAGCATGCAGCAAATGTTTCTGATCAATAAATGGTAAAGAAAATACTATCTTATACCTAAGTATTAACCCGATAAAAGCAACTATTAATAAATTAAAAAACGCAGTTCTAATCCATGCATTAACAGTAGAAAACTTCTTTCCCATTTAAAACAAAATAACAATAGAAAGGTGGCCAATAATATGACTCAAATCATATTTAGCAATAGACCTTACCCTTATCTATTAACAATTCACCATTATTGTGCATTATCCGAATTGTTCTAATGACAGTTTCAACACGGAGTCCTATCATATCTGCAATTTGTTGACGTGTTAACACAACTTTACTGCAATTTGGACAAATATTTTTTTGATTCTTTTTAAAATAGGAGAATAATTGCTTAATACTTTGTTCGGGATGATGATGTGCTATGAGGCCTAATAACATAAATTTAAAACGCAACCGCTCTGCAAAATTCTTGGTAATTTTAAAATGTAATTCTGGATTTTGATTTAATAACTTAAAAAAGATTGGTTTAGTTAAACGAATTACTACTACATTTTCATTAGCAAAACTATTAGCTGCATAAACTCCGCCGTCAAATAGAGGGATTTCTCCAAAACAGTCCCCTGGCCATATCATAACTTGCAAAATTTCATTTCCTTCTTCATCAACATTAACCCATCTAACACTTCCACTAACTAATTGATAATAAAAAGAGCATATTCCACCTTCCTGAAAAATTACTTCTTCTGCTGCGTACTTTTTGTATGTACCGCCCCAAGCCAAAAGCGTATCAATATCTATAAGCATAAAATACAATTACCTATTACTTTATAAAGCTAGGTGGTTATTAATTTTTATAATATGATTAAAAGGTAGTGCATTTATGATATTAATCATATAATACATAATTATGATTGAACGCATAAATTCAAAAACATCGTATATGTAATCTTGTATTAAATAACAAAATGACAATTATGAAAAAAATAACATTTGTAGCAATTTTAGGATTTTTAATGTCGGCTTGTGGAGGTGGAAACTCTCATCCTGTAGAATCTACTGTTTCAACAAAAAAAAGCGTTTCAGCAGATGCGGCAAATCCCTCTTATGATCCAAACAGAGGAGAGGGCAAATTTAAAGACATAGAAGTTACTGGAGCAATAGATAAGCCAATGGCCGAAAATGGTTTTAAGATTTATGGACTTAAATGTAGCAGCTGCCATAAAACTACTGATGAAAAATTAGTTGGACCAGGATGGAATGGTGCAACATCAAGGCATACAGCTGCATGGATTATGAATTTTATTACAAATCCAGATGTTATGCTCGATAAAGATCCTAAAGCGCAGGCGCAATTAGAAATTTGCTTGGTTCGTATGCCAAATCAAAATTTAGCTGATGAAGATGCGAGAGCGCTTTATGAGTTCATGAGAAAAAATGATGGTATAAAATAAAATTTCAACACTTATATAAAATAAATATATGAAATATCTTCAACTCAAATTAATTGCAATCTTTTGCTTGATTACTATTCTATTTTTTAGTGCCTGTAAACCAAAAAACGCAGGCGATGCAGTAAGTTCAGATGCTGCTTCTAAAACCTACGTAGCGCCTGGAAAATATGACCAGTTTTATAATTTTGTATCTGGTGGATTTAGTGGACAAATGAGTGTATACGGCTTGCCGAGCGGCCGTCTGCTAAGGGTTGTACCCATTTTCTCTGTTAATCCAGAAAATGGTTATGGCTATTCTGAGGAAACAAAACCAATGTTAAACACTTCGCATGGTTTTATTCCTTGGGATGATCAACACCATCTAGATCTTTCTCAAACAAATGGCGAAATTGACGGACGTTGGATATTTGCAAATGCAAACAATACGCCTCGTGTTGCAAGAGTTGATTTGTCAACTTTTCAAACAACAGAAATAATTGAACTGCCCAATAGTGCTGGCAACCACTCCTCACCATTTATAACAGAAAATACAGAATATGTAGTAGCTGGCACTAGGTTTAGCGTACCCCCCGATGATGCAAATGGAGACGTGCCTATTAACACTTACAAAAAGAATTTTAAAGGCACCATCAGTTTTATCAGTGTAGATAAAACAAACGGTAATATGGATATTGCTTTTCAGTTGCAATGCCCACCTGTAAATTTCGATCTAAGTCACTCAGGAAAAGGAGTATCTAGTGGCTGGTTTTTCTTTAGTTGTTATAATACAGAGCAGGCTAACACTTTGCTTGAAGTAAATGCTTCTAAAAAAGACAAGGATTTTATAATGGCAGTGAACTGGAAAATGGCAGAACAATTAATTAAAGAAGGTAAAGGTCGTAAGCAAGCCGTAAAATACGCTAGCAATCGTTATGATGAAAAAACACATACCGCTACTTCTACCATTAAAACTGAAGTGACTGTGATGGATGTAACCCAATTTCCGGGCTTAGTTTATTTTATTCCTTGCCCTAAATCTCCCCATGGATGTGATGTAGACCCAAGTGGCGAATACATAATTGGTAGTGGTAAATTGGCAGCATTGATTCCTGTATTTAGTTTTTCTAAAATACAGAAAGCCATTACTACAAAAGATTTTGCAGGCGAATACAATGGTATTCCAGTAATTAAATATGAAGCTGCTTTGTACGGCGAAGTTAAGAAGCCAGGCCTTGGGCCATTGCACACAGAGTTTGATGGAAGAGGTAATGCCTATACCACTATGTTTGTAAGCAGCGAAGTAGTAAAATGGAGTATTAAAGATTTAAAAGTGCTAGACAGGGTTCCTACTTATTATTCTCCTGGTCACTTAATGATTCCTGGTGGCGATACCAAAAATCCAAATGGAAAATACTTGGTAGCGTACAATAAAATTACCAAAGACCGTTTTTTACCAACCGGACCAGAACTTGCCCAAAGCGCTCAATTGTTTGATATCAGTGGAGATAAAATGCAATTGATCCTAGACTTTCCAACAATTGGAGAACCACACTATGCGCAAGGTGTAGCTGCAAGTGTGATCAGAGATAGATCTGTTAAGTTTTTTAAGATTGAGGAGAACAAGAACGCATTTGTATCAATGGGAGAAAAAGGAACCAAAGTTGTTCGCAAAGGCAACAGGGTGGATGTTTACATGACCGCTATTCGTAGTCATCTTACACCAGATAACATTGAGGGAATCCGATTAGGGGATGAAGTTTACTTCCATATAACCAATATTGAACAGGACTGGGATGTACCACATGGCTTTGCTATAAAAGGCGCCCCAACAGCAGAGTTATTAATAATGCCTGGCGAAACATCTACTTTAAAATGGGTTCCAGATAGAGTGGGTATTATTCCATATTACTGTACAGATTTCTGTAGTGCATTGCACCAAGAAATGCAGGGCTATGCTAGGGTATCACCTGCTGGTAGTAATGTTCCATTAACATTCAGTACCGGTACAAATATGCCAAAAGAAGATAGTACCATAAAAAAATAAATTGTACCGTAAGGGTTAGAGGTTGGTATTTTGAAAAGCATGGTTTAACATTTCAAAATAGATGTATGAAAAAAAACAATATTTCTTCTATTTCTAGGGTATTACTCTTTTTATGCGCTATAGGTTTAGTGGTAGTTTTATTTGTACCAATGTGGCGGATAGATTTAGATGCACCGCAATATCCTGAAGGATTAAGAATGTTGATTTATGCCAATAAATTAGCTGGCAATGTAGATATCATTAATGGCCTGAATCATTACATTGGCATGAAAACCCTGCATACAGAAGATTTTCCAGAGTTTAAAATATTGCCTTGGATCATTGGATTTTTTATTTTGCTTTTAATTGCTTCTGGTATTGTAGGTAAAAGAAAATGGATCAATATAACCTTTGCCTTATTTGTAACTTTTGGAGTAGTAGCCATGATAGATTTTTGGAAATGGGAATATGAATATGGTCATAATTTGAATCCTGAAGCTGCTATCATTGTTCCGGGCATGGCCTACCAGCCACCGCTGATTGGTTTTAAGCAATTACTAAATTTTGGTGCATATTCAATGCCCGATATTGGAGGATGGATTTTTGTTGTTGTTGGAGCCATTTTATTAGGATTAGTTTTATTTGAATGGAAAAGAAATAAATTATTTACTGCAAGTTCAGCGTTGCTGCCTGTTTTGGTTATGGCATTATCATTAACGGCCTTAAGCGGATGCAGTACGCAACCTCAACCGCTGAAAATTGGAAAGGATAATTGTGATTTTTGCAAAATGACGATTAGTGATCATCGGTTTGGAGCTGAGATCATTACTAAAAAAGGAAAGGCTTTTAAGTTTGATGATGAGAAATGTATCATCGGTTTTTTAAATACAAAGAAAGTAGCCCAAGAAGATATATCTGGAATTTATTTTGTAGATTTTAGTATCCCCGATAAATTGGTGAATGTAGAGGAAGCTCACTTTTTACAATGCCCTGCTTTAAAAAGTCCAATGGGTGGTAATATCGCTGCCTTTTCAAATGAAGACAGTCTTGCAAAAACTTTCCAGCAAATAAATGGCAATAAAATTTCGTGGGAGGATATGCAAAAATGAGATTATCCATCCTGATAGTTTTATTATTTTTTTATTCAGGAGCGTCTGCTACAATCATTCATGCTGGAGCAGAGCAAAAATATAAAAGCGTTACAGCAGCAGTTGAAGCAGCATCTTCTGGCGATACAGTGTTGGTAGATGCAGGTTACTACCGAGAGAAGAAACTTGAAATAAAAAAAACAATTGTGCTTAAGGGAATTAATTACCCCGTATTGGATGGGCAAAATAAGTATGAGGTAATTTATGTTAAAGCAAATGGCGTAGTAATAGATGGTTTCCGCGTTATCAATTCAGGCATTTCAAGTATTGATGATATTAGTGGAATTAAAGTAGTAGATAGTAAAAATATAATTATCCGGAATAATATACTAGAAAATAATTTCTTTGGAATACAAATTCAAAATGGAATAAACTGCTTCATTGAAAATAATAAGCTGAAAGCCAACAGCAAAGAGGAGCAGCAAAGTGGCAATGGTATTCATTGTTGGAAGAGTGATAGTGTAAAAATTATTGGCAACACAATAAGTGGTCATAGAGATGGAATTTATTTTGAATTTGTAACCAATTCTATTATAAAAAGAAATAATTCGCAGAAAAATTTACGATATGGGTTACATTTTATGTTTTCTAATAATGATAGTTATGTAGAAAATATTTTTATGAATAACGGAGCAGGGGTTTCTGTAATGTATTCTCACCATGTAAATATGCAACAAAATATTTTTCAGGAAAATTGGGGTGATGGTTCTTATGGTATACTTCTTAAAGAAATAACAGATAGTAAAATTATGAATAACAGATTCATAAAAAATACAATAGGCATATTTATGGAGGGGGTAAGCAGAGTGGCTATGAGTAATAATATTTTTCAACAAAATGGGTGGGGAATGAAAATACAAGCTAGTTGTATGGATATTGTTATTAAACAAAATAATTTCATTGGAAACACTTTTGATGTTAGCACCAACGGAAGTTTGGTATTAAATAAATTTGATGGAAACTATTGGGATAAATATGAAGGGTATGATTTAGATAAAAACAAAATTGGTGATGTCCCATTTAGGCCGGTTAGTTTGTATTCGGTAATTATTGAAAAAAATCCGCCTGCCGTTATTTTATTTAGAAGCTTTATCACAACATTATTAGATAAAACCGAAAAAGTATTACCATCCTTAACGCCAGAAAATTTAATTGACAATATTCCTAATATGAAACCATTTAAGCTATGATTATTGCAACAAATGTTTCTAAGCGTTTTGGGAGTTTAAAAGTACTTAATAATATTTCTGTTACTTGTAATAGGGGAGAATGTATTGCTTTGATTGGACCAAACGGTAGTGGCAAAACAACATTTATTAAAACCATTTTAGGAATGGTTATTTGTGATAATGGATTTATCACTTTCAACGGAGAAAATATTACAAACGATTGGAATTATAGAGCACAGATTGGTTATATGCCTCAAACAGGTAAATATCCAGAAAACATGTCGATAGGGCAAGTATTTGAAATGATGAAAGATATTAGAAAGACAGCTTCATCAATTCCATTTGACGAGGAGCTAGTTGAAAAATTCAAACTAAAACAATTGATGCAAAAGCGAATGCAAACCTTATCAGGAGGTACAAAACAAAAAGTAAGCGCCGCATTGGCATTTATGTTTAACCCACAAGTACTTATTTTAGATGAGCCAACTGCTGGCCTAGACCCAATTGCGTCGGAAATATTAAAAGCAAAAATTATTCAAGAAAAAAAGAATGGAAAACTTATTCTAATAAGTTCTCATATATTAAGTGAGCTTGACGATTTGGTTACTCAGGTTGTTTTTTTACAAGATGGTAAATTGTGTTTTCACAAAACAATTGAACAATTAACATTAGACACAGGTGAAGTAAAATTGGCTAAAGCAATTGCACAAATAATGCAAAAATAAATGGACTATGAAAAAAATAATTAAATATGTAATTATTGATATACTCAGGAATAAAATAATGCTTGCATATACCATTTTTTTGTTGGTATTGTCTTTTAGTATTTTCAGCTTAGAAGATAATTCTGCTAAAGGAATTTTGGGATTATTAAATGTCATTCTTATTATAGTTCCATTAGTAAGTATTATTTTTTCAACTATTTATATATACAATAGCGCTGAGTTTATTGAATTATTAGTGAGTCAACCAATACAAAGAAAAGCAATCTGGTTGAGTTTATTTACTGGACTAGCTTGTTCAATATCAATATCATTATTAGTTGGTATTGGAATACCAATTTTAATTTATCAATTAAATATAACTGGATTACTTATTTTGATAATAGGTATATTACTATCTGTAATTTTTATAGCTATAGCATTATTAGGAGCAGTTAATATTAGAGATAAGGCAAAAGGCATTGGTGTTGCTATATTACTTTGGCTGTATTTTTCAATACTTTTTGACGGGCTTGTGCTTTTTTTACTTTTCCAATTTTCAGATTATCCTATTGAAAAAATAATGATTGCAATAAGCATGTTAAATCCTATCGACCTAGGTAGAATACTCATTTTATTAAAAATGGATATTTCTGCACTTATGGGATATACAGGAGCCGTTTTTAATGATTTCTTTGGAACCAATATCGGATTAATTGTTTCTTTTTTTGTACTAATTAGTTGGATAGTATTTCCAGTTTATATTTCAACAAAAAGATTTAAAGTAAAAGATTTGTAAAATGAAAAAGGATATCACATCTAGAAAAGATATTGAGTTACTAATAAAAATGTTTTATGAGAAAGTAACTGCAGATCAATTACTTGGTCCAATCTTTAATGAAGTAGCTAATATAAATTGGGAAACGCATTTGCCAATAATGTGTAATTTTTGGGAGAATCTATTATTTTTTACTGGCTCGTATCACGGAAACCCAATGGAACTTCACAAGCATCTTCATAAAATGATGCATTTAGAAGTAGCTCATTTTCAACAATGGAATCATTTGTTTATTTCAACTATTGATCAACTTTTTAAAGGGGAAAACTCACTTATTGCTAAACAAAGAGCAATGAATATTTCTAGTGTAATGCAATTTGAAATTCTTAAATAAAAAAGGAGTACGAAATTAATTCATACTCCTCTAACAAAAAAACAACTACTTATTTGCTGGTGAAGGTAAAAGCACTTTATCTATAACATGAATTATTCCATTTGATGCAGGAATAGATGCAACAATTACTGCTGTTCCATTCACATATACTTTGCCATCTTTTTTAGTAATAGTTATATTGCCTCCATTAACTTGACCAATAATTTGTCCGTCAGTAAAACTATCCTCTTTAAAAACTCCTAATGAAACGTGGTATTGTAAAATATCAACTAAATCATCTTTCTTTTCGGGCTTAAGTAATCCATCAACAGTTCCTGCTGGCAATAAATCAAAAGCTGCATTAGTTGGTGCAAATACTGTAAAAGGACCAGCATTGCTTAATGCAGTTACTAAATCAGCAGCTTTAACTGCTGTAACCAAAGTAGTGTGATCTTTGCTACCAGAAGCTACTTGTACTACATTTTTTGCTGAAACATCATCTTTTACTTCTGATTGATTTTGGCTACCATTTTCAGAGGTGGCCGATTGGGGTGCAGCTTCTTTAGTTTCGATATTTGAGCAAGAAATGATGAAAACACACACTAGTACAATCATCAAAAAGGAGAAACATCTTTTCATAAAATTAAGTTTGGTTTAATATTCTTTATTTTATAAAAGTAAGGGCTGAATAAATTAAACATTATGACTCAAATCATAAATAATTAATCAACGACCTGATAAATAGTAACAGCTTTCTGTTTGTTTTTTAATTCATATTCTCCAAGCTTTGTACAATTAAAAGAATCTTTTACTTGCAAATAGGCTTTTTCCGAAATAACTATTTGATCTGCGCCAGCTATCGATTGTAAGCGTGAAGCTGTGTTAGCCACATCACCCACTACTGTATAATCTAATCGGCGAAGGTTACTAGAACCAATATTACCTGATATTAATTCGCCGCTATCGATTCCTATTGAAATTTTAGGGGTAAACTTGCTTTCAGAATTTTCTATCGGTAGTGCTGCTATTTTTTCTCTAACTGCTAAAGCAGCATCAATGGCGCGATCTAAATGAAACTTCCCGCGAAACACCGCCATTACTGCATCTCCAATAAATTTATCTACATGACCCTGTTGAGCAATTATTTCTTTTACCATTACATCAAAATAGTTATTCAACATTTTCACTACTGTATTTGCTGGTTCAATTTCGGTAATGGCTGTAAATCCACAAATATCAATAAAGACTACTGTTGCATCAATGGTTTCGTTTTGCATGATGGAGTCTTCAAATTCACGAGTGCCCATGAATTTTAAAACGTTCTCATCTACATACATTCGTAAAATATTGTTTTCCTTTATTGCTTTAAGCGTTTCCTTAATTTGTAAAACATGTTTAATTGTTTTTTCAATTGTTAATTCAAGGTCTTCGAAGCTAACTGGTTTGCAAACAAAATCAAATGCACCTCTATTCATTGCCGTGCGAATATTTTCCATATCGCCATAAGCAGATACCATTACTGTTTTTAGCATAGGGTTACTATCATTCAGTAATCCCAATAATGTTAAGCCATCCATTTCGGGCATATTAATATCACTCAAAACCAAATCAACATCCGGATTATCTTTGAGTTTGTCCATTGCATCGTTACCATTTAATGCAAATATGAACTCATACTTTTCTTCACGAATTTGCTTTCTAAATTTTTGTTTAATCAACATCTCCAAATCCATCTCATCATCTGCAACCAATATTTTAGCCATTTGTTGGTAATTTTAATTTTTCCTTTAGTAGATTAAAATCTACTGGTTTAGTTAAAAAATCATCGGCGCCTAATTCCATTGCTGTATTAAAATTTTCAGCATCTCCATAAGCTGTAATCATCATTACTATTGGAGGAGGTGCATGGAATTTTTGTTTAATTTTTTCTAATAATTGTAGGCCACTCATGCCGGGCATATTGATATCTGAAAGTATCAATACAGCTTCGTGATTATTATGGTTCATGTATTCTAGCGCTTGCTCGCCTGAATTGGCAAAAGCAAGTATTACAATTCCGTCTTTTATTTCTTTTCGAAACCTTTGTAAAAAAAGGTTTTCCATGTCTTTTTCATCATCTACTACTAATATTTTCATATTTTATCTATTTTAAGTTATTAAAGGTAGTTGAATAATGAATGTACTTCCCACTCCTTCGTTTGTTTCTACTGTTAGAGTGCCGCCATGCCCTTTAGTAATAATTTCATAGCTCAGAGACAAGCCCAATCCCGTTCCTTGTCCTGTTGGTTTGGTAGTAAAGAATGGCTGAAATATTTTTTCTACTACTTTTTGAGGGATGCCTCCGCCGTTATCTGCTACTCGTATTTCAATTTTATTGATGAGTTTTTTTGTTGTTACTGTAACTGTAGGTTCGTAATCAATGTCACCCTGAGCTTGCCGATGGGCGGCATTGGATACATTAGTCTTGTCGGTTTCGACAGGCTCACCCTGACAAGCCTTAAGCCTTTCATTCACAGCATAAAAAGCATTGGTGAGTAAATTTAAAATTACCCTTCCTACATCTTGCGAAACAATATTTATTTTTCCAGCAGAAAGATCAAAATCTGTTTTAAATGTTGCGTTAAAAGATTTGTCACGCGCTCTTAATCCATGATAACTTAAACGTAAATATTCATCAGCCAAAGCATTAATATCTGTTGGCTCTTTTACGCTATTACTGGCCCTACTATGTTGCAGCATTCCTTTTACAATAGAGTCTGCCCTTTTACCATGGAAGATTATTTTTTCTTCATTATCGGTTACGTCTTTGGCAATGGATCTGGCTTCATCAATATTACCTTTTATTAATTCATCATTCATTTCGGCGAGTAACTCTTTATTTACTTCCGAAAAATTATTTACGAAGTTCAATGGGTTTTGAATTTCATGTGCAATGCCTGCAGTTAGTTCGCCAAGGCTGGCCATTTTTTCGGATTGGATGAGTTGGGATTGCGTGGATTTGAGCTCGTGTAAAGTTGTTTCCACTTTTTGCTTTTGTTCTTGCAAAACAAGATTTGCTTTTTGTTTTTGGCGATTATTACGGTAAAGGATAAAGCCGATTATAGAGAGGACGGCAAGCCCTAACAACAATCCATAGGTTCTGATTTCTGATTGTGTCTGGATTTTTTCTTTCTCCAAATTCTCCAAACGCATCGCTTCGTTAAGCGATAGTTTTTGAAAATCCGCCAGGTTCTTAATTCTTATTTTATATAAACTGTCTTTGGTGTTTAATGCGAGACCCTGGTATTTGTAAGCACTATCTGGTTGTTTGTTCAATTCATAAGCTAAGTATAGGTCTTCATAAGCAGTTCCCATATTGATTTGCTGATCGGATATGCCGCCAATGGATTCAACCACTTTTAAATTGATTACAGCATATTTTAGTACAGAATCCTTGTTATTATGATGCAGGTAAACAACAACCAGCCGGTGATTTATTTTTGCAATATTATTTTGAATATTTTGAGTAGTGGCCGAGAGCAAACCTTTGTAGTAATATTTCATTGCTTGTATTGTATCGCCTTTGGCCATAAAGGTATTGCCAAGTGTAAGGTTATTATTCCCTGTGTACTGCTGCGCCAAAAGGTTTTCGGATATTTTTTCGG
>Ga0209591_10007793_pt1 | contig 11725 bp, 7 predicted proteins | sample MAT01_FD_187207 | JGI IMG/M metagenome (GOLD analysis project Ga0209591, IMG submission 187207) | Freshwater microbial communities from Lake Fryxell liftoff mats and glacier meltwater in Antarctica - MAT-01 (SPAdes) (version 2) | ecosystem: Environmental > Aquatic > Freshwater > Ice > Liftoff...
CGTCTATCAGAAAAAGTGGTTTGTGCTCCTACGCCTTATATCCCCATGCCTGAAGGCAGGGGCTTTACGGCGCTTTTTCGGTAATCCAGCTATCGGTGCTGCGTGACCAGCTTGACACGAGTTCTTCCTGCACGAAGAAGTTGCCGACTTCGATCACGCCATTTTCCACGCTGTCCGAACCATGCACGAGATTGTAATCCACCGTCAGGGCCAGATCGCCGCGAATTGTGCCGGCTTCGGCTTCCTGCGGGCGGGTCGCGCCGATGGTCTTGCGGGCGGCGGCGATGGCATTGGGGCCTTCCAGCGCGATCACGATGCTCGGTGATGAGGTGATGTAATCGACTAGCTTGGCGTAAAACGGGCGCTCACGATGCACTTCATAGTGCTTCTCGGCCAGAGCGCGAGGAACCTGCATGAATTTCATGCCGATGATCTTGAGTCCGCGCTTTTCAAAGCGGCTGATGATCTCACCTGCGAGGCCGCGCTGCACGCCATCGGGCTTCACAATAATCAATGTCCGTTCCATAATGTTTTCTCCAGAGGAATGAAATCAAACGCGCCCTATCATACGTGAGGGGGCGCGGTCAGAACCAGATGAAATGTGTTTAAGATTGGATTGTGTGTCGGGTTTGGGTGGATGAGGTGGGTATTGACCCATGAATCAGATGATTGAAGGGTGTTTTGTAGGGGCGCGATGCATCGCGCCCACGCCAAATTCCCTATAAATCACTAGGGCACGATACATCGTGCCCCTACAAACCCACGATTCTCATGGATAAGTGAATGATGACCTTAAAGCATATGTAGAGCTTTGCGATACGTCTCAAGAGCGCTCTTGAGATCGCCGCGCCGCATGTGCGTATCGCCCAGCACGCGATGGACGGCGGGATTGCGCTTGTGATCCTTGTGTTCGGACAGCTTGGCGAGATCGTTGACCACCTCATCCAGCGCGGTATTGGCGCGGACGATCATCTCGTAATCGGCCAGACTGCTGTCTACGTCGCCGCTGCTGACTTTGCCGCGTGCGGCCTGCAAGGTCGAGGCCACATCGATGTTGACGGGCATCATCGGCGCAGGTGACGCCTTGACAGGCACAGGCTGGATGGCTCTGGGTTGAGCCGCCACAGGTTGGATGGCCGCAGGCTCTTCGGCCACAGGGGTCGGCAGTTTGGGCGCGGGCGCAATCACGGTAGGACGGGCGGGTTCCAGCGTGGGCGTGAAGCTCGCTGCCGCCTCGTCTTCAACCATCGTCTCACGCAGCCAGTCGGGGAGGTCTTCATTCTCCGGCTCAACGGCGTCTTCATTGGCAAGCCAGGGTGGGAGATCGTTCGCATCCTGCGTCACGCTGTCATCGACCTGCCCGCGCAGCCAATCGGGAAGATCGTCACCTGTGTCCTCGACTGTCGCGGCCACAGGATCGTTGGCTTCACGCAGCCAATCGGGAATGTCATCCTCAGATGCAGCGGGCATCACAGGCGCGGCAATCGGGGCGCTGGCAGCGGGCATGATCGCCCCTGCCCCGCCAATCAGCCAATCGGGGGCGGCCTGGACTTCACCGAGCATCAGGACGGCCTCAACCGGGAATTGAGCGGCTTTCAGCGCCCCTGTCCGCATCGGCTGTGCGGCGGCTGGCGTGAGTGCAGGCACGAAATCCGGGAGATTCGCCTGGATATTCTCCTCTGAGAATGTCCCCGTCTTCTCCGCGTACCACTGTGCCAATTGATCTTCGGCCTCTTCTTCCAGCGTCAGCGCCACCACCCAGGGGTCTTTATCCGCCTGGAAGGTTTCATCTGCGCTGAGATTATCCTCGCCCATGAGTGCGCCGAGATCATCCGACTCGTCAGTGAGGAATTGATCGGCAAAGAGCGAGTCCGCGTCCATACCGCCTGTCCCACTGGTGGCCCAGGCCATATCGGTCTCAGCGAAGATATTCTCATCGCTGCCCTCGCCCGGCGCGGCTTGCAGCCAATCTGGGAGATCGTTGTTGTCCACAGGCAGGTTATTGACGACAGCAGGCACAGCATCATCGGGCGTCTGGCGTAACCAATCGGGCATCTCAGACGTGGGTTTGGCGGCTTGCGCCGTGAACGACTCCGCCGGGATTTCCTCATCGAACATCTTCATGAGGTCGTCCATCTTTGTGGCATCGCTGCTGGCGGCGGGCGCACTGGTGATCATCTGCTCGCGCAGCCAATCCGGGATTTCAGCTTTCAGCGCCTCAGCGGGTGTGTCATCGTGGACAGGGGTCGCAGGTGCGGCGTCGAACACCTCATCCTTGTCTTTGTATTGTTCGGCCCGTTCAAACAGCGCTTCGAACATGCGGTTGATGTCAGCGGGATCAACGTCTTTCGCATTATTCAACTGCGACATGACATCATTGACGACATCCTCCTGCTTGGGCGCAGGTGTCGGCTCTGGGGACAGACGCATTGGCACAGCGGCGGTAGGCTGTTCGCCCGTTGCGACATTGCGGGCCACTCCATCCAGCCAATCCTCGGACATCTCGTCTTCCTGGTTGAAGAATCCGCCGAGATCATCATTGGGGACAGCCGCCTGCTCTGATGACGTTGAATCCGAGGCTGTCTCGAACGAATACGGCGTATAGCCGCGTCCATCGGGGCGCGTCTCGGTGGGACGGATCACATTGAGATTGGCCGGCGTAATCAGTTCTTCGTCTGTCGCGCCATGATCGCGGGCCATCGATTCGAGCCATTCCAGCGAATTTTCGCCCGGTTTCGGCCCAACTGAGGGCGCGGAAGGCCGCACGGGCGCGGCGGGTGCAGTGGGCTCGGCCAGGCTGTTGAGAAAGGCCAGCGGGTCGTCATCGGCATCGGCGGGTGAACTCTGGGCGGCCAGATTTGCCAGCGCACCAAGTCCGTCGTCGGCATTGCCCATCTCCGTCAGCCAATTCATATCTAGGCTGTCATTGCTTGAGAGCTGTGCCAGCGCCGCCAATGGATCATCGGCGTCGTTCAGCGAATTGAAGTTGAAGCTGTTATCCGGGAGTGCGTCAAAGTTGAAACTCTCATCGGGATCGGACAGGCTGGTGAGCCAATCCACCGGATTCGCGCCCGGATGGGCCTGCACCGTCTCCTCTTCGTCCATGTTCTCGAAGGTAGGCAGATCACCGGACAGGAAATCGTCCAGCGCTGAGGGCGGCTGAATCGAGGCGGCGGGCTGCTGCACAGGCGGTTGGACTGGAGCGGGCGGTTGCACAGCGGGCTGAGTCGGGGCAGGACGGGACACCGCAGCAGGCGGTTGGGCGGCTTTGGCGGCGGACTGCTGCGCGATACGCTGGCGCTTTTCCTCGTCCTCTCTGGCCTTCTGCTTCTCCCAGTCTTCTTTCTTCATGCCATAGGGCATGTATTCGCCTTTGTCTTTCAGGCGCTCATCATCTTCGGACACGCTGCCCACATCCATATCCGCCGATGTGAGGAGACCCTGTGTGACACCCTGGCGCACAGCCAGCGATTCCATCCACTTCATGATCTCGTCCGGCGACATTTTGTCGAAGTCAGGCGTATCATTGGCGGCGGCGGGCTGAGCGACAGCGCGCACGGGTTGGGCCGGCGGCGGCACGGGCGCACGTGCGGCGGGCGGCGGCACGGGCGCACGTGCGGCAGCAGGCACGGGCTTAGGCGGTTGGGCCGCTTGGCGCTGACGCTTCTCCTCGTCCTCTTTGGCCTTCTGCTTGTCCCAATCGGCTTTTTTCATGCCATAGGGGATGTATTCGCCCGTGTTTTTCAGGCGTTCATCATCCTCGGACACGTTGCCAACATCCATATCCGCAGATGTGGTGAGTCCCTCTGTCGCGCCCTGACGGACAGCGAGCGACTCCATCCACTTCATAATCTCCTCAGGAGACATTTTGTCAAAATCAGGCGTATCCGACATCGCAGCCTCTCACTTCTTCACCCCGCGTCCAATTCATTATTTTTGTGTATCATCGTCGATGGCATTGAAGTCATCGAAGTTGTCGAAGTCGTCAAATTCCGCATCTGAGTCATCGAAGAGATCATCGTCCATATCGGCATTGAAGTCACGATCCAGATCGGCCATGACCTGCGCCGCCGCCGGATCAACCGTCGGGGCCGCAACCAGCGCCGCGAGTGTGGCCGCAGATGTTCCGCCACGCATCCACGCAGGTACGTCCTTGAAGACGAAGCGGCGCATCCGTTCACCCAGGCTCGGCGCGGCGGGGACACCCGGCAGGCTCGGCGGCGGCGGCGGCGCAACAGGCACGATGCGCTGTGAGATTTCTTCCATGACAATCGTCTCCAGCCACTCAAAATCTTTGCGGCGGGTGGGCGAGACAGGCACAGTCGGCTCCGCGACCTCTTCGGCCTCGGCTTCCGCCTCAAAATCAAGATCGAGGCCCGGAACCATCGAATTGAGCCAGTCAGGAGCGTTGGAGGCGGGCGTGGCTTCGAGTTCCTCCTCGAAATCGTACTCTCTCAGATCATCATCCGTCACATCCTCGCGCACCGAGGCGGCATCGCTGAGATGAGCATCGGCATGAGCGCCGACAGGTTCGACCTCAAGACCCTCGATGATGACGGGGGCAACGGGCATCCCAGAAGCTATCGCATCGGCGTCATCGGGCTGCGGCGCGAAATCGTCATCGGCCAGCCAGTTTTCCTCATCGAAGCTTTCGTCGCCTGTGCCTGTGAAGTAACCCGTTTCGGCGACGGGCAGCGCATTGTCATCGGTCTCAAGATCACCAAACAGGTTGTCCGTCTCAGAATAAGCGAATTCATCATCCGTGACAGATTCTTGATCATCGGTCTCAAGATCGCCAAACAGGTTGTCCGTCTCAGAATAAGCGAATTCATCATCCGTGATAGATTCTTGATCGGCGGTCTCGTCCATCCCGTCGGGGACAGCAGCGGGTTCGCTGTCGAGGTCACTCAGCCATGACGGTTCATCGGCCGCCAGCGCCGCATCGTCTTCCATCCATGCGTCGTCTGTGGCAGGCGCGACCCCGGCCAGCCATTCCGGTTGTTCGGCGTCAAGCACAGGCTCTTCGGTCAGCGCATCGGGATCAAAGGCCGCATCGTCATGGAAGGCGAATTCGTCATCACCTGCGTCGTCAAAGCTCAGTTGATCGGCATCCTGCTCCATCGCAAATGTCGGATTCTCCCAATCGAATGCCTCGCCTTCCTCCGCCGCAACCGCCTCATCCGCGAAAGTATTGGCGTCCCAATCGATGCCCGCTGTGATGGGCGTATGGGGCGCTTCGAGTTCCTGCATCCAGTCCGGCGCATCGGCGTCATCGACGGGATCGGCATCCAGATTATCGACAGTCTCAAGCCATGTCGGTTCTTCATGCGATGTTTCCAGCGATTCGAGCAGATCCGTGCCGTAGCGCTGCGTTTCAATATTGTTGAGCATATCGGTCATGCCGGACGTGGGCGAGGGTGCGGCATCATCCAGCGTCTCCCAATCCAGGCCCGTTGCATCCTCATTCAGCCATTGTCCAGCGTCCGCCGTTGACAGCGGCTGCGCGACAGCATCGTCCTCTGAGGGCAGTTCCAGATCAGACAGCCAGGCTTCTCCCGCAGGCTCGGCCCATAGGTCTTCTTCTTCTGATTGCGCGGTGAAATCTTGCAGCGCCTCGTCCGGGAGCACGTTATCGCTGGCCTGCGTGAGCCATGCCAATTCCGGCTCATCGGCGTCTGTGTCTTCCCAGGCCATCGGCGTGCTGGTGTCCGACGGGGTTGGCTCTTCCAGTTCCGACAACCAGCTTGCATCGGCGGGAAGGGCCTCAAGATCGTCTATGCTATCCGCCTCAAGATCGAGATCGGCGTCAGCGGAGGCGGGGTCTTCAATATCTGCCAGCCAATCCGGTTCGTCCGTCGTCAGGGCGGCCTCATCGCCAAAGCCGCTGTTCCAATCGAAGCCTTCATCGGCGCGGCTGTCTGCGCTCGATGCACTCACATCCGTCAGCCAGGGAGCCTCTTCTGCCGACACATCCGTCGCGGGTTCAATCGACCAGTCAAATTCAGGCTCAAGCGCGTCGTCGGAGACAGGCGTCTCATCCGCGAGATCAGACTCAAGATTGAGATCGCTCAACCACGAGTCATCGCCCAAATCGGCGTCGGCGCTCTGGGTGCTGGCCGCAGCGGGCGTCTCGGCCAATGGCCCGCCAAAGAAGCTGTCGAGATCGGTGATCGGCTCATCGGCGTCGGGATCAGGAATATAAGCATCTTCCCCCAGCGTATCATCTGTGAGCGCGTCGGCAGACAGCCACTCCAGATCATCGCTCATGGACGGTTGATCGGGATCGTCGGGATCACGCGGTTCCCAGGAGGATGGACTCTGCATAGACGCCTGCCCTTCGGTGTGTACAGTCTCGGTTAAATCGTTCGAACGATAGTCATGGGGGATGACAGGGGCGTCATCATCTTCAAAGCTCAGCGCTTCAAGCTCATCGGTGGTGAGATCAGACTGCGCGATTCGTTCTTCGTCTGTCAGCGTGTCATCGTACTCATCATCCTGGGCGAGACTTTCGTAGTCTTCATACTCGGCCAGAAGATTGTCGTCATCATCATCGCTCATCCAGTCCAGCGGATCGGAGGGCATGGGCGGCGGCAGAATAGGCAGATCAACGGCTGGCAGCGCTGAGGTGGCCGCATTCGACACCAGATCAAGCCGTCTGGCCCAGGCCATCGAATCGGGTTCTTCATCGTCAGCAGAGGGGCTGCCCTCATCGAGCAAATCATCCGTCCGCGCATAATCCACCCCCAGAGCATCCATCCAGGCATTGGGGTTGACGTGTGGCGTGCTCACATCGCTTTTTTCACCCTCAAAATCTTCGGTCAGCGACTTGGCATACGGACGTGAGGGCGCATCGACATCGACTTCAATGCCGGAGTCTTGCAGCCACGCCAGATTGTCTTGGGCATCGCTGGAGGGCAGGACGGGCTGAGGCAGCGGCGCGGTGTTGCCCGTCGCCATATCAGGGTCAAATTCCGTCACCCAGGCCAGATTGTCAGTATCACTCTCAAGCGAGCCGCTGCCGGGATGTTTGGGCTTGGTCTTCGGTTTGGACTCCGCTTCATCAGTCGCCAGCGTGGGCGAATGATCGCTGGTGGGGCGTCGCAGGATGGTGGGTGCGCCCTGCTCGATCTCGTTCGGCACATCAGTCTGGCCGAGGCTGTCCAGCATCCCCGTCAGCCCAGAGGATGAACGCGGCGTGCCAGCGGGCACAGGCGATGCGTTCTCAAGCGAGTTGAGCATGGCATCCAGATCATCAATCGCGTCATCGGCATCAAATTCGCCCAACTGCCCGGTCAAGCCCGTCGGCACGCGATCTCCGGTTGTGCCGGCGGCGCGTTCGAGATTGCCAATCCAATCATCATCAGTGGCATTGACGTCAGAGGCTTCAATCGTGAAGTCATCATGGCGGGTCAGATCATCCAGCCAGCTATTATCAGGCTCCTGGACGTCCTCTTCCTGCATCGACGCCTGCTGCTCTTCAAAATCGAAATTGAGCATCCCGGAGACGATGGGGGCTTTCTGCCCCGGCACTGGCACGCCCGTCAGATCAGTAATCGTGGTTTGATCCGCCGCCATCCCGCGCATGGCATCAATCCGTGCGATCAGCTCCGGCGAGAGGCCGCTGAGCTGGCCTGTATCGCTGAGGTCGTCTTCCGGCAGAAGATTGGGGAGATTGTCGGTGATGCGGCGTGGAGGGACGGTTCTTGTGGCGCTGGTCGGCGCTGTGGCGGCGGTGGAATCAATCTCATTCATCCAATCGTCACCGAGTTCCGCGCTCAGATCGAGCGGTTGGTCTTCCTGTTGGGTGAGATTGTCCAGCCAGGCCGGGCTTTGCTGCGTCAGCGTGCGGCGAAGCTGCTGTTGATAATCCAATTCCGGCAGTTGCAGCGTCTCGGCGGTGGGCGCTGCCCCGGTTGCCAGACGCAGTGCCAGATACGGATCAACCTCTTCAACGCGGCTGAGAAAGCGCTGGGCATCGGCGGGGCGCTGCACTTCAAGCCAGAGTTCGGTCATGATGCGGTTGGCCGCCAGCGTATACGGCATGGTTTGCAGCACCTCAACGGCGGTTTCACCCGCTTCGATGTGCTGACCACACTGCCACTGGGCGCGGGCCAACATCAGCTTGAGATCGATGCGTTCGGGCATCCGTCCCACCGCCTGCTGAAGCACTTCAACCGCCTGCTCGGTGAGGCCGTTGTTGATGTACTGGCCTGCCAGGGCTGCTGTCGTCATGGGGACACGATCAAGCGGAGCGCCGCGCTCTTTGCTGTAGAGTTCGCGCAGACGGGCCACACTTTGCGTGTCATTGGGCTGCAAATCGAGCGCCCGCTCCAGATGCCAGAGGCTCTCTTGCGGCTGCTTGAGTTTTTCGTAGATTTGGCTCAACTGCTGATGAGCAACGAAGTCATCCGGCGTTGCGCTCAAAAGGCGTCGGAACACTTCCCCTGCCTCATCCCAGCGGGACAGGCCAACGAGGGCCAACCCCAGCAGGCGATACGCCGCAGCCAGGCGCGGAAAATGTTCCAGGATGTGGCGCGTATGAGCAATTGCTTCCTCATAGCGGCCCCCCTGAACATGTTGTTCGACGGTTTTGAGATACTGACGTAAAGTAATTTCCGCCATTTCCCCACCTGTGTCGGGCGATTTTTATGTCTGTCCATTATAGCATGTTCTGTCGAAATGGCTTGTGATCTAGGATTAAGGGGGGATAACCATCGAAAATTGGGACTTTGGTTAGGCAAGTAATCATTCAGCTATCCATGCGATGAAGGCGGTTGTAGGGGCGCGATGTATCGCGCCCATCGCGCCCTGATTGATTTGTAGGAGATTTGGCTTAGGCAGGATGCATCCTGCCCCTACGAGGGCCTTTGTCGCACGGAGAGGTGAATGATTACCATTTTCATTCTACGATAGGCTCACAACGGCTCACAGCGTCTTTTTAGGTGCGATCTATGGGTCGCCCCTACGATACTCAAATGAACATACGGCAGGCAAGGCGAACCACGCTGTTGTGTACAGCGACCAGTGTGCTGCGCTCTTGATCGAGATTGTCGTTTTTGGGCGCAGCACGCTGCGCCCCTACGCACCCCGCGTTGAAATCCTGCATTATCAGAGAAACGCCGTAAGACCCCTGGCTTTAGACATGGGGATATAAGGCGTCAGGGTTGAAATCTGAGATTAAAAATGGTAAGATAGGAGGGTGTTGGTCGCGGGCGGCAACCCCACCTCCTTTCGCATGTTCAAGTATCGGCTCTATCCCAGCCGCGCACAGGAGCGAAACCTGTTTCGCGTGCTCAATAGCGCTCGTCATCTATACAACATGGCACTGGCGGAACGGCGATTGGGGTTGACGTGGGCATCACCGCGCTCATCACGACGAGCGAAGGTGCGAAAGTCGATCATCCGCACTATTATCGTGCGGCCCAAAAACGACTGCGTGTCTTGCAGCGTTCTCTTCAACGCAAGAAGAAAGGCGGGCGCAATCGTCGCAAGGAATTGGTCAAGGTTCAGCGCCAACATGCCCATGTTGCCAATCAGCGGCGTGACTTCGCCCATAAGTTGAGCTTCAGACTGGTTAAACATTTCGACGTGATCGGTGTGGAGAATTTGCAGATCACCAACATGGTTCGTAACAAACACCTCAGTAAGAGTATCCTGGATGCCGGATGGGGCATATTCACAGAACTTCTCACGAGCAAGGCTGCGAGTGCTGGCCGTGAGGTGATATTTGTGAACCCCGCCTATACCTCTAAGACCTGCTCTCACTGTGGCGCTCTCTTTGAATGGCTCACCTTGAAAGATCGCTGGGTCACGTGTTCGTGTGGCCTGTCGTTGGATCGAGATCACAACGCCGCCATCAACATTTTGAAACGAACCGGATGGGACGCATCCGCAGGCGCTAACGTAGAGTGCAGTGAGGCTCATGCGTGGTCTGGAAGCCTCCGCCTTTAGGCGTGGGGAGCGCTCACATCTGTAGGGACAAGGCCCGTCTCGTCCGCTAAAACCTCTCCTTTCGGTTGCACAGAATGAGAGAGCAAGACGTTTGAAGCCCCTCTTCACGCAGTGGGGAGGGATTTAGGGAGGGGTTAATTTCCTGTTTCGATTTTCCCCTACGTTGCATATAATGAGAAGCATGGTTGAAGACGTGAGTTGAGAGGATTCCTATGAGAGATTTACTGCGTTTTGCTCCGTATTATCTGGGCGCACTGGCACTCGGCATTGTGATGGCCGCTTTGCTGGGGGTGTATGCGTCCGTGATCGCGCTCGGCGTGATCATTGTGCTCTCCTTTACCATTGTGTTGATGGTCATGCGCGTCGGCACACACGATGATGAGCCGCTGGCGTCCGGCCCGTCGGCTGCCGTCAGCTACTGGACAAATCTGGCAAACAAGGTCGAAGCCCGTCAGAGCGGCGCGGTGCAGGCGGTGGCCGTCGCCGATGGCATTGGCGGCGCAGCCAATGACGAGGCGGAAAAAGAACGCAAACGTCAGGACGCGCTGGCTCGCAAAGCGGCTCGTCAAGCCAAATCGACGAGCGGCGAGGCGTGAGACAGCCGTAAGATCAAGGCATTGTCGGGCGTCTAATTCACATAATATCGTGAACGGCGTGCCAGACTCGGCAGGCCGTTTTTGCATCGTCTGGCGATTAAGATAGGGTAAGACGTATGACTGAGATGACCATTGAACGCGCCTTCGATCTGCTCAAAGCGGGCGAACCAGAAGAACGTGCCGAAGCAATTAAGGTGTTGGGAGCCGCTGCCTATGCCCCCGCTGTCCCCTATCTGGCTGATCTGGTTGAGACTGCCGATCCGGGGACGCGCTATCTGGCAGCGATGGCTCTGAGTAAAATTGGCGACGAGGCGGAGAATGCAGTTCCGGTGCTGCTCCAGGCGCTGCGGGCGGATGATATGTTCCTCCGCATGGCGACCACCGGGGCGCTGATTGCGATTGGCGTGCCGGCCGTGTCGGGCTTGATCCGCGCTCTGTTCGACCAGAACGCGGCGGTACGGCGGGCCAGTGCGAAGGCATTGGGAAAAATTGGGAGCAAAGATGCCATCAATGCCCTCAAAGTCGCCGTAAATGACAGTGATCCGGGTGCGAGTCGACTCGCGGCGGAAGCGTTGGCTCGCTTACAGTCTCTTTAAGGCCCCCATGATCCGCAGCTTTACGGAACGACTCCTCGGTGGGGTGTGCGGCGGTCTATCGCATCGCACACCCTTGAACGCCTCTGTCTGGCGCGTGCTGTGGCTCGCGCTGGCCGTGATTGCGCCGCCTGCGGCCCTGGCCGCCTATTTGCTGTGGTGGTGGCTCATCCCGCTGGAATCGCCCTTTCGCAAGCAAAGCGCTCCCCTGAGCATGCTGATCGCCCTGGTTTTAAGCGTGATTGTGTTTGCGGGCTGGTTTGGCCGCGCCGCGCTCATCACGCCGACGGGCCAGGATGCCTATGGGCCGCTGCTCGGCGTGATTCTGGGCGCGGCCTTCCTGTATCGGCAGATTCAGAGCCGCACCTGGGCCAATGTGCTGATCGGGCTGGTGCTGGTGTGTGTGCCGATTGTGCTTTTGCTCGGCGCATACAGCATTCTGCCGCTCGGTCTGTTCGATCTGATCGGGCGGGCGCTGCCGGGCGTGTTGATCTTCCTGGGATTGGCGCTGCTGCTGCGCGGGCGTGTGCCGTATGCCAGCCCTATCGCATTGACGGCCACGCTGGTGGTGATTGGCGCGTTGAG
>Ga0209591_10007798_pt1 | contig 11720 bp, 10 predicted proteins | sample MAT01_FD_187207 | JGI IMG/M metagenome (GOLD analysis project Ga0209591, IMG submission 187207) | Freshwater microbial communities from Lake Fryxell liftoff mats and glacier meltwater in Antarctica - MAT-01 (SPAdes) (version 2) | ecosystem: Environmental > Aquatic > Freshwater > Ice > Liftoff...
TTGTATCCGAAGGACTGCGTGCCGAGTGTGCCGCCGGAGATGATGTTACTGGGAAACTTCATTTACGAGATGTCGAGCTGGTCGCGAGCTATTGTGATTCCGCTTTCGATTATCGCTTCGTCGGATGTGCGATGCCCGGTGCCGGCGGGATTCGATCTGAAGGAAATCGAAAAGCCGGGAGTGAGTTTTGACTTCCGGCCAGCGGATGAATTCTGGAGCTTCAAGAACTTTTTCTATACGGCGGATTCGGTGTTGAAGATTTATGAGAAGTCTCCGCTGAAATCATTGTTGAGGCCGATGTCGATTGAGAAGTGCGAGAAGTGGATGCTGGAGCGATTGCATTATTCCGACGGTCTGGCGGCAATCTATCCACCGATGATGTATTCGGTGATGGCAATGGATGTACTTGGATATGCCAAGGATGACCAGCGCCGGGTGGATGCGCTTAAGCATTTTGAAGACCTGATGGTGGATGACGATTCCAAGGGATTCTACTTTCAGCCTTGCTTCTCGGTTGTGTGGGATACGGCGATTGCGGCTTATGCACTGGCTGAGGTAGAGGCGACTCCGGCGAATCTGGATGTGCAGCAGGCACTGAGCCGATGTGCGGACTGGTTGCTGACCAAGGAATGCCGGCGCAAGGGTGACTGGGCTGTGAAGCGGCCCAAGCTTGAGCCCTCGGGTTGGTACTTCGAATTTGCAAATGAGTTTTATCCGGATATCGACGATACGGCGATGGTGCTGATTGGTCTGGATAAGGCCAAGGCAACGAACCTGACCGGACAGGAGGCTGCGGCACGCCGCGCGGTGAACTGGCTGATCGGGATGCAGGGCAAGGATGGCGGCTGGGCAGCGTTTGACGTCGACAACAAATGGGAATTTCTGAGCGATGTGCCGTTTGCCGATCACAATGCGATGCTCGATCCGTCGTGCCCCGATATTACAGGACGAGTGATCGATGCCCTGGCGCGATACGGGATTGGTGCAAACGACCCGGCGATGCGGCGCGGGATCCAGTATTTGATCGATTCGCAGGAAGCGGATGGATCCTGGTACGGACGATGGGGCGTCAATTACATTTATGGGACGTTTTTGGCCTTGAAGGGATTGCGGCAGGCTGGGGTTAGCGATCGCGAGGTTTATGTTTTGCGGGCAGGGGAATGGTTGAGGTCGAATCAGAATTCGGATGGCGGATGGGGCGAATCGTGTCTGAGCTATGACAAGCATACTTATGTGAACGGGCCTTCTACGGCGAGCCAAACGGCTTGGGCGGTAATGGGTTTGCTGGCTGGTGGAGACCATACCAGCGAGAGCGTTCGCAAGGGGGTCGAACAGCTGATCGAGACGCAGCGCGAGGACGGGAGCTGGGATGAAGAACTGGCGACTGGAACCGGGTTCCCTAAGGTTTTCTATCTGACTTATCACATGTATCGAAACGCCTTTCCGATGATGGCGATCGCAATGTATCTGAATCGCGGGAAAGAAGCCAAGTGAGCTTTGCCGTTGTGGTGGTGGGCACGCAGCAGTGAAGCGGGCACTGGTTACAGGTGCTACCGGATTTGTGGGGTGGCACGTGGCACGGAAGTTGAAAGAGCGCGGAGTTGAAGTCCGCGCTTTGTCGCGTTCTGGTGTTGTTGCAGAGTTGGATGTCGAGACGGTGCGGGGGGATTTGCGGGATCGCGGGTCGCTTGATCAAGCTATGGCTGGGTGTAGCCATGTGTTTCATGTGGCGGCGGATTACCGGCTTTGGGTGGCAAATGAGGCGGAGATGTATGCGTCCAATGTTGAGGGTACCCGGAATGTGATGGGGGCGGCTAAAGCGGCTGGCGTGGAGCGGGTGGTTTATTGTTCGACTGTGGGCGCGGTAGGGATGCGTAAGGGGCTGGTGGCGGATGAGGATTCGCCTGTTGGGGTGGAGGACATGAAAGGGCATTACAAGAGGTCGAAGTATCTGGCTGAGCAGGTGGCGCTCGAGGCAGCCAAGGATGGGGTGCCGGTGGTTGTGGTGAACCCGACGACGCCTGTTGGGGATCATGACTTTAAGCCGACGCCGACGGGGAAGGTGATTGTCGATTTTCTTGAGGGGCGGATTCCGGCCTATATCGATACCGGTTTGAATTACGTGGATGTGGTGGATGTGGCGGAGGGGCATTTGCTGGCGGCAGAGAAGGGAAGAGTGGGGGAGCGGTACATTTTGGGGAGTGAGAATCTGACGTTGAAGCAGATGCTGGACCGGCTGGCAGCCGTGAGTGGGCTGAAGGCTCCTACGGTGGAGATCCCTTATGCGATCGCTTATGCGGCGGCTTATTGTTCGACGTGGTGGGCTGGGTTGTCGGGGAAGCATCCGGGGATTGCGCTCGACGGGGTGAGGTATGCGCATATCAAGATGTGGGTGAGCCAGGCGAAGGCCGAGCGAGAGCTTGGGTACCGGCCTGTGGCTGTGGATGGGGCGCTGGGACGGGCAGTAGAGTGGTTTCGGAGGCGAGGATGAAGGATGTGTTGGTGATTTGCGCGATGGGGATGGAGGCGCGGGCGATTCCTGGCGGGTACCGGGTAGTGGAGTGTGGACCTGGGTTTCGCGCTGCGCGTGCAGCGCTCGATCTGGCCATTGCAGCGGAGCGTCCGAGGTTGGTGATTTCCGCTGGGACTTGCGGGGCTTTGGATCCTGGCCTCGCGATTGGGGATGTGCGGGTAGTGAGCCGGATCGAGTCTCCACTGGGGACATTTGAGCCGCAGGCATTGGTTGGGGTGCCTGCCGTTTTGCGAAGTCAGGACCGGGTGGCGGTGACGGCTCGTGACAAGAAGCGGTTGTTTGAGGATGGGGCAGAGATTGTAGATATGGAGGCGGCAGCGATTGCGTATGGGTGTGAGGCGCATGGGATCGCATTTGCCTGTATCAAAGCGGTGAGTGATTTGGCTGGTGAGGATCTGCCGCTGGATTTTAATCTTTACCGGGACGAAACGGGTGGATTTCAAACCGCCCGGATTGCATTTGCTGGCATCATGAAGATAGCTGACTTAATGCGGCTGAAGCGTCAAGCGACACTGGCCGTGCAACAACTTGGAGAAGCGTTTGAATCATCCGTCGCCGGAATTGCCTAAGAGCATGAGAGCTGCCGTTTATCGCGGCAAGCAAAGAGTTGAAATTGAAGAGTTGCCTGTTCCCGAAATTGGGGCAGGAGAGATTCTGATTCGGGTGGAGGCGTGCGGGATTTGTCATACGGATCTGAAGAAGATTGAGTATGGGTTGCTTGAGCCACCACGTGTATTTGGACATGAGACGGCCGGAATTGTAGCGGCTGTTGGTGAGGGCGTAACGAAGTTTGCGGTTGGAGACGCGGTGATTGGGTTTCACCACATTCCTTGCAAGAAATGTTTTTATTGCGCGCGGAAATTGTATGCCCAGTGCGCCGTCTATAAGAAGGTGGGGATCACTGCTGGATTTGAGGCGGCTGGTGGAGGCTATGCGCAGTATGCGCGGGTGATGCCGTGGATTGTGGAGCATGGAGTGGAGAAAATTCCGGCTGGGGTTTCGTTTGAGCAAGCCAGTTTTGTCGAGCCGGTGAACACTTGCCTGAAGGCTGTGGAGCAGTCTGGGGTGAAGGCAGGGGATTTAGCGCTGGTGCTTGGGCAGGGGCCTATTGGATTGATCTTTACGATGCTGCTGAAGCAACGGGGGATTGAGACCGTGACTACGGACACGATGGAGACGCGTCGAGAGAAGTCGCGAAGATTTGGAGCGGCGCTGTCGCTCGATCCGTTGGGTGAGGATTTGGGTGCTGAGGCACGGGCGCGGACCGAAGGGCGTGGAGCAGATGTTGTTTTTGTCGCTGCGAGTGCGCCGGGGATCGTTGAGCAGGCGATACAGGCGACGCGGCCTGGTGCGCGCATCGTATTGTTTGCGCAAACATCGGATAAAGAACGAATCGAGATCTCAGGTGCCGACATCTGTAAGGATGAACGCGTTTTGATGGGCGCATACTCAGCTGATGTTGATTTGCAGGTAGAATCAGCTAGGCTAGTATTTTCGGGAGAAATTCCAGTTGGAGATCTGGTGACCCATATCTTTCCGCTGCCGGAGATTATGACGGGGGTGAAGTTGGCCACCCATCCGGATGAAAAATCGTTGAAGATAGTAATACTGCCTCAGCAAGTATAAAGAACGGGATATCAAGACATAAACGCTGTGAAGCCTGAAATGCTCGCTGCCGTCCTGTACGGTAAAGAACACGTTAAAATCCAAAAAGTTGCCGTCCCAGAATTGGGCGAAGGTGATGTGTTGGTTCGCGTTCGTGCGGCTTTGACCTGCGGGACGGATGTTAAAGTCTTCCGACGCGGCTATCATGCACGGATGATTGTACCGCCAGCCTTGTTTGGGCATGAGTTAGCTGGCGATATTGTTGGCGTAGGGGCGAGTGTTCGGTCCTTCAAAATTGGGCAGCGAGTTGTGGCTGCCAATTCGGCACCTTGCGGGGATTGTTTCTACTGCAAGCGGAACAACGAAAATCTTTGCGAGAACCTGCTATTCAACAATGGGGCATATGCCGAGTTCATCCGTATCCCCTCACGCATTGTTGAGCGGAATATGTATGAGATTCCGGAGCATGTCGCTTATCAGGATGCCGCGCTGGTGGAGCCACTGGCCTGTGTGATTCGTGGTATTGATGAGACGAAGGTGCGAGCTGGGGATACGATAGTTGTGATTGGCGTTGGGCCGATCGGGTTGATGTTTGTAAGACTTTTGAGCATGCGTGGTTGCAAGGTGATTGCGATTGGACGACGGCGTCCGCAACTGGACCGGGCCACGAAGTTGGGTGCGCAGGTAACGCTTTCCATTCATGAAGAGAAAGACATTGTGAAGGCTGTGCGTCGTGAGACGGACGGTTATGGCGCCGATGTGGTGATGGAAGCAGTGGGGACGACGGAGACCTGGCAGCAGGCGGTTTCGATGCTGCGGCGTGGTGGGGTGGCGAATTTCTTTGGGGGATGCCCGGCCGATACGGTGGTGAAGCTGGATACGCAGTTGATGCACTATTCGGAAATCACTTGTACGGCGAGCTTCCACCATACGCCAGCGCATGTGCGCAAGGCGCTTGAGGCGGTGGTGTCAGGCTACATCACGGCTTATGATTTCGTTACCGGAGAAGAGCCTCTCAGCAATCTGAACGAAGTACTTACGCACCAACTACGCAAGAATGGCGCTATCAAAACAGCCATCATTCCTTGAGCCGGCGGCATTCGTCAGTGATGCGGCTTCGATGGAGCGGCGCTGGGACCTGGACGAATCGCTTGCTTATACCCGCTGGTTGTCTACACACCATTATGAGAATTTCCATGTAGTGAGCGTGTTGTTGCCCAAAGAGCTGCATCAGGATTTTTACAATGTCTATGCGTTCTGCCGGTGGGCGGACGATTTGGGGGATGAGATTGGGGACACGGCTGAGTCTTTGCGGTTACTTTCGTGGTGGCGGGATTTATTGTTGGGAGATGGGGGTGGGCATCCGGTGTTTGTTGCACTGCGGCCGACTATGGTGGCGCGGCGATTGCCGATGGTTTGTTTCGACAATCTGATTCGAGCCTTTGAGCATGATCAGGTTGTGACTCGATATCAGAGCTGGGATGAGGTGTTCGCCTATTGTGTGAACTCGGCCAATCCGGTAGGTCGGTTGGTGCTGGCGCTGTGCGGGTATCACGACGAAGAGCGGGCGGTGCTGAGCGACTACACTTGCACTGGGTTGCAACTGGCTAATTTCTGGCAGGATGTGCGGGTGGATGTTGGTAAGGACCGGATCTATATGCCGCTTGATCTGCTTGCCCGGCATGGGGTGCCAGAGAGCGATGTGATGGAGTTGCGGCAGAGTGCGGGGTTTGAGGCCGCACTTGATGAGGCAGTGGGTGTGGCGCGCGAGTTCTTTGTGAAGGGGTTTCCGCTGATTCCGAGCCTTGATGCCCGGTTGGCGCTTGATATCGAGTTGTTCTCTCGTGGTGGAATGGCTATTCTCGACAAGATTGAGGCTGGCGGGTACAAGGTACTCGATGCGCGGCCAAAGATTGAGAAGGGCGAGCGGGTTTGGCTGCTGGTGAAAACGATTCTGAGCTGGAGCAAGAAACGGATGTTTGTGTAGGGTCAGTGAGGCCTAAGCTCAGACTATGAAGGAGCTTGTATGAGTGTGACGATTCCTGTCGACCCGATCGGGTATGTTAGCCAGTATCTGCGGGATCATTGCGATGAGGCCGTGTCGCTGGAGGACATGGCCCGGATCACCGGGTTTAGCGCTTTTCATTTGCAGCGGAAGTTTAAAGCGGCTGTGGGGGTGAGCCCGAAGCAGTTTCAGGCTCGGTGCCGGATGGAGAGGGTGAAGCAGGTGTTGCATGGAGAGGGCACTGTTACCAGTGCCATTTATGAGGCGGGGTTTGGGTCGTCGAGCCGATTGTATGAACGGGTGGATCGTGAGCTTGGGATGACGCCGGCGCAGTATAAGGCTCGGGGGAAGGGGGTGGGGATTTCGTATGTAGTACTTGAGACCTCGCTTGGGTTGATTCTGATTGCGGCGACCGACCGGGGGCTTTGTAGCTTGAGGCTGGCGGATGATGAGGCTAGCTTGTTGCGCGAGTTGAAGGAGGAGTATCCTGCGGCGGAATTGCAGCGTGTCGAGGCTCCGTTTCATGAGGCGCTGCGCGTTTGGCATGAGACTATATGTGGTTATCTGGTGGGGAAGCGGATTGAGCCGGGGTTGCCGCTGGATGTGAGGGGAACGGCTTTTCAGGCGCGAGTTTGGCAGTATTTGCAGACGATTCCGGTGGGCGAGACGCGCAGTTATTCCGAGGTGGCGGCTGGGATAGGGCAGGCGACTGCGACGAGAGCTGTGGCGACGGCTTGCGCGGCGAATCAAGTGGCGCTGGCGATCCCATGCCATCGGGTGATTCGGAGCAATGGGCAGTTGGGCGGCTACAGATGGGGGATGGAGCGGAAAAGGAAAATTCTAAGTAGTGAAGGGGCGTCACCAGTTGCTATAAGTGGCGGAAGTTCCTAACATGTATTATGCGATTTGGCATCATCCTACCGCTCGCGTTTATCATGTTCGGTAACCGAGGTGATGCCAGTTCGATTTTTCAACTTAGGGACAACTCTCCGGCAGAGCAAAACAAGACATATGCATTCAATGTCGTTCCATTCGAAGTAAAGCCAATGGAGCTCTCTCCTAACGCTCTCAATCGGCGAATGCTTCGCCTTACCCTTAGCAACAGGATTCAGATTGCCGTTGCGATGGACACTGAGACTCTTGTACCGATCCAGTGCGGATTGGGGGAGGTTAAGGTTGCGGGGGTGCAGATCGCAAAGATCGACACTAGCCAGATCTATTGTGTCTGGTTAGGGAACGGGGATCTTGTGGCTGGACTGGCGACACGTATTGAGGGATTATTTCCGATCGTTGTCATCGAGATCGCCGATCTGTTTCAGCGCAGGCGCCCTGGAGTTCGGACTATTGGCAAGTAGCGGAATTCGAGCGATACTGGCTTAGGAAAGACTATCTGTGATTTCAGTTGTCGAATCGTACGAGTACTGCGTGGGCGTGGCGAAAGCACGTGCAAAGAATTTCTACTATTCGTTTTTGGTGTTGCCGAAGCAGAAGCGGCTGGCAATGTGTGCGGTTTATGCGTTTATGCGGGAATGTGACGATCTGAGCGATGAGGCAGGGGCTACTCGTATAGCACTCGACGGTTGGCGTGAACAGTTGGACCTGGCTCTTGATGGCGGAGAGGTTGCGCATCCGATCTGGCCTGCATTTGTGGATTCAGTTGTCCGGTACCGGATTCCTCGCTCCTATCTCTACGACATGATCGAGGGTGTGACTAGCGATTTAAGTTTTTCGCAGCCGCAGTCGTTTCAGGATCTGTATCAATATTGCTACCGGGTGGCCGGGGTGGTGGGACTTACGATTACGCATATTTTTGGGTTTCAGAGTGCGAAGGCGCTGGAGATGGCGGAGAAATGCGGGATTGCGTTTCAGTTGACGAATATCCTGCGGGATGTGGGCGAGGATGCCGGGTTAGGGCGGAGCTATCTGCCGATGGATCTGATGCAGCAGTATGGAGTGGGTGAAGAAGACCTTAAGAAGGGGAAGGTGTCGCCGCGATTACATGCTTTGCTTGAAGACTTAGGGAAGCGGGCCCGGGAGTATTATCAGTTTTCGCGACCAATGATCGAGATGGTGGACCGGGATTCGCGCTCGAGCCTGTGGGCGCTGATTGAGATCTACTCGCGGTTGTTCGGGCGGATTGAGGCTTCCGGTTTTGAGGTGTTGCGGGCGCGGCACCGGTTGCCGACCTGGGAGAAGCTTTCGATTGTCGCGATGGCTGCGGTGAAGTAGCTAGACTAGACTTCGACTTTGGGGCTGGAGAAGGTCTTGGTGATGTGATCGTGCCAGGTGAGTTTTTCTTCGTCGAAGAGACACCAGAGGAGGCCTACGCCCATAGAGGCAAAGCTGACGATTGAGACGAGTACGCGGAGCAGGCGTTCTTCGCGGCTGGGACGGTTGCCATCGAAATTGATCAGGCGGAGCTGCACGGCAGCCATTCCGGGCGTATCGCCGCCGCTGAGGGCCCACAGGACCTTGTAGAGGAGGGCGACACAGGCAGTGACAACAGCGTAGGTGCTGATGTCGAGTTTTGCCAGGCCGAACTGTACGCCACCGAAATAGTAAATCGTGACCAGGATGCCAACACCGATGGCGATCATGGCCATGTCGTAGGCGACAGCCATGGCGCGGTGAGTGGGGATCGCAACTGGAGCGTTGATGTAAAGGGCTCGCTCGACGGTGCGGGTTTCGAGATGCTCTGAAGGGAAGGCGAGTTCCTTTTGGATTTCTTCGGTGTCGTCCGGGTTGAGCGACATGTTGCGTTGCCTGCCGCGGGCTTTGGCATTGCGCTCCTGGGTGGAGCGGGCGGTTTTGGCGGCGTCGGGAGACAGTGATTCGAAAGGGATGACGCGCTTGGGTTCCTGTACGGGGAAGAGGCGAGGCTGGAAGGGTTGGCGCGAGCGAACGTCTTCGGAGACCAAGCGTTCTTCGAGAACATCGAGCCGGTGGGCTACGTTGCCGTAAGTGGCAGGAACGAGGACGGGCCCGGACAAGCGACGACCGCAGAGATGGCAACGGAGATCTTCCGCTGCGTTCTCGCTGCTGCAATAGCCGCACTTGATTGCCAAAGCCACACCCCTTTCTTCGGAGAGTCGATTCCAGTACTTTAGAGTAGCGTTGCTTGTGCCGCTCTAGCCCGTCTTGTTAACCTGAGCCTTGAGCCGCACACGTATATCCCCAAAGAACTACTCTTATTTGCATAACACGGTTGAAGCTATTTGTCACGTAATTTCTTCATTTCATTGGGTTTCGCTCTTTGTTTGTATTCCGCTTTTTGCTCAGTATAGGCCTCCTGTTATGGGGGCACCGCAGTCGCCAAATGCGGCTGTGAGTGGGACTACGGCGAATCCCAACATTAAACTTCCTTTTGTACGACCGGGTGCGCCACCACGGGACAAGGTGAACGTGAAGGCCTTAGGTTCGCAGACGGTGGAGGGGGATTGGGTGAAGTTGAGGGTGGGGGCGGTGGTTGATATCTACGAGTCGACCCTTGAGGCCGACGAGATTGACTACAACCTTGAGACGGGGGAAGCTCATGCGCGGGGGCATGTGCATTACAAGAATTACGAAGAGGGGGAGGAAATCTTTTGTGCGAAGGCGGATTACAACACGAAGGATTCCACTGGTAAGTTCTATGAGATCAGGGGGACTTTTGCAGCGCGGATCGATGCGCGGCCGGGGATTCTGACTTCTTCGAATCCGTTTCAGTTTCAGGGGGATTGGGCGGAGCGGTTGCAGGACAAGTATGTTCTTTACAAGGGGACGATCACCAGTTGTTCTTATCCGCGGCCGTGGTGGACGTTGCGGGCGCCGAAGTTTGACATTGTGCCAAACCAGCGGGCGATTACGCAGCGGGCGATGTTCCGGCTGAGAGGGGTGCCACTTTTTTACTTCCCTTACTTTTATAAGTCTCTTGAGAAGCAGCCCCGGCGGAGTGGATTTCTGACGCCGAGCTTTGGGAACTCTTCGCGCTTTGGTCAGATGATCGGGGTTGGGTATTACTGGGCGATCAATCGCTCTTATGATCTTACGTACCGGCCGCAGTATTTTACCGCTCGCGGGCTGTCTCACAACGTGGAGTTTCGCGGGAAGCCGCGTAAGGGCTCCGATTTTGATTTCTCTTTGTTTGGCGTGGACGACAAGGGTTTGTTGCTGGATGATGGGCGACGGATTAAACAGGGTGGTTATAGTTTGCGGTTTGATGGCAAGTCGGAGTTGGGCAAAGGATGGCGGGCGCAGGGGACGGTGAATTACCTGTCGGCATTTATCTTTCGGCAGGCGTTTACGCAGAGCTTCAACGAGGCGATTTTTTCGGAAGTGAACTCGGTTGGGTTTATTGAGAAGCAGTGGCGGGGGAATAACGTGCAGGTGGTGTTTGCGCGGAGCCAGAATTTTCAGACGACCGAGCCTGGTGATTCGATTACGGTTAGGAAGTTGCCGCAGCTGGAGTACACTCGACGGGATACGCAGATCTGGAAGAAGATTCCGGTGTGGGTTTCGATGGAGTCGACGGCAGGGCTGGTGAGACGGAATCAGCCGCTGTTTCAGACGCGACAGTATGTGGAAAGGGCGGATTTCGCTCCTCGAATTTCGACGGCGTTCCGGTATGCGGGATTTAGTCTGGTGCCGAGTTTTGGATTGCGCGAAACGTATTGGGGTAGTTCGAAGCTAGATGGACGGGTGTCTGGCGAGAACGCCCGGCGAAGCGCGCGCGATTTGAGTGTGGAGTTGGTGATGCCGTCGTTTGCGAAGGTGTTTGAGAAGTCGCCGAAGTGGCTTGGTGGCGGCAAGATGAAGCATGTGATCGAGCCGCGAGCTTCGTTTCGCTATGTGGACGGGATCAATGATTTTTCGCGGATCATCCGATTTGACGATACCGAGTTGATGACAAACACGAAGGAACTGGAAGTCAGTCTCACGAACCGGCTGTATCTGAAGCGTGGCGGGACGACGCAGGAGTTGTTGTCGTGGCAGGTTTGGCAGCGGCGGTATTTTGACCCGACCTTTGGGGGGAGTGTGATTGAAGGGCAGCGGAATGTGAACCAGTCGACTGTTGATTTTTCCGGGTATTCATTTTTGGATGGGCGGCGAAGATATTCGCCGGTGGCAAGTTCTTTGAGGATGCAGCCTTCACCTGGAGTGGGAGTGGAGTGGAGGCTGGATTACGATCCGTTGCGAGGGAATGTGGCCAATAGTTCGTTTACGCTGGATGGGCGTGTGAACCATTGGTTTGCATCGGCAGGGCATACGCAGGTGGATTCGTCGAATGTACTTTCGCCCCAGAACAATCAGTTTCGCGGGCTGCTGGGATGGGGTGCGGATAACCGGCGAGGCTGGAATGCAGCGTTTAATGCTATTTACGATTACCGTGATGGCATATTGCGATCGGCAAATACTCAAGTTACATACAACACGGATTGCTGCGGGTTATCTGTGCAGTACCAGCGAATCGAGGCCGGAATTAGGAAAGATAATTTATTTCGGGTAGCGTTTTCGATTGCGAACTTGGGGTCGTTTGGGACGTTGCGGCGGCAGGAGCGGTTCTTTTAGCATTTTGGTTGATCGGAATAGCTTCAGCTT
>Ga0209591_10007801_pt1 | contig 11716 bp, 11 predicted proteins | sample MAT01_FD_187207 | JGI IMG/M metagenome (GOLD analysis project Ga0209591, IMG submission 187207) | Freshwater microbial communities from Lake Fryxell liftoff mats and glacier meltwater in Antarctica - MAT-01 (SPAdes) (version 2) | ecosystem: Environmental > Aquatic > Freshwater > Ice > Liftoff...
CGGTGTCGAAGTACCGAACGCCGCCGTCGAAAGCGAGGTGCAACGTCGCGCGTCAATCCCGACAGTGAGGCAACACAGTAGATACATTGGCGAGACCATCCATGGTTGCCGGATCGTCAGCTCAGCAAATCGAGGGAGTGTGCAACAATTGCCTCCGCAGACAGGCCCAAGTGGGCGCGCAAGTTGGGGGTTGGACCGATCGGTGGAAAGTTGTCGGGAATCCCGATTAGCCGGCAGCGCGGTGCGCAAGTCTCGGCAAGCGCTTCCAGGACCGCCCCACCCAGGCCGCCGTTGGTGGAATGCTCCTCGACAACGACCATCGCTGCGGCCGTCCGGGAGAATGCTATCAGCGCGTTTCGATCTATCGGTTTTACCGTATGAATATTGAGCACGCCAGCACCAATGCCTTGCGTCGCAAGAAAGTCTGAAGCGAGTACAGCCTCGAAGACCATCGATCCGTTTGCCACGATGGCGATGTCTCGGCCTTCGCGCAGTTGAACCGCCTTGCCTATCAGGAAATTCATCTGCTTTGGGTTGAAAACATATTCCGGGCCTCGGCCGAGCCGGATATAGATTGGTGCGTGTTTCTTATAGGTGAGCGCAGCCCTTAGGCATGCGTCGACTTCAGGTGCGTCGGAAGGCGTTAGTACGACCGTATTCGGGATAGCGCGCATAATCGCGACATCTTCGAATGTTTGATGCGTGGGCCCGCCGACGCCATAAGAGAGCCCCGAACTCTGAGCGGCAAATATAACCTTCGCGTCATTATATGCGGCGTCGAGTTTGATCTGCTCAACGCCGCGCAGGGTGGTGAAAGCAGCGTAACAGGAGACGAATGGCAGCTTTCCGCAAAGCGCAAGTCCAGACGCAACTCCGGCGAGATTCTGCTCAGCGATGCCGACATTGACAACGCGCTCAGGGAACCGCTCGTTAAAGGGTGCCATGCCAGTCGCGTGAAGTAGGTCGGCAGTGAGCACTAAGAACTCCGCACCTTCGGCAGCCAGCGATACCATCGTCTCACCGACCTGCTGGCGTATTCCTTTCTGCGGATAGGCGATCCGTGCGGCGGCGATGGCGTCACGGTGAGTATCAGCAAGCGGTTTCGTCATGGCAGGGTTTCTGCCAATTCCGCAATCACGCGCTCGTACTGGGTCTGCGTGATGACGTCGGAGTGCCAGCTGCGCGTATGCTCCATAAACGACACACCCTTGCCCTTGACCGTGTCCGCAATCACCATTCGCGGAGACGCGGCGAGGCCGGTGCGGCGAGGCGCAAGCGCATGTAGGAGGCTTGGAAAATCGTGGCCGTCGACGCGGATCGTGTCCCAGCCGAAAGCGCGCCATTTGTCGACCATCGGCTCCATTGGCATTACATCGGCCAGTTTTCCATCGACTGATAGGCCATTACAGTCAACAATGCCGACCAAATTGCCGAGGCGAAATTTGGCGGCGGATGCAGCCGCCTCCCAAACCGAGCCTTCGTTAGTCTCGCCGTCTCCCATCAGCACGTAGGTATTGTAGTCGCGCTCGTCCATCTGGCCGGCAAGCGCCATCCCGACACCAACCGAGAGGCCGTGGCCGAGTGCTCCCTGTGAGACGTCGACACCGCGTTGATACCGGCGCGAGGGATGCGTCATGAGTCGCGATCCGACTGCCGTTTCGAATTCGTTTATCCACTCCTCTGGCAAGAAGCCGCGGCGGATGAGTGCGGAATAGAGCGTCGGTGCGGCATGTCCCTTGCTCATGATAAAGCGGTCCCGGTCGGGTCGGTCCGGGCTATCGGCATCAATGCGCATTAGCGCGAAATAGAGTACAACAACGATCTCGGTGCAGGAGAAGCAGCTACCGAAGTGGCCGTTCCCGGCGGTCATAAACATGTTGGTCGCGTCGACACGGTTTTGACGCGCCATCTCCTTGAGCTCGGCGAGCGGTGGACTGTTGTGCGGCCAAGAGGGCATGTCCGCTACAGCCATGATTTCACCTTGGCAACAATGCTGGCGGTCGAGATCCCGTAGCGATCGTGCAAAGTTGGCAGCGCGCCGGCATCAAGGAAAGCGTCTGGCAGTCCAATATGTTCGATCCTAGTACCGACGCGGCGGCGCGCTGCGAGTGAAAGGACGGCCTCGCCGAAGCCGCCAATGATGGAATGGTTTTCAGCGACGACAACCAACCGGCCGGGTCTGGATAAAGCGACTACGATCGCCTCTTCGTCTAGCGGCTTGATGGTCGGGACATGGAGTACTCCCGCGCCGATGCGATCAGGGCCGAGTGCGGCACAGGCTTCCAGCGCGCGCTTGGTGAGAAGGCCAGAAGTGATAAAGATCACATCCTTTCCGTCGAGCAAGAGCTTCGCCTTTCCGAGTTCGAAGCGGTAGTCGAATTCGTCGAGTACGACCGGCACCTTGCCACGCAAAAGCCTTATGTAGACTGGTCCGTCATGGGCGGCAGCCGCGGCAGTTGCCTGAGAAATGTCCAGGGCATCGCACGGGTCAATGATCGTCAGGCCCGGCATGGCCCGGAAGATGGCGAGATCGTCGGTTGCCTGGTGGCTGGGGCCGTAGCCGGTAGTGAGGCCCGGCAAGGCGCAGACAATCTTCACGTTTAGGCGATCCTCGGCTATCGCCATATAGATGAAATCGTAGGCGCGACGCGCGGCAAAGACAGCATAGGTGGTGACGAAAGGCATAAATCCCTCGCGTGCCATCCCGGCGGCCGACGCCATCAGAAGCTGCTCGGCCATCCCCATCTGGTAGTAGCGGTCGGGAAAGGCGGCAGCGAAGATATGTAAGTCCGTGTATTTCCCGAGATCGGCAGTCATGCCCACGAGGTCGGGCCGTGATTGGGCAAGTTCGACGAGTGCGTGGCCGAACGGAGCATCAACCGTGCGGTCACCCTCACTTGCAATGGAGGCGATCATGGCGCTGGTTTTGAGTTTCGCGTCACTCATGTCGGCTCTCCCAGTGCTGCGAGCGCCTTGTTCCATTCGTCCTGCTCAACTTGAATGAAATGCGTCTTGTCGCGCGCTTCGAGGAAAGGTACGCCCTTCGCCATCTTTGTGTCGCAGATGACAATCCGCGGCGCCGTTCGCTCGTCGATCAGGGCTTCGTCGAATGCGGAGATCAGCGCGCCCAGATCATTACCGTCGACGCGCCAGACGGCCCAGCCGAAAGCAGCCCACTTCTCGGCGAGCGGCTCGAAAGGCAAAACCTCGCTCGATGGACCGTCGGCCTGCTGGTTGTTTACATCGACCACGGCGATGAGATTGTCGAGCTTCCACCGGGCGGCGGACAGTGCTGCCTCCCACGTCGAGCCCTCGTTCAATTCGCCGTCGGAGAGCAGGTTGAAGACGCGCGAGCATGAGCGCTTGCGCTTCAGGCCGAGACCCATGCCGACGGCTATGCCGAGGCCATGTCCGAGCGAACCGCCTGAAATCTCCATGCCCGGCGTATAAGACGACATGCCCGACATGGGCAAACGGCTGTCGTCCGAGCCATAAGTTTCGATGTCTTCCGGACGCAGTATGCCGGCTTCGATAAGTGCTGCGTAAAGCGCGATCGCATAGTGGCCGATCGACAGAAGAAGGCGATCGCGACCTTCCCACTCGGGGTCCTCGGATCGGTAGTTCATCGCACGGAAATAAAGTACGGACAATACGTCGGCGACGCCAAGCGCCTGGGCGACATAGCCCTGTCCCTGCACAGCCGCCATTTTCACCGCATTGACACGTATGCGGCGCGCGTGTCCGGCAAGGGCTGCGAGCGCCGTTGCGCTATAAGCCGCGTCATTGGTCATCAGTTTCTCCGGCGGCGCCCGGAGAGACCTCCAGGTCGCCGCACATCGATCAAGCCAGCAGCAAGGCTAGGGCCAGAAAATAGTCTTGCTTGGGCAGATCATTTCTTCGCTGCTTGGATCAGTTCGTTGTAGAGCGTCGCGTCTACATTTGGCAGGTACTTGTCGACGACCGGCTTGGTCGCTTTGACGAGCTGGGCTCGAAACTCAGGCGAGACTTCCGTAATCTCCAAGCCCGCCGATTTCATTCCTATAAGCGCTGCAGCGTCGCTTTCTTTGAGTGCTTGGCGCATTGTGTTGACAACAACGGTCGCGCCCTCGTTGAACAGCGCCTGCTGCTTTGGCGTCAGACCATCATAGAAGGTCTTGCCTACCAGGAAGATGTTGGTGTCGTAGATGTGCCCGTCAAGCGTGATGTATTTCTGTACCTCGTGTAGCTTGCTGGCATAGATGTTGTTTAGCGGATTTTCCTGCCCGTCCATGACACCCTGTTGCAGTGCCGAAAACAGTTCGGAAAAGGAGAGCGGCGCAGGGTTGGCCCCAAGCGCGCGGAAAATGTCAAGATGTAGCGGGTTGGGCTGCATGCGGATCTTCAAGCCCTTGAAGTCGTCGAGCGACTTTATCGCACGCTTGCTGTTCGTCGTGTGACGGAAGCCGCTATCGACGATGGCAAGGCCCTTGTAGTTATGCTTATCGAGCAGCGCGAGCATCTTTTTGCCCCAAGGCCCGTCCATCACACGGTTGGCCGTCTCCTGACTGGAGAACAGGAAGGGGAAGTTCATGATGTTAAAGTTCTTGTCAATGTTGCCGAGGTCGGCCGGACTTGGGAAGATTCCGTCTACCGCTCCGAACTTGACTGAATCCAACATTGCTTTGTTATCACCGAGCTGGGCACCCGTAAAGATTTCGACCTTGATCGCGCCGTTGGTCTTTTCCTCGATGAAGGCTTTGAAGGCCTTGGACCCTGTGTTTTGGATGTGAGTCGCCGCAACCGCGAGTCCAATGCGCATGGTCTTGGTGTCCTGTGCATTGGCGCTAGCGGCAAGCATCGGTGCCACGACCACAATCAAGCCCGCAATCATCCTAAGGCCAATGACGGCGGTTGATGTGATGAAAGCGCGGCGGCCATGGTGCGGTCTCTGGCTTTGTTGCAAGTTCTGGTTTTGGTCAAGCATGTTGTCTCCTCTTGGGGTGGCTGTTAGCTGGGTGCTGGTGGTGATGTTACGGGCTGCGTCAGGCATATTGACTCCTTTGGGGGTGGTTGTCAGCGGGGGTCATCATCCGTGAACCACTCCGCAACGCCCGCCTGGGCTAGCACTTCGCGGTTCACGATAGATTCGGGTAAAGTGCGCCGCGCGAAAGCAGCGATGCTGCCCAGCCCAGCCCGGCGCGCGCGATGGCGTCGAAACATTCGTCGGTCCAGCAAAGCGAATGCGGTGTGGTGATGACGTTGTCCATGGCAACTAGCGGGTTGCCTGGGGCGACCGGTTCTTGCTCGAACACGTCGAGCGCGGCGCCAGCGATGGTGCCGGCCGTGAGGGCTTCAGCCAGCACGGCCTCGTCGATGACCGCGCCACGTGCGACGTTGACAAGGTACGCCGTCGACTTCATTAGCGCCAGGCGTCGCGCGTTGATAAGGTGATGCGTGCTGACGTCCAGCCGACATGCGAGTACGACGAAGTCGCTCACGGCCAGCAGCTCATCAAGCGGTAGCAGGGCTGCACCAAGAGGTGCCAGTGTGTGCTCCTCGATGCGCGGCCCGGCGGCTGCAAGCCGCATGTCGAAAGCTTTTGCAAGACGCAGCGTTTCCAGCCCCGTTCCGCCCGCGCCGACTACACCCAGCGTCTTGCCGGACAGGCCTTGTCGCATGAAGTCGGCGCGCCGATCCCAGCCGCCGGTGCGCGCCAACACGTGCTTGGCCATCGACCGCTGAGCAAGTGCCAGAACAAAGGTGATCGCCATCGTCGCGACCGGGCGACGCACGGCCTTTGATGTGTTATTGAAGATCACACCAGCAGCGGTCATGGCCGACACTTCGACTGTGTCGTAACCCACGCCATGACGTGCCACTAGCTTGAGGCGGCGGTCGCCACGCGCGACGCAGGCGGCCGTAACGCGCGGCGCGTTCACATAAAGTGCGTCGTAGCGGGCAGCCATTTCCGCGTCGATTTCCGTGATGGTCGCGTGCAAATATTCCCACGCAATGTTGGAGCAGCCATCGAGAAGCGCGAGCGGTGCGCTGCCGAACGAGGGCGTGCCAGTGCCGTTCAGCAAATCGGGCGTGAGGCCGACGCGGATCATGCGACGCTTTCCGCTTTTGTCGCAGCGAGGTAGCTGCGCTGAGAAGTGATGTAATCGGCTATCCCATCCTTCAGGCTGGCAAAGCGCGGCACGTAGCCGAGTTGCCGACGGCCTGTTTCCACGTCCAGCATGCCGCGGTAGGATATCTCGACCAAGTCGTCGGCGGAAAGGCCTGGGCCGATTTCAATGTCCGCTCCTGGCACCTGCTCCCGCACTATCTGCGCCATCTCGCCGGCGGTGACAAGCTGCGCGCCGCTAGCGCCATAGAAGATGCGATCAATCAGCGCGGCGCTGTGGGCATCGAGTGCGCGTCGAGCGATCTGCGCGACGTCGGACGCATGGGTATAGTCACGCGGGAAGTCGCGGCCATGCTGGAAGCGGGTCGGCAGTCCAGCGATGCTGTTCTCGACCACGGGTTTAATGTAGATGGGCCATTGCATGCCAAAACCATACACGGCAGACGGCCGGATGATGACGAAATCCAGGCCGAAACTCTGGCGGTAGGCAAAGCAGAAAGCCTCACTTGCGACCTTGGCCGCACCGTAGAAACTCGCGCCTGGGCCCTGCGTGCCGAGCAGCACTGGGTGATTGGCATCAATCGGTTCGTACTGCACGGCTGGCAGAACGCCGATGGTGCTGAAGCAGACCAGCCGCCGCAGTTTCAGCTGGTGCATCGTGGCCAGCACGTTCATGGTGCCGCCGACGTTAATGTCGAAAGCCTGCTTTGGGTGGCTGGCGAGGAAGGCCGGGTTCACAATGGAAGCCATGTGGACGATGTCGGTCACGCCATGCGCGCGGCAGGTGTCGAGCACGGTTTGCGCGTTATCGACACCGCCTTTGACGTAGGTGATGCGCGATTGCACGTCTTTGAGCATCCATTTAGCTTCGGGGCTGGGCGCCTTGACATCAAGCATTACCAGCGTGTCGTCGGTGTTGGTCAGCTCTAGGGCAAGGTATCCGGCGATGAAACCGGCACCGCCAGTGACCAGGACGGTTCGGGTTGTCATGCTGTGTGTTCCTGCACTTGTCTTTTGGCGTTGCTATTTATGGTGCCCGGGGTGTCGATGGCATGGCCGACTTGTTGAAGCAGTCGCAACGTACATGCTGCGATGTTGTCCGCGTGCAGGCCCAATGCCTCGCGCAGCTCGGGCGTCGGGCCAATGGGCGGGTAGATGTCATTGATACCGATGCATTCGACCGGAAAAGCGTGGCCCCCACGAAGCACTTCCAGGACGGCGCTGCCCAGGCCACCGATCACGCTGTGTTCTTCAACTACGATCATGGCCTTGCAGAGCGCAGCCTCGCGCAGCACGGCGGTCGTGTCGATTGGCTTAACGGTGTGCATGTTCACCACACTGGCGCGGATGCCCAGCTGCGCCAGCGCGTCACTGGCCAGGAGTGCCTCAAATACCATCGAACCGTTGGCGATGATGCTTGCCTCGGCGCCGTCACGCATGCGGCGAGCCCTGCCGATGGCGAAAGGCGCATCCGGCGCGTTGAACGTGTGCTCTGGGCCCCGTCCCAGTCGCAGGAAGATCGGCGCGGCGCCCGAGTGGTCGAGGCAGGCGCGCAAGGCCTGGTCGACTTCCACTGCATCGGACGGCACCACCACGATCATATTGGGAATCGCCCGCATGATGGCGACGTCTTCATAGGTCTGATGTGTCGGCCCCCCCACACCGTACGACAGGCCCGCGCTGAGACCCGCGAGAATGACTTTGACTTCGTTGTAAGCGCAGTCGACCTTGGCCTGTTCTACCGCGCGTAACGATGTGAAGGCCGCATAACCGCAAGCTACCGGCAGCTTGCCGCAGCAAGCCAAGCCGGCGGCGACACCTGCCATGTTTTGTTCTGCAACGCCGACGTTGATGAGACGCGCGGGGAACTGCGAGCCGAAGGATGCCATCCCGGTTGCGTGCATCAGGTCGGCGGTAACGGCGATTAGTTGGGGATAGTCCGCAGCGCACTGGACCATGCTGCGGCCAAACTGCTCGCTGATGATCCGACTCGGATAGCATGCCCGCAAATTGGCGATGGTTTTTCGTAACTGGTTTGTGCAGTTGTCGTGGTGCGCCTCGGCGGGTTGATTGAAAGCACTGGTCATACCAGCGGCTCCTGCAGTTCTTCCAGCACGCGCTGATATTGGGCGGGTGTGATGACGTCGGCATGCCAGCCGCGCACGTCCTGCATGAATGAGACGCCGCGGCCTTTGACAGTCCGGGCGATGACGACGCGAGGCATGCCGCCGCGCGGCCCTCGTTCGATGTCGAGCGCAGCCAGCAGCGTCTGTATGTCGTGGCCATCAAGCTCCTCGACTTCCCAGCCAAAAGCGGTCCACTTGCTGGCGAGCGGCTCTATCGGCATGACCTGGTTCAACGTACCGTCCACGCACAGGCCGTTGGCATCAACGATGGCGACCAAATTATCGAGTTTGTATTTCGCGGCGGAGGCGGCGGCCTCCCAGATTGAGCCTTCATGGAGTTCGCCGTCACCTAGCAACACATAGTTGCGGTAATCGCGCTGGTCGATTCTGGCGGCCAACGCCATGCCGACCGCCAGAGATAGACCGTGGCCGAGCGCACCAGTCGATGCGTCGACGCCGTTCTGGTAGCGGCGCGACGGGTGGGTCATCAGCTTGGCGCCGACTTTCGCTTCGAACTCATCCATCCAGGCTTCGGGCATGAACCCCCTGCGGATTAGCGCTGAATACAGCGCCGGCGCGGCGTGGCCCTTGCTGAGGATGAAGCGGTCGCGGTTTGACCAGTTCGGGTTTTCTACGGCGATGCGCAGCACGTTGAAAAAAAGCGTCGCAAATATCTCGGCGCACGAAAAACAGCTGCCGAAATGCCCGTTGCCAGCAGCCATGAACATGCGCGCCGCATCGACGCGGTTAAGCCGCGCCATTTCGCGCAGTCCTTGCAGCGTTTGCGGCTGGTCGTCCTGCACCACAACCGGGTCAGGCCTGAAAAGCGTGGCGTCCCGGCTCATAGCCATTCCTTGACCCGCGCTACGATGGCCGCGGTTGAAATGCCGTATCGGTCGTGCAGGGTGGGCAGGGCGCCGGCGTCGAGGAAAGCGTCGGGCAGGCCGATCTGGCGGAAAGGCACTTTGACGCCAGCGCGCATCAGCGTGCCGGCGACCGCTTCACCGAGGCCGCCGACGACCGAGTGGTTTTCGGCGACGACGACCAGCCGCCCCGGCACTGCGGTTTCGCGCACGATGGTCTCGATGTCAAGGGGCTTGATGGTGGCGCAATGCAGCACCGAAACGCCGATGCCGTCTTTGCGGAGCTGTTTCGCTGCATCGAGCGCGCGCATGGTCAGCAGGCCGCTGGAGATCACCAGCACCTCACGACCGTCGGTCAGCCGCCTTGCCTTGCCAATTTCAAAGCAATAGTCGTACTCGTCTAGCACCAGCGGCACATGGCCGCGCAGCAGGCGCATGTAGACCGGGCCGGGATGCGCCGCCATGGCGGGCACAGCTTGTTCGATGTCGAGCGCGTCACAGGGGTCAATGATGACCAGCCCAGGCACGCCACGGAAGATGGCGATGTCTTCGGTCGCCTGGTGGCTGGGGCCGTAACCGGTGGTCAGACCTGGCAGTGCACAGACGATTTTCACTGGCAGTTTTTCTTCAGCGATGGCCTGGTGGATGAAGTCGTAGGCGCGGCGCGCGGCGAAGACCGCATACGTCGATGCGAAGGGAATGAAACCTTCGTGCGCCATGCCGGCGGCCGTGGCCATTAGTAGCTGCTCGGCCATGCCCATCTGGTAGAAGCGCTCCGGATAGGCCTGTGCAAAGATGTGCATGTCGGTGTACTTGCCCAGGTCGGCTGTCAGGCCGACGACTTCGGGACGCTGCTCCGCCAGGGCGACGAGCGCGTGGCCGAAGGGCGCAGGCCGGGTTCGCTGGCCGGGCGCTGCAATTGACGCGATCATGGCGGACGTGGTCAGCTTCGGTTTGGCCGGAGCGACAGGTTGGTCGGCAGGTGTGCTGGTGGCGCTCATGCCGGTGCTTCCTCGTGATGCTGCCCGTTGTCTTGGCCAGCTATGATCTCTACCGCAAGCGCCCATTCGGCAGGCTCGACCCGGATAAAGTGGGTTTTCTCGCGGGCTTCGAGGAAGGGTACGCCCTTGCCCATCAGTGTGTCGCAAATGATGACGCGCGGCTTGTCATCGGTGCAGGCGCGTGCGGCATCAAACGCCTGCAGCACGGCAGCGATATCGTTGCCGTCGACACGCTGGACGAACCAGCCAAAGGCTTTCCAGCGGTCGGCCAGCGGCTCAAAAGACAGCACCTGCGAAGAGGGGCCATCGGCTTGCTGGTTGTTCACGTCGACCACAGCGATCAGGTTGGACAACCGCCAGTGACTAGCCGATTGCACCGCTTCCCAGGTCGAGCCTTCATTGAGTTCGCCGTCGGACATCAGGTTATATACAAACACATTGGAGAGCTTGGCGCGCAGGCCCAAGCACATGCCTATGGCGATCGGTAAGCCCTGGCCTAGCGAGCCGCCGGAAATTTCCATGCCGGGCGTGTAGCTGGCCATGCCCGACATCGGCAAGCGGCTACCGTCAAAACCGTAGCTTTCGATCTCGGCCTCCAGCAGGATGCCGGCCACAATCAGTGCGGCATAAAACGCAATTGCGTAGTGGCCGATGGAGAGCAGGCAGCGGTCGCGCCCTTCCCAGCGGGAGGCGGCCGGCTTTAGGTTAAGGGCGTGCATGTAAAGCACGGCTAGCACGTCTGCAAAACCGAGCGCTTGGCCGACGTAGCCTTGGCCCTGCACCTTGCCCATGCGCAAGGCGTGCAGGCGGATGTTGCGGGCGTGCCGTTTGAGCTGCGTGATATCGCCGTGGTGGGCGGAACGCCCGAAGGAGTCGCGGGAAGCGGACACTACAAACCTCTCATTAAAGTGGTCTAATGGTATTACAAGTAATCCTCTTGACAGATCAGGGAATTCCCTTGGTTGATCGCTTATTAAAGGTCGCAAGCCGTCATGATGCGGAAAAACTATTGGTATAAGTGGTATGACCACTTATACTCTCCTCATAATTGATCGCCTCATGTTTACTACCGTCCAGCGCAGCACCCTCGCAGACCAGATCCTCGCCCAGTTGACCGATGCGATTGCGAATGGGCTTTACGGCGCTGGCGAGACGCTGCCGTCCGAGCGCGAGCTTGCCACCATGTTCGGAGTCAGCCGCGTGGCCGTACGCGAGGCGTTGCTAACTCTGCAAGCGCAGGGCCTGATCGACCGCAGCCATGGCCGCGCTTCACGGGTGGCGTATTCGCAGCCCGCGCTGGCCCCACAAACGGAAGTCATTCGTCTGCCCGCACAGCCGTCGGAAACCGATGTGCGCGACGTGAAGCAGGCCCGCATGCTGGTGGAAGTGGAGATGGTACGGCTCGCGGCGCTGTCAATCACGCCGCTTACTGCGACGGCGCTTCGCAGTGCACTGCAGGCCAACCGCGATGCGATTTCTAACAGCTCGCTTTTCCTTTCGACCGATATGGCGCTGCACAGTCTTATCGCGAGCCTTTCGGGTAATGCGCTTTTCATTGCGATGAGCCGCGAAATGTTGGGTTGGCTGGCGCGTCTTCGCACCGATGCGGTTCACCTGGAA
>Ga0209591_10007802_pt1 | contig 11716 bp, 11 predicted proteins | sample MAT01_FD_187207 | JGI IMG/M metagenome (GOLD analysis project Ga0209591, IMG submission 187207) | Freshwater microbial communities from Lake Fryxell liftoff mats and glacier meltwater in Antarctica - MAT-01 (SPAdes) (version 2) | ecosystem: Environmental > Aquatic > Freshwater > Ice > Liftoff...
AATGGTTCCAAAAGTAGCGGTATTGGAGGAATCCATTTCGGCACCTTTCATCTGTATCAAAAGCACCGTATCCCCAATGTTGAAATCTGATGCATTTTCTACGTTGATGCTATTGTTACATGGGTCAAAGGAAATAACAGGCGTGTATTTTTTAATAATGATACTATCAAAAAAAACAACATTGTTATTTTTCTTTTCAGAGATAGCGTTGGGTTTTGTAATTCCCTCAACTAGCAACGATGAAGGGTGATCAGCATTCACATCATCATGATTACTTATGAACGATGATGAGATGTTATTGAATAATTTCAGTGGTTGTAACTGCGCAATTTTGGGGAACAACAGTGATAAAGCTGTAAAAAGGAGTGGGAGGATGCGTATCATAAAGGGAATTAAAAAAAATATATTTTATTAGGGCTTAGTTTTTTGTTTTGGTAAAATTTTCTGCATCAAGTTGTATAAAATAGGTTTAAAATCTGGAGAAATATTCCTGAAATATATAAACGATATTAAAATTACCATAAATATCGATGTACGAAGCACCAACCCGGGAAGGCCAGCCATATTTTCTAACAAAATGTTTACCCCAAAGTAGCACAACACAGCAGCAACAATAATTTCAACTGTTTTAATAGAGAATGGTTGCAGCGCAAATTTCTTCCACAAAAAACAAAAGCGAATAGCATTGTATATGCTGAAGGATATGAGGTTGGCTACCGCTGGTCCAATGATTCCGTATTGAACTGTTAGATAATAGCTTAAAGGAATAATAAGCGCAGTGAGTAAGAGGCTTGTCCACAACTCAAATCGCCAATAGGTAGAAGTGGCTATGATCTGTGCATTTACACCCGTACCTGTTTCAATAATAGCTGTTATACCCAATAAAAAAAACACCCATTTCGCCCCCAAATAATCTGGGTTGATATTGAAGAACCGGATAGCCTGTTCATAATTAAGCCATATGCAAAAAAATACCAACAAAGAAAAACAGAGCAAGTTAATGGAAGACCTGTTGTAAATTCTACTAATTTCTTTGTGATTTTTTTCCTTCCAGGCCCGGGCTAAAATTGGAATGGTAATGGCTAACATGCTTCTGAAAGGTGCGTGCATGAGTGCAATCATGTAGGAAGCAAATCCGAAAATACCCACAGCTTTTAAATCAATCCTAGCAGCAAGTACCAGAGCGTCTATGCTGCCTCTTAGCGTTCCTACTATTATTACAAAGTAGGTGAGTATCAAAATAGCAAAAATCTTTTTTCTGAATTTTCTGGTAACTCTACTTAATTTAAAACTGATCCATAGTTTTCCCTCTTGGTACAGATGTAGCGCAAGAATAGTGGTGATGACTGCATATTGAAAACAAAAAAGGATAATAAATGTATGGAAACTAATTAGGTTAAATACTTTCAGAAGAATGATGATGCTAATGTAAAAACGGAGCATCGTTTCTTTTAACACACTTGCAATCACGCCCTTGTGAAAACCATAGGAATAAGCCTCCAGCACCATAAACAACATGATGAAAAATCCAAAGGGTAGGGTCCAATAAAAGTATTTAACCAATAATGCTGAGTTGCCACTAAATTTTTGTAGAATCACTGGTTCAAGAACGAATACACCAATCGCTGTTAGTACAAATCCTCCCAATGAAACCAGCAAGGCAATAGATAAAATATCATTGTTTTTGTTGGGAAGATTGTCTTCGTAGTAAGGGAAAAATTTATAGAGGTAGCTGGTTACGCCAAAAGTAGAAAAAGCTGCAACCAGTAAGCCTACTTGAATCAAGCCTTGTGTAAGACCATATTCGTCTGTTTGAAACCAGTTTTTGTGTGTTAAAAAATAGGTATTTACAGCGCCAAGCATAAATCCTGCATAGATCCATATAATTGCCTTGATGCTTCTTTTCCTTATTTGTGACATTGATCTAATTAAATATACCTTTTTTGGAACGCTGTTGCAGCACGAAAATATTAATAATCGGGTATAAACTATTTTTCTTCTGTTTTTGAGATAACAAATACCTGAATAAAGTTAACATCTGTTCTGTTTATGCAATTGTCTGATGGGTTAAAAATATAAAAGCAGGCATACGGTTGAGTACACCTGCTTTTATAGGTTGCCTTTGGCATCCATGAAATTATTTTATTCTGCGACAGTAGCCTCTTCCGATGGAGCTTCCATTTCAGTAATTATTTCATCGACTTTATAATTGATCAACAATTTAAAATCATTGTTCATGGAAAAGGTATAATGCCCGGCAGTTAGTAATTTACTGGCATTGTTGTCTTCCTGCAGCACCGTTGCCAGTTCTTTGGCCAAGGGTGCATGTTTGGTTAATGAGTTGATACGGCCTTTGTTGAGTTCGAGATCAGAAAAACTAAATTTTATTTTTCTTCCGCCGGCTGCTCTTTCAAAATCGGTGTGATTCATAGAAAGCATTTGTTGTTCGCCGTTTGTTTTTTTGAGTAACAAAGTGATGACAGGAAGATATTTCTTCCAGGTTTGTGTAAACATGGCAATAAGTATAAGTGGTTTAAATAGAAAAAAGGGCCGAAGCCCTGTATCAATTAGATTCTGTTAGTCTAACAAACTCTGCGCCATTGTAAATCCGTGCAAGATTGCCATCCTTCGTTTTTTCCCATTCCGCCGCTCTGGTAGCGGGTACTATGCGCCAGAAATTTTTCATTCTCAGTTCATCGTAATCATTTGTGCGGATAAATACTCCTTTCAAAGTACTTCTTTGCTTAAAATGGATGTTTACCGGTATGCTTTTTTGAGATTTTAATTCTACAAATTTTTGAATCAATTCGTTGGTCATGTCGTAAAATTTTGATGGTATAAATAGAGCTTTCGCTAAGGGAATGCTTGATTACCAGCGATTCGCAGCTGGTCTGTCTGTTTTTGGACGGGCTTCTACTACATTCATTGCTCTTCCGTCTTTGTTACTGCCATTCAATGCCTCAATGGCGGTGTTGGCTTCGGAATCGTTGGGCATTTCCACAAATGCAAAACCCCTGCTCTGGCTAGTCATTCTATCTGTGATAACTTTTGCTGAGCTTACGGCGCCATAGCCGGAAAATAATTCTTGTAAGTCTGCATCCTGAACGGAAAAGCCCAGATTTGAAACATAAATGTTCATAACGTTAAAGTATTAATATGATAAATACTTGAGCGGGGCTGGTGTAATAATAATGAGTGAAGTGTAGAAAAGATTATATACTTACAAGAGAGCAACTCAAATGATCGGTGCAAATATAGGGAATTTTTGCCAATAAATTGCTACCAACTCCAGAGATGGTATATACTTTATGTGTATTATGTTAATGTTGAAATGCGAAGGAATCGGAGGTCTATTTTTTTGGAAAAATGGTTTGCCCGCTTGCTTTTTGTACAGGGGCAGTCAATAGTAACTATTGAAAGCTTTTATTTATTTTTCGCTTTTATCTTAACTGGTTTCCTCACAATTACAGCTGAGCCTTTTGCCAAAAAAACTGAATGAGGTGCTACATGATCAATAAAAGGGGAGAAGGCAGCTCCATATAGTTTGGTGATATCGGCTTTCAGTTCAACAGTTTTTACAGGGTGTATTTGCCAGGTGGGGTGTTCAACCGCATATTCAATGGTAGTAGTTTCGTTGAGTTTGTTGTAGCCCCAATAATGTTCCAGAATAAACCATGCTTCTGTTCCAGGTTCTAAAGGGAGGGTATTTTTTTCTGCCGTCAGCCTCATTCGATTCCAACCCGTTGATAGTTTTTTCCAGTCGAAACTAACCGTTATTTCATTTTCGGTGCTGGTAATCTGGTGTTTCATCCATGCGGTGCTGTAATGTTCATTGTACAACATATTTGCCATGATGCTGATCATCGGCTTTGGAACGATCTCTGAAATAAACCCAACACCCCTTTTCCATTGATGTCCATCAAAGTGTTTTACATAATAACGAAGGTTTACTTCTTCAAATGTGCTGTGCAACGGCCAGGAAATGCCCATCACTTTTGTTTTACGAAACATAAAACCTACCACGCTCACTAGTGCTTTGCCTTCAAACAAATCCAATTCTGTGAAAGGAGGTAAGTGGGGGATTAAAATGGCAGGGTCAACTTCATAATTGATCATGACTAGGTTTTCCCAACGGGCCGATAAAAAGACAGATGGTTGACTCATAAAATTTTAGTGGGTTCATAGGGTTTCGCGTAGGCATAACGGTTGGTTAACCTGCATTCATAATAAGCATCTACACCTAAACTGCAAATACTTCCGGCTTTCTCAATAGAAAGAAAGCCATCTTTTTGAATGATGTTTTCATTTTTGATAAACACATCTTTAATAGAACCAATGACCAGAAAAGTGCCGTTTTGTTTGATTGGAACAATTTCTTCAAGTTGCAAAGAATATTGTATTTGGCTTTCAAGCACAAAGGGAGGGTCAATGTTTTGCTTGTATTCGATCGTTAATCCTGTTGCGTCAAATTCATTTTCATCAGGGGCATATTTAGCGCTGGTTTGATGCGCTTTTTCAATGAAGGCAGTATGAATATGGTTCATACTGTAGCAACCCCTTTCTTCAATATTTTGAATGGTATGTGGTGCAGCGGCTTTGGGTCTGTTAATAAAACCAATGAATCCGGGATCGGCTCCGATATGTACAATATTGCTGAAAATTGCCAGGTTGGGCTTATTTGTTTGGTTGATGCTTCCAATTAAGGTGGCACTTTTAAAACCGCTAAGGCTATTAATGAAATTTCCTCTATACATTCTTTCCCAAGATTGAATGTCGGAAAGCGAAAAATGTTTCATGTAGAAAATGATATTTGCTGCTTATAACAGCAGGCGCTCTTAAATGTTGTAAAAATAAACTTAGAAAAGTATCCATTTTAGTTAAACAGACTTTTTGGATTTAAAAAATTTTTTTTGAAAAAAAACGATATTCTGTTTCATTATTCAGATTTAAAGCGAAGTAAAACTAAACAATGTTACTAATGTTCATTATATCAATCACTTTTCGCTGTAAAATTTAAACATTAGTTTCAAAATTTTTTAAGATTTTAAACATAAATCCACGTAATCTGTTTAACTTTAACGAGTTCTATAATCAACAACATAAGCTTGCAATTTTACACCCACAACAATCATTTTTAAATTTAAACCAAGATGAACATGTTTAACACACTGCTCGAAATTAAACCGATCGCTACAGACAACTATGTAGCATTTACATTTTTTATCGGATGTATGGCCATGATGGCTGCTTCCGTTTTTTTCTTTTTTGAAGTATCTAATACAGAAAAGAAGTGGCGAACCTCTGTATTGATTTCAGGAATAATCACTTTTATTGCCGCTGTTCACTATTATTACATGAGAGATTACAATCTTGCTACAGGTGACTCACCTACATTTTTCCGTTATGTTGACTGGCTGCTGACTGTTCCTTTAATGTGCGTAGAATTTTATTTGATCACCAAAAAAGCAGGAGCTAAAATTGATTTGCTTTGGAAGTTGATAGCTGCTTCTGTAGTAATGCTAGTAACTGGTTACATTGGTGAAGGCATTTATCCAACTGAAAAGCAAAGCTGGATATGGGGCTTTGTGAGCGGTCTTGCTTATTTCTACATTGTTTACCTAGTATGGTTTGGTGAAGTTGCAAAACTTGCCAACAGTGCTGGTGGTGCAGTTGCAAAAGCAAACAAAACCTTGGGATGGTTCGTATTAGTGGGTTGGGCAATTTACCCACTTGGTTATATCGCTGGAACCGAAGGCGGTTTGTTTGGTTTCCGTGTTTTAGAAGGTTTGTCTATGGACGTCATTTACAACATTGGAGATGCTATTAACAAAATCGGTTTCGGTTTAGTAATTTATGCATTGGCTCAAACTGACAGACCAGTAGCTAATTCATAACACTTTTCCTTTTACAGTGTGACAATATTGCAAGCTATTGTCACACTGTATTTTTTTTTCATCACATAAACGCGAACAGCATGATAAGGTATCTAATGTTGATAGGAGGGATTGCTTTGCTTTTATTGCTACAATTCGTGACATCCATCTCTGCTGATACTCAACTGTTCATATTTTTGGCTGGTATTGTGGTATTGGGTATACCACACGGTGCTGCCGATATGTTGGTGGCCAATCAAACGGCCAGTATTAAAAAAATAGGATTCTCTAAAATATTTTTCCTTGTTAAGTACCTTTTCAGACTTGGCTTATTCGCTGCCATGTTCTGGTTTTTCCCTGTGATCGCTAACTTTCTGTTCATTTTATTTGCTGCATACCACTTTGGAGAAACAGACCTGAACAATTTCAAAACGGAATCATTTGCAGGAAAATTATTTGTAGTGAGTTATGGAATGATGATTCTTGGTGTGATACTATTATCACATTTCGACGATATCATACCTTTGTTTTACCTATTCGAATCTGGTAGATCTAATGAAACATTGATCAATTTTATTAGCGGGTACCGGTACAATATTCTATCAGCGCTCACTGTATTCTTTTTTGCTTCCACCTTTATTTATTTTGCTTCTACAGAAAAAGCGAGTTTTCACAATGGGCAATTTTTATTGCAATTAGCCGTCTTACTATTCATACTTTTCTACCTGCCTATGGTGATCGGTTTCACATTTTATTTTATTATGTGGCATTCTATGTTGTCTTTGAGAAACATCGTTCACTACCTCAACATCAACAGCAAGTTATCGAACACCGTTATCATAAAGCAACTATTATTGTATAGCAGTTTGGCCATGGTTGGGATTTTAATTTTCGGATGGAGCGGTATGATGTTCGTTTCCGGTGATGCTGTTATGGTGTATGTATTTATTGGCCTGGCCGTACTCACGGCTCCTCATATGCAAATCATGTACGACATGTACAATAGCATTCGTTCTCAAAAGAATGCAGACTCTCTGTAGTTTATATTTCTTATCAATTTATTAACAGTGGTTAGGAACAAATGAGTGTATTTGTTGTTTTAATTGCAACACATTCTTTACACTTAAAAAAACACCTTTATGAATTTATTTAAGAAAATCGCCGGAGCATTGTCTCTGGTGGTAGTCAGCTTGTCTGTTTCTGCGCAATCTACCATTGTAGACGTAGCCGCAGGGTCTAAAGATCATAGCACTTTAGTAGCAGCAGTAAAAGCCGCTGGTTTAGTAGAAACATTGAGTAGCGCTGGACCCTTCACTGTATTCGCGCCTGTAAATGGAGCATTTGAAAAACTGCCCGCCGGAACAGTTGAAACTTTGCTCAAGCCAGAAAACAAAGCTACACTGGTGAACATCCTGACCTACCACGTAGTGGCAGGTAACATTGATGCTGTGGGAGTTCTTGCTGCCATCAAAGCTGGAAAAGGTAAAGCCACTTTAGTAACCGTTTCTGGTAAAAAACTAGTGGCATCCATTGAGAATGGAAACGTTATCCTCACCGACGAAAAAGGCGGAAAATCTACAGTTACTGCTACCGATTTAAAAGGTAGTAATGGTATCATTCATGTAATTGATACGGTGCTTATACCAGGAAGTTAATACGATCTTTAAAGAATACTGAAAGCTGCTCCACCAAAGGGCAGTTTTTTTTTGCCCCAACTGTTGAAGCGTTCTTCGTTGATATCAATAGAAGGCAAAAGGCCACTATTACAAAATAGTATTAAATTGCTCTATGAATTTAATACAAGAATTCGAAGGGTTAACAGACGAGAAAGTAGTTAAAAATCGGCAGGAATTCGGTACCAACGCTTTGCCAACTGCACGTGGAGGTTCATTTTTAGCGTTACTGAAAGAAATTATACTAGAGCCGATGTTCTTGTTGTTGCTCGCCGCCTGTGTTATTTATTTTGTATTAGGATCTATTGAAGAAGCAGTGATTATGCTGTTGTCTATATTCCTGGTGGCGGGCATTTCTATCTTTCAGGAATACCGAAGCAGAAACGCGGTAAATGCACTTCGAAAAATTGCTGCTGCCAAATGTACGGTGATTCGCAATGCTGTTGAAGTTAAAATTACGCCCGAAGAAATTGTAAAAGGTGATCTGTTAATGATCACTGAAGGAGAAGTGATTGCGGCGGATGGTATTTTGATCCAAGCGAATGACCTTGCTATCAACGAGTCTATCCTCACAGGAGAATCTTTTGCAGTTACTAAAAAAAGTGATGGAGTTTCTACAGTCTTTAGAGGCACTTTGGTGGTAAGTGGAAGTGGTTTTGTTGAAGTGACGGAAGTAGGGATACATACCGCTTTTGGAAAAATTGGAACATCGCTGCAACAGATCAACTTACAAAAAACACCTTTGCAACTTCAAATCCGATCTTTTGTTAGAAACATGGTTTGGATTGGAGCAGCAGCTTTTTTGCTGGTGGTTGGTTTTAATTATTATGCATCAGGAGATCTCATTCAATCTTTTTTGCAAGGTCTCACATTGGCCATGAGTATTTTACCAGAAGAAATACCCGTTGCCTTCAGTACTTTTCAGGCATTGGGAGCCTTTAGATTATTGAAGAACAACATCATTGTAAAACAACCGCAGTATGTAGAAACCCTGGGTGCCGCGACGGTTATTTGTGCAGATAAAACAGGTACTATCACCCAAAATAAGATGAGTATTTACTACCTCTACGATGCTCAAGCCCATCAGAGTATCAAAGTGGATGAATCCTCTGAAATTCCCGTTTCCTTGCTGGAATATGCTATGTGGAGCAGTGAAACCACCCCGTTCGATCCAATGGAAATAGCCATTCACGAACTCTATGGGAAAACTACCCTGATAGATAACAGGAAGGCATATACGCAAATTCATGAATATCCCATTGGTGGAACTCCACCAATGATGACGCATATTTTTAAAGGGCCTACAGAAGATCTCGTCATCGCTGCAAAAGGTGCTGATGAAGCCATTTTGCAACAATCCGCTGCTCCAGCCACCGAAAAAGAAAAAATAAGTTCGCAGGCAAAAAAGTATGCAGCCATGGGTTTGAGGGTACTGGCGGTTGGAAAAGGAAAATGGGAGGGGACGTCATGGCCAGAAACGCAACAAGAATTTGAAATGGAAGTACTCGGCTTAGTAGCTTTTCAAGATCCGCCAAAAAATAATATTGCAGAAACGATTGTTGACTTTACCAATGCGGGCATTCCCTTTAAAATGATCACAGGCGATCATACCGAAACGGCCATCGCTATTGCCACACAAGTGAAACTCGTTCACAACAATAAAGTGCTCACTGGCAAAGAAGTAATGGAGATGAGCGATGAGTTACTTCGAAAGCAAGTATCTGCCGTTAATATTTTTGCCAGAATGTTCCCGGATGCTAAACTAAAAGTGATCAATGCATTAAAGGCGAATGGCGAAATAGTAGCCATGACTGGAGATGGCGTAAACGATGCCCCGGCATTAAAAGCTGCACATATCGGAATTGCGATGGGCAAACGGGGTAGTGAAGTGGCTAAATCTGCTGCATCACTTATTTTAACCGACGATGATCTTTCCCACATGGTAGATGCAGTGGCCTTGGGAAGAAAAATTTACGACAACCTGCAAAAAGCAATACAGTACATCGTATCTATCCATATACCAATCATTTTGATTGTAGCATTACCTCTATTATTAGGCTGGGTGTTTACGGATATTTTTTCTCCGGTACATGTGATCTTTTTAGAGTTAATCATGGGACCCACCTGTTCTATCATGTATGAAAATGAACCTATGGAAAAAGGCACCATGCAGAGGGCTCCCCGATTGATGGGAAATACATTTTTATCCTTTCGTCAATTATGGGTCAGTATTCTTCAGGGCTTGATGATCACCGTAGGATGCCTGGGAATCGGCTATTACTTCTTACAACAAGGGGCGGATGATACATTGATTAGATCTGTCATTTTTATTACCTTGCTTTTTTCAAACGTGTTTTTAACGCTGGTGAATCGTTCTTTTAAATTTAGTATTTTTACTACCATCCGATACCGCAACAATTTGGTACCGCTGATTATTGGCATCAGTCTTTTATTTATTGCTGCTATTTTGCTGGTTCCTTTTTTGTCTGATTTATTCCGGTTGCAGCCATTAAGTTTTACTCAGTTGATCTATTGTATTCTGGTTGCTCTAGTGGCTACAACTTGGATAGAACTAATAAAATTATTTAAATTTAAAAAAGTTTCAACAGATACCCATGCACAGTATAGCGCAACTAATTAATAAATATGAATTGTTACCACATCCCGAGGGTGGTTGGTACAAAGAAACATTTAGGAGCAATGAAATGATTGCAGCAGATCAGCTATCAAAAAGATTTTCTGGTGAACGGGTGATGTCAACAGCGATTTATTTTTTGCTGGAGAAAGGAAATTTTTCTGCTTTTCACAGAATTCAATCTGATGAATGCTGGCATTTTTATGCTGGTCAAACCCTCGAAATATTTGTGATAGATGAAAACGGAGCATTGCTTGTTACCCGTTTGGGAAACAATATTGAAGCCGGCGAATGCTTTCAATACGTGGTGCCAGCCAATCTTTGGTTTGCAAGCAGACCAGCAGACACATCAACATTTAGTTTTGTGGGCTGCACTGTTGCACCCGGTTTTGATTTTGCAGATTTTGAACTCGCCCATGAGCATGATTTATCTGCACAATTTCCGCAACACAAAAATCTAATACAAAGTTTGTGTCGTTAGTACAAAATATTGGAAGCCACATTTTTCGGCTTTCCTTCTAAACTTTAGGGCTGAAAGCTAATTTAAACCTAAAAAAATTACATGGTGGGCTTCACGAAAAAGCTTTCATCGCGAAAAATAATTGGGGGATTCCTTTACTTAAGTAATTTTTGCTGCATCCTGCATTTAAATTGGTACTAAATTAAAAAAGCGTTTTCCGAAATTGCATATTCCTGCATAAAACGCATTTATTTTCAATAAAAGCACGCACAAAAACGAACCTTTAAAATATTTAAACGTATTTTTCAGTTCTTCTTGAATCACCAATGAATGATTAAAATATGAAAAATATCTGCCTGATTTTACTTTTTTGTTTTGCTTTTGTTTCAGTTGCCATTACGCAAACCGCTCAAAAAAGAGAATTGCGTGGAGCATGGATCGCTACTTATGCCAATATCGATTGGCCTTCATCGGGGTCTTCCTCAGCTTTAGAGCAATCTACTTTTATTCAAAGAGTAAATGAACACAAAGCAACTGGTATGAATGCCATTTATGTGCAAGTGCGCAGTCAGTGTGATGCGATGTTTCCAAATCCATTCGAACCCTGGAGTGCAGATTTAACGGGCAACCCACAAGGCACAGCCCCCAATCCATACTACGATCCGCTTCAATTCATGATCAATGAAACCAAGCAACGCGGGATGGAATTTCATGCATGGTTTAATCCATACCGGGCCATGGCTTCATTTACAACTACTAATTTTAATAATCTTTCCGCACAACATGTAGTGAAAGCGCATCCTGATTGGATCATGAATGTAACTGTAAACAGCAGTGGTACCCAACAGCGGCTGCTAAATCCAGGTGCTCCCGAAGTGTGGGAACACATCATCAAAGTGGTGATGCATGTAGTAAGAAATTATGATGTGGATGGCATTCATTTCGATGATTATTTTTATACCAATCCTGCCAGCACTACCTATAACGACGATTCTGTGTACGCTATTCACAACCGTGGAATTGCAGACAGAGGTAATTGGCGCAGAAGCAATGTAGATACTTTGATCCGAAGGTT
>Ga0209591_10007804_pt1 | contig 11715 bp, 14 predicted proteins | sample MAT01_FD_187207 | JGI IMG/M metagenome (GOLD analysis project Ga0209591, IMG submission 187207) | Freshwater microbial communities from Lake Fryxell liftoff mats and glacier meltwater in Antarctica - MAT-01 (SPAdes) (version 2) | ecosystem: Environmental > Aquatic > Freshwater > Ice > Liftoff...
CCTGCGGCTCATCCTCGGCCTGCACCGCCCGACCGCGGGGTGGGCGAAAGTCTTCGGCCGACCCATGCACCCCAACGCCGCAGACCTGCGGCGGCGGATCGGCTTCATCCCCACGAACCCGCAGTTCCCCAAGGGCATGACGCCCATCACCTACCTGGATTACATCGGCCGCCTGTTCGGCATGCCGCGGGACGCCCGCAAACCCAAGCTCGCCGCCCTGATCCGGGCCGTGGACCTCCTCGCCCACGCCGGGGAATCGATCGCCCACTTCACGCCGGGCTTAACCTCGCGATTGGCCGTCGCCGCGAGCTTGTTGAACGAGCCGGACTTGCTCATTTGGGACGAACCGACCCACGGCCTGGACATCGAAGCCCGGCGGAGCATGTTGGAGTTGATCAAGACGCTCGCCGCGGAGAAGACGCTCATCCTCTCCAGCCACAACCTCACGGACGTGGACGAGGTTTGCAACCACGCGGCGGTGTTGAACAAAGGGCAGCTGATTTTCCACGGCACCCTGCAAGACCTCAAGGGCCGCATCCGCAAGAACCACTACGAGCTCGATCTGGAAGGCGATCAAAAGTCGATCACCCGGACGGTTGCGCTCATAAAAGCCATGAAAGAAGTGGTTTCCTCGGTGCTGCGGCACCGCCGGCTCGAATTGAAACTGGTGGACGACGTTTCCAACACGGCGATCCTGGCTCAGATTTTCCAGACGCTCTGCGACGGCAAAGTGACTTTGGTGAGCGTCCGCAGCGTGGGCATGCAGACGGAACAAGCGTACCTCGACATGGTCGAAAAGGAAGAGTCCCGCGGGTTCACGCGGCTCTATTCCCCGGCCGAAGCGGCCTGACCTTCGAGGTGCTCAGCATGGCAGTCAAAGCGATTCCGGACGGTTACCACAGCGTCACCCCGTACCTGCACGTGCCGAGTGCCGCCACGGCGATCGAGTTCTCCACCAAGGCGTTCGGCGCCGTCGAAACGATGCGGCTGACGATGCCCGGCGGCGGGATCGCCCACGCCGAAGTGAAGTTCGGCGACTCGGCGATCATGATGGCGGACGAGAACCCCGAATGGGGCAACAAGAGCCCCAAGACGCTCGGTGGGAACACCGGCGGCTACATGCTCGACGACGTGGACGCCGCGTTCGCCAAGGCCGGGGCCACCGTGCTGCGGCCCGTGATGGACCAGTTCTACGGCGACCGCAGCGGCACCGTCGGCGATCCGTTCGGCCACACTTGGACGCTCGGCACGCACGTCGAAGACGTTCCGCACAGCGAGATGCAGAGCCGCATGGAAAAGTGGATGAGCCAGGCCCAAGGCTAACGAGAAGGTACGGTCATGGACGCCCCGAACCCGACGATCCGCTTCAACCGCTTCCTGCCGTACTGGGCGGTGCTGCAAACCGACGTCCGGCAGACGCTGCGCAGCTGGGTCTATCGGCTGTGGGTCTTGGTGATCGTGCTCTCGGCCGGCGGGTCGATGCTGTACAAGGTCGGCGTCCACCGCGAGGCCGGCATCGTGCAGTCCGCCTCCGTGCAAACGGGCGATTTGTTCCGCGGAATGGTCGTCGCCAGCCTCGCGCTCGTCGCGCTGCTCGCCGTCAGCAGCATCGGCTCCGAGCGCGGCAGCATTGCCGATGCGGTCTTGAGCCGAGGGATTAGCCGTCACCAGTACTTCCTCGCCAAGTGGCACGCGCGCATCGTGGTGGTCGTGGCCACGTTCGCGGTCCTGTCCGGGCTCGTGCTCGTCGTCCATCATTTCCTCTTCGAGCCGGACCTCACGCTCGCGGGGGGATTGATCGCGATCCTGCTCGTCGCCGCGATCCTGTTCGTGGTCATCTCGTGGGGCGTCACCGTCGGCGCGCTCTCGAGCGGCACGGTCATCGGCATCACGGTCTTCTGGCTGCTCATTTACGGCGGAATTCTTTTGCTGTCGTTCTTGCCGGAACCGTACCCCACGCCCGAACGCATGCTCGGCCGCCTGAAGTTCGTCCTCCGCGGCCAGTACGACATGGCGGTCGTCTGGGAGATCCTCATCGTCTGCGGGATTTTGAGTACGATTGCCGCGATGATCGGGATGTATGGGTTCAGTCGCAAAGACGTCTGAGCCGCTTCCCGAGCCGCTTGCGGCTACGCGAGTGCGCTCCCGCGAAGCCGCAAGCGGCTTAAGTCATCAGGTCCGCAATCCCCATTCCATTCTCCCCACCGAGTTCTCGCAACGCCTGCGCGACTTTCGCGCGCCGCTCCACCGGGTGGTTCTGGTTGAGCTTCCACTTCCCTTCGAGCGTTTCGATCTCCAGCCGAAAGCCGACGATCTGCTTCAGCAGCGGGGCTACGATCGGCCCGGTCTCGTCGAGCGACCACGGCCGCGGCATCCCTGTTTCGTACACGCCGATGCTGCGCTGAACGATCTTCAACAATGCGTCGGGTTCGTGGATCAAGTACACCTTACCAACCGCGTGAACGGCCACGTAGTTCCACGTCGGCACGACGTTCTCCGCCTCCTACCAGCTCGGCGAAATGTACGCGTGCGGCCCGGAGAACACGACGAGCGCGGACTGCTCGCCGAGCGCTTGCCACTGCGGGTTCGCTCGGGCCATATGCCCGACCAGCGTGCCGTGCGGCCCCACGCCCCGTTCCAGTAAGAACGGCAAATGCGTGGCGAACGGAACGCCTTCGACCGGAGAAACCAGCACTCCGAAACTGTCTCGTTCGATGAACTCGTGGAGCTTCTCGCGATCGGTCTCGGCGAAGTGCGGGGGGATGAACATGGATGACTGGTCCTGATAGGAAAATGATAAAGACGACTCGGGTTGCCTCAATCCTCCTCCATCGATTCTTTCGACCACTCCGTGCCGACAGCATCGCGAGACGCTTGCCACCCGACTGGCAGTTCCGCTAGTTCGGCGAGGGTCGGGTCTAAACGAACGATGGTGCCCAGGCCAACGATTTGCGCGTCCTCTTGTTGGTTCGTGGTCCCGCACAGGAATTGCCAGTCGCCCTCCTCATCGTGAACGACCAGGAGGACCGGATGACCGTCTCGAAGCACAGGCTTCGTAGTAAAGGTCGCTCGGTTCTTGCCCGCTTGGAATTGCCACGATTTGTCGTCGGAAAGCACCGGTTGCAGAGCCACGATCGTTTGACTGACTTCGGGATGCCACGGATAGCGATGCTTCGAGTCGGGCCAAACGCATTGGACGACCGGAAACTGATCTCCTTGATAGAACCAACGATCGTATCCCAGGTAATCTCGGTAGAATTTCGTTTCCACCGTCCGGAAGATGACTTTACTGTCCTCCAGCACTTCATCGGATTCGTCCGAATCTTCGAACGCGTCACCCGCTCGCCAATGGCGTTGATCATGCAGTGCATCACCGGGATGTCGAGTCCGAAGACAATGATTTCGGGATGTGAGAAAGTGTGATAAATCTCGATGGAGTATGCGAAGGATGGTCCTTCGTCATCGGCCTCGATCCCGATGACGTGCCAGCCAGGATCTTGAACATCCGCCAACAGTTTCCTGTCGCGATCATCCGTTGGCTTCGGCAACTTTCGACCGTTCTTGTCTTTCATGTCAGCCCCCGGAAATAGGACTTCACTCCCCAATAATCTTCACCAGCACCCGCTTCGGTCGGTTGCCGTCGAACTCGCCGTAAAAAACTTGTTCCCACGGGCCGAAGTCGAGTTTCCCTTTCGTGACGGCGATCACGACTTCGCGGCCCATGATCTGCCGCTTCAGGTGGGCGTCGGCGTTGTCTTCGCCGGTGCGGTTGTGGTGGTAGGTTTGCGGGGAGGCGTCGAACGGGGCGATTTTCTCCAGCCAGCGCTTGTAATCTTCGTGCAGGCCGCGTTCATCGTCGTTGATGAAGACCGAGGCGGTGATGTGCATTGCATTACACAGTAACAGCCCCTCTTGCACGCCGCTCTGACGAACGAGTTCTTCGAGCCGCGAGGTGATGTTGAGGAACGCCATCCGCGCGGGGACGGTAAACGTCAGGTACTCGGTGAGCGATTTCACGGTTGGCTCCCGGCCAGGGCGGCGCGCTTTTCGGCGATGAACGGCAGGTGGTGCCGGGCGTGCCGCGTGGCCTGGAGGACGAGTTGCCGGACGGTGACGAGGCCGGTCTCGCTGTGGATGGCCGTGCGCTGCCAGGCTTCCGGCGGTTGGCCGCGGAGGATGCGGGCGACGTGCTTTCGCAGGGCGCGGAACAGATCGAGTTGTTCATTCAAATCGAACGACTGATAGTTGAGCCGGGCCGGATAGGGCCGTTCGTCCACGCCTATGAGCAGGGGGCGTTCGAGGGCGAGGGTTCGTTCGATGCGGTCCGAGAAGTAAATCTCGGTATCCGCGACGTGGCTCACGACCTCGATCGTACTCCACTTCCCCGCGATGGGGCGGGCGAGGATTTGCTCGGCAGTCATGCCCGCCACGGCTTCGCGCAGGGCCTCGATTCCTTGCTCGTAAGCCAGGATTAAACCGGCGGGGCCGACCGCGGAATCGTCCTTTTGCATGCCGGTCATGTAGTCGGAGTAAGACATCGCCGGGCCTCGCGGGGAATGAAAAAGCCCCCGATCGCTCGGGGGCTTTCAACGGAGCGGGAGAGATTCGAACTCTCGATACAGTTGCCCGTATACAGCATTTCCAGTGCTGCCTCTTCAACCACTCGAGCACCGCTCCGGATCGCCGTCGATCTCGACACCGCGGGTCGAACCGAGGTTCGGCCGCGAATCAATGATCCTATCGGCCGACGCGGGGCGCGACAACGGCTCAGCACATCGCCGTTTTACGCTTCGCGCCGAGCTTTCCGCGAGATTCGATCTTGGCGATGTATTCCAGGGCGTTGGGCACCTTGCAGGAAGTGTCCCCCATGTCCACGGTCACTTTGCCGATGGCTTTGGCGGTCGCCTTCGCCTTCGCGGTGAGCGGCGCGACCGACCCGCCGACGGCGATGACGAAGCCGTTCATCGTGTAGCGGACCCGGTTCGGGGCGGCGTGGATCTCGGCGGCGACGCGGTCGAGGAGCTTTTCGATTTCGACGAGATCGAGGTCCGCATCCGGCGTGATGCCGACGATGCTTGCAAAGGTGGACCAGCCGCAGATGGCGATCAGTTCTTGATCGGACTCGATCCACTCGCGGGCGAGTTCCGCACCAAACCGCGATTCCGCCGCGACCCACGGCACGCTGTAGCTACTGAGCATGTTCCAGTAGGCCTTCTTCGCCCACTTCTTCAGGTCCGCCTTGGTCATCTTCTCCGGTTCGGCGACGAACGCGGCGAGGTACATCGCGTCCGAAATGCCCGTGTCGTAGAGTTCGAGCGCGAGCTTGTGGTCCTTCTTGACCCGCTTCTGGATCTTTTTGAGGTCTTCGATTTTCACGCCATAGAACGGTTCCTTCGCGCCGTGCTTGAGGAGCACGCTCTTGGTCGATTCGCTACCGAGCTTGGCGAGTTCCGCCACGATCTCTGGGGCCGTCATGGTGCAATCTCCGGGGCATGGAGTCAGATTATTCCTGGAAACGGCTTCGTCCGCAACGGGACATGACCCTTCCCCGTAGGACGGGCCTCGGGCCTGTCCGTCATTTCGGACAGGCCCGAGGCCCGTCCTACGGGGCGTACAATCCTCGTATGGCCCCGATTTACCTCGATCACCACGCGACCACGCCGCTGTTGCCCGCGGCGTTCGAGGCGATGCAGCGGGTGCAGCGCGAAGCGTTCGGCAACCCCGCGTCCGCACACCAGCTCGGGCGAGCGGCCCGGCGATGTTTGGACGATGCCCGCGAGCTCGTCGCGGCCCGTTTGAATGCCCACCCGGACGAGGTCGTGTTCACGAGCGGGGCCACGGAGGCGAACAACCTCGCGGTCTTCGGGTTGGCGAAGGAACCGCCCGGCCACCTGCTCGGGGCAATGATCGAGCACCCCTGCGTAGTTGAACCGCTCAAGCAGCTCGCGGGCCGCGGGTTCGCTGTCGAATGGCTGCCGGTGACGACGCGGGGAATGGTCGAGACCGCGGCCGTGCTCGAACGGATCAAGCCCGAGACGCGGCTCGTCTGTTTAATGCTCGCCAACCACGAAACTGGGGCGATCCAACCCGTGCGGCACGTCGCCAAGCGGATCTCGAAGACGATCTTTCTGCACTGCGATGCGGCCCAGGCGGTCGGCAAGATTCCCGTCGATTTCCGCGATTTGAGCGTCAGTACGCTGAGCCTCTCCGCCCACAAGTTCGGCGGGCCGAAGGGGGTTGGCTGCTTGATCGCGAAGCGCGGGATTCCCCTTTCTCAGCGGACGTTCGGCGGACATCAACAGCAGGGCCGCCGACCGGGGACCGAACCCGTGGCCCTCGCCGTGGGCCTCGCCGCGGCGCTCGATCATGCGGTGAACGCGCTCGAAGCCACACGCACTCACCTCGATGCCTTGCGTTCGCAGTTGTTGAATCTGTTGGACGAAAAGGCTGCTCCCGTTGTCGTCAACGGCCCCGCGCCGGGGGAACCGGACGGGTTGCCGAGCGTGCTAAACCTCTCGTTTCCCGGCTGCCGGGCGGACGTGCTGCTGATGCGGCTCGACCTCGCGGGCGTGGCCTGTTCCACGGGCTCCGCCTGTTCGAGCGGGAGTTTACTCCCCTCGCAAGTGCTCGCGACGATGGCCGTGCCGGACGACGTGCTCCGCTCCGCGATCCGCTTCACGCTCGGGGCCGGTCTTAGCGAATGGGAGATCGATGACGCTGCGGATCGGATTGCGGGGTGCGTGGCAGCCGTGCGTGGCTCGCCCGCATCGGCCGAATTGTTAAGATAGGCAAAATGGCCCCATCCCGCCGCGTCCTCACGCCTTCCCCGCCGCGGGCCGCTTGGGGGGAGTTCGTGGCCCTTCCGGAGAACGCTTCCGCGCTCCGGGCTACGCGGCGGCTCGCGAAGGCGATGGGTTTGACGCCCCGACCGCTGATGCCGAACCCGCTCGTGCTCCACGGGCCGTCCGGGACCGGCAAAACCGTGCTAATCCGAACACTGGTGCAGAAGTTGACGGCAGCGCCGACGGGTTCGACGGTGCAGATCGTCCCCGCGGCCGAGGTGCCGCGGCCAAAGCCCGATTCGCCCGCGGAACTGCGGGAGCTCTGCCGCTGCGATTTGCTGGCCATCGAAGACTTGCAGCACCTCTCGGCGAAGTCTGCGGCCACGCTCTGCCGGGTGCTCGACGACCGCGCCGCCCGCCGACGGCCGACGGTCCTCACCGCCAACGTCGGCCCCGCGGGGCTGACGAAGTGCTCGCGCCGGTTGACCTCGCGCCTCGCCGCGGGGTTGGTCATTCAGCTCGAACCGCTCACCAAACCGAGCCGCCGCAAACTGCTCGCTCGGGCGGCTCAGTTGCGCAAGGTCCGCCTCACCGACGACGCCCTCGACTGGCTCGCCAACCGCGGCTCGGGCGGCGGGTTACGCCCTCTGTTGGGCCAATTGGAAAAGCTCCGCCTCCTCGGCAAGGAGTTCGTCGGCTCCCTGGACGTGGACGCCGTCCGCGAGATGCTCAATGAGAAGGACGCGACCCCGAGCCGCGTGGATCGCATCGTCGCCCGCGTCGCCGCGATCTACGGCGTGAGCGTGAAGGACTTGATGGGCAAGGGCCGCCACAAGGCCGTGACCGGGGCCCGGCACGTCGCCATGTACACCGTCCGCGAAGTGACGAAGCTCTCGCTCCCGCAACTCGGCAAAGCCTTCGGCCGCGACCACACGACCGTGCTGCACGCCTGCAAGAAGGTGGAGGAGTTATTGAAGAGCGATCCCAAATTGCGACGCACGGTGCGGGAACTGAAGGCGGAACTGGGATGACGAATGCCAACAACCCTGGGGATAACCCGGCGCGCGAATGGCGCGCTCGCGCCCAGGATTGGCGCGCTCGGTTCTCTCGAAAACGTTTGGCGTCGGGTCAGGATTTCCAGAACCCCGGCGCGCCACGTTGCGAACGCGAGCGCGCCAAGTTATCCCCAGGCGGTCGAACTTCTCGACCCTCGTTCTTTCTCGGAGGATTTGCTCGGAGTGCGATTCGCGCGCCACGAACGCCCGGCGCATTACTACTGCTGACTCGTTTTAAATTAACTTGAATAGATTCATAAACCAGAAGCACACCACGGAGAACCCACCATCATGAAAGTGACCTGCCCTCGCGACGGCTTGCTCACGGCTTGCCAGTTGGTCCAAACCGCCGTCGCGGCCCGGACCACCAAGCCGATCCTCTCGAACATCAAGGTCATCGCCCACGACGACGCGCTCACCCTGATGGCGACCGACCTCGAAGTCGGCATCCGCTACGAACTGCGGGGCGTGAAGGTCCACCGCGTCGGCGCGGCGATCCTGCCCGTCACGCGGCTCGTGGCTATCGTCAAGGAAACGACCGACGCGGAGATCACCATCGATGCGGGCGAAGACCTCACCACGATCCGCGTGACCACGGGCCGCTTCGAACTCCCCGGCGGGGATCCAGCCGAGTTCCCGGACATCCCTGCGTTCGAGACCGGCAGCCGCTACCACGAGGTGACCGCGGGCGTGCTGCGGAACATGATCAAGCGGACCGCCTTCGCCGCGGAAAAGAAGGAAAGCACCCGCTGGGCCGTGACCGGCGTGCTCTGGGAGGCCGAGGGCACCAAGGCCCGCATGGTCGCGACCGATACCAAGCGCCTGGCGATGACCGATGGCCCCGCCACGGTCCACGGAGAGCCCGAGGCGAAGCCCCAATCGCACCTCGTGCCCGCCAAGGCGATCACTCTGCTGGAACGCAACCTGGCGGACAACGGCGAGGTCATCAAGATCTCGCTCAAGACCAACGAGGCACTGTTCCAGACCGAACGAGCCCTGATCCACACGCGGCTCGTAGAAGGCCGCTTCCCGCCGTACCGGGACATCATCCCGAAGAAGCTGGTGACGAAGCTCACGATCCCCGTGTTGGAACTCTTGTCCCGCGTCCGCCAGGCGGCGATCATGACGGACGACGAGACCAAGCGGGTGGACTTCCATTTCGAGCCGGGCAAGGTCACACTCACGGCCCGCGGCAATGAAACGGGATCGAGCGAAGTGGAAATGCAGTTGCCCGAGTACGCGGGTGCCGTGATCGACATTGCGTTCGACCCCGTGTACCTCACGGACATGCTCCGGGCCGTGGAAGGCGAACCGACCGCCACGCTGGAAATGACCGACGGCCTCAAACCCGCGGTGTTCCGCATCGGCGATCACTACTTGTACTTGGTGATGCCGCTGTCGGGTTGAGATTGAATGGTGGTCTGAGCCCGAAAGCCAGTGAGGTCTTCGTTGGAAGACCCGGGCTCGGAGTCTTGCAGTCAAGCTCGCGAGCATTTCGCACTCATTTCACACAGCTTGACGTAAGTCAAGTTGACGAGTATCCTACCGAGGATTCCCCATGGATGATGCGGATCGGCATCTCCGACTCGTCCGGTTTGCACTCGGCAACGGTCTTCGTAATTGCACCCATTGGACGAGCGAAGAGCTCATGGACCGAGTCACGAGCGACCCGGTTCTCCAAGGCCTCACTACCGGCGGAATTGTCGAGCGATTGCTCGACTGGGGACATCGAGGTTGCGCGGTTTCGAAAGCGACTGAGCGCAGCGACGAATGCCGCCATTCCTTCGAACATCTGTTCGCAGTTTTGATTCCGGTCGAAGCTCTACCTCGGAATCTCTACGTGAAAATGGGCCTGCTCGACGATGATGAGGAATGTCCCGAGGTGGCGATCGTCAGTTGCCATTTAACCAGCTACCCGCGGTGATCGCGATGAAACAAAAGCCGTTTCCACGCAAATGCCCTCAGTGCCGCAAGCCGTCCGTTTCGCCGGTGGTCGAAGACTACGCTACGACCCTCGACCACGACGGCCGTTCGTACGAGATCTCGGTTCCAGATCTGACGATCCTCGTTTGCAGCGAATGCGGCAATCGCACTCGCGATGCCCATTCGGACGAGCGAGTCGTCGATGCCTTGCGGCGAGCCGCGGGATTGTTGAAACCGGACGAGATTCGCACCCATCGACATCGACTGGAGTTGTCTCAAAAGGATCTCGCCGCCCACCTCGGCATCGCGGAATCGACGCTCTCCCGCTGGGAGACCGGAGCGCAAATTCAGCAGCGAGGTTTCGACGGGCTGCTGCGGGCCTACTTCGATCTTCCGGCGTTGCGGGAGTATCTGATCGTCCGAACGGGCGGACAACCCGCGCTGGCGTCTTTGAAATAATTCTCGCGCTCGAAAGAATTGAATCCGTTCCAGGATCGATCGTCATGGCAGACGGCAACAAAGGCCCCGAGAACCTTTCGGACGTGCTCGCGCGGCTATTCGTCTCCCGCGGGTGGGGCCGGCAGACCGAGCGGGTCCGCCTCGAACGCGCCTGGGTCGAAGCCGTCGGCCCCGCCGCCGCAGAAGACTCCCGCGTCAGCAACCTCCGCCGCGGCATTTTGGAAGTCGAAGTCCGCTCCGGCGTGCTGCTGCAAGAGCTCGCTCAATTCCGCAAGCGCACGGTCCTGATCGCCCTGCGCACCGCCCTGGTCGGCACGACCGTCAGCGACGTGAAGTTCCGCACGGCGGCGTGGTAGAATTGAACCGGACGCGAAACTCGGAGACACCCACGACCATCGACGCGAGTAGAGAGTCCATCGCGAAGACTCCGAGCATTTGCGCGGGTAAAGCGTGCATCGCCGGAACATCGCTTCCAACCCCTATCCCCCCGAGAATCCGAACAGCTTCGCCGCCGTCCCCCCGAAGACCTTCGCTCGGTCCGCGGCCGACAAGTGCATCAGCAACCCCGCCACGCGGTCGCGTTCGGCTTTGTAGCTAGCGCCGGTCGCCTTCGCGTCGAAGCCGCCGCCGTGCATCAGGCGGTCGGCGCCGAAGGCGCCCGTGAGTTGCTTGAGCACCTCGGAGGGACCGCGGTGCGGGTAGGTTTTCGCGTCCGGAACCGAGGAGAGCTTCATCACCACGTTGTCGTACTTCGCCCACGCCACCACCGCGGCGTGCTCCTTCGGCGTGCCCTGGAACGGCCGGCCCAGGTGGTCGATCAAGACCTTCACCGATTTGAATTCTTTGATGTACGGCTCGAACCCCGAGGCGTACCGCGGCTCGAAGTGCAGTTGCACGGCCAGGCCCAAATCGCCCGCCAACTTCCAGAGCGCCTTCAACTCCGGCTTCTCGAACGGAGGCAACCGCTCCGGGTTATAAGCGTGGATGCGCGTTGCCACGAGCGGCACTTTCTTCGCCAGTTCCCGCAGCCGCTTCTCCGCGTCCGGCCGGCCCGCAAAGAACAGGCACGTTCCTTTCAACTTGCCTTTGCCCACCGTCAAACAGTGCTCCAAATAGCGATGATCGTCTTGATAAGGTTCGGGATGCACGACGATGGCGTAGTCGACGCCGCCGTCCGCCATGCACTTCAAGAGGTGCTCCGGCGTCGCCGCGTCCGCGGGCTTGTACGGACCGTCCACGTGGTAGGGGAACTTCGGATCCGCCGTCCCCGCGAAGCAGTGCAGGTGCGTATCGACGACCGGCACGAGGGGTTCGGCCCCGCGTAGCCGCGACGCGCAGCGGAGCGCTAAACCCGCGGCTACAACGCCAATGAACTCGCGTCGAGTACTCACATGGAACCTCGGTAAAGCATGATCAACACGATTGCCTCTCGGGGTCAACACCTGGAGTTTACTCCATCCTCCGCTCCATCAACACCGCCATTTTGCGGACCTTCG
>Ga0209591_10007808_pt1 | contig 11713 bp, 8 predicted proteins | sample MAT01_FD_187207 | JGI IMG/M metagenome (GOLD analysis project Ga0209591, IMG submission 187207) | Freshwater microbial communities from Lake Fryxell liftoff mats and glacier meltwater in Antarctica - MAT-01 (SPAdes) (version 2) | ecosystem: Environmental > Aquatic > Freshwater > Ice > Liftoff...
AGAATCCATTAATAGACATTGCTCCAAATACTCAATATCCAGATCGGGCAAACCCAAACTACCTTGCATCTCTAAATAATCCCCATCCTGCAAGCAATAAATCCTAATCTTTCCCTCTTCCCAAAACCAAACTTCAGGAACGGCTAACAACTGATACTTTCTGAGCTTGGTCACATTGCCACTAGTCACCACCACCTCAATACATAGGTCGGAAATCTCTTTTTCTGTATCAAAGCTATAGGATAAATCCGCTTGAAATTCTGTACGTCCTTTAACCGACTGGGTATAGGCTCCTGTAGACACAAACCGAATGCGCTTGAATGTGAAATATGACATTAATAACGACCCAATCAGGGTACAAATCATTTCATGTAGTCTGCCAATACCCACGATTTCTAATACTCCTTCGCAATAAATTAACCGTACGCCGTCAATTTCGGTAAAAGCAGATTCAAGAGTTTTGAACTGCTCCCAAGTTACGAACTGTTTTATAAAATATTGATTATCAGCCTTTGCTTCAGTTTGGATCATGGCTTGAAAACTCTGAGCTTAATATAATGATTCTATCTTGGATTTGAGATTAGGCTTTCCGTTATCTAATGATAATTGATGAAACTTGCTCAAGCTGGAAATTAGATGGTGCTAGTAAAGTAGCGGTTGATTCACTCCAACGCACCATCAAACTGGGTTGAATGCCTAAAATAACGATCAAGATTGCTAAGACAATGGCAGGTAGGCGATCGCTCCATAACACAGCAGGTAAATTAGAACTAGCTTCATCTAATCTGCCAAAAAATGCCTTATTGAGTAATATCAACAGATAAACACCAGTTAAACCCGTGCCCACCATACATATTAGGGTTTGAATAGGGAATACGGGAAAACTACCGCGAAATACTAGAAATTCCGAAATAAAACCTACCATCCCTGGAATCCCTGCACTTGCCATTACCCCCGTAATCATCAAGGTGCCAATCAAAGGTAATCCCCGCTCAGGATTTAGGAGTCCCCTCAATACATTTAGATCTCGACTACCTGTCTTGGCATAAACTACACCGACTAACAGAAATAACATCGCCGAAATTAAGCCATGACTGACCATTTGAAATATAGATGCCAAAATACTTAAATCATTCATTGCCGCCGCCCCTAACAGGACATAACCCATGTGAGCGACAGAACTGTAGGCAACTATTTTTTTCATATCAGTCTGAGCGATCGCTGTGAACGAAGCATACAACACCGTAAATGCTGCCCAAGTTGCTAACCAAGGTGACAAAACCGCCCAAGCATCAGGAAACAATCCTAATCCAAACCGCAGTAACCCGTATGTACCAAGCTTCAGTAAAACTCCTGCAAGTAATACCGAAACGGGTGTAGAAGCTTCAACGTGAGCATCAGGCAGCCATGTATGCAACGGCACAAGGGGAATTTTAATGCCAAACCCAATTAAAAGCCCACCCAGCAAAATTAGTTGTGTTCCCAGAGGAATAGCAGAAGTTAAGGCATTGCTGTAGTCAAAATTATGGGAGCCGCCCAGCCATGTGGTGCCTAAAAACGTACCGAGGATTAAAATTCCAGAAACCGCAGTATAGATTAAAAACTTAGTAGCTGCATAGCCGCTCTTTGCCCCACCCCAAATGGCAATTAGTAGGTACAAAGGAACAAGTTCTAATTCATAAAATAGGAAGAATAATAGAAGGTTTTGAGCAATAAATGCCCCGACGACGGCAACATTAAGCAAAAGAATTAAGCTGTAATAAAGTCTTGGTCGCTTAATTGAGTTTTCGCTGCTATATATAGCGATCAAAGTCAATAAACTATTTAAAGCTACTAAAGGTAAAGATAAGCCATCAATTCCCACTTGGTAGCTTAGTCCTAGGGTATCAATCCAAGGTAAATATTCCTGAAATTGAAAGTGGGGATTAGTAAGATCGAAATTAAATCCTAAAAATATTGTCCAACCAAGGGCGATCGCCATTAGGCACAGGGATAGTTTCTTAATTTGATCAGTTTTTAAAAAACCTCCAACTCCGATGATCAGAACTCCCAAAAGGGGTATAAAAACTAGCGCACTGAGCATATATTAATTTCTAAATAAGTCCTAAAATAATCACCATGAAATCAATAGAGTAAAAAGTCCCAAACTTACGAGGATAGTTAAGATATAACCCTGAGACTGCCCAGAGGTACTGTACTTTAGCCCTTCACCACTAAAGATTGAGGTTAGCCCCACAAAATTCACTAAGCCATCGACGATATAGCGATCGCCCCAAGCACTAATTTTTGATAGCGTACTCACAGCAAAAACTATAGTTATGCGGTAAAGCCGATCTATATAAAAATCGTATGCCAGTAAATCTTGACTCATCCGCAATGGCAATTGTAATGATCTTGACCATGCCTTTTGCAAAGGGATTGCATATCCGATCGCCACACCCAAAATACTAGAACCAATTAAAGCTACAGCCGCAGGCTTATTAATTGCTGTCCAAGTGGGTAATAGTTCCAGCTTTTGCATAATCAAAGGGATCAATAAACATACAAAAATTAGTGACACCATCGGCACTGCCATTGTCCAAGGTACTTCAGGGGCGCGGCGAGTTTTTGGTTGACTTTCTCCCAAAAATACTAAGCGATATACCCTAGTTAAACCCAAGGTGGTAATGCTATTCACCGCTAAAATCAATAAGACAATCCCAGAATCATGCCAAAAATCCGCCAAGCCTTGGAGCAAAGACCAGAATCCACCTAAGGGCGGCAGCGCAATTAAACTCAAAGCCCCAATTAAAAAAGAAGTGGTTGTAGCGGGCATTTTTGACCACAATCCCCCTAATTCTGTTAAATCTTGATTTTGAGTTGTATAAATAACTGAACCCACACTCATAAACATTAACGCCTTGGCGATCGCATGGGTAAATAACAAAATCAGAGCAAAATCTAGGTGATTCATCCCCACCGCCACAAACACTAAACCTAAATAGGCACTGGTAGTATGGGAAAAAGCTCTTTTTATATCAATTTGAGCGATCGCCACTAAAGATGCCCCAATGGCAGTGACTGAACCAATTACAATTAAAGCGGTTAAGGCAAAAGGTGAAAGGGCAATAATTGGTTGTAGTTTAATTAAAACATATGCCCCACACCCAACCACGACGGAATTTCGTAAAATTGAGGCAGGATTCGGACCTTCCATCGCCTCATCTAACCACAGGTGTAAAGGAAACTGGGCACATTTACCCGTAGGACCTGCCACTAAAGCTAGTCCTAATAACGTGGCAATCAGTGGATCTAACTTCACGGTTTCTGCCCATCTATATAAACTAGGAAAATTTAAATCCCCAGCGATCGAAGCCAAGGCAATAATCCCCATCAGTAAAATTACATCACCCACCCGTTTTGTTAAAAAAGCATCACGAGCAGCAGTAACCACTAGAGGTTGAGCATACCAAAAGCCTACGAGCAGATAAGTTGATAGCGTTAATATTTCTAATAAGGCATAGCTGAGTAATAAAGAATCACTAATTGCCAGACCACTCATTGCCCCTTCAAAGAAACCCATCAACGCAAAAAATCGAGCTAATGCCCAATCTTTTTCCATATAACCTAGGGCGAAAAACTGAGCTAATAAGCTTAAGCCTGTAATTAACTCCATCGCCCCCATGTTGATTACGGAAATATTAAAGCTAAACGTAAGATCAAAATCTAAAACCCTTAACCATTCAAAGGTCAATATTTGCGGAGGTAAATGCCAAATTGACCGAAATATGATCGTGCCATGGATAAATGCCACCACAGTCATTAAGAGATTAATATATGCCGCAGGACGTGGACCTGTACGCTTCACCACCCCAGTTGCCCAAGGTAAAGTTAACAGAGCTCCTACTAAACCATAGCAAGGTATCCACCAAGTTTTTTGCAATAAAAATTCGGTCAAATTCATTATTATTTATAGTAGATTCGTATAGGTTGACAAGCTCTGGTTTTATGTCCTGAAGCCTTTCAACAAATTCAAAATTATTGAAAAATTTTATATTTTATTAATACTCATACTTTATCTAGACAAAGTCAATTTACTACTTCTTTCCCAATCAAGAATTAGTTGTGTTGGTGTGTATCCTTACAGGAAATTATGAGCAAACGTGCCACAGATAGAAAAAGTAAAAGCATTAGGGAGTTTCGCCCTGCAAACCTCTTTTGTGGCGGAATTGAAATTAAATCTAAGGATATATAACCAAATTTTAGGTTTTAGTTAGCTTAGGATTACCAGATTTGTTCTATTAATTAATTTGGAGATTCGTTATTCTGACAAGGACAGGCGATCGCCGTTTCTCCATTCCAGTCTGTAAGGGTTTGAGCATTTCGGTAATGTCGTGGGGTATTCAGGAGAAATTGCCATGCTTCACTTATATCTAGTAAATTATAGCGATCGCCATAGTGTTCTTTCAATAATGCTTGCACCATTGGATAGTAATTAGAATTAAGATTCGGGAAAATATGATGCTCGGTGTGATAGGAAAAGTTGAGGTGGATAAAATCAAAAAATTTGGGAACCCGCACCGAAAGACTATTAACCAAGGGATCGTTAACTTCGGTCATGGGGCAGAGTAGGTGATTGGTATAGATATAAAACATCACGCCACTAAAACCTATCCAAATTGGCAGAAAGTAACCTAGCAATAGTTTTAGAGGATGAAAATCTAGGTAAAATAAAATACTGGCATGGATAACGATCATTATTATTAATTCCACGGCGATCGCTCTCCGTTCTTTGCTACTAACCTTAAATGCTGCTGCTGGATATTGGGCTTTAGCATTATTAAACAAAAGTACAGAAGTTAAATTTCTAAAATTATGCACGCCCCAAGCATTGGCTGTACCGATAATTAACCATATTGGGTGGACTTCTGTTGAGGGTACAAACAGATGTTGAATCCATTTTCCCCAGCTGTCTGGTTGGTTTTCTAAATAGTTACGGTCTGGATCGGATATAGAGTTAGTTTTACTGTGGTGTTCGCGATTGTGAACCGCTTTCCAAAAGGTGGGTGGTACCCAAAGCATGGTTAAGCCCAGAAGACCATAAACCTGTTTAAGAAAGGGACTTTTGACATTATTACTATGCATGACATCATGGGTACTAAATAGTAAAACAATGATGCCATTGCCCATAATCGCAGCCAAAGGTAGATAGAGCCAAAGATAGTACCAATTCCAACGATCTAAATTATCGGCGATCGCCCAGCCCAAAGCTAAAATTGCCAGATTAACTATGATTAAAGTCAGTCGATCTGGATTTGGGGTAAATGCCTCTGGCGGTAACAATGGACGTAATTTTTTGACATAGGTTGACTGGGCGATCGCAAAGTTACGATCAAGGTCGTATAACATAGATAACTGATTGGTACTTACAAATAAATTGACTAACTTTTTTGGAATGGCACTTTACAACGTCAATTCATGATTTTGCAAGTAAGAATTTGCCCTCATATCTAATTATGTAGTAAAAATACGAAAACTGTTAATATAACTACATTTTTGCAGTAATCCTATCTATGCAGCCTTTCCATGCGTTAACATTAATAAAGCTATATTTCCCTTAAATTTTTGAGCTGAGATAAGGCAGGTTAAAAGCTGAAATGAGCATTACTGTTGCCCTAAGTGATCATTAGAATTTCCCTCAAGAGCAGTAAATTTGCTGGACAGAAAATTTTCAAATCCCTGACATATCCTGCCCAGAACTAAAATACAGATAAAGAAAGATTATATTTGGGGTAAGGTTGTATCTAACCCAGTCGCAAATCACTAAATTACCATTTAATTTACTTTTGATTTATTCTAAAAATTGAGACTGCTAATCACCGCTATCATCACCCTATGTCAACCCTTGTTATTGTCGAGTCGCCTACAAAAGCCCGTACCATTCGTAATTTTTTACCTTCTGGGTATAGAGTCGAAGCATCTATGGGGCATGTGCGTGACTTGCCGCAGTCAGCTAGTGATATTCCTGCCAATGTTAAAGCTGAACCTTGGTCAAAGCTAGGGGTCAATGTAGAAGCTGATTTTGCGCCACTATACATTATTCCCAAGGACAAGAAAAAAATTGTCTCGGAACTGAAGGCTGCTCTTAAGGATGCAACAGAGTTAATTCTGGCAACTGACGAAGATCGCGAAGGTGAGAGTATATCTTGGCATTTATTGGAAATTTTGCGCCCTAAGGTGCCGATTAAGCGCATGGTTTTCCATGAAATCACCTCTGAGGCAATCAAAGCGGCTTTGCAAAACTGCCGAGATGTAGATGAAAAATTAGTCCATGCCCAAGAAACTCGCAGAATTTTAGACCGTTTGGTGGGTTATACCCTATCGCCATTGCTATGGAAAAAAATTGCTTGGGGGCTTTCCGCAGGTCGGGTGCAATCGGTGGCAGTGAGATTATTAGTTAATCGTGAACAGGAACGGCGGGCTTTTAAGTCAGGGAGCTATTGGGATTTAAAGGCAACTTTGTTTGCGCCTAATCAAGAATTTCCGACGCAGTTAGTCAGTTTAGGCGGTAAGCAATTAGCAACGGGCAAGGATTTTGATGAGTCTACAGGTAACATTGCCAAAGGTAAAAAAGTAATATTATTGGATCAGCCCAGTGCGATCGCTTTACTGGAAAGATTAAATGACAAAGTTTGGACGGTAGCTAATCAAGAAGAAAAACCCGCAACTCGTAAACCTTCTCCACCTTTTACAACATCGACTTTACAACAGGAAGCAAATCGTAAATTACGCCTCTCGGCACGGGACACCATGCGGACTGCCCAAGCTTTGTACGAGCAAGGTTTTATTACCTATATGCGGACAGATTCGGTGCATTTATCACAACAGGCGATCGCTGCCGCTAGAAATTGTGTTACGCAAATGTATGGCGAGAATTATCTTAGCCCTCAGCCCCGCCAATATACAACTAAGGCAAAAGGTGCTCAAGAGGCACATGAGGCAATTCGACCTGCTGGTGAAAGTTTTCGGACACCGCAACAAACAGGCTTAACTAGTCGAGAATTTTCGCTTTACGATCTCATTTGGAAACGGACTGTGGCTTCACAAATGGCAGATGCTCGCCAGACGATGATTACTGTGCAAATTCAAGTTGAAGATGCTTTATTTCGCTCTAGTGGTAAACGCATTGATTTTGCAGGGTTCTTTCGTGCCTATGTGGAAGGTTCTGATGATCCTGAAGCGGCGATCGATGGACAGGAAATTGTGTTACCGAAGCTGGTAGTTGGGGATCATCCAGTTTGTCGGCAGTTACAACCTGTGGGGCATGAAACCCAACCGCCTGCCCGTTTTAGTGAGGCATCTTTAGTTAAAACCCTTGAAAGTGAAGGCATTGGTCGTCCTAGTACCTACGCTAGTATTATTGGCACTATTTGCGATCGCGGCTATGCCCAATTAACCCACAATACCCTGATCCCCACCTTTACCGCCTTTGCTGTCACCTCTTTGTTGGAAGAGCATTTCCCCAATTTAGTTGATCCCAGTTTTACCTCTAAAATGGAACAGACTTTGGATGATATTTCTACAGGTAGTGTGGAATGGTTGCCCTACTTACGTAAATTTTATTCTGGTAAATCTGGACTAGAAACCCTTGTCAAAGATCGTGAGCAAGCGATCGATCCTGATACTGCCCGCACGATCGCCCTAGTTGGATTAGAAAATATTAAAGTTAAAATCGGTAAATTTGGCGCATATATTCAAGTTAATGAAGGTGATAAGCAGCTATCCGCCTCAATTCCTCAAGATTTAACACCTGCGGATTTACTCCCAGAAAAAATTGAATTTATCCTCAAACAAAAGCTCCAAGGACCAGATCAACTGGGAATCCATCCTGAATCAGGAGAACCTATATTTTTGCTGACAGGACAGTACGGTGCCTATGTGCAAATTGGCGAAGTTACCGAAGCTATTCCTAAGCCCAAACGTGCTTCAATTGCTAAAGGTGTAACCCTAGAGCAAGTTACCTTAGACATGGCTGTGGAATTACTACGAATGCCCAGAGACTTGGGAATTCATCCGATTACTGGCAAAAAAATTGAAGCAAACTTAGGTCGGTTTGGACCCTATGTTGTCCATAAAAAAGGTGGAGCTGAAGGTAAAGATGATTTCCGATCGCTCAAGGGTGACGACAATCCTTATACCGTAACTTTGACAAGGGCTGTAGAACTACTAGCTGAACCCAAAGTGACAAGAGGGGCAAAAGTGCTTCGGAATTTGGGATTACATCCTGCCGATGAGGAACCAGTGGAAATCCTATCTGGGAAATATGGTAATTACGTCAAGCACGGTAAAGTTAATGCCACCTTGCCGAAGGATCATGCGGTAGAAGAGATAACTTTAGCTGAGGCGATCGCTCTGTTGGCGGTGAAAGAACCAGCTAAATCCCCAGCCAAAACTAAGGCTAAATCGACAACCAAATCCACTACTACTGCTAAAACTGCCGCTAAGACTAAAGCCAAAACCACAAAAACCCAAAAATCCTCAGCTAAAGCTACGGTCAAAAGCTAAAAGTGCTAATTACAATTAGTAAATATTCAAATTTAATATTTTTAGAATTAGTTATTAGCTACTATGTTCATTAGATTAGTGCTAACTTATTTTCCGTAAATTTAGAGCATAGTTAAAACCGTGTCAGACTCAGAAAGCAAATCTCAAGTTCAGTTTGAAAATCCACCAGTTGTTGAGGTAGCTTGTGGTGTAGTTTTTAATGAGCTTAATGATTTACTTGTGCCACATTTTGGCTTGCTATGGGAAGAATTTAAGGAAGAATATCCCCTTTGTCAGGAAAAACCAGACTTAGCTGTGAAAATCGAAAACCTTCCTGGATATCCAAATTTTCCTCCTGAAGTAGAGTTTTTTGATACTCCACCACTACCTAGAATTTGGTTTCTACGGGATAAAGAAGATAGAGTTATTCAAGTTCAGCGAAACCGTTTTCTTCACAACTGGAGAAAAGTAAACGCCAGTGATGAATATCCAAGGTTTGATACGGTTATCCAAATTTTTGAGCGACATTTATCTACTTTTAAAAATTTTATTACAAAAAGAGGATTAGGTGAAATTCAACCACTGCAATACGAAATTGTATATGTAAATATTATTTCACCAGCCATGAGTAATCAAAAATTGACTGAGATAGGTCGAGTCTTTCCTGATATATCATGGCGAAATAAACAAAACAGATTTTTAAAAGAGCCAGAATCAATTAACTGGAATGCAACTTTTCTACTACCTGATGATCAAGGAAGAGTTTATGTAAATACTAAAACTTTAAGCAATGCTGATAATCAAAAATTTTTGATGGAAATAACAGTCAGAGGTATACATCCTAATCAAAGCTCACTAGAAGGACTATCGGATTGGTTTAGGCTTGCTCATGATTGGGTTGTTCAAAGTTTTACTGATTTAACCAGTACAGAAATGCAGAATATAGTATGGAGAAAAAAAGATGAGAACTAGTTTTATGAATGAATCTCCAATAGAAAGTAGGAGGAGATCATCTCAACTTATTATTGAATCTCCAAGCATTTGGAATGATTTAAATCAGGCACCTAATCTTAAAAAACAACCTATCCATAATAATGCTTCTAAGACAGTTGATGCTCAAATTACTTATACAGAGACTATATTCATTGAAAAAGGTAAATTCCTAACTAATTATCCAGAACTTAATATAGCTGCCCTTAGACTAGAGAAGCTGTCGTATCAGATTGGCTCAATGACTCTTCACACTACTTTTGCCTTACTTGCAAAGTTATTTGATATAGCGCAAAAAAATAACTTATGGTGGAGTTTACCTCTAATTAATATCGGATTTGATTCTGAAGTCATATTTGAGTGGTGGCATGATGACAGAAAGCTAGATTTTGACATATCACATTCAAGTATAAATTACATGAAGGTTTGGGGTGCTGATATTGATAATGACATGGAAGATGGTTCTACTACTATTAATGAAAGTTACCTAACTAGCCTTTGGAAGTGGATAGCCAGCTAACACCAAAAGCAGGTTGTGAGCTTGAAGTATCTCTTGTGGATAATGAAGAGTTACTTTACAGGAGAATTTTTTCAATTGCCCATAGCGATGTTCAACACTACAAAATATTCTCAGAAGGTAAGATAAATTTTAGTACTATGGCATTTAGCGATAAAAGTTTAAGTCCTTCGGTTGATAGGGCTTGCCTTCATGGGAGTGATGCCGCTAAAACTCAGTCAACAGATAGCGATGGAGTAATTGGGTTAATAGCTAAAAATGTTAGAGCTATAGATGATGTCAGCAGTGATAAAGATGGTGTTGAGGTTGTGTATAAAATCGATGTTATTCATCGTCCAAAGCTAGAAAATAAGGCTCATGCCCAAATAGAACCATCTCCACAATATGCAAGTGAAAAGATATTTAATAAAAAAGTACGACAACGATTAGCAAGATTAGCTGACCAACGGCTTGTATCTTATGGATGGGAAATTGAGCCTAGTGAGATTAGGCGTGAAAATAAAGTACCAAGTACTTGACGGTAGCACAGTCGTTTAACCTAAGTTACTTGGTAACCTATTAATCTGTACTCCCCTTAACTGAAAATATGTTACTTATCCCCAAGTTTTAAAGATATTGAACCCATGATTAAGGCATTAAATTGGCAAAGAGTGATTCCAGCATTAATTCAAATATTAGTTCTGAGCCTTGTCATGGGCTTGGGCATAGTGATTTGGATAAATATCAGCCGTAATCTTGCTCAATCGGGGATTAGACTGGGGTTTGATTTTCTCAATTCTCAAGCCTCCTTTAATTTAAGAGAAACTTCTATTCCTTTTAAGCCCACAGATACCTATGCTCGAGCCTTGTTAGTAGGGTTAATCAATACGCTCAAAGTCATGGCGATCGCTATTTTTGCTGCCACAGTTTTAGGATTTACCGTAGGTATTGCTAGATTATCGGAAAATTGGTTGGTGCGGAATCTAGGCATGATCTATGTAGAGATAATTCGGAATACGCCTTTACTCTTACAAATCTTCTTTTGGTATTCTGCGGTCTTTTTAAGCTTACCGCCCCAATCTGATTCTTTAAATGTTTTATGGGGAGTTTTGAATTTAAGTAATCAGAGCTTGAGGGTTTTGAGTTTTGATTTTTCCCCAGAGTTCTGTGCTTTAGTGATTGGGTTAACCGTGTATCAAGCTGCTTTTATGGCAGAAGTGGTGCGAGGGAGTATTTTGGCAATTCCCTTAGGACAGTGGCAAGCCGCCAAAGCTATGGGTTTTAATAGTAGTCAGGTTCTAGGATTAATAATTTTACCTCAAGCTTTACGCATTATCATTCCACCTCTAACTAGTCAGTATGTCAATATTGCTAAGAATTCTAGTTTGGGCGTGGCGATCGCTTACGAAGATATCTATGCCATTGCTTCAACTACTTTTAATCAAACGGGGCGATCGGTGGAAGTGGTATCTTTACTGGCAATCACCTATCTATTAATCAGCTTAGTTACTTCTTTAATTATGAATTTAGTAAATAAGAAAGTGAATGCAATTTAATCGGTAAATGGATAAGGGCAAAAGGCGATCGCTTTAAATGATGTTAAGCAAATACTTGGGTTGAGCTAAATTACGAATATCTTACGAATTTGCGATCGCCTGAAATCATTCGTTGTTTGTTCTCAATCATAGCTAAACGTCTATTTTG
>Ga0209591_10007810_pt1 | contig 11713 bp, 10 predicted proteins | sample MAT01_FD_187207 | JGI IMG/M metagenome (GOLD analysis project Ga0209591, IMG submission 187207) | Freshwater microbial communities from Lake Fryxell liftoff mats and glacier meltwater in Antarctica - MAT-01 (SPAdes) (version 2) | ecosystem: Environmental > Aquatic > Freshwater > Ice > Liftoff...
AGGGGGAGGACGGAGGCAGTGCATTCACAAACTTGGTCGATTGCCCGCTCATCCGGACTCGCCGCGCGGGCTTGCTCCGATCAGCGAGCCGCGCCCTTCAAGCCTGTTCGGGCGCCGGACGCATCGGTTCCGAGTTCACTTAGTCGGTTCCGCTTTCGGCGCGGATTTGGCTTGGTTGGCTTCGGGAACGAACGGCCGAATCGGGACATACCCAACTGAGTATTGGGCCCGGGGCTGGTAGAGGGAGGCGATCCACGCCGCGATACGGGGGATGCGCGGATCGCTGCGCCCGCGAAGGAAGGGGCGCCACTGGTCGGTGCCGGTTTCGGGGTGCGGGGCCGCGGGGTGCGGGCGGGAGCTCTGGTCTCGCGGGAGGGCCAGTTCGATCAACGCGGAGCGCTCGGGGGATTGGAAGTCCAGCAGCGGCTTTGAGTCATTGGTGCGAAACTCGTTCACGATGAGAAAGTTAGTCAGCGCGGCGGCCTCGCTGGAGCCACGCCGAGTGGCCAGGACGAAGCGACCCCCGGCGAATGAGCCGTGACAGCCGCTGGTGGCGCAGCCGCTGAGGAGCAGGCCCTGCTGAATCTCTTCGCGAAAGCGTTGCAGGGGCTCGGGCGTGCTGAGCACGCGAATCTGCGGGTAGTACTCGCGGGCGCGCAGGCGAAACATCAGGTCCACCATGCCCAGCGATCCCTCGCGGATCAACGCCTCGCGACCTTCCTTCGTGGACGGAACCAGCGGGTCCGCGACGTGCTTCTCCAGCATCTCTTCAGCCACCTGACGCGCGACCGACACCGCGGGCTTCTTCTCAAGATCCAGCTCAAAGACCTTCAAGAGGTTCGCCTGCTCAGGGGTCAGCAGCGGCGCGCCGGTGTCGCGATCGGCGGTCGAGGCATCCGGTCGCTTGCCCGCATGATCCCGCGGCTCGGAGTCAGGCCTTTCTTGCTCCGACTCGCGCACGGCTATCTGCGTGAGCACACGCTCAAGCTTCAGCTTGGCGGCCTCGTTGTTCGGCTGACGACCAATCAGATCCTCGAGTTCCTTCACGCTCTCGGCGAGCTTGTCGCGCGAGATCAAGAGGTCCACCAGCGAGAGCAACTGTTCGCTGTCGTGATCGTCGATCGTCGCGCGCAAGGCGCGATAGCGCTCAAGCACGGGTTCGAGCAAGCGCACGCGCTCGACGCGCGGCGTGGCAAACGGCGTATCGAGCCCGCCGATGTTCAGGATGACAACCTTGTCGTTCCTCGAAACCAGAATGCCGGTGAAGGATCGCCCGTCGCGCATCACAACGACCGCCTCGCGAGGCTCGTCCGACGCGCTGGCCTCACCGGTCGTCGGCGCGGGCCTGGTGACCTCGGCCGGACGCTCGACGGGCGCAAGCGGATTGGGCGGCGTGTTGGCTGAGGGGAGCGCCGATGGCGCCGGGGCGGGCGGGGCGGCGGGCGGCGACGTGGGCTGGGCCGACGCGCCGGCGATCGTTGTCACGAGCATAAGTGCTTGGGCCAGCGTGACTTGGAGCGTTCGGGTCGGGGGCATGCCAAATCATTGCCCCAGCGCGCGCCTGGTGTTGCAGGCTCCGGAAAAACAAGTACGCCCGGGAGAATCTCCCGAGCGTACGAACAGACGCCAAGTAGTTGAGAGGCCAAGGCGGAAGCTAGCGCAGCAATCGCTCAGGGTTGGCGAAAAGCACGCGGCGTGAACGACGCGCTGTCGCGCTCAGCCGGCCCGCTTCGCGAGCGTCTCGGTGATGCGCTGGCCCAGCAGATCGGGCGTGAACGGCTTCACGACATAGTTCTGTACGCCAGCCTTGATCGCCTCGATGACCCGGACTTTCTCGCTCTCGGTGGTCACCATGATCAGGGGCGTCACCTTATTGGTCTTGCGGAACTCCTTGACGAACGAGAGGCCGTCCATGTTGGGCATGTTCCAGTCGACCAGGATGAGCTCGGGCTGGTATGCGCCGACCTTGTTCAGGGCGTCAACGCCGTCGCAGGCTTCTTCAATTTGCGTGTGGCCGAGCTGGCCCAGCACGTTGCGTTGAATGTTCCGCATGGTCTTGGAATCGTCAATCAGGAGGATTCGCATGGATCAACCTCGTAAGGTGGCGTGCGTTCGTTGGGGTGGCAGTACTTGCGTGAACGGGAGAGTTCCCGCTCACGCTTGCGCGGTCGAGACGGCGCTCTGCGTTGCGGCGCTCACATCGCTATTACAATGCGCGATGGCGATCTCGAGCACGAGGTTCCCGCAATCGGTGGTCGCGGGGATCTCGATGCAGGGGATGTCCTTCGGACGGGTGATGATGTGACCGCCACCGATGACGACCGAGGGGCAGGAGATGGTGACGCGCCGCGTGCCAGCGAACATGCCCTTGGCGTTGCCGCTGATCATGTTGGCCAGCTCGCCGATGGCGTCGGAGAAGTCGGGGTTGTCGGACTTGACATCCGCGCCGGTGAAGAGCGAGACGATGCGCTCAGCGGTCGCGATCGGGAACGAGATCACGACGTTGCCGGTGATGTCGCCGGACATGCCGATGATGCCCGATACGTCGTACGACGGCGCGGGGTTGGACTTGATCTTCGGGTCGCCGATCTGCACCGGGAGCTGCATCATCGTCGAGAAGACGTGCTGCAACGAGGCGACGAAAGCGGTGACATATGCAGGATCCAACATGACCTTGCTCCTCACTAAGTGCTAAGAGAACCCTTGGACACACTCGTAAACCACACTGCTCAGGCGCCCGTGCCCGCAGCGATCGTGAACAGACGCTGGACATCGACAATCAACGAAACCCCGCCGTCGTCGCGCACCGTTGCGCCTGACACCGGCCCACCTTTATCGATGAAACGATCCAGCGGCTTGATGACAACTTCCTGCTGGCCGATCAATCGTGTGACCAGCAGCCCAACCTTCTTATCGCCCGAAGTCAGCACGACCGCGAAGTCCTCGTTCTTGACACCCTCGAGCCCGAAAAGGTGCCCGGAAGACAACAGCGGCAGCACGGTGTCGCGCAGACGCATCACCGGGCGCTGGTTGATCGACGAGCGCGTCCCCTCGCCCGGCTTGACGATCTCCGTCACGTTGGCCAGCGGCACGGCGTAAATCTCTTCGCCGACCCCGACCATCATCGCGCTGAGGATCGCGACCGTCAGCGGGATTTTGATCCGCATGGTCGTTCCCTGACCGACGACGCTCTCGATATCGATCGTGCCCTTGAGCTTTTCGATATTGGTCTTGACGACGTCCATGCCGACGCCCCGCCCGCTGACGTCCGAGAGTTTCTCAGCCGTGCTGAAGCCCGGGGCAAGGATCAGGGCGATCTTCTCGCGCTCGCTCATGAGCCCGGCCTGCTGCTCGGTGATGACACCCTTCTCGATGCACTTGCGCGCGATGAACTCCGGGTCGATCCCCTTTCCGTCGTCGATGATCAGGATCTGCACGTGCCCGCCAGCGTTGCTGGCCACCAGCCGGATCACGCCCGCCTCGGGCTTGCCAGCCTTGACTCGATCGGCCGGGCTCTCGATGGCATGATCGGCGCTGTTCCGCATGAGATGGATCAGCGGGTCGCCGATCTCTTCGATGACGGACTTGTCCACCTCGGTCTGCGCGCCCTCAATCTCGAGATTGATCTGCTTGTTCAACTTGCGGGCCAGATCGCGGATCAGGCGTGGGTACTTCCCGAAGACCTTCTCCAGCGGCTGCATGCGGGTCTTCATGACCGCGACCTGCAAGTCGCTCGTGACGCGATCCAGCGAGCCGCTGGTCTCGCTGAACTGCTCGCGAATGTCCTGCGCAACTTCAGAGTTGCGGGCCAGGCCACGCACCAGCGCGCCGACTCGGTTCTTTTGAAGCACCAGTTCGCCCACCAGATTGAGCAGCGTCTCCAGTCGCGACACCTCAACTCGGATTGTCTGCTCGCCGGCGCCCGGCGCACCCTGCGCGCTGGACGAAGCGCTGGCGGTCGGGCTCGCGGCCGCGCCTCCGCCGACGTTCTGCGACGCGTCGGCGGGCTCGGGGCGCGCACCGGGCTGATCGCGCTCGGGGGCGTGCGTGTCGGGTTCCTGCGTAGCCTGCCGCTCGATCGCGATTGTGTTCAGACGGGTGAACGGCTCGCAGATCGTGTCGATCCGTCGAGTGACCATCCGCCCGCCCGCCAAGCCGTCCTTCTGCTCACGCAGCACGTCCAGGACCCGCCGCCCAAGCGCGAGCGCCGCGGGAACCTGCTCCGGCCCGAGCGTCATCACTTGCTGGCCGAGCTTGATGAGGCAACCGGCCAACTCACGCATCAGTCCAAACTCAAAGAACTCTGCGGACTTTGCCAGTTGCTCGCCCAGGTCAGTCAACATGGCCGATGCGGTCTGCCGCTCGGCCTCCAGCGCCAGAGCCTTCAACTGCGCATCGACCTGCTCCAGCGTCTGGTCAACGTCCGCGACCAGATACTCCAGGAGATCGGTCTTGTTCTTGGGAAGCACCAAAGGCACGCTCGACGCGTCGCCCGTGCCCGCGCGATCGGCCCGCTCAGCGAGATGGCCGGGCGCGTCTTGTGTCACCGTCGGCGTGGTGCGCTTGCTCGCGTCAGCAGAGTGTGGCTGCGTCGCCTCTCCGAGGGCGGTCAAGCCATCGACGAGTTTCACCGGCGCAAGCGTGAGCTCGCGCCCGGCGCGAACGTCTGTCATCTGCTTCTTCAGCACGTCCGACGCGCCCAGCAGCAGGTCCATCGCGGCGCGATCAACAACGAACACACGGTTCCGCGCTGCATTGAGCGCCGTCTCCGCGGCGTGCGCGATCGCGACGAGGTTCGTCAGCGCCAGGAAGCTCGCGGAGCCTTTGATCGTGTGGAGCGCGCGGAACACCCGATTCAGCAGCTCTAGATCCGTCGGCGTGCTCTCCAAGAGCACGAGGTCGTGATCGAGCTGCTCAAGCAGCTCGGAGGACTCGGTCAGGAAGTCCTGAAGCAACTCGGGATCTGACTGCACATCACTCACAAGATGCCCCTGCTTCTGCCGGTTGCGCCGGCGGTGGTGCGTCAATCGACGCCAGAACTACGCCGCGAGTTTCAACGCCTTGCCATTCTTCTTCGTGTAGCAGAAGCCCTGCGGGAGATTCACCTGATCAAACGGCACGTCAAGCGTCCGCAGCGTCTCTGAGTGACCGATGAACAGCACCCCGTCATCAGCGAGCTGGTCGGCAAACATCTCCACCACCTGCTTGCGCATCTGGTCGTCAAAGTAGATCATCACGTTTCTGCAGAAGATCACGTCAAACTTCCCGAATCGCTTCGCCGCGAGTCGGTCCTTGAGATTCAGCATCTCGAAGGTCACCATCGACTTGATCGTCGGGTCGATGTGGTAGTACAGCCCGTTCTGCTTAAAGTACCGCTGCTTCACCAGCGCCGGCGTGGTGCGGATCGCGTAGTCGGTGTACTTGCCGTCGTGCGCCACCTGCAACGCCTTCTCGCTGATGTCCGTGCCCAGGATCTCGATCCGCCAATCCGCCAAGTGCAGCCCGAGCGAGCGATGAAGCTGGATCGCCATCGTGAAAGGTTCTTCCCCGGTCGAGCACGCCGCGGACCAGAGTCGCAGCCGCTTCGCCGGAGCGCGAGCCTCCAGCAGCTTCGGCAGCAGCGTCTTCTCCATCACGTCGAGCTGAGGCTCGTTGCGGAAGAAGCTCGTTTCGTTGATCGTGATCTTGTTGAACATCTCCTGGAACTCGTCGTCCTTGAACGGCCCGATGCTCAGGAACGACGCGTACTGGTCGTAGTCATCGATGTCCAACTCCTGCAAGCGCCGCCCCAGGCGCGACTCCAGCACGTACTGCTTGTTCTTGGGGAAGTGAATTCCCGACCGGTCGTAGATGATCCGGCTCAGACGCTCGAACTGTGCCGGTGTCATCACTGCGTCTTTAGTCGATTCGCTCATCGGTATTTCTTCCTTGTCGACACACCGCCCGCGACCAGTGTCACGGACCCTTGATCGCGAAGCCGCTCACGCTCTGATCAACCCGCATCCGGCTCACGCAGCAACGGCGCTCTGCGCCATCGCGCTCATCTGCGCCGTGCTGAACAGGCGCCCCAGGTCCAGCAGGATCAGCAGGCGATCCTCGAGCTTGCCCACGCCCTCGATGAAGTCCGAGTCCACCGAGCAGACCATCGACGGCGCCGGTTCGACGATCGAGCGGCTGATGCGCAGCACCTCGCTCACACGATCGACAACGAAACCGATGACGCGCCCGTGGACCTCAACGACCACGATGCGGCTCTGCGGGCTGCGCGCGGCGGGGGGAAGCGCGAAGCGACGGCGCAGGTCCACCACCGGGATGATCTTGCCGCGAAGATTGATGACTCCCTCGACCTCGGGCGGGCTGCTGGGCACGCGCGTGAGCGACATCATGCGGTTGATTTCCTGAACCTTCAGGATGTCCACCGCGAACTCTTCTTCGCCCAGGCCGAAGGTCACAAGCTGAAGCTGGGCGGTGGTGTCGTCGTCGCCGCTCTCGCCGGTGGACCGAAGCTTCGGTGCGCTGTTCGCGCTGGCGGTGCTCGTGCCGCTGTGGTTCGTCTTGGTCGTTGTTGACGTGCTCATCGATGCTCCTTTGCTCTGACACACACTCTGCGATCCCCACACCGAGTGGCTATCGACCCATTCTCACCCACGCTTCACGAAGCGATGGGACCGCGAACAAGGTAGATGCAAACCCACCAAAGAGGGGATTTGTCGCAAAGCCCGTTGTGCTCACGCCGCAGAGCGCGCCGGCTTCGCCGAAATCTGAGACATCACCTTCGCCATCTCCTCCGGGTTCATGCTCGCGGCGGCAAAGCCCCCCTGCGCAACCGCCTTTGGCATTCCATACACCACGCAACTGGGCATGTCCTGCGCAATCACCCGCGCGCCGGCCAACTTCAGGTCTCGCGAGCCGAGCATCCCGTCCTCGCCCATTCCAGTACACACAAAGCCCAGCGTCCGGGCAGCGCTGGCCTTGGCGGCGCTGCTGAAGAGTTCGTTGACCGATGGCTTGTAGAGCGCTGAGGTCGGCTCGATGCCGATCTCCAGACTGAACCGACCGGGAGTGCCGCGGATGCGTGTGTGCAGGCCGCCCGGCGCGATGGTGACCGTGCCGGGCTCAACGCGTTTGCCGTGCTCGCCGTGAAAGACCCGCACGCTCGCCACTCCATTGAGCCGCTCTGCCAGGCTCTTGGTGAACATCACTGGCATGTGCTGCGCGATCACCACCGGCACGTGCAGATCCGCCGGCAAGGCAGTCACAAGCGTCTCCAGCACCGGCGGGCCCCCCGTGCTGGAGCCGATGACCACCAGGTCCAGGTCGCGCGGATCGAGCTTGAACGACGTCGGGTTGGCCAGTCTGGCCAAGGCGGCGGCGGGTGAGCCGCGCAAGCGGCGCGAGAGTGCGATCGCCTTGATCTTGGCCAGCAGATCGTCGCGCATGGCGTCGACGTTGAGCGAGAAGGTGGAGCCCTCCTTGGCGATGACATCCGCCGCGCCGCTTCGCAGCGCGGCCAGCGCCTCGTGGCTCCCGGCCGACGTCAGACTCGAACACATCAGCACCGCCGGCGGCGACGTGATGTCGGCCATGATCTTCTTCAGCGCCGTCAGCCCATCCAGCACCGGCATCTCGACATCCAACGTCAGCACGTCCGGGTGTAACTGACGGCAAAGATCGATCGCTTCCTGGCCGTTCTTGCCGGTGCCGACGATCTTGAAGGCCGGGTCGATCTCGAGCATCCGGCGCAGCGCGTTGCGCATGAACGCAGAGTCATCCGCGATGATCACGCGGATGGAGCCGGGCGGTACGTTCGGCGTCGGTGCGTTTGTCATTGGCGCAAGGTCCCCTTCGCGCCATCTCATCGGCCCAAGTGGCGGAAACCTTCAGCCGCGTTTTCGGGTCTGGTGCGTCGAGAGCGGAGCGCTGGAGTTCTCGGACGGGTAGAGCGCGCGGAACGGTGAAGCCGAATGACTTGCGTGATGAAGGCGTGAGTCGCCAAGACGAGCGCCCATGGTGAGCGTCCTTTGCCCAGAAAGTTTGACGCGCTCGCCAAGTGCGCCTTTGTTCACAAACGAAACCCCTGTCCGGCTGCATGAAGAATGGTTCAGAAGGAACAGGTGGTTTTGCTAGTTATCAGACGAATCATGGACAACCGGATCGCTCTGGGTGCTTTTTCGCCAAGAGTGGGTACGGTAAATGTGACCGTGCCGCGCAGGTGTTTGCCTGACTCGAGCCACGGTATTTTTGGCTGAAAAGCCACAGGAGAGAGATTCATGAATCGATTGATTATCGCCGCTATCGTTTCGGCCGCCGCTGGCTCCACCGCCACGGCCCAGCTGATCAACGCCGGCCCTACGACGGTAATGCCCGGGTTCGGCACCCCTTGGTACAGCACGGGCAACTCCGGCTTCGGTAGCAGTGGGATTACTGGATTTGCCGGTATCGATGGCGACGGCGCCGCCGAGCTCCGGGGTGACCGCACCCGTTTCGCGACGGGCAACATCTTCCCCAGCAACTCTTCGGCTCTGCCCAACGTCGGCCTTCTGTCCAACGTGACGACCTTCAACTATCAGTTCACCGTCATCACCACGGGTGCTGGCGTTGTGACCGCGCAGGCCCCGGCCCTGCGGCTTCATGTGCTGGACAACGTCAACAACCGCCGGATCGAGTTCATCTACGAGGATGGCGAGCAGGCGGCCCCGCAGTTCGTCGCCGGCGCGGGTTTCCTCGGCACCGTCTACACCGGAAACTTCATGTCTGGTCGCATCTACACCTTCACTGGCGGCCTTGGACGCGGCCTGTTCGACGCCGGTGGCTCGCTGATCGCGGGCTCGGATTCGGCCCAGTCGATCTCTTCGCTGATTGCCACGCTCGGCGTGCAATCCGCCAGTGTCTCTGGCATCTCTCTCGGCGTCGGCTCGTCGGTTGGCTCAGGGTTCCTCGGCTATGCCGACCAAGTCAACCTGGGCTTCGGCACCGGACCTGTGCTGACGGTGAACTTCGTTCCGACACCCTCGGCTGCCGCACTGCTGGGCCTTGGCGGCCTGCTGGCCGCTCGTCGTCGTCGCTGATCGCGCACCGACACTGAGCCGAATGGCTCACTCGGTCCATACTTGACATCCGCATGGTCATTCACACGGCCCGGGCACTCGCTCGGGCCGTGTTTGTTTCGGGCACCTGCTCGGCAAAGTCTACGAGCTCGGGGAATTCTTGATAATCGCGCCGGGTCCGGCTCCCTCAACCCACGGGATTCATAAACAACCCCGTCGCCAACTTCGGCACAAAGAACGTGCTCTTCTGCGGCATCAACTCGCCCGCCCGGCTCACCTCCCGCACCGCCTGCAAGGGCGTCGGGCGCAGGATCACCGCAAGCTGAGCGATAAACCCCGCACCGCCGCCAGCGCTTGTCTCTTCCCCGCGTGCGATCGCCTCGACCTCCGCGATCGAATGCGGAAACGCCCACTTCACCGGCTGGCCGGCGTTGAGCTTCTGCTGGCAGATCTCCTCGACGATCGTGTACTGGCACATCGCAACATCCAGCGACCGCCACGCCTTCACCCTGTTCGGAAACCGCGCCGCCAGATGGTCCGGCGTGCCCGGGATCACCACGCAGCCCGAGCCGCTGGCGACATCCCACAGCCCCACTTTGGGCGAGCCCGTGCCCTCCGCCTTCAACAGCGCCGACTCGAGTTCCGCCAGACCGCCGACGATCGGCTCAAACCGCAGCGTCGTCGCGCTGGCCCGCATGAACTCGGGCCAGGAGTACCCGCTCATCTCCCCCAGCACGCGATGCGTCGGGCCGATGACGGTGCCCGGGTCGCTCATGCTGATGAGCACGAACATGCACCGCCGCGCGGGGTGATCTATCGCCAGGCTGGCCGTCTTCTCCAAGTCGCGCAGATAGTTCAGCGCGGTGGTGTAACGATGGTGACCGTCGGCGATGAAGACGTCCTCGCCGCGCAGACTCTCCGCATACTTCTGCTGCACCAGCGGGTCGCGCACGAGCCACACCTCGTGGAGCGTGCCATCGTCAGTCGTGGCCTGCATCTCCGGCGAGCGGGTCGCGGCGATGTCGCGCAGGATTCTGGCCCCCTTACCGGTTTCATCCTGGTGAAGCCCGAAGATCGGCGAGAGCTGCGTCGCAGTCGCCTTCATCAGCGCCATGCGATCTTCCTTCGGCCCGCTGAAAGTCTCCTCGTGCGGCAGGATCCCGCCCCCCCCACCGGGCACGCTGCCGAACGGCTTGATGTCCAGCGTGCAGGCCATGCCGGTGCGCTTGTGCCGCACACCGCCGAACGTAAACGTCTGCCGGTACACAAACATCGCAGGCACGTCCAGCCGGTGCAAGACCACTTCCGCGATCATGCGCTTCAGCGTCAGCGCCGCCTGCTCATACAGCTCCGGCGCGCCCAGGCTCTTGGCCGGGATGTGCGGCAGATCCACTGCGACAATGTTGTCCGGATCCTTATCCATCAGCCGCTGCTTCCCGAGGACGTCCAGCACGTCGTATGGCGGGGCCACCACGTCCGACAGATCAACCGTCAAGCCGGGGGCAAGGTGGTACGTCAGAGCCGCGAATGGGTAGACAGCAGGCATGCCAAAAACATAGGACGAGAATCACGCCGCCGAAACGAGCATGAACTGACCATCCCACCCCCGCGCACAGCGCCCGCCACCCCGATCGAATGTGCCATGTGGCCATGCGCAATGTGCCATGTTCCTGGCTACAACCGCCGCAAAATCTCCACCACGCCCTCCGCCTCCGGCTTGCTCGCGATGTAGTGCGCGTGTTCCTTGATCTCCGCGGCCGCGTTGCTGGGGCACGCGAAGAACCCGACGCGATCGGCAATGCACTTGTCGCCCCAGGTATCACCGATCCCCACCAGCCGCGCACGGTCGATCTTCATCTCGCCCAGCATCCGATCCAAGCCCGACCCCTTGCTCACGTGCTCAAGGTCGCAGTTGATATAGAGCCACGTCATGCTCACCCGCAGCGGCCAGCCCCGCTTGGCAAACTCTTCCTTCAGCACCGGCTCCAGCGACCGCAGATACGCCGTGTCCGGATGAAAGAGCGTCACGCTCGCGTTCTTGCCCGGCTGCTGCGTCACACCCTTTGGCCCAAACATCGCGCGAGCCCACGCGCTCACCTCGCGCACGGCCGTGAGCTGCGCATCAGTAATCCGCGGGTCCATGATGTACACGTTGTTGCTCGGGTAGTACACCCATGCGCCCATCTCGCACACGCACGGCACCAGCATGTTGCCAATCAACCGACACATCGCCTCCGCGAACGGCTGCGGCCGCCCAGAGCACAGCGTTACGATCGGCCGATCGCCCAGGTCCACCGCCAGCCGGTTGTGCTCCGCGATCAATGTCAGGTTCGCGATGTCAAAGGCGCGCTGCCCCTCGCTCACGAGGCACCCGTCGATATCGCAGATCACAAGGTCGTACTGTCGCAGCGGTAGCGTCCCGGGCATCCTCACTCCAAAGTTCCCTCATGGCCCTGTCGCACCGAGGCGGGTGCCCCCCGCCCCCCGCCCCTCTTAACTGCAACCACAAGAGCAAGCCCCTCAACGCGCCGTACGCGCCTGCGGCCCACGATTGCTCCGGCGAATCACCTTCTTCGCACCAACCGTCTTCGCGCCGCCCTTCTCAATCGCCTTCTTCACAACCTTGCGTGCTACCGCCTTCTTCTTGCTCACAGGCAAGGGCACGA
>Ga0209591_10007814_pt1 | contig 11711 bp, 15 predicted proteins | sample MAT01_FD_187207 | JGI IMG/M metagenome (GOLD analysis project Ga0209591, IMG submission 187207) | Freshwater microbial communities from Lake Fryxell liftoff mats and glacier meltwater in Antarctica - MAT-01 (SPAdes) (version 2) | ecosystem: Environmental > Aquatic > Freshwater > Ice > Liftoff...
GCTTCTTTGGTCGAAACAATTGAAATTTTAAGCGATCGCGAGTTCATGTCGGATTTGAGAGAAGGTATCCGACAAGCAGATTTAGGACAAACGGTTAGTTTAGAAGCCTTGAAATTAGAATTAGGTTGAATTGTATCGATGACATAAGTATTCATTTTGCTAAAATCAAATAGGTATTAATAATATGACTGCTGATTATGAAGAATGTAGAAGAAATTTAGAAGTCCTAATTGATTGGTATACACCAGAACATAGAAATGAGGCTGACACACGATTTAAATTAATAGATCGCCTTTTCTTTGAATGCTTAGGATGGTCAAAAGATGACGTTATGATGGAGGGGCATCATAATGGAGAATATACAGATTACGAATTTTCTGCACCTAGAAAAATCTTAATCATCGAAGCTAAGAAAGAAGAGCAATATTTTCAAATACCTGCCAGCAAAAATCAACTTGAATACTCAATAGGCTCCCTTTCTAGAGATAACCCTAATTTAAAAGCTGCTATATCTCAAGCTTCTACCTATTGCCAGCAACGCGGTACAGCTTTTTGTGCTATTTCTAATGGTACTCAGATTGTTGCATTCATCGGAACAAGAGATGATGGAATACCTCCATTGGAAGGTAAAGCATTAGTTTTTTCTTCACTTGAGAAGATGCTAGAAAAATTCATAGATCTTTGGCAAGCTCTCTCTAAAGCGGGTATAGAAGAAATAAATCTTAAAACTAGACTTATAGGAATTTCTCAATCTCAGCCTCCTAGTAAATTATCTGTGTCTATTGGTAATTATCCTGGCAATATAAATAGAAATAGTCTTCAGGCTGACCTCCAAGTCGTTAGTGAGTGGGTAATCGAAGATGTTACTCGTTCTGAGATTTTAGAGAAAGAATTTCTTGAAGAATGCTACTGTAATTCAGGAGCATTATCTCAACATTCCCTTGCAACAAAAGCAATCTTAGAAGCAAGGTATGCTGCACTTTTTGCTTCAAATACTCCAGCACCAACCTTATTGCCAATTGCTGATAGGCAAGGTATTTCTCCAGAGCTACTTGCTGGAAGTATTAGCCGCAGACCAATTCTTTTAATTGGTAGTGTTGGTGTAGGAAAAACTACTTTTTTAAAAAATTTGATAAAGGTAGAAGCTTCTTCCATTTTTGAAAAGGCAGTTACTTTGTATATTGATTTAGGCTCTCAAGCAAATCTTTCAAAGGATCTAAAGTCTTTTGTTGTTGGAGATGCAATAGAACAGCTTAGAGAAAATTATGATATTGACATAGAGGAAAGAAATTTCGTTTATGCAGTTTATCGACAAGATTTACAAAGATTAAAAAAGGGTATTCACTCTGATTTATATACAACAGATCTCCAAAGATTTAAAGATAAAGAGATTGAATTATTAGAAAGAAAGCTTTCTTCACCCGAAGAGCATCTAAAACAATCGCTAAGGCATATTGGAATCACTAAGCAACTGATTATGATTTTAGATAATTCAGATCAGAGAGAGGAGTCCACACAACAACAAGTCTTTCTTATAGCTCAGGAGATAGCAGAGCATTGGTCAACTACAGTTTTTGTTACATTACGTCCTGAAACGTTTCATCGTTCGCAACAGTTGGGCGCACTTAGTGGGTATCATCCAAAAGCCTTCTCAGTATCTCCACCAAGAATTGATCTTGTCCTTGAAAAAAGATTGAATTTCGCTCTCAAACTTACTCGCGGGGAAATTCCAATTAAATCCTTATATCAAATGGAAGTAAAACTAAGTTCTCTTGATGCTGTAATTTGCTCATTTCTAAAGTCACTTAAAACGAATAGAGACCTTAGTGAGTGTATTGATAATATATCTGGTGGTAATGTACGATTAGCTCTAGATCTGGTAAGAGGCTTTTTTGGTAGCGGTCATGTTAATACTCAAAAAATAGTTGATATTCAACGACGGGACAAGGAAAAGGGATATACCGTCTCACTACACGAATTCTTGAGAGCAGTCATCTTTGGAGATACTATTTATTATGAACCTAACCGTTCTACTATTGTCAATCTTTTCGATATAAATTCTAAAGATCCCAAAGAACACTTTATTTTGCCTTTATTGATAGGAGCGATTCATACTTTTGGAACTTCTGAGTCTAGCGAAGGATTTATAGAAACAGCTAAAATCTATCAACATTTGCAAGGTGCAGGATTTACTGCGGAACAAGTCGATAAAGTTTTAGTTGAAAGCACTGCAAAAAAATTGATTGAAAATAATGTTCGTTTGATACCTCAAATTGGACAGACAATGCCCAACAGATTAAGGGCAACTACTTTGGGACTTTATCACATTACTAGACTTTGCAGTCAATTTGCATATATTGATGCAATTATTGTTGACACTCCCATACTTGATTCGGATATTAGAGCATTAATTTCTAATGTTTCTAATATAGATCAACGATTAGATAGGGCTGAATGTTTTCAAGAATATCTTGATACCCAGTGGTCTAACATGAATATATATGATTTAGGATTCAACTGGGAAATCATGTCTAGTACATTAAGAAAACAGATAGAAAATATTCGGGGTCGGCGAATTGATTTTTAATAGCTGCATTCCTTATCTGTTTTGAACGGGAAAACCCAAAACTGCCAAAAAACAAGGGTGATTACTGTTTGATGTGGAGAAATAGGCGATCGCGGTTTGAGTTGGTTGGGGTTGAAATTGCGATCGGGTTTTGTTTTTGGCGATAGGCGATCGGGGTTTGATTTGGTTAGGGTTAGAAATGCGATCGGGGTTTTGGTTTTGGAAATGGGCGACATGTTAAGATTTACCTAACAAACTAGTAGAGATTCTCTTATGACTTCCCTAGTAGAAATTAAGAGCGCGATCGCCAGCCTATCTGATGATGAAACATCAGTATTATTTTCATGGCTACAAGAGCGTGTAGATGACAATTGGGATAACCAAATAAGAATTGACGCGCAAGAAGGAAAACTAAACAAAGCTATTCAAAGAGCGCAAGCCCACATTGGTGCAAATCGCGTAAAGAAACTTGATGAAGTCATTAACAACACCTGATTTTTGGGAAGCTTACGCAGCATTACCCCCTGCTATTAAGGCACAAGCCAAAAGAACATATCAAACTTGGCTAAGCGATCGCTTTTATCCATCCTTGCACTTTAAAAAAGTTAATCAAAACCTCTGGTCTATTCGCATCAATAAAGAATATCGAGCTTTGGCTTTAAAAGAAGGAAATGATTACTATTGGTTTTGGATAGGATTGCACGATGAATACGACAGATTAATTGATGAAAATTAAGTCGGCTTTTTACAAATGGCGATCGCGCTTTGCTTTAATGAGGGTTGGGAATGCGATCGCGGTTTGATTTGATGAGAGTTGGGAAGTGGCGATCTACTGAACTACCTCAGTCATAGCTTCACGAATAATATCATCACTAACCCCATGTCGCTTAAGACTGGCAATAAACATAGATACAGTATCACCATCCAATCTCTCAAGATCCGCACGAAGTCCTTGCCCGATATAAGCGCGAACCAATGGCTGATAACCAGAAAAACCTAATAATGGTGCAACTTTCTTTAAATCTTCAATTACATCTTCAGGAATACGGATTGTCACCGTAGTCATTGGACGACTTTTATCCAACCGTTTTTTTATAGCTTCAATCTTCATAATATTCACGCTCCTTCCGCGTTGCTTTCCTTGCTGAAATAATCCGAATCACATCACTTTCACGCTCCACATAAACAACGTAAAGCAGATTCCATCGCTTATCTAAACCAATAACAGCATCTCGTTCCTCATCATTACGACTCGCATCAATAACAACCAAAAATGGATCGAAAAAAGTTTCAGTAGCTTGTTGAAACGTAACACCATCATGATTAACAGGATTAACGCGAGCCTTATCCGCGTTCCAAACGAAACTGACTCCATTTAGTACAAAATAAATATCCATGATTAATATTTTAAACAAATTGTATTTACGTTGTCAATACAATTAATCATTTTTATTTAAATACAAAAGCGATCGCGGTTTGATTTGGTTGGGGTTGGAAATGCGATCGGGTTTAGGTTTTGTGAATGGGCGATCGCGGTTTGATTTGGTTAAGGATGGAATTGCGATCGGGGTTTTGTTTGGAATTGCGATCGCAATTCAAGCAGCAGCAAGCTCATATTGCAGAGTGATAAACTCATTAGCCCTTAGATAAGCGATCGCAAACTCACATCCATCTGAATCTGCAAACTCCACCAAATAAAAAATCTCTCTTTTATCCTCGCGAATATCCACAATCGTACCAACCAGACCAACAGGCAAAGCCCCCTTAAAGTCATACTCTGATTCCGTCAACGAGAGCCTATCTACTGGAATTGACTTTAAAATAGCGATCGTATCAAGCAACTGTGGATTTTTCATTATTTTTCTCTCTTCAAAAAAGCACTAATCAAACGAGGATAATTTGTCCCTAAGCTAATCTCCCAAATAGTCCGAAGCTCAACACCTTCCATATTAGTTATTTCCCAATCTACCTTGTACTCTTTCCCAAATGGGGTACTACTTTCCTGAACAACATCACCTTGAACTGCTGCAATTTGAATAAGCTCAAACAATCGTTCAGCATTTTGAGTCGTGATACCCAGCTTAGATTGAAATACCCTTGCCTTGTCTTTACCCTTGTCATGCTTCAGATTTAAGCAATACCCTACAATCTTCTGCATAGAGATTTCAGCCCGATCTCCATTTGGTAACTTCATAGACACAAAGTAATATGTACAAAACTCACTATAGCAAACAAACGAATAGGCGATCGCGGTTTGATTTGGTTAAGGATGGAAATGCGATCGGGGGTTGAGTTGGAATTGCGATCTCGCTTTTAGGGAAAATAACGATAAACTTCCTTACGATGTAAAACACGAACAAACGCTACAATCCCATTCTCCACAAATAGACCAACACGATAATCACCTACTCGAATCCGATAAAAACCTTCATATCCTTGAAGCACCTTAATATTGCGTATTTCCAACAGATCTTTTGCCCCTTCTGCCTCTTCAACAACCTGCTGAATACGCTTTAAAACCTTGCTATCTTTGAGAGACTTCAAATCCTGTTTGAAAGTTTTTCGGAACTCAACCTGCATAATTACCGCTCAAACAACTCAAATATTTCATCATGCCCCACATTCTCGCTATCTTTGCCCTCAGCGATCGCCTTAGCCATCGCAACCTCTTCCATAGCCTCATAAAACAAATCCAGAATCCAGCCACGCTCTTGTATTAACAATTCGTGTAAGACCTCCTTGAGTAGAGGCTTTAACTCTTCTACTTGTACATTCGACATAAGTTACGACCTAATGTATTTCCTAATACTAGCCTAAATCTTTAGATGATCGCACTTTGATTTGGTTAGGGTTGAAAATGCGATCGGGGTTTTGTTTTTGGGATTTGCGATCGCGTTTTGATTTAGTTAGGTTTGGGGATGGGCGATCGGGTTGGGTATGAGCTAGCGTGTAGTGGGCATTAAAAAAGACAGTCAAACGATTATTTGGTTTTAGATTGGCTCTCATAATGGATGCGATAATTTATTTAAAGAAATATGAATTAAGTATTGAAATTAAATATTTGCGAGAGATTTAAGGATTTGTAAGACGGGGTAAAGTTCATTTTGCGATCGCCTAAACAAAGAAAAATCATCAGAAAGCTTGTATTGCTCTCCTTGCTTCTTGATAAAAATAAAGTGATCGCCATTGGTTATCAGCGCATAGGTTGGTAAATCTCCATTTGGGCTTGCCATCATATAGGAAAGAGCTTGCGGCGCTGCTACCAAAAAAGAAAAACTTGAACGTTTTGCTTCAACTAATACAACCCAAATATCTTCTTTAAAAACTAAAGCATCAATCCGCCCTTTGTAAGTAATGTCATTATCTTGATCGATAATTTCGATAGATTCTTCACTGCGAAGACTAAAAGGTGCGTCAAGGAATCCCGCTAAAAATAGCAACGGTGAAACCACCAATAAATTCACCACACCCTCAGATAAAAAACCTTCGGAAACATGACGTAAGTATGACTGTTTAATACGATCAAGAGTTACCGTTTCAATCTGGGTTAATTCTTTAAAGTTGTTTTGCCATTCTGAAAAGAAATCTGGATCGTGCGATCGCAATAATCCAAATCTCGATTCTACTTCTGCAAATGATCTAATCGCCTCTGTGACAGCAATGGTAGTAGGCATAATTTACCTGAATTTCTAATGGGTTTTTCAGTTTTTATAGAATCAAAAATTAGTTCTCAAAGTCCCTACGCAAAAAATAATTTATAACAATCTGCACCCTAAACGCTGAAATATTTGAACAACCTGCTCTCTATAATTGGGTTGAATGTTGCCAGCACGTATCCAATCTAAGGAATAGCGATCGCAATCAGGTAAAGCCTCACGCAATGACATCAGTGATAGATTTAAAACACCGAACTTATCCGCTTGCACAGAATAGCTAAAAACATGATTCTCATGTTCGACCTCCCCGAAACACTTATAAAGCCTTTAAGTTTAGGTTAGGCAGTACAAATTATTACAATATACTTGGAACTCAGCTTGTGGTGATCGTGTCAACCCAAACAACTTGATTTTAAAGGCTTCATATATGTGGAAATCTAGATCTCTGATTTATGCTTTGCCGATCGCAATTTTGACATTTCCTTTAATTAGCTTATCGGCAGTTGCCCAAAATACTTTTGGAATAACTGGACAAGATGGCGATCGCGGTAGAGATGGGCGCAATGGTAGGGATGGTCAAGATATTAAAATTGTGCTCGATGGGAAGCCTACTACTTATGACCTCTCTGGCACGATCGGTGACGATGCTGAAGATGGGACAGCAGGGCGATCGGCAACTAGCTGTGATCAGCCCTATCGTCCTGAATATTCGTTAGTGGGAGCATCAGGTGGACGTGGTGGCGATGGCGGCAACGGTGGGCGTGGCGGCAATGGTGGTAATGCCACGATTTTTTATACTGATATTGCAGCACTTAGGCAGCTAGAAATTCGGAATGCAGGTGGCAAGGGTGGTCGAAATGGGCGTGGAGCGATCGGGGGTAAGGGCTGCGAATGTCAAGAATCAGAATGGCGGATTAAATATTGTACGTTGGAGACAGAACGCAGACCTTTTAGTGATGCTAAAGCTCCATGGGAATATCATTCCAAAGAAACTCGGCTCTGTGGTCGCTCAAGTGACGGCTGGGATTTAGATTTTAATCGCGCATACTCGAAGGTTCGTGAATATCGTAAAGATGATTGGCTCTATCGGCGTACTAATCAAGGAGTCACACAGACAGATTCTTATTCTTGTCAACGCGGACGAGATGGGGCAACCAGCGATAATGGGCGCAACGGCGTAACAGGTAACTATGGGAAAGTTACTCTAGTTCCACGATTGGACATACCTGCGGAGATGACGAGCGATCGCGCAATATTGGCAACTGCGATCGGCAAAAAAGTTGGATTGATCAAAAATATTTGGGTTGAGCGCAGTGGGCTATCACGATTACTGCGGACTAGTTCTGACGTTGCCGATACATACACCTATTTAAAAGATACGGCGCGACTATTTTATCGATTTGATTGGGCAGCCAAAGAAACATCCACAGCTTTAGGGATTGATCGCGTAGAAATTGGTGCAACGGTGAATGTTCGGAATGAGACTGCCACGATTGATTATCAATTACCAGGAACGTTGGAATATCAAGTTATTCCTGAGAATAATCTTCAAGTAGTTAAGATTACAGGCGGATTCAATCCCGATCGCGTTAAATCATTTCAATTACAAAAAATCTCAGGCGTTGGTACAGAAAACCAATTAATTCTTAGCGATCGCGGAAATGTGCGCGAATTGCTCAAAGATACAGAAATTGAGGTGCAATGCTTTAGTAAGCAATCGGCAACTGGTGTAGTCGCTAGCGATTATGTCAAACGGCGCAGTATTACTTTTAAGATCCCGCCAAAGTTACAGCCTAGCGATGGTGCGATCGTGAATGGCAATATCTACACTTTACCTGTCGGTCGTTATTGCTCACCTTGGCTAAAAGCCGATTACAACGCTGCCTATGGAATTGTGATCAATCAAACTACTAAGAGTGGTACAAAATATAATCAAAGCATCGACTCGCCCTTTGTAGTTGGTAAAAACTAATGGTTGTCAGCACTGCAATTACGGATGCGATTTATAGCTTGAACGATTTATGCGATCGCTTTAATTTGCGACAAACTAATTGCGATCGCTTTTTTAGTGAATGGCAAGAAGATTTACCAATACTAAATGAACTCGAAAAAGTAGGTGTTGCTCGGCTTAAGCAACGCTATGACTACCAAAGACTCGACGGATTATTATTAGAAGGCACAATTCAAGTCACCGTAGTTTCACCACTTTTGGAGCTAGCAGGATTTCTTGATGCTCCATATCGAATGCATTCGCCCTATGGGATTACGTTAGAGCTTGATGATTCCGAAGAAATATTACGCGGCTTCATCGATATGCTCGTCATTCAAAAACAACTTTGGATCTTAGTAATCGAGTCAAAACGCACCAGCATTTCAGTGTTAGCCGCCATACCGCAGTTATTGGCTTATATGCTAGCAAGTCCAAATGCACAAATCTCCAAGCCGTCCTATGGGTTAGCCACTAACGGCGATGAATTTATATTCCTAAAAATGACCCATGATGATGCACCTCAGTACGATGTATCGCGAACGTTTTCACTATTTCCTAGACAACACGAACTGGGAAAAGTTCTCCAAATCCTCAAGCGATTAGGACTGGCTGTTCAAAAAGCCCCATAAAAAAGCTTAATCGGGCTAAGCCCGATTAAGCTTTTTTATGGGTTTTTGTCCCCCTTCTGTGAGATTCTGGTATCAATACAGACCATGCATAAACTGCACAAGTGCTTATGAGTTCGATTCGTGTTGTCCTGATTGAAGACCATGACCTGACCCGCATGGGCATGAAGATCGCTTTGCAACAGCAAGGAGAGCTTGTCTTTGTTGGTGAAGCTGCAACGGGTGCGGAAGGTGTTGCCCTAGTAAACAGCCAACAACCTGATGTCGCGATCGTGGATTTGGGCTTACCTGACATGGATGGCGTAGAAGTAACACGCCAAATCAAGGCGGCAGCTACTGGAGCAGGTCGCGCCACCAAAGTATTAATTCTAACTCTGACCGATAGTCAAGAAACCGTATTAGCTGCATTCGCCGCAGGTGCAGATTCCTATTGCATCAAAGATATTAGCTCAGAAAATCTGGTGCAAGCGCTGAAGTTAACGGCTGAGGGTAACTCTTGGATCGATCCTGCGATCGCAAGTATTGTTTTGCAGCAGGTACGCCGCCGCGAGGCAACCGTGGAAATTGATGCGGCTGAGGCTGATTACAAACAAGTTCTTGCCGCAACACCACTGACTGAGCGCGAGTTAGAAGTCTTGTCTGAGATTGTCAATGGCAATAGCAATGCCGAAATTGCGGAAAGGCTTTACATTACTGTTGGTACTGTAAAAACCCATGTGCGGAATATTTTGAATAAGCTATGTGCTGACGATCGCACTCAAGCTGCGGTACGCGCACTTAGAGCAGGGTTAGTAAAATAGCCAAAAAGGCGCTTTATGCTTGCGCCTTTTGGCAGTTTAGATTGATCTGAGAAACTTCGATGACAGAAAAGCTCAGCAAAAAACGTTACTCCGCCAACCTGTTTGATGTTACTCAGGACATTATTGGTGCGCTACCTCTAAAGTTGGTGGAGCAATGGCTGAACAGCGAACAAACTCATGCAGATGCGCTGCAACTCCTTGAGAGCCACAAAGTACAGGGTTATAGCGTATCTTCTGATTCAGTTGGTCTGACCAAACTTTGCCAGCAAAAGGAATTGCTAGAAATTTTGGCGATCATCAATCAACCGAAAAAGATTTTGCATGGTTACGGGAAAGCGATCGGGGGCGAAAGCGTTGGGATTTGGGCAGCAGACAATACCCAAATGTTTTATCCAGATGACCTCAGCGCCGCAACTTTAGTTTCTGCATTGCTGACTATTCAGGATGAAATCATAAAAAGTTGCCAAATCAAAATTGGCATAGGCGCTCACTATGGAAATTTTTATTCTATTAGTGGCGGTTTATATGGATCGGAAGCCGATGAGATCGAGGATATTGCCGAAAATCATACGATCGGGGGCGAAGTTTTAATCAGTCAAGCTATTTGCGATCGCTTACCCAATCATCATAACTTCAGCATTAAGAAACGCGATGATTTAGTTGCTGAAATTGGCGATATTTATCGGGTATTAGATGGCGATCGCTTATTGGGATTACAGCCCGTGGATCAACGTTATCCCATTCCCTATTCTGAAGATTTTTATGCTGATTTATTGGAATATGGAACCCGATTGACAAACCAAACTATAGATCAAGATTTTGTTCGTGATTTGACAGATAAGTATGTCCAGAACAAAGTAGTAGTCCTAATCCAGAGTAAAAATGAAGCTGTGGAAACCCATGAAGTTTCGATGTTTAATCAGCTATCATTTTCGGCTTTGATGAAAGATATAGGATTACGATTGCTGGACAAAACATCTGCATCGGAAATCAAAGTGGTTAGCTCATTAGGAATTTATGTTTTTGATGATGCGATCGCTGCCGTTAAATTTGCCAAAGCGTTTCGTCAAAAGCTTTCTAACCAAGATATCGCTTGTCGGATTGGTATTGACAAAGGACAAGTTCTAATTTCTAATCTAGCGATTGGAATTAAAGATATTGCAGGAAGCCCTGTGAATGTAGCTTCTAAAATGGCTCAGGACAAAGGTGAATTTGGGAAGTTGTATTTGAGTGCGACGATGCAAGATTTGAGCGATATGAGTGGGTTTAACGAAATTAGATACGATGTTTCTGGAGTAGAAATAACGGCTTATGAAGGGTGAAAACGATATTTTGCATAAATAGCGATGCTGATCACGCAAAGCAAAGGTGTTAACCAATCACCCCATAGGACATAGAGAGTTTTGGTATCTCTTAAATAAACTGTTTCCATATAGGTTTCATAGGTATTCACATCGGAAAGCCATATCGTGCGCCCATTGGGATCGACAAAGCCTGAATAGCCCGTATTAGTAGCTCTGACTGCCCAGCGATCGCTTTCAATTGCTCTCGCAACATCTTGGGCATGATGTTGCGCCGACATATAGGAAGCAAAGTGAGCATTATTAGAAGCAGAGAGAATTAGTCTTCCACCTGCGGCGGTTTGAAAACGGAAGGTGGCAGGATAGGCTGATTCGTAGCAAATACCAACAATGAAACGTCCCCAAGGAGTATCGACAAGTTGTTCGCTAGAGCCAGCATCCACTTCACCGCGTAATGGTGATAGACGCTTAATTAGACTTCCTAAAATCGGTTTAAAGGGAATATATTCCCCCACTGGGACAAGTCGTACTTTGTCGTATTGACCAAGAATTTTATTAGACCCATCAATCAGAAACAGACTATTAGTATAGTTATTGGGGTCTTCAGCATTGGGATTGCGCGTAGTGCCGAAGCTGCCTAGCCAGATGGGAACACGATATTTCTCGACCATGCGATCAAATTTTTCTCGTAAAGGATTGTAGTTAGGATAGAGCGAAGAAATTGCAGTTTCAGGCGTGACGATCATCTCTGCGCCTGATTTCACTAAGCTCT
>Ga0209591_10007816_pt1 | contig 11708 bp, 10 predicted proteins | sample MAT01_FD_187207 | JGI IMG/M metagenome (GOLD analysis project Ga0209591, IMG submission 187207) | Freshwater microbial communities from Lake Fryxell liftoff mats and glacier meltwater in Antarctica - MAT-01 (SPAdes) (version 2) | ecosystem: Environmental > Aquatic > Freshwater > Ice > Liftoff...
CGACAAGTTCAAAAAAATGATGCCGGCTGGGGACGCTGCAAAATGCCAGGAAAGCGCCGGAAATCTTTTGAAAAAGTCCTGTGAATGGCAGGGTAAAGTTTTCCCCGCCGGAAAGGGTGTGGCCGGGAAATCGGGTGTGGACATAGAGATACCATAAGACAAAAATTCCAATCGCGGGGACAAGGGGAAGCCAGTTTCTCCAGTTGAGGGCTTCATGGATTGGTCGAAACTTCAGAAATCCGGGGAATGATATGAGGGCGGTTTCCCGCGTGATGACCGCCGTGAAGAACCAGGCGCCACGCCCCCATGGGCCTTGGGCCAGGAGGGCGGCGAGCAGGAATGTGGTCGCGGGGAGATCGGTCAGGGAACGACTGATGGATGTGAGTGTGCCTTGAGAAAGGAGCAGGGCCGCAATCACGGCGGCTCTGCGGAGATTCAGGGGAGCCAATCGCCTGAACAGGATGACGAGCATGCCAATCCAGGCGAATGCGTTCAGGCAGGCGTAGACGTTAATGCTCCGCAATGGATCACCAACTCCCAAAAGCCAGGCGCAGGCCGGCATGGCGATGCGGAGGGACCGATAGGCCGGAAGATCCAACGCCTGATCGAATTCGTCCCGGCGCAGGGTCGGATCTATCGCGAGTTGAGCGTAGAACTGCCCGTCATAGCCAAACTGGGTTTCTGTCGGAAGCGCAAGTGCCCGAATCTCGGGAAGGGTGCTGTCAATTCGGGTTTTGGCAAAAAGTGGCATGCCCGCAAATCCCACTCCCTCCCGCCAAGCGTCCCAATAGATTCGCGCCGGCGCAAAACTCAAGAGGAGGAGAAACGCGGTCAACCACCAGATCCGCAGGTGCTCAGCTTTTCCCTGCATGGAGTGGGTTCATTGAACTGAAAGAGGGCGAAAAACACCACGTGGTCGATCTAAAAGATGAAGCCTGTCTTTGAGCGCGAGTCACCCTGCGGGATGGGATTGACGGATTCGGCGTTCTTGCCGGGGAGAGTTCGTCTGATAATTTGCATTGATGAAGGCTCTCCTCCTGACCAACGAATACCCTCCGCACATCTACGGCGGGGCGGGTGTGCATGTGCAATATCTGAGCCGGGAGCTGGCGAAATTGATTCCCGTGGAGGTTCGGTGTTTTGGGGATCAGAATGTCCTGACAAAAAATCTGTCCGTGAGGGGTTTTGGACTGGATTCGGACGCCTACACCTGCCCGAAACCGTTGCGTTCGGTTTTTGGGGCGTTGCAGCGGTGTCAGGATTTCAACACGGTGGAGATCACGGCGGACGTGGTGCATTGCCACACCTGGTATGCGATGTGGGGCGGAATTCTGGCGAAGTTGAACTCTGGCATTCCGTTGGTGGTGACGGTGCATTCGCTGGAGCCTTTGCGTCCTTGGAAACGCGAACAACTCGGCGGAGGGTACGATTTTACCTGCTGGCTGGAGCGCACGGCAATCGAGATGGCGGATGCGGTGATCGCGGTCTCGGAGGAGACGAAAAAGGATGTGCAGCGGCTTTACCGTGTTCCGAATGAACGCCTGCATGTGATCTATAACGGAATTGATCTGAAAGAGTACCGGGCGGTGGAGACGAAGAACGCGCTTAAGCGTTTTGGCATCCATCCGGTGCAGCCGTTCGTGCTTTTCGTGGGACGGATCACGCGACAAAAGGGAATCATTCATCTGGTGAATGCGATCAAGCATCTGGATCCGGGTTTTCAGGTGGTGTTGTGCGCGGGGGCACCGGATACGCAGGAGATCGCGGCGGAGATGAAAAAGGCGGTGACGGCGGCACAGCGCAGCCGCGAGGGTGTGATCTGGATCGAGGAGATGGTGGATAATAAGGCGAAGATCGAATTGTACAGCAACGCGGCAGCGTTTGTTTGTCCGTCCATTTACGAACCGTTCGGCATCATCAATCTGGAAGCGATGGCCTGCGGCACGGCGGTGGTGGCGAGCAGCGTGGGGGGTATCAAGGAAGTGGTGGTTCATGGCGAGACCGGCTATCTGGTTTCGGTGGACCAGATGACGGAGAGTCCGTTTGAGCCGCTGCATCCGGGGCGGTTTGCGCGTGACCTGGCCATGCGGATCAACGAGTTGATGGCCGATCCGCATAAACGCCAGAAATTCGGCCAGGCCGGACGCCGCCGGGTTGAGGAGATTTTTGGCTGGCCGGCCATCGCGCGGCAGACGGTGGAGTTGTATGAGTCGTTGGTGGCAGGTCATTAGCTCTTCTCGGCGAGCCACGCTTCACGTATCACTGTGTCATGAAATTTGTTGATCAGGTCCGCATCAAGGCCAAGGCCGGGGACGGTGGCAATGGCTGCTGCAGTTTTCGTCGGGAAAAATTCGTTCCACGCGGGGGGCCGAACGGCGGCGACGGGGGCGATGGCGGCCGCATTATTCTCAAGGCTGATGTGCAGGTGGACAACCTTGTTTCACTCTATTACGAGCCGCATTTGCGGGCGCTGCGCGGCGGGCACGGCCAGGGCAAGGACAAACACGGCCGCAACGGACACTCCACCGTGGTGAAAGTTCCGGTCGGTACGATCATTTACCAATTGCCCGATGAATTTCATCTCCGCGTGCCCGATCCCGATGCGGAGCAAGCGCCGGTCAAAAAAAATCATCTCGATCTGCGCACCCTTGAACCCCTGGCGGATTTGTGGGAACCGGATCAGGAGTTTGTGCTTTGCCGGGGCGGCAAGGGCGGCAAGGGCAACACCCATTTCAAAAGTTCGACCAACCGCGTGCCCCGAAGAACGACGGATGGGGAGCCGGGCGAAGAAGGTTGGTATGCGATGGAGCTTCGCACCATTGCCGATGCCGGGCTGGTCGGGTATCCCAACGCGGGGAAAAGCACGCTGCTGAGCAAAATCTCCGCCGCGCATCCCAAGGTTGCTCCGTATCCCTTCACGACTTTGAATCCGGTGGTGGGGGTGGTGGAACTCGGGGGCTATCTGCGCGCGACGGTGGCGGACATTCCGGGATTGATCGAGGGTGCCCATGAGAACAAGGGACTCGGGCATGAATTCCTGCGCCACATTGTGCGCTGCAAGTTGCTGCTCTTCGTGCTCGATATGGCGGGCAGCGAGGGACGCGATCCGGTCGGCGATTTTCAAACGCTGCGGATGGAATTGAAACTTTATGATCCCACTCTGGCGGCCCGGCCCTGGGCGGTGGTGGCGAACAAAATGGATCTGCCGGAAACGAAGGAGAACTTGAAGCGTTTCAAAACAAAATTCCGCAAGGCCAGGATCCTGCCCATCTGCGCCGAGAAAGGCGAAGGGCTTGAGGCGGTGAAGGCCTTGCTGGCCGAGGCTTTGGAAGCTGCGGAAATGACTCCACCCGCTGATGATCAGACTCAGAACGTGTAGGTCAAAAAGCACTCCGCGCCGACCACTTCCATTTTTTTCAAACGACCGCGACGAATCGTCGCCAGAAAATCGCCGGGTAGCCCTGTCACGGTCGGTGCTCCCGCGCCGCCGAAAACGAGTGGACACCAAGTGAGACGAAGTTCGTCAATGACCCCGATATCGAGGAGGGCGCGGAAGAGACTGGGGCCGCCTTCGCAGACCAGGGTGCGAACGGCGTAGTCGCGATGCAGGATATCCAGCATGCCCTCAAGCAGGACGGTTTTTCCCGGAAAAAGCCAGAGATCGCAGAGCGGCGAGAGCACGGCCTGCATTGGCAAAGTCATCCGCCGGGTGGAAAAAACAACAGGCGGCCGCGATTTTTTTAGAAAAACTTTTCCCTCCGCATTGAGCGCGCCGCCGTTACTGGCGATGACGCGGAGGGGTTCGGGCGGACGGCCTCGCGCCACACGCTTCTCGCGAAGATCCGCAGCGGAAAGCCCCATGCTCATGGTGTCGGCGGCAACCGTGCGGCCACCAGCGAGCAAGGCGTCACCAAGGGAACGGATTTCCTGAAGCCGCCGTTTATCTGCGGGACTGGTGAAACCTGTGGGGGTGAAGTTTCGCGTGGAGACCTTGCCATCCGCCGTGAGGGCAAAGTTGGCGATCACTCGAGGACGTTTCATGACGACAAACCACTAATTGACACTAACAAACACTAATGAAGAGAGAGGAAGCGGCATGGAGCTTTAACCTCCAGAAAGACAGGCTGACCGCAATTTCATTCTTAGTGCTCATTAGTGCATATTAGTGGTTTCGATGCCTCACGCTTCTTTTTCGATGGCTTCCTCGACGGCTTCGACTTCCTTTTCCATCTCCTTGATGTGGAGACCGCCGCTGGGACGATAGGCAAGGTAAATGAATCCGCCGACCACGCCCCAGAAGACGATCATGACGAAACCGAGGATGGAGATCATGGGCGCAATGCCGTCGGGAGTGTGGAAGAGCTGACCAAAGACGTTCTCGAAAAGTTTTTCGCGCACGCCGAGTCCGGAAAGGCTGATGGGTAGCGCGGCGATGGTCATGATGATGGGCAGCACGGAGAAGATATCCACCAATCCGTTTAAGCCGGGGAACATCCCGAAGGCCTGGGCCGAGAAAAAAAAGGCCAGAAAAGTCATTAAGTGAGCGGGAACCGAAAGGCCGATGGTCAGCGCCAGCACCTTGGGATCGCGCGCGTAAATGGAAAAGGCGGTCGAGAGCTCGATGATCTTGGCATGAAGAGGAAGCCAGCGGGGCAATTTGTGCGCGAGGTGGAAACGATCCACGATGATTCCGGTTGCGATGAGCCCGAGTGCCCCCCCGGTAATGATGACAAAGGTTCCAAGCAGGGCCTGGGTCTGCGAATTGTCGAGCAGGAGATGAAAACGCAAGGAGCAGAGAATTGCCGCAACAAAGACCAGGGCAACCAGCCCGATCATGCGATCAACCAGCACGCTGAGAAGGGCGGCGCTTTTCTTTGAAGCGGTTTCGCGCATGGCGTAGAAAATCTTGATGACGTCGCCGCCGGTTGCGCCAAGGAGAAAGAGATTGAAAAATGCCCCGATAAGAAACACCCGCAAGGCGCGCCACCAGGCCATGTGAATGCCTTGAACGGCCATGAGCAGCCGCCAGCGTTCCGTCTGGAGGCAATGCGACACGCCAAGGCAGAGAATGCCGGGAAGGAGCCAGAGCAAATTGGCGGTCTTTAATGCGGCGGCCATGTCCGCGCGCTTTTGCGGATCCTTGAAAATCCACCAGAGCAGGAGAACGGTGATGCTGATTTGGAGAATGGTGAGGACGATTTTTTTCATGAGCCGAAGAGTTTTTTCCAGCGGTCAACAGAGGCTATGATCTCCTCGCGCGGCGTGCGAGGGTGGAGTTCAAAGACGAAAAGACAGCCTGCGGGAAGTTTGGGCACGAGCTCCGAAAAATTGATTTCGCCGGTGAAGGGGGCGCGATGATCCTCGAACGGCCACTTCACATCATGCACGTGGCAGCCAATGGCGCGGGCTCCCATCCGGTCGAGCCACTGTGCATGGTTGAGCAGGGCGAGGTTGTGTTTGATCTGGGCGTGGCCGAAATCATGCCAGTAGCCGGCGTTGGCCGCGTCCAGGCGCTGGAGGAAATTGACGAATTCGCGCTCCGAGGGCATGGCCTCGTAGTACTCGCGGTTCTCGAGGCCGAGGCGGATGCCTTTTTTGGAGGCATAGTCGGCGATTTCGACCAGACATTCCAAAGCGCGTTGGATGTAGGTTTCCCCGACGGCTTCGCGTTGTTTCACGGAGGCGAGCTTGGTGCGGACAAATTCACGGCTGAGAAATTTCCCGTTCTCCACCAGCTCGCGCAGCGGCTCGGTCAGTTTCAGGGTGCGGATGCGTCCGGTGTGAATGACAACGTTGCGGGCTTCGAAACGCTCGGCCATGTCAATAGTTTGCAGGCTGAGCCGCACCGCTCTTTCGCGGTCGCCGGGCCGATGCGAGGTGAACTCATAACAATCAGGCTGGTCCACCATGACCTCGGGCGGCAGCGGGCAGAAGTTGTGCAGGCTGGAGACTTGAAATTTGAGTTTGCTGCGGGCCGCAAGAATTTCGTGGACGACAGGGGCTTTCAAGCCGTGGCCGAGTTCGATCGTATCGAAACCGAGATCGAGAATTTCGCGCACAATGTCCTCGCCGGATTTTTTCCCGCGGGAGTTCCAACTGGTGGAAAAGGCCAGCATTTACGCGTCCTCCCCGAGCACGACCCGCGCGGCGGCCTCGCCGGAAATCATGGCGGCTTCAATGCTGCCGCTGGCAGTCTGGTCGCCCGCCAGTTTCATGTTTTTATAGGGAGAGTGCGGCCCCGGCCGGGAAGCAAAGCCCGGTGGCTGCCGGCGGATGGCCTGCGGAAGAAAAAACGTGGCGATGGAACGCAAGGCCCCTCGCGCCGAGGGGAAGACCTCTTCAATTTCGGCCATTGCCGCCTGCATCAGCTTATCCTCCTCCAAGCCTTGCGGATCGAGGACGGTGGCGCTGATGAGATGGGATCCGGCTGGTGCGTATTCGGGAGCGATGTTGGAGAGTTGCACAAAATGACGGACCAACCGGTGCGGGCCGGCCGGGAGAATAATCAGTTTGTGCTCATAGAGCGAATGCTGGCAAGCGAGGTAAATAACCCGGATCGGCGAATGAGCCCGTGCGGTGCCGCTCTGCAGAAGTTTCACAGTGGAGGATTCGTCCGTGGCGAGCACGATTTGAGATACTGCGATACGCTGACCATCCGCCAGACGGACGGCGGTGACCTGATCGCCGGATGTTTCCAGTTCCTTCACGGCCGTTCCGCAGCGCAGACGTTCCGCTGGCAAGTCATCGGCCAACTGGCGGGGAAAGGCCCCCATGCCACCGGCCGGAACGAAAGCGCGTCCGGCCGCAAATTTTTTCAGATAAAACCAGAAGAGTCCCTTGCTGGTGGACAGATCGTTGTCAATCAGCACGCCCCCGAAGAACGGCTGGATAAAACGCCGGATGAAATCTTCGCTGTAGCCCATGCGCCGCAGATATCCGCCGGTGGATTCATCGTCTGGGCTGGCACATATTCGCAGCAGTTCGGCGTCGGAGGTCAATAGGAGATTCGCGACCAGGCAGGCGATTTTGACTTTGTCGGTGAAAGAAAAAGCTTTGCTGACCAGGTCGGAAAAAATCGCGGTGGGGTGTCTTGCCGGACTGCGCGCTTCAAAGAATTCGCCCTCGTCCCAAAGCATTGCTCCGGAATCAAAGTACCGTGGTTCCAGTGCCGCCACATCCACATGCCGGCGGATGGCGGAATACGAATCCAGAATCACCTGAAAGCCGCGGTCGAGGGTAAATCCCTCTTTTTTCACATGCCGCACGCGGCCGCCAGGCTCGTCGTCAGCTTCGATCAGCATGAAATCCGCGCCCGCCTCGTGCAAGGTTTTGGCACAGGTAAGGCCGGCCAAGCCGGCGCCAATAACCGCGATCATAGCGCGTTGTGTTACCACCGCCATACGTCGGCGGATACCGGAAACGTGAAAATCTTTATCCCGGCTACTCGGTAGCGAATTCCTTGGCAAAGTTCCACGTCCGGTGGCATCCTCCTCCCTATGAAATATCGCAACTTTCGCGGGACGGATGTGCGGGTCAGCGAGGTCGGGTTTGGCCTTTGGACGGTTTCCACCGGATGGTGGGGCACCTTCACCGACGACGAGGCTGTCGTCTTGATGCGCCAGGCCCTTGATCTCGGAGTGACCTTGTTCGACGCCGCCGACACTTATGGGAACGGCCGCAGCGAGGAACTCATCGCCAAAGCCTTTCCGGATCGGCGGGACCAGATCGTGATTTCCACCAAGATCGGGTACGATTTTGTCAATCACGGGGACGAACGCCGCGGTCAGCGCGAGATTCCGCAGGATTTTTCGCCGGCTGCCATCCGTCGGGCGACGGAGGCGGCCTTGTCCCGCCTCCAGACCGATCACATTGACATCCTTCAGCTTCACAATATCCGCATGGAGCAGGTCGAGGACGATGCCGTTTGGGAAACGCTGGAAGACCTTCGCGCTGAAGGCAAGGTGGGTCTCTATGGCCTGGCCCTCGGGCCTGCCATCGGCTGGCTGGGTGAGGGGGTTCTCTCCATCCGGAGGCGCAATCCCGCCGTCGTGCAGCATATTTACAATCTGCTTGAACCCTATCCCGGCGAGGCCATTCAAAGCGCCGCCCGCGAAAATCATACCAACACGATGTTTCTCATCCGTGTCCCGCATTCGTCCGGAATGCTCGAAGGAAAATACACTGCCGAAACCGTTTTCCCGCCCAACGACCACCGCAACCACCGCCCGCGTTCGTGGTTGCTCAACGGTGTGAAAAAGATCGAGCAACTCCGTTTCCTCGAGCGCGACGGCGTCCGCACGCTTGGCCAGGCCGCCATTCTCTGGCTTCTGGCCGATGATCGCGTGGCGTCCGTGTTGCCCAATATTTATGACGCGGAGCAGCTCAGTGAATTCGCCGCCGCCAGCGAAAAAGCTCCGATCTCTTCCGAAGAGAAAGATCGCATCGCCGCCCTTGTCTCAACGAATTTCGGACAGGAACGCGAGGAGCCGAGATTCAAGGGCACCATGGAATTGCCCGGGGAACTCACCCCGGCGTGAAGCGGCTCGTCCGCTACCTTCTCCGACGCCCCCAGCCTCCTGAACCAGCGGGACGGCCCCGCCTGCTGCTTTTCGATTTCGACGGCACCATTGCGGATACCTTCGAGGCCGCGTTTGCCATTCTTAACAAACTGGCGGTCGAATTCCGCTTCCGCCCGCTTGATGCCGCCGATCTGGAAAAAGCGCGCGATATGCGCACCCGGCAGGTGATGAAGTTTCTCAAGATCCCGATGTCAAAAATGAGCCGGATCGCCCGGCGCGGCGGCGAGGAGATCCACGCCCGCATGCCAGGCATCGAACCTCTCCCTGGCATGACAGCCCTCTTGCGCGAACTGCGTGCGGCTGGCTTTGAAATGGGCATAGTCACCTCGAACAGCGAACCCAATGTCAGAATGTTTCTGGAAAAACACGACATCGAGATCTTCAGCTTCATCCGCAGTTCCTCCAAACTTCTGGGCAAGGCACGCGAACTCCGCCAGGTCATGAAAACCCTCAAGATCAAGGCCTCGGATATTCTCTTCATCGGGGACGAGACCCGCGACATTGAGGCTTCGCAAAAAGCCGGTATCCGCATTGCCGCCGTCACGTGGGGCTACAACAGCCGCCGCTCCATTGAGGGAATGAAGCCCGATTACATTTTCGACAAACCGGAAGATCTTCTCGCCTTCCTCAAGCAGCAATAACGACAAACTTTACATGGCCAAAACGAGCGAAGACCTGCCCGCCGCGATCTTGATGGGAAATCCCCCGGCACTGGAAAAAGCCTACCCGGAGGATTTGCGTAAATCGCTTTCCGAAAAAGTACGGATTCTCGATCCGGTTCTGACGATACAAAACTGGCGGGACCATGCCCGAGTTCTAGCCGGTGCGAAGTACGTTTTGGCCACTTGGGGCGTGCCGCGCCTGGACGGGGAATTCCTCGCCAAAGCTCCGAACCTTCAAGCGGTTTTTTACGCGGCAGGTTCCGTTAAAGGCTTTGTCACGTCGGAACTCTTTGCCCGCGGCGTCACGGTTTCCAACGCCCACCGGGCCAACGCCATTCCCGTTGCGGAATACACGGTCTCCGTGATTCTCCTGAGCCTGAAAAAATTCTGGCAGAATGTCCGTCGTACCCGCCGTTTGCGCGTGTGGAATCATGACCTGTCCGGACCGGGGGCCTATCGCGCGGTGGTTGGGTTGGTTTCCCTTGGTGCGGTTGGCCGTCTTACTGCGGAAAAGCTCGCAGGTTATGAACTGGAGGTGCTGGCTTATGATCCCTTTGCCACGGAACAAGAGGCGGCAACCTTGGGGGTCCGCTTGGTTTCCCTCAAAGAAATTTTTCTCAAATCGGGCGTCGTCAGCCTGCATGCGCCCTGGCTGCCCGAGACAGAAAATATGATCAATGCCCGCTTGCTGGGACTGATGCCACCCGGTGCCACTTTAATCAACACCTCGCGGGGCGCGGTGGTGAACGAGAAGGATTTGTGCGACGTCCTGCACGAACGGGCCGACTTGACCGCCATCCTCGATGTGACTCATCCCGAACCACCGGCGCAGAATTCGCCGCTCTATGAACTCGACAATGTCGTGCTCACTCCCCACATCTCGGGCAGCACGGGCAGCGAAGTGACACGCATGGGGCATTGGATGGCCGAAGAACTTACGCGTTGCCTCAAGGGCGAGCCCCTCCAATTCGCCGTGACGCCGGAGATGCTCGCATCGGCAGCCTGACGGAAATGAGAGCAGGTCTTGTTTCCGTAACTTTCCGCAAACTTACCGCCGGAGCGATCATTGATAAAGCGGCGGAATGCGGTCTCACATGCGTGGAATGGGGCGGCGATATCCATGTGCCTCATGGGGATTTGGCCGTGGCGCATGAAGTGGGCCGGCTTACGCGCGCAAGGGGCCTGGAGGTTAGCGCTTATGGTTCGTATTATAAGCTGGGCGAAAGCGAAGCGCAGGGTTTGTCTTTTGCCAAGGTGTTGGAGAGTGCGGTGGCCTTGGGTGCCCCGGTGATCAGGGTCTGGCCTGGCAAAAAAAGCTCTGCGGATGCGGACGAGGCTTATCGGAAAACCGTGGAATGTGATGCTCTGCGGATCGCCGACTTGTCGCACCGCGCGGGCGTTGCCATTGCGTACGAATTTCATGCCGGGTCGCTCACGGACACGGCGGTCTCGGCCCGGGCGCTGCTGGATGCCACCGTACATCCCGCCATTTTCACGCTTTGGCAGCCACCCGTTGGCCTCACGGAGGAGGAGTGCCTCGAGGGGCTCGGGCTTGTCATTGGTCGGCTCTCGCATGTGCATGCCTTTAATTGGTGGCCTGATTCCGCCCACCGGCTGCCGCTCGCCGGGGGGGCGGTCCGATGGGAGCGGTATTTGTCGTTTCTGCGCAGCGCCGGAAAAAATCCCGACGTTTTGCTGGAGTTTGTTCCAGGCGATGATCCCGGGGTTTTGCAGCAAGAGGCGGAGACACTGCGTGGATGGCTTGAACTTTCGCATCCGCCTTACTAGCCCCTGCTGCCAGGGGATCGACAATTAAGGTGGAAGCGGGCGATTCGCTCATTGTCATGGACCACACCGCCGGGCTGCCGGATTTTCTCAAAACCGGAGTTACGGATACGGAGCTGATCGGAACGGCCTCAGCGGGAATCCAGGACGTAACGCGCGATCACATCCGAGGCATCCGGCCGGCCCAGGGCTGCCGCCGCCTCGAGCCAGCCCTGCCATTGGGCCGCATCATTGCAAAACGCGTTTTGAACCGCACCCGCAATCTCCTCGGGTGTGGTTGCCAGCGCTCCCGCTCCGTGCTCCATCACCAACCGGGCATTGCCTTCCTCCTGACCCGGCACGATCTGCGTGATGATCATGGGCGTCCTTGCGGCCAGGGTTTCCTGCACGGTGGCGCCGCCGGCTTTGCTGATGAGGAGATGGTTTTCGGCCATGAGGCGCGGCATTTCCGGGGTCCAGCCATAAACCTCCGCAGTCTTGCCCGCAGCCTGGATGTCGGAGGTGATGCGGCGTCCGAGTTCCTCATCACGTCCCACGGTGACGGTGAGGGAAACGTTTTCCAGTTTGAGCAAATGGCGCACGATTGCGGGAGCAAGATTGCGGCCGGAGTTGATAACGTAGAGCACGCGCCAGTGGCCATCCGCCGGAGGGATGGCGCGGTTGGACGTGAGGCTGGCGAAAA
>Ga0209591_10007818_pt1 | contig 11705 bp, 10 predicted proteins | sample MAT01_FD_187207 | JGI IMG/M metagenome (GOLD analysis project Ga0209591, IMG submission 187207) | Freshwater microbial communities from Lake Fryxell liftoff mats and glacier meltwater in Antarctica - MAT-01 (SPAdes) (version 2) | ecosystem: Environmental > Aquatic > Freshwater > Ice > Liftoff...
TTGCGCCAGTACCCCCTTGATATGGGGCTGTTTCAACGCGGCGCGGATCAGGGCGGGCTGCAGGTCGGGCGGATAGGCGATATCGACGATCTGCACATCGGGGTCGGCGAGCAGCGCTTCCGGGGTGTCATGGACCACCGGGATATTCCAGCGGGCCGCCACACCCTCGGCCCGGGCGCGGGTCCGGCTGGCGATGGCGGCCACCTTGAAGCCTGCCTGTTTGTAGGCGGCGAGGTGGCATTCGGCCATGATCATTCCGGCACCGATGCAGCCGATCCGGTAGTCGCGGCAGCGGACTGCGGGGTCGGGTTGAAAACCCTGGCTATCGCTCATTCTGATCCTCCCTGATGGCTGGGGCGCAGCGTTTCACCGCTGTCGCCAAAGTAATGCACCCGCGCCGGGTCGCAGGTCAGCGCCACCTGCGCCGAAACCCTTATATCCGGCTGGCCCCGCAGCATGGCGCGCAACCTTGTGCCGCCCGCCTCCAGCGTCACAACGGTATGGCCGCCCAGCGGCTCGACCTCGATAACCGTGGCAGGGCTGCCTGTGCCCCCGGCCCAGGGGCTGACACGCAGATCTTCGGGGCGCAGGCCAAGGCTGGCAATTCCGGTCAGATCGGGTGCTGCAAGCTGGATGGCCGCTCCGGCGGCGCTGACGCTGTAGCCCTGCCGCGTAGCGGTCAGGATGTTCATCATCGGCGAACCCAGGAACCGGGCGACATAAGCGGTGGCGGGATGGTCATAGATCTGTGACGGGGTGCCGATCTGGCGAATCGCGCCATGTTCCAGGATCGCCATGCGGTCGGCGACCGACATCGCCTCTTCCTGATCATGGGTCACATAGATCAGCGTGCGCCCGGCTTCGCGCTGGATCCGCTTCAACTCCACCCGGGTTTCCTCGCGCAGGCGGGCATCGAGTGCGGAAATCGGGTCATCCATCAGATAGGCTGCCGGATCGCGCACCAAGGCCCGGGCGATGGCAACACGCTGGCGTTCACCACCAGACAACTGGCCGGGGAATTTGTGCAGGATATGGGTGATATGCAGCTTTTCCGCTGCGTCAGCCATCCGCGCCCTGATCTGTAGCTCTGGCACACCACGCTCTACCAGTGGAAAGCGGATGTTGCCCGCCGCCGTCATATGGGGAAACAGCGCCAGATTTTGAAACACCATCGCGATGTTGCGTGCAGCGGGCGAAACCGCGTTGACCACGCGCCCGTCAATCAGCACCTCTCCCACGTCAGGCTTTTCAAGGCCAAGGATCAGCCGCAGGATGGTGGATTTGCCTGACAAGGGCGGGCCGAAGAAACAGAAAAACTCGTTGTCGGCCACGGTAAAGCTGGCGTCATCCACTGCCAAGGTCCGGCCGTAGCGTTTGGTAACGTTGCGAAAGGCGATCTCGGCCATGTCAGGTGCCCCTCAACGCCACGCCGGTTTCGGCGTCAAACAGGCGGATGGCTGCGGGGATCGGGGCAAGATGCGCCATGGAACCGGGTGACAGGCCGACATCATTTTCAAACACCGCCTTGGCCCCCTGCGCCCCATGCCCCAGATGCAGGATGGTGCGGGCACCGATGCGTTCGACAAAGCTGACCGGCATCGCCATGCCGTGCCCCGGCGGCACGGTTGCCACCTGTTCGGGGCGAAAGCCATAGACCACTGCCCCCCTGGCCCGCCGCGCTGCCGCCGCCTGTGCTGGTGCAAGAACCGGGCTGTGGCCGATGGCACCAAGATCGACCACCGGTCCGGCAGCGGTTTCCAGCGGCAGACCGGCCAAAAGGTTCATCCCCGGCGAGCCGATGAAGCGGGCAACGAACAGGTTGGCCGGGTCGTTATAGATCTCCAGCGGGCGACCCACCTGTTGCAGCACGCCATGATCCATTACCGCGATACGGTCGGCCATGGTCATCGCTTCCAGCTGATCATGGGTCACATAGACCATGGTCTGGCGGAACTGCCGCTGCAACTGTTTCAACTCGGTCCGCATCACGGCGCGAAAGGCGGCATCGACATTGGACAGCGGCTCATCCAGCAGGAAGATCGCGGGTTCCATCACCGCCGAACGGCCGATGGCGACCCGTTGCAGGATATTGACCGACAGACCGGCGGCAGGCCGGTCCAGCAGATCGCCCAGTTGCAGCAGATCGGCGATGGCACCGGTGCGCTGCGCCACCTCGGCTTTCGGCCGCCCGCCCATCCGCAGCCCGTAAGACAGGTTCTGGCGCACCGACATATGGGTAAAGATCGCATAGTTCTGGAACACGAACCCCACGCCGCGCTGCCCCATCGCCACCCCGGCCATATCGCGGTCGCCAAACAGGATGCGGCCCTCGCTGGGACGCTCCATCCCGGCGATCATGTTCATCGTGGTGCTTTTGCCACAACCCGAGGGGCCAAGCAGCGCCATGAATTCACCGTCGTCAACCGCAAGATCCATGGTTTTCAGCGCCGTAAAAGCCCCGAACCGTTTCACCAGATTTTCCAGCCGGATCGCGCTCATTTCGCCATCCGCTTCATGGCCCAGACACAGGCAACCGACAGCACGATCAGAATGGCCAGAGCGATGGCGGCGACATAACCCCAGATCAGATCCTGCGTGGTGATCTTGTAGATATAGACCGAGATGGTTTCCGTGGCGACACCGGGGCCGCCGCCGGTCATGATGAACAGGGTGTCGAAGATCTTGAAACATTCGATCACCCGGATCGCCAGCGCGATGATGATGATCGCCCTCATCCGGGGCAGCACGATGGTGACAAACCGCTGCCAGGCATTGGCACCCAGCAGCGTTGCCGCCTTTACCTGATCTTGCGGCACACCGACCAGACCGGCCAGCAGGATCAGGAACATCAGGGGCGTCCATTGCCAGATATCGGCGACCATCACCGCCGCCAGTGCGAGGGTGGGATCCGACAGCCAGGCCACCGTGACGGGCATGCCGCTGATGGCCGACAACAAATCGTTGACCGGCCCGCCAGACTGAAACAGCATGTAGAACATGTAGCCCGCCACCGCAGGCACCACCATCATCGGCATGATCAGAATGGAATAAAGCAACCGCTTGCCGGGAAAATTGTCGGCAAACAGGATGGCAAGACCAAGGCCCAGCAGAAATTCCACCGGCACGCAGATCGCCATCACCAACAGGGTCCGCCCCAGCGCCGACCACAGCCGGTTGTCGCTCAGCAGATCGGTGTAATTGGCAAAGGTGTTCCACATCTCCCACGCGCGCGGCCAAGCCAGACCTGACAGCGGCGACCAGTCGGTCAGCGAGATGTAAAGCTGCATCAGCAGCGGAAAGACCGAGATGAACAGCACCAGCACCTGCGCCGGCAGGGTCAGCCGCAGGCCAAGGCGGGCACTTTCGTCAGGCCCGGGTTTGGCGGCGGGGCTCATTGCTTCAGCGCCCCGAATGTCAGACCACGCACCAGATGGCGCTGGATCAGCACCCCCAGCACCACCGGCGGCACCGCTGCAATCAGGCCAAGTGCTGCCTTTGCCCCATATAGCTGCCCGGTCATCGATGATGACAGCGACGCCATATAGACCGGAATTGTCACCCAGTCCCGCGTCGTCAGCAGCAGCGCGATCAGATAATCCGACCAGTTGAGGATAAAGACGAACAGCGCGGCTGAGGCGAGCGGTGCCCGCATCATCGGCAGGGTGATGCGCCAGAACACCCGGGCGCGCGAACAGCCCTCGACCAGTGCAGCCTCTTCGATCTCGCGCGGCATGTCGTCGAAAAAGGTTTTCATCAGCCAGAACGCAAAGGGCAGGGTGACGATGCCGTAAATCAGCGCCAGCCCCCACCAGGTGTCCATGAAATTCAGAAATGCCCACATCATCATCACCGGGATCATCACCGCCATCGGCGGGAACAGCCGGAGCTGGATCAGCGCCAGCGGCAGATTGGCACCGGAGCCGAAGCGCGACAGGCCATAGGCCGCCGAAGTGCCCGCCACCATCGCGATCAGGGTGCCAACCGAGGCCGACAGCAACGAGGAAAGGATCGGTTTCAGCGCAGTGCGGTCGAGCGCCACGATCAGATCCGATGTGCTGGTGCCGAAGATGAAGCGGAAATTGTCAAGCGTGGGGTTGCGGGGAAACCATGTCAGGTTCGCCCCGGTGGCTTGCCATTCCGGGATCGGCTTGAAAGCCATCGAGGCCATCCACAGGATCGGGATCAGGGTGATCGCCGTGGCCAGCAGAATGACGATGTAGCGAAAGGCCGCAAAGGCCAGCGGGCGGGTCATGGCTTGTCCGGTTGTGGGTGTGACAGGTCGGGCCGGCGCGCAGGGATCGCGCCAGCCCGGTCGCCCGGCCCGGTCAGACCGGATCGAGCACGGTTGGCCAGGCGGCCTTGTTGGCCTTGACCGCCTCGGCGATCTTGTCGGCACCGGTGCGGCGGGTGATCTTTTCCCATTCCGCCGCAGTGTCGGCCATCGCCTGTTCCGCCGTCTTGGTCTTGGTCAGCGCCGCCATCAGGTTTTCGTCCAGCGCATTGTGGAACGCGGTGGCCCCGGCAAAGTTGATGGTCGGCACCGTGCGCGCCACGGTTTCACGCACGATATCCATATGGTAGCCATGATAGGTTTCGCGCACCAGCGGATCGGCAAAGTCGTTCAGGCTGAAGGGGTCGAAATAGCCGCCGGGGTTGGCAGTCATCCAGGAATAGATCCGGGCCGACCCCAGCCATTGCAACAGCAGATAGGAGACCTCGGGGTATTTTGACTGCGCCGATACCATGCCGGTCAGGCTGAACCACAGCACCGAACGGCTGACGATCTTGCCGTCGATCTCGCGGCCCGGCGGCAGCATTGACCCGATCTTGCCGGTGACGCTAGATCCGGTGTTGCCGGGATTATCCAGGAACTTCGGCAGGTTGGAAAAGGCGCAGGTCATCGCGGCACCCCCGGCGGCAAAGTTGCCATATTGCTCGGGCCAGCTCCAGCTGATCGCATCGGGCGAATGATGCGCCAGCGACGCGATATATTCGTTGGTGGCGGCAATGCCCTGTTGGCCATTGATCAGCGGCGTGCCGTCATCGGCAAACAGGAACTGGTTGGGCGAGGCCATCGAGGCAAAGCGCTGATACCAGTTGGTATAGCCCCAGCCCTGATTGCGCAGATCGGTGGAACCGAACAGGCCCTTGTCGGGCCGGTGGAACCATTCGGCAACCTGCGCATGCTGATCCCAGGTCTTTGGCGGGGCCAGATCCCAGCCGTATTTGGCCTTGAAGCCCGATTGCTCGGCACCGTCGCCCAACAGATCGCTGCGATAGACCCAGGTCTGAAAATCGCCATCCAACGATACGCCGTAGGTGCCGCCGCGATATTGGTTCAGCAGCGAAACGCCCTGTGCACCGTTCACATAGCCGCGCACCGGATCATCCCATTCCGGTTTGTGGGCGGCAACGAAATCATCCAGCTTGGCGATGCCGCCCGATTCCACCAGATCGCCCAGACGGTTCCAGTCGGTGGAATAGATGTCGAACCCACCGGCACCGGTGGAAATATCCTGCATGGTCTTGGTGAATTCCTGCCCGTTCGGCAGGCCGATAATCTCCAGCGGGATCCCGGTTTCCTTTTCCCACAGATCCTTGATCGACGGGGCACCGGCCGGAAACGGCTGGGTCAGCTGCCCGATCGAGCCATCCGACAGGCCGATCACGATCCTGGCCGGGGCCTTGCCCGCGCCTTTCAGCGCCTTGACCGCCTCGATTGCGCGGCCTTCCGGGGTATCGGGGCCATATTGGTAACGCTCTGCACCGGCAAATCCGGTTGGGCCGCCGATCATTCCGGGTGCCAGAGCCTCGGTCGATTGTGCCCGGGCAGGGCGGATGAAACGCGGGGCGATGCCGATGGCCGCGCCATAAACCGCCAGCTTGCCGCCGGTCGTCAGCAGGTTGCGCCGCGAAATGCGGTTGTCATTGTTCATGTTATCCTCCCTTGGCAGGGAGCTCGTTCCCCGGCACCCCACAGATGATGCTTATTGAGCAAAGCCATCATTTCGTCAACTCATTTACCGGATTCTGATGATGCCTATTCCATCATCATGTGTCGCACCTGCCCCAGTTTGAAGCAGTTTTTTGGACGTACGGATAGATTGGCCGTTATCTTACTGCCAAATAGCGATTTTTTGCGTGAAACGCGGGGCATCAGCATGCCCTGACCGGCAAGCGGCTGGTCATCCACCCCGGCGCGCCGGGTAACACTACCTCATATCCAATCATCAACGATCATTTACAGGCAGCCGGATTGATGGCAAAACCGCCGGACCATTTGCAGCCGGAGCAACCGATGCCCTTACGCGTAACCCTGATGGATGTGGGCCGGGAAGCCGGCGTCTCTTCTGCCACGGTTGACCGCGTACTCAATCACCGTGACGGGGTGCGGAGCCGGACCCGCGAGGTGGTGTTTGCCGCCGCCAAACGGCTTGGCTATGTATCGGATGCCCCCACAACACCAACACCGCTCAGCGTGGGACCGCTGATCGAACTGGTCTTTCTGCTCCCCGCCGGAACCAACACCTTTATCCAGAACCTGCGCGACCAGATCGAACAGCAGGCTGCGCTGCGCCCCGGGCTGTCGGTTCGGGTTGAAGCGCTGGAAGGGTTCAACCCGCAAACCGTCGCGGCGCGGCTGGTTGAACTGCAGGGGCAGGTTGGCGGGGTCGGCCTGGTGGCGCAGGATCACCCGCTGGTGCGCGAAGCGATCCGCGGGCTTTCCCGTGCCGAAACCGCCGTTGTCACCCTGGCCTCGGATATCCAGAACGTTCCGCGCGCCGCCTATGTCGGGATCGACAACCGGCAGGCGGGGCGGCTGGCCGGGCAACTGATGGGGCGGCTGATCGGCACCGCCATTCCCGCCAAGGTAGCGCTGTTCGCCGGTTCGCTGTCCTATCGAGGCCATGAGGAGCGCGAGGTCGGCTTTCGCCACATCATCCGCGAAGAGTTTCCCGGGTTGCAGGTGGTGGAGCTGAGGGAAATCATGGATGACCGGCAAAGGGCGATGGTTGAAACCCGGTCACTTCTGGATGTGCACCCTGACCTGAAGGGCATCTACAACGTCGGTGGCGGCACCCCCGGAATTGCCAATGTCATCAGCGCCCGCAACCTGTCGCGCGCCATCGTTCTGATCGGCCATGAAGCGACCGAGGCCAACAAGGGCCTGCTGCTGGACGGCACTCTGGATGCGGTAATCGACCAGAATCCGCGGGTAGAAGCGCGCGAGGCGCTGAACATCCTGACCGCAGCAGTGCGGCGCGAGCCCTACAGCTATATCCCCCCCAGACTGCAACTGGTGCTGAAGGAGAACCTGCCCTACGAATGATGCCGGATCAGATATCCAGCGTATTCTCATTTTCCCAGGCCGAAAAATGCGACGCGTAGCTGTTCCATTCCTTGTGTTTGAGTTTGAGGTATGCGGTGGAGAATTCGGTGCCCATCATGGCTTTGAGGGTCTTGTCCTTGTCATAGTCGCGCAGGGCGTCGAGCAGGTTCAGCGGCAGTTTCGGGGCGCCTTTGACGGTATGGCCCATCTGGTACATGTCGATGTCGTGGCGCTTGCCGGGATCGGCCCTGGTGCGCACGCCGTCAAGCCCGGCCGCGATGATCACCGCCTGCAGCAGATAGGGGTTGGCCGCCCCGTCGGGCAGGCGCAACTCGAACCGTCCCGGGCCGGGAACCCGCACCATATGGGTGCGGTTGTTGCCGGTCCATGTGACCGAATTGGGGGCCCAGGTGGCACCCGATGAGGTGCGCGGCGCGTTGATCCGCTTGTAGCTGTTGACCGTCGGGTTGCAGATCGCGGCCAGCGCGCTGGCATGTTTCATGATGCCGCCAAGGAAGTTGCGGCCCTGATCCGACAGGTGCAATTCTTTGGATGTGTCGGCGAAGGCGTTGGTCTTGCCATCCATCGACCAGACCGAGATATGGGCATGGCAACCCGACCCGGTCAGCCCCTTGAACGGTTTGGGCATGAAACTGGCGCGAAAGCCGTGCTTTTCGGCGACCGATTTCATCATGAACTTGAAGAATGAATGCTTGTCGGCGGTTTGCAGGGCGTCGTCGTATTTCCAGTTCATCTCGAACTGGCCGACCGCATCCTCGTGGTCGTTCTGATAGGCCTCCCAGCCCAGTTCCAGCATGTAATCGCAGGCCTCGGCGATCACGTCATAGCGCCGCATCACCGCCTGCTGGTCGTAGCAGGGCTTTTCGGCGGTGTCGTAGGGGTCCGAGATCTGCTTGCCATCGGCGGTCAGGATGAAGAACTCGGGCTCGACCCCGGTCTTGACGCGCAGGCCGTCCCTGGCGGCCTCGGCCACCAGACGCTCCAGCACGTTGCGCGGGGCCTGATCGACCAGCTTGCCTTCCATCGTGGCGCGGGCCGCGACCCAGGCCACATCCTTTTTCCACGGCAGTTGAATGGCGGATGACGCATCGGGGACGGCCATCAGATCAGGGTGCGCAGGCGTCAGGTCCAGCCAGGTGGCAAAGCCGGCAAAGCCTGCGCCCTCGTCCGCCATGTCGCCTATCGCCTGCGTCGGCACCAGTTTCGCCCGCTGCCCCCCGAACAGATCGGTGTAGGAGATCATGAAATACTTGACGCCCCTATCCTTGGCCCATTTGGCAAGGTCTTTGGCCATGTCGATAACTCCCTGTCGTGTTTTTATGTCAGAAGCCGCCGGTGCGGCCCGGTATCCAGCTGGTTCCCGCAATCGGCACCCCGGCCATGGCGGCGGCCTCGATGGTCAGGGCGCACAGGTCCTCGGGTTCCAGATTGTGCAGATGGCTCTTGCCGCAGGCCCGCGCGATGGTCTGCGCCTCCAGCGTCATCACCTTGAGGTAGTTCTTCAGCCGCCGCCCGCCCAGAACCGGGTCGAGCCGGGCCGCAAGCCCGGGGTCCTGCGTGGTGATGCCCGCCGGGTCGCGGCCTTCGTGCCAGTCGTCATAGGCATCCGCCGTGGTGCCCAGCGCCTGATACTCCGCTTCCCAACGCGGGTCATTGTCGCCGAGCGCGATCAGCGCCGCGGTGCCGATCGACACCGCATCCGCCCCCAAAGCCAGCGCCTTGGCGACATCTGCGCCGGTGCGGATGCCGCCCGAGACGATCAGCTGCACCTTGCGGTGCATCCCCAGGTCCTGCAGCGCCTTCACCGCCTGCGGAATGCAGGCGAGGATCGGCATCCCGACATGTTCGATGAACACATCCTGCGTCGCCGCCGTGCCGCCCTGCATGCCGTCCAGCACCACCACATCGGCCCCGGCCTTGACCGCCAGCGCGGTGTCGTAATAGGGCCGCGCCCCGCCGATCTTGACATAGATCGGCTTTTCCCAATCGGTGATCTCGCGCAGTTCCATGATCTTGATTTCCAGATCATCCGGCCCGGTCCAGTCGGGGTGGCGACAGGCCGAGCGCTGGTCGATCCCCTTGGGCAGGTTGCGCATTTTCGCCACGCGGTCGCTGATCTTCTGGCCCAGCAGCATGCCGCCGCCGCCGGGTTTGGCCCCCTGCCCGACCACGATCTCGATCGCATCGGCGCGGCGCAGGTCGTCGGGGTTCATCCCGTAGCGGCTGGGCAGATACTGATAGACCAGCGTTCTGGAATGGCCGCGCTCCTCCTCGGTCATCCCGCCGTCGCCGGTGGTGGTCGAGGTGCCTGCCGCCGTTGCCCCCCGCCCCAAAGCCTCCTTGGCCGGGCCGGACAAGGCCCCGAAACTCATCCCCGCGATGGTGATCGGGATCTCCAGATGGATCGGCTTTTTGGCATGCCTTGTGCCCAGCCAGACATCGGTGGCGCATTTCTCGCGGTAGCCTTCCAGCGGATAGCGGCTGATCGAGGCCCCCAGAAACAGCAGATCGTCGAAATGCGGCAGGTGGCGCTTGGTGCCGCCGCCGCGAATGTCATAGATGCCGGTCGCCGCCGCCCGCCGGATCTCGGCATTGATCGCCGGGGTGAAGGTGGCGGAAAAGCGCGGCGGGGTGCGGGGAAAATCGCTCATTCCATGGCCTCAGTACGACGACGCATTGTCGATGTTGAAGGTGTAAAGCTTGCGGGCCGAGCCATAGCGCCTGAATTCTTCCGGCTGCGCCTTGCCCATCGCCTCGCCGCGCGCCAGCAGATCGGCCAGCAGTGCCAGATGTTCGGGCCGCATTTCCTTCTCGATGCAATCCGCCCCCAGCGATGTCACCGAACCCCGCACGAACAGCCGCGCCTCATACAGGCTGTCGCCCAGCGCCTCGCCGGCATCGCCAAGCACCACCAGATTGCCCGATTGCGCCATGAAAGCCGACATGTGGCCGATGTTGCCATGCACCACGATGTCGATCCCCTTCATCGAAATGCCGCAGCGCGATGAGGCATTGCCCTTGATCACCAGCAACCCGCCGTTGCCGGTGGCCCCGGCATACTGGCTGGCGTCGCCGTCGATGATCACGGTGCCCGACATCATGTTTTCCGCCACCCCCGGCCCGGCCGAGCCCTTGATCCGGATCGTCGCCTGCTTGTTCATGCCCGCGCAGTAATAGCCGGTGGACCCCCGCACCGTGATATCCACCGGCGCGTCCACCCCGGCGGCAATCGCATGGGCCCCCCTGGGGTTGACCACTTCCCATTCGGTCATGTTGGTCTGCTGGGAGTCGATCTGGCCGCGCAAGGCATGCAGCGTGGAATTCAGCGCGCGCAGACCCTCTGCGCCAAGGTCGAAGCTCTGCATTCAACGCTCCCAGAAATACACGGTGGCCGGTTCCGGCTCCCACACCCGGGCGTTCTCGATCCCCGGCAGGTTGACCAAAGCCCGGTATTCCGACCCGAAGGCCACATAGCCATCGGTTTCCGCCATCACCGCCGGTTTGCAGGCAATCGGGTCGCGCACCACGCCAAAGCCGTTCTTGGTGCCAACCACAAAGGTGAAGAACCCGTCCAGATCGCTCAGCGTTGCCGCCATCGCCTCGCCCAGCGTATCGCCCTGTTGCAGCTTGTGGCTGATGAAGGCGGCGGCAACCTCGGTGTCGTTCTCGGTCTCGAAGGTCATGCCCTGCCGCTTCAATTCGCGCCGCACCCCGTTGTGGTTGGAAAGCGAGCCGTTGTGCACCAGACACTGGTCCGCCCCGGTGGAAAACGGATGCGCCCCCATCGTCGTCACCGCCGATTCGGTGGCCATCCTTGTGTGGCCGATGCCATGGGTGCCGCCCATCTTTGCCACGCCAAACCGCGCCGCCACATCGCGGGGCAGGCCGACTTCCTTGAAAATCTCGATGCTGTCGCCCGCGCTCATCACCTTGACCCCGGGCCGCAGATGCGCCAGCGCCGACCGCGCCGCCTCCACCTGGTCCAGCGGCACCTCCAGCACGGCATGGGTACTTTTCACCCGCATCAGCACAAGATGGCCGATGGCCCCTTTCAGATCCGCATCGAGATCCTTGAAATCAGCCTGCGGTCGGGCCGATTGCACGGTGAGCTTGCCGATCCCGTCCTGCGCCCCGGAATAGATCGCGATGCCCGCCGAATCCGGCCCACGGTCGCTCATGGTGACCAGCATGTCGGTCAGCATCGCCCCAAGCCGCGGCTCCAGCCCCGCGTCCTTCAAGAACAACCCGACAATCCCACACATCCCCAACCCCCCCCGTTCAACCTTGCCCAAAGCTAGCAACATTGAAACGCCGCATCAACTGCCAAGAAACTTTTTTCACTTTGCAGGAAACC
>Ga0209591_10007821_pt1 | contig 11702 bp, 7 predicted proteins | sample MAT01_FD_187207 | JGI IMG/M metagenome (GOLD analysis project Ga0209591, IMG submission 187207) | Freshwater microbial communities from Lake Fryxell liftoff mats and glacier meltwater in Antarctica - MAT-01 (SPAdes) (version 2) | ecosystem: Environmental > Aquatic > Freshwater > Ice > Liftoff...
CACCGCTTGAACGGCCCGGCTGATTTAGTTTCAACGAGCCGACAAGTTGCTAGTGCCACAACTCGGAAACGGGGTTTCATGAAATTGGGAGATTGTGTATATTGCCCAGACCTGGACGGTGAGGGCAGGAGGGACGCCCATGCCAGGAAAAGCAGCGAAGATTAACAACGATCCGCGACAAAGCTAATAACCAGTGACTTTGCGCTGCGATTCTCGCTCAGTTCTGCTTAAACTGTAGCTCGTAGCCAGAAACCGTTAGCCTTGTCGCGGATCGTTGAAAAAAAGCGCCGAGCCAACTTCATCCCACCGCACCGACGCATCAAACTACGTAGCCAACGCAAACCACAAAGCCTTGGCCCCTGATGAAATGTTGTTTCCGAGTTGTGGCACTAGTTTAGTTTGTCCGTGTTGGTGTTGGGAGGCGTATTTGGGAGACGTGATTGGGAAATGTAAAACAAGCGGCCTCGACTCCCGCACAAATAAGGGAATCGAGGCCACTTGGTATTAGCACGGCACGACTAGTGCCCCCTCTCGGGCTCGAACCGAGGACAAGCTGATTAAGAGTCAGCTGCTCTACCAACTGAGCTAAAGGGGCAAGGCACTGGTATTCTGGAAGGCTTTTGGCCACCCGTCAAGGGGACTTCGGCGAAATCCCCAGTCCGCACTCCACAGACACGCGGCCAGAAATCGGGTTCGCGCCGGCTCCCGGCGATTGTGTTGGACCTCATGTCAGGGTAGCGTTAGGTCGTTGCTCGAAATAAGACCCCCGGCCAGCCGGAGGCGATCTGAAGAAATCGCACATTTAGCCCCGGCTTGCCGGGGGCTTTCGAGCATCGCCCACATTCGGTAACCCGCGAGGCACACATGACCGCTGAGGAAATCCTGGATCGATTGAATAAACCTGAGGTGGCCGCCGAGCGGCTACTGGATCAATGCCTCGCCCCGGACCTCACGATCTGGAAGACGCACCCGCAACTGTACCATGTGTTCGTGCGGAAGCTCATCGAGCAGGGCCACCCGGGGCGGGCGGTAGAGTTGGCCCGCGAAGGTGAGAAAGACCTCCCGTACGATTCTGTGCTGCACTACCGCCTGGCTCAAGCCGCCGCCCGTGGCGGGAACCCGCGGTACGCCGAAACACTCCTCGCCCCGTGGCTGGCCAAGGCTCTCGGGCCGGCCGCGGAACGGCCCGACGACATGGACACCGCGTTGCGAGTGGACATCATCGCCCTCCAGGGGCGGGTGTTCAAGGACCGCTCATTCCGCGAGAAGCATCTCATCCAAACCTCGGCCGAGTGGTACGAGAAGGCCGCTGCGGTTGCACGGACCGAGTCGCGGCCGGACTTGGTCAGTTTCCCGTTGATTAACGCCGCGACGATGTGGCGACTGGCGGGCAACCTGGAGAAGTCCAAGGCGTTTGCCTTGGAAGTGGTGGCGTTGGTCGAACCGGGAGTCGAGCGGGCGGTCGCCGCGGGAGACCTCTGGCCGCCGGCCACGCTCGGGGAGGCGTACCTGCTCCTCGGTCAGGGGGAGCCTTCGGTGAACATGTATCAGGCCGCCGTGAACATCGGCCGGGCGGCCGGGCGGGTCGGCGACTTGGCCGCTCTCCGCAACAACTTGGCCCGCTTGCAGGCCGCCGGGGCCACCTTCGACCCGCACTTCTTGGACGAATACCTGGGCCGCGTCGTGGTGTTCAGCGGCCACCTGCTCGACTCCCCCGAGCGGCGGGAAGCCAAGCACCCGCCCCGGTTCCCCAACGACCCGAAACTCATTGACGCGGTCGCCGCCGAGATTCGCTCGGCCCTCGACCGGCTGAACGCCAAGGTCGGCTTCTGTTCCCTGGGGTGCGGTGGCGACATCCTCTTCGCCGAGGCCATGCTGGCTCGCGGTGCCGAATTGCATGTGGTGCTGCCGTTCGCCCAGGACGATTTCTTCCGGACGAGCGTGAACTACGGCCAGTCTGGAAGGCATTGGGTAGAGTGGAGAATACGGTTCGATGCCGTCTTGCAGAGAGTGGAACAGGACTCCCCCACGCGGGTGCGGTACGCCACGCCCGAACCGTACTTGGGCAGCGACAAACTGTTCGGCTTCACGAACTCCGTCCTTCAGGGGCTGGCCATCCTTCGGAGCCGCGAGCGGACCTCAGAGCCGACAGCCCTCACCCTCATCGACCGCTCGACGGAAGGGCGGCCGGGTGGGACGGCTGAGTTCGTCAAGGATTGGACCGCCGCAGGGTACGCCAGCCACGAGATCGACCTCGCGGCGTTGCGGGCCGCTCACCCACCCGCCGTCCAGACCCCGGAAAAACCGGCCCGCCCGGTGGCGCGCGGAACCTTGAACCGGCCCGTGAAGGCCATGCTCTTCGCCGATATGGCCGGGTACAGCGCCATTCCAGAGTGGGGTTTGTCTGCGTTCCTGGCTTCCTACCGGGATTACCTCCACACGTTGTTCAACTCGCCCAGCGAGCTTCCTGGGGCTATTTATGCAAACACCTGGGGCGACGCGCTCCATGTGGTGTTCGACCATGTCGCGGACGCCGCTAGGTTCGCCACCCAGTTGGTCGAGCCGAACATTGGGAAACAGCCCGATTGGCCGGATTTCGGCATGGGAGAAGCCAGCCCGTTCCGCGTCGGGCTGCACGTCGGGCCGGTGTTCGAGTTGAAAGACCTGTTCCAGGGCCGGTCGGAATTCACTGGCCAGCATGTGAACCGCGCCGCTCGGATCGAGCCGGTGACACTCCGGGGCTGCGTGTACGCCAGCGAATCGTTCGCCGCGCTCCTGGTGTTGGAAGCCGACAAGGAGTTCGTGGTCGAAGGCGTCGGCGTGATGTCCCTCGCCAAGAAGTACGACCGCTGCGCCCTGTACCGGCTGCAACGGGCGGAATTAACTCAACCACCGATGCAAACCTCCTGAGCATCGCAACCGACCACGCATCGCGAACCCGTGCCGCAGTTCGCGCCGTCTCCTAGCATGTCCCGATGACGGCCGGTTTCCTCGGTCGCGCTTTCCCGAAGGTTCGCCATGCTTGTTCCGCTTTCCTGGCTCCGTGAATACGTTGCGCTCCCCGAACCGGCCACGCTGGTGGAACGCCTCACCATTGCTGGGCTGGAGTCCGCCGGGGTGTCGGTGTTCGGGTTGCCCGCGCCCGACGGGGTTCGCGTCAAGCCCGAGGATGCGGGGTTGGTCTGGGAACGCGACAAGTTGCTCGTGGCCAAGGTGCTTGAGATCGCCAAGCATCCCGATGCCGATAACCTCAAACTCGTGAAACTCGATTACGGCGCGGCGGAGCCGAAGACCGTGGTCACGGGTGCGCCGAACATCGCCGTCGGCACGAGCGGCATGAAGGTGATCGTTGGCCTGCGCGGCACTCGCTTTTACCTCGCCGATAAGGTCGGCAAGAAGTCGGTCGCCACCCTGGAGCCGAAGGCACTGCGCGGCATTATGAACGATGCGATGTGCATGTCCAACTTCGAGTTGGGCATTTCCGACGAGCACGAAGGCATCATCATTCTGGACGATTCCGACGCCACACCCGGCACACCAGTCGCGGACATGCTCGGGGAAATCGTCGTCGAACTCGACATCCTCCCCAACATGGCTCGTTGCCTGTCGATGATCGGCGTGGCCCGCGAAGTCGCAGCGCTCACCGGCGTGGCCGCGAAGATTCCGGAACCCAAGGTCGAGACAGTCGCCGAGTCGATTGGCGGCAAGATCGCGGTCGAGATCGCGGACCCGAAGTTGTGTTCCCGCTACACGGCAACCATCATCCGCAACGTGACCGTGAAGCCGTCGCCCCGGTGGATGCAATCGCGCCTGCAATACGCCGGGATGCGGCCCATCAACAACGCGGTGGATGTCACCAACTATGTGATGCTCGAATACGGTCAACCGCTGCACGCCTTCGATTACGATGTTCTCGTGGCGCGTGCCGGCGGCAAGGCACCCACCATCACCGTGCGGCCCGCGGTCACCGGCGAGAAGTTGAAGACGCTCGACGGCCAGGAACGCGAGCTAAGCCACGAGAATCTTGTGATCGCGGATGTAGCTGGTGCCATTGCGCTTGCTGGGGTGATGGGCGGTCTTGATACCGAAGTCACCGCAACCACGAAAACCATTCTCCTCGAATCGGCTGCGTTCGACTTCGTGAGCGTTCGCAAGACGGCCCGGCAATTCAACCTGAACAGCGAAGCAAGCCGACGGTTCAGTCGCGGTGTTCACCCGGACATCGCAATGCCGGCCGCCTTTCGCGCCGCAGGGTTGTTCCACGCTCACGCTGGCGGGGAAGTGCTGAGTGGCGTGATCGACAATTACCCCGCACAGCCGCTACACCAGACCATCGACTTGCACCGCAGCGAAATCGCCCGGTTGCTCGGCTTCGATGTGCCGGCTGCCGAGGTCGAACGGGTTCTGCACGCGCTCCAGTTCACGGTCAAACCCGAGGTGTTTGGCTGGCTGGTGACCGTGCCCCGCACCCGCCTCGACATCCAAGCCGGTGCCGCCGACTTGATCGAGGAACTCGCCCGCGTCTTCGGTTACGACAAACTGCACGAACGCCTGCTTCCCCTGGAATTGCCCGCACCGAAAGGCAACCGCTCGCTGGAACTCGAAGACCACACCCGCGACTTGCTTGCCGATCAGGGATTGCAGGAGGCGACGACCTATTCGCTCACGAGTGTGGAGGCCGAAGCGAAGTTCGGCGGCGTACCGGAACACGTTTCGCTTCTGAACCCGCTGTCGCCCGAGCGCTCCGTGATGCGGCGAACGCTGTTGCCGGGCTTGCTTGCCGTGGTCGCGGAGAACCTGAAGTCGACCGACAGCGTGGCGATGTACGAACTCGGCTTCGTGTACCTTCCGAAGCCCGGTGAGAAGCTGCCCGAGGAACCGCGCCGGGTGGCCATCGTACTCTGTGGTCGGCGTGCGGCGACCGCGTGGGACGACACCCAGGGCGTGAAGCCAGCACAATACGACTTCTACGACCTCAAGGGCGTGGTCGAATCGCTCGTGGCCGACTTGCACCTACCGGCGGCGACCTTCGGGGCGACGACGTCCACCGCGTCAGTTCCGTGGTTGCACCCTATGCGGGCGGCGGAACTGAACCTGAACGGCAAAGCGGTCGGCGTGTTCGGGGAACTGCACCCGAAAGTGGCGGCGAGTGTTGGCCTTGGCGAGCGTTCGGCGCAAGTCGCGGAACTCGACCTCGAAGCCATCCTGGCGCTGGTCCCGGAACGCTACGGCTACAAGCCGTTCTCGATGTACCAAGCCGCCAAGCGTGACGTGGCCGTGGTCGTTCCCTCCGACACGACCGCCGAGACCGTCCTGGCCGAGATTCGCGCCGGTGGTGGCGATCTCCTGACGGCAGCGGAACTGTTCGACGTGTACACGGGCGAAGGCATCCCCGTTGGCACCAAGAGCCTCGCCTTCGCGCTGACCTACCAAGCAAACGACCGCACGCTCGGCGAGAAGGAAATCGCCAAAGCGCACGAGAAAATCGAAGGCCGCCTCCGCCACGTCCTGAAAGCGCAAATCCGCGGCAAGGATTGATTAGCATATAGCCCGGCGTTCACGCCGGGTTCTTCGCGCTTTGGCAAGCTGCAACTCTGTTACGATGTGGGAAACAAGAGGCACCCGCGATGACCATTCCATTAGCTGAAGCCCAGGCCCGACTTGCGGAACTGGTTGAGAAACCCAGTCCTGGTGAAGAACTCGTGTTGACCCAAGATGATCGCCCCGTTGCCCGCTTGGTTCTTTTGCAGGGGTTTGCCGGTGTAGGTCCAGTCAAAGGGGTGGGCAATCGTGGTATTATAGTACTCGATAAACTGTCGGATTTCCGACTCCAGTTCGGACACCGAGGTGAAGTGGCCCCCACGCAGGCATTTGCGGTGCAGGATACACCCCTTTCAACATGGCGATTTCCTTGAATCTTCAGGCCAAATGCGAATTCAGGCCCGATCCGAATGCGTGATTTTGACCCAAACGCCTGCGCATTCCCTGAAAAAACGGCTCTCATCCATGTTGAAAGGGGTGGGTTCCTGCAACACCACCAACTGCTTTTCGCTCACCTTAATCTTCGCTGCTTTTCCTGGCATGGGCCTCACCGTCGAGGTCTGGGCAATATACACAATATCCCAATTTCATGAAACCTCGTTTCCGAGTTGTGGCACTAGCGGCAAGGAGGTTTCACCCAAGAACCCCGAACCCGCACCGAAGCCCAAACCGTGAGAACCCCGCCAAGCCGGTGTGTTTAGCGGTCCAAGGTAGGCGATTCGCTCCGCGAGTCGCCATTTCTTGGAGCGTCACCAAAGCAGAAGAAATGGTCACTCGCAGAGCGAATGACCTACGATGAAGAAGTCAGGCTCACCCCGCACGGGGGCGGCGTTCTTCCTCGTACTTGTGCAGTTTGTTGTACAGCGTCTTCAGGCTGATCCCGAGTTCGAGCGAAGTCGCCTGCTTGTTCAGCCCGTTCTTCGCGTACACCTGCAAGATGTACTCCATCTCCACGTCGGCCAGCGACTTCCCGGCGTTGCCGCCCGTGGGCTGAATCGCGCCAGGTGTCGTTCCGGGGAACGCCAGCGTGGGCATCAAGTGCGAAGGTGTCGAAGCGGCCGGCGGAAACGCGAAACTCGACGCATGCGCCGGGATCGGCGGGGACAGCGGCACGGAGGCGAGCCGCGGGTTCCGCACGTCGTGGGGCAGGTGCATCGCCGTGATCGGCTGGCCGCCCGACACGATCCACACATACTCCATCGCGTTCGCCAACTCGCGGACGTTCCCCTGCCAGTGGTGGTTCACCATCACCTGAAGCACGTCGGGCGTCAGCAAGTGGGCGACGGCTTCCACCGGCCGCTTGGCGTGCCGGGCGAGCAGGTGCCGGGCCAGGTCCGGGATGTCCTCGCGGCGGTCCCGCAGCGGCGGCAGGTGGATGTGGAACATATTTAAACGGTACAGCAGGTCTTCGCGGAACTGGCCTTCCGCGATCATCTGCCGCAGGTCTTTGTTCGTGGCGGCGATCACCCGCACGTCGGCGATCAGCGGTTCATTCGCCCCGAGCGGCCGGATTTCGCCGGCTTCCAGGAACCGCAGCAACTTCACCTGCAAGTTCTTGTCGATGTCGCCGAGTTCGTCCAGGAACAGCGTGCCGCCGTTGGCCACCTCGAACAGACCCTTACGGTCGCGGTCCGCACCGCTGAACGAGCCTTTCTTGTGGCCGAACAACTCGCTCTCGGCGAGGTTCTGGGCGATGGCCCCGCAGTTCACCGGCACGAACGGCATGTCGAGCCGTTTGCTCTTCGTGAAGAGCGCGCGGGCGACGACTTCTTTGCCAGTGCCCGTTTCGCCCGTGATGAGGACGCGGGCGTCGGTTGGGGCGACCCGCTCAATGAACTGCTGGATCGGGAACATTGCCGGGCTGCCGCCGATCAGGCCGGCCGGGCCTTCGGCGGTCTGCACGCGACTTTCGAGCGCCGCCGTCTTGTTCTTGAGTTTCCGCTTCTCCTGAATGCGGATGAGGAGCGCTTCGATGTCTGTGAGTTTGCACGGCTTCGTGAGATAATCGAACGCCCCGAGTCGCAGCGCTTCCACGGCCGTGTCGGTGCTGCCGTAGCCCGTCATGATGACGGCTTCGGTGTCGGGCGAGACTTGCTTGAGCGCCGCGAGAACCTGAAGGCCGGCGCGGTCGTGTTCCATGCGCAAATCGAGGATGGCCGCGTCGAACGTGCCCTTCTTGACCGTTTCGATGCCGGACTTGCTGTCGGCACAGACGGTCACCTCGTGGCCCAGCCGGGGCAGTTCCGTGCGCATGAACTCCCGCAGGTGGGCTTCGTCGTCCACGAACAGGATTCGCAATCGGTTGTGTGCGGGGGTGCCCAAACTACTCCTCCACGTCCATCGAGCGATCAGTCAGGCTACGGCGAGTAGGTCAGTCGCCTACGTGCTAACTACCTCAAAGCGTCGCGTCGATGAACCAGTTCACTGAAATCCCGAGTTCGCGTCTCAAGCAAGCGACACTCGGAGGACTTACGTCCCCCGCTCGCCAGCTTTGAAAACGTCGTTGGTCGCTTCCATTTTCCATTGCGTTACAATGGCTGTTTCACCTGGCGAGCGGGGGACGTGAGTCCCCCGAGTGAACCTCAACTCCGTCCGCCGATTCACTGTGAAAGCTCACGCCGCCTTCGCGCCGGGGAACGGTAACACGGTCGCTTCCCCTGTGCTTTCCCGACTCCCGGCTCCCAACTCTCGACTCTTGGCTTCCACGAGCGGCACGCGGACGGTGAACGTGCTGCCGAAGCCCTGGCCGGGGCTGGCGGCTTCCACGGTTCCGCCGTGCTGATCGATGATCTGATGGCTGATGAACAGCCCCAGACCGGTGCCCTTGCCGGTACGACTCCGGGTGAAGAACGGCTCGAAGATGTTTTGAAGCACATCCGCCGTCATTCCACATCCGGTATCGGCGAAGACGAGTTCGGCCGCGTCGCCGTGCGTCTCCAGCGAGATGGCCAGTCGGCCACCGTCATCCATGCTATCGAGGGCGTTAACAATCAAGTTCAAAATGACGCTCTTGACGTCCTGGGCGTTGACGGGCACGACGATGTAGGCGGTCGGCTCGAAGGTGATGTTCTTGCCGCGGCAGTTGGGGAGGTGCCGGGCGACTTCGAGGACGCCACGGACCAGCCCGCCAAGATCGGTTGCCTCGCGCTTCTTCTCGCCCGTGCGGCTGAAGTCGAGCAACTTCTGCGTGATGTCCTTGCACCGCAGCGCTTCCTGCTGAATCATTTTGAGGTAGCGAGTGAGAACCTCGGCCTCGGCCGGGGCGGTCCCGGTCCCGGCCGCCATGACGTCGAGAACGTCTTGCAACCGCCGTTCGAGTGCTTCCGAGCAGAACAGGATGCTGGCCAGCGGGTTGTTGATCTCGTGCGCCACGCCGGCGGCCAGGAACCCCACCGACACCATGCGCTCGCTGCGAACGAGTTGGCGGGAGCGTTCATTCACCTGCCGGGCAAGGTCGGCGTAGGTGGCGGCGACTCGGGCCGTCATTGCGTTGAACTCGTCGGCGAGTTCCTGGAGTTCGTCGCCAGACGCGAGTACAATGGGATGGCCGAAATCGCCCCCGTGGACGCGGTGGACGCCGGCTTGCAATTGTCGCAACGGCGCGAACATCCACACCCGGAAGTAGTACAGCAGCGTGAGGACGAACGCGGCGGCCCAGAAGGTGGCGAACCGCACGACCCACACGCTCTGGTTGATGGTGCGGTTCGAGTTGCGAATTCCGGTCTCGATGTCGTTAATCAGGGCCATGCGCAGGTGTTCGGCGCACCGTTTCGCGCTCTCGTGGGCGGCCCGCACCTTATCGTTGTTCTGGAGTGTCCTGCTGTCCTCATGTGCGCCTGTCGGCCTTGTTTTGCTTTCCTCGCGGAGTTTCTTCAACTCGAAGTCGAGTTGCGAAACCAGCCCGGCTTCCTGTTCGCCGTGGTCTGGGTCGAGGCCGAGTGCGACCGTCTTGACGTTTTCTTTGCGGAAATTCTCGAGGTGGAATCCGGCGGTGAGCAGGAACTGCTCGAGTTCGCGCGGGTCCAACGGCGCGACTGGCTTGTTCAGCGTCTCCACGAGTAGGTTCGCCAACTGCAGTTCGGTCATCTTCCGTTCGGTGGTCTTGACGGTCGCCGTGTAGGCGCGGATGCCGTATGTGGTGCCGACGACCAGCAGCAAGACGCTGCCGACCACCAGGCCCAACCCGAGCATCAGTTTGTACCGCAACCGGCGAGGACGCGCCACCGCAACACCTCCGGACCGCGGCTTCGACCCATCCGTGGGCCAGTGCCGAAGTCACCAAGCGGGCGGGACTCTACCAATTGCGTTCTTACAACACGAGAGCATTTTTTCCCGACCCCCGCGAGACGGACTTACAACCCCCCGCCACAAACCAGGGTCTCACGACACCTGGCTACCGACTATCGCCCCATCCGGGGCTTAAAACCAAGACCAGCCGCCTTCTTCAGCCGAGCAAGTACGACACTTTGTTGGTAGGTGTCGTGAGACCCTGGGGCGAGACAACTCCAACTGCTCAGCCCGATCTCGACCTGCTATCCTGATTCTGTCGCCAGGAGATTCCACATGACCGCCACCCAACTTGCCGCTCAGAAGTGCGTCCCCTGCTTGGGGCAAACTCCACTGCTTTCGAGTTCTCGTGCGCGGGAACTCCTGAAACTCATCCCAATGTGGGCGCTCGCCCCCGACGAAAAGCGGCTCACGCGAACCTGGCGAGTCCTTGACTTCGCAACCGGGCTGGACTTCTTCCAGCGAATCGCCGATGTCGCGGAAGCCGAGGATCACCACCCCGATTTGCACCTGACCGGTTACCGGAACGTGGCAGTCGAAATCTGGACGCACGCGGCCGGCGGGCTGACCGAGAACGATTTCATCCTCGCCGCGAAGATCGATACGATTGGAGAACCCGCGCTGAAGTAATCCAGGGTCTCACGACACCTGGCTACAGACTATCGCCCTTCCAGGGCTTGAAGAGGATGCGTCTTTTGCCTTGGTTTTAAGCCCCGGATGGGGCGGCAGTCTGTAGCCAGGTGTCGTGAGACCCTGGCTTTCCACGACAACCAGGAGGGTTCCCCAATGGTCGAGTTCGCCGGTTACCGAGTTGGCGGGGGTTCGCCCCTGTTGTGGATCTGCGGGCCGTGCGTCATCGAAGGGCGTGACTTCACCTTGCGCATCGCAGAGACATTGCGCACCATCGCGGACACGCTGAAACTCCAACTCGTGTTCAAGGCGTCCTTCGACAAGGCCAACCGCACGTCCGGGAAGTCGTTCCGGGGTGTCGGCCTTGAGGAGGGCTTGCGCACCCTGGCGGCGGTGCGGGACGCGACGGGGTTGCCCGTGACCACCGACATCCACGAGGTGGCGCAGGTCGGCCCCGCCGCCGAGGTGTGCGACGTTCTACAGGTGCCCGCGTTCCTGGCGCGGCAAACGGACCTGCTCGAAGCGTGTGGCCGCACGGGCCGTGTCGTGAACGTGAAGAAGGGGCAGTTCATGGCCCCGTGGGACATGAAGAACGTCGTGGCGAAACTCGCGGAGGTCGGGAACACACGCACGTTGCTCACCGAACGCGGCACCACATTCGGCTACGGCATGCTGGTGAACGACATGCGGGCCGTGCCTTGGATGCAAGAAACGGGAAGCCCGGTGATCTTCGACGCGACCCACAGCGTACAGAAACCAGCGGCGCTGGGCGACCGCACGGGCGGGGACCGCGCGATGGTCCCCATTCTGGCACGCGCCGCGGTCGCCACTGGGTGCGACGGCGTGTTCCTCGAAACCCACCCGGACCCGGACAACGCCCCCAGCGACGGCCCCAACATGATCCCGCTCGACCGCCTTGCGGAACTCATCCGCCTCTGCCTGCGGATTCGCGCTGCGGTCGCCGATCACCCGAGCGAAGTCACGCCATGACGCCAGTCGAAAGCAACCGGGTTCCCTTACATTGGGCCGGCCTCACGTCAGTCGCCGCCCTCAGCCTGTGCGTGGCCTTTCTGGCGGGGTGCAAGAAGCAACCGCCGCTCACTCCGGCCGACCCCAGCCGGCTCGGTCAGGTTCCTGGGAAGCCGTGGGAGTCCGCCGGGAAGCGGCTCAAGGCCGATACGGACTTGGCGGCATGCAAGGCCGCGCTCAATGGCCTCAACAGCGAGTTGCCCAATGTGGCGGAT
>Ga0209591_10007822_pt1 | contig 11701 bp, 11 predicted proteins | sample MAT01_FD_187207 | JGI IMG/M metagenome (GOLD analysis project Ga0209591, IMG submission 187207) | Freshwater microbial communities from Lake Fryxell liftoff mats and glacier meltwater in Antarctica - MAT-01 (SPAdes) (version 2) | ecosystem: Environmental > Aquatic > Freshwater > Ice > Liftoff...
AGCGGTCGTCGGCCCCGAGCGCCACCCGGACCTCGGCCCAGTTGCGGTCACCGTCACCCGTGGCCTCGAGCAGCACCACCGGCAGGTTGTCGAGCAGCTCGTTGGCCAGCACCACGTCGGCGCAGGGGAACGCCGGCAGGGACCCCAGCGAGACGACGCGCGGACCGGTGGCCGCCGACGCCTCGACCGCCCGGCCGGCGTCGCCCGGGGCGTCACGATCCGGGTCGAGCTCGGGCGGGAACGCCAACTCCGGCGCCACCAGCTCCAGGTGCTCGTCGTGGCGGGCCCGGAGCGCGGCGGACCGCTCGACCAGGACGTAGGTGAGGAGATCCGCGCAGACGGGTCCGGCGCCGAGGATCGTGCGCGCGAGCATGCCGTTCCCCGCGGCCGCCTCGACGACCACGAACGGATCGGGACGACCCGCCTCCTCCCACCAGCCGTCGAGCGCTCGCGCCACGACGGCGCCGAAGAGGGGTCCGACCTCGGGGCTGGTGAGGAAGTCGCCCCGCCGCCCGGCCCCGCCGCCGGCGGCGTAGAAGCCGTGCTGCGGATCGTAGAGGGCGAGGTCCATGACCTCGGCGAAGGGGATCGGTCCGCGCCGCCGGATGCGAGCCGCGACCTCATCGTCGAGGGGGGTGCGGGCCACCGGACGGTCGGCGCCGGGTCCGTCGCTCACCGGTCGCTCGCCGCGATCAGGGCGCGGCGGTGACGGCTTGGCACTCGGTGGGGGCCGAGCTCAGGCAGGTGGAGCCGCTGAACCGGGTGACGATGCCCGGGTAGACGCCGATCGCGACCGTGGCGACCGCGGTGATGACCAGCACGGTTCCCAGTGAGACGGGGATCTTGACCGGGCTCAGGTCGCCGTCGGGCACCGGCTCCATCCACATCACCTTGGCGACCCGGGCGTAGTAGAAGAGCGCGATCACCGAGTTCACGCCGACGATGAGGGCGAGCGAGTACCCCCACACCGAGCCGGACGACACGAGCACCTGGAAGATCCCGAACTTGGCGAACCACCCACCGAGGGGCGGGATGCCGGCGAGCGAGAACAGGAAGATCGTCATGGCGAGGGTCAGCCCCGGGGCGTACTCGCGCAGGCCGCCGAACGAGGTGATCTCGGCTGATCCGGTCTTGCGGGCCAGGGCGATGATCACGGCGAAGGCCCCGAGGTTCATCACCATGTAGATGAGCAGGTAGGAGACGATCGACGACAGCGCCAGGCTGGTGACACCCTCGTAGCCGTACACCGCGAACGGGGCGAGCATGTAGCCGGCCTGGGCCACGCCCGAGTAGGCGAGCATGCGCACGACGTTGGACTGGCGGAGGGCGATGAGGTTCCCCACCACCATGGTGAGCACGGCGAGCGCCCACATCATGGGTTGGAAGACGTCGGACCGGTAGCGGAACCCGACGAAGACGAGAGTCATGAGCGCCACGAACCCGGCGGCCTTCGAAGCGACGGCCAGGAAGGCGGTGACCGGGGTGGGTGCGCCCTCATAGGTGTCGGGAGCCCAGGCGTGGAACGGCACCGCGGAGACCTTGAAGCCGAAGCCGACGAGCACGAACACGATCGCCAGGGTGATGATCGGGGTGGAGGTCTCCGGCGCGCCGAGACCAGGGGCGATGTCGGCGAGCAGCGTCGAGCCGGTGAGCCCGTAGATCAACGACATGCCGTAGAGCATCACCGCCGACGCGAACACACCCATCAGGTAGTACTTGATGCCGGCCTCGTTGCCCTTCAGTGCGTTCTTCTTCCACGCGGCGAGCATGTAGGCCGGGATCGACAAGAGCTCGAGGGCGATGAACATCGAGATGAGGTCACGGGCCGAAGCCATGACCATCATGCCCAGCACCGACGCGATGATGAGCTGGTAGTACTCGCCCTCCCAGTAGTCGCCCTCGCCGATGTAGTTCATCGAGAGCAGCACGACGAGGTAGCCCGAGATCAAGAAGAGCGCCTTGAGGACCAGGGCGAAGTTGTCGACCATGTACGCCCCGCCGAACATCGAGACCTCGTGGTCGGTGGTGGCCAGGGTGATCAGCGGGATGATCCCGGCCAGGAGCCCGACGCTGGCGATCGACGGCGCCCAGTTGCTGCCCTCGTCGGTGAAGAGATCGACGAGCAGCGCCAGCACGAGGACGGCGACGACGACGATCTCCGGCGCGAAGGCGTGGAAGTCGATCGACGGCGCCGTGAAGGCGAGCAGCGGGGTGGGGAGCAACGAGATCAGCCCCCGCCCGCGATCGTGATGGCGTGCATCTCCTGGATGGTCCGGGTCACGGCCGGGTCGATGACGTTGAACATCAGCCCGGGAGCCACACCGAACACGACGATGAGCACCAGGATCGGCACCCACGCCATCCACTCCGCCGGCTGCACATCGGTGATGTGCGGATCGTCGGCGAACTCGGCGGTGGGTGTCCCGAAGGCGACCCGCTGGAACATCCACAGCAGGTAGCCGGCGGCGAACACGGTGCCGAGGGCCGCGATGACCATGAGCGTGCGGAAGAAGAACTGGTTGAGGCCGAAGTTGATCTCGACGCCCCCGATGGTCATGATGCCGGCGTTGTAAGCGGAGAGGATGGCGGGGAACTCACCCCAGAACCCGGCGAGACCGGGCAGGCCGAGCGAGGCCATGACGCAGAAGCCGAGGATCCAGCCCATCCGAGGCGACTGCACGAGCATGCCGCTGATGCGCTTGATCTCGAGCGTGTGGTAACGCTCCTTGGTGGAACCGGCGATGAAGAACAGCATGCCGGTGATGAGGCCGTGGGCGACCATGCCGAAGATGGCGGCGTTGAGGCCGAAGTCGGTCATGGTCGCGATGGCGAGCATCACAAAACCCATGTGGGCCACCGAGGAGAAGGCGATGAGCCGCTTCATGTCGGTCTGGGCCAGGCAGCACAGCGCGCCGTAGATGATGCCGATCACCGCCAGGACGCCGATGACGGGCGCCCACTTGGACGCCGCCTCCGGCAGGATCGGTAGCGCGATGCGGATGAAGCCGTACGTGCCCAACTTCAGCAGGACCGCAGCCAGGATGACCGAGCCGACCGTCGGCGCCTGGGTGTGGGCATCGGGCAGCCACGTGTGGAACGGGAACATCGGCACCTTGATGCCGAAGCCCACGAACATGCCGCCGAAGATCCAGATGGCGGTTCCGAGCGAGATGGTGGATGCCGCGATCGGCAGCAACTTCATGTCGAAGGTGTGCATCATCGACCCGTCGGGCAGGGTGACCATGTCCGAGAGGAAGTACACGGCCAGGAAGGCCACGATCATCAGGGCGGAACCGAACAGCGTGTAGAGGAAGAACTTGATCGACGCGTACTGGCGCTGCTCGCCGCCCCAGACCCCGATCATGAAGTACATCGGGAGCAGGACGACCTCGAAGAAGACGAAGAACAAGATGAGATCGAGGGCGACGAACGAGCCGATCATGCCCGTCTCGAGGATCAGGATGAGGATCAGGAACGCCTTCGGGTCCTTGGGCTCGGGGAAGTGGTTCCAGCTGTAGATGATGCAGAGCGGCACGATGAACAGCGTCAGGATCAGCATCGGCAGGGAGATGCCGTCGAGCCCGAGGATGTAACGGCTGTTGATCGCCGTGATCCACGGGAGGTTGACCCCGAACTGGGCGTTGGCCGCCGCGTCGTAGTCGAACTGCTGGAGGATGTAGACGCCGATGCCGAGCGCCACCAGGCTGGTGGCGAGCGCCACCACCTTGTGGGCGGCCTCGCTGCCCTTGGGGATCAGCATCATGATCAGCGCCCCGACGAGCGGCACGAAGATCAGGTACGTCAGGGGCGTTCCGAAGAAGCTCCCGACGTCCTGCACGCGCAGCAGATCAGACGAAAGTTGTGGGTCCATGGAGAGGTTCCTGGCTCCTAGACGTTGGAGGCGAGTCGGATGGTGATGAGCAGGACGACGACGAAGGCGACCGCGCCGCCGAAGAGCAGCGAGGCGTACTGCTGCACCTTGCCGGTCTGGGAACGGCGCAGGAACTGCCCGGAGGATTCCGAGGCGGCACCCGAGCCGTTGACGACGTTGTCGACGATGCCCTGGTCGACGTAGCGGTAGACCAGCCCGCCGGCGACGCGGGAGGCGACTCCGGCGCCGACGACGACCTTGTCGATGATGTTCATGTTGATCCAGTACATGGCCGCCGCGATCCGGCCCCGCATGAGCTCACCGAGCCCGTCGTAGAGCTTGTCGAGGTAGAGCTTGTTCTCGAGGAACTGGTAGCCCCAGCGCAACGGTGCCACCCGGTCGGTGAGCCCGGCGAGCGGGCGGCCCTTGGCGAAGTACCCGATGCCGATGACGCCACCGAGCACCGCCAGCAGGATCGAGAACACGGCGATGTAGGGGTTGAACTTGGCCACCTCGACCGGCGGGAACAGGAAGGTGGGCTGCACGTAGTGCTCGAAGCGGTGAACGAGTCCGGCGCTCGGGAAGTAGAAGGGCCAGTTGAGGAACCCGACGAAGGCCGACAGCGTGGCGAGGATTCCGAGGGGCACGGTGATGAGCTTGGGCGACTCGTGGGGGTGGGCGTGGCCACGGTACTCGCCCCGGAAGGTGAGGTAGTAGGCCCGGCCCATGTAGCAGGCCGTCATGAACGCGGTGATCAGGCCCATGACGAGCATGATCGTGTAGGGGCTGCCCTGGCCCTCGTAGGAGCCGACGAGGATCTCGTCCTTGGACCAGAAGCCGGCGAAGGGCACGATGCCCGCGAGGGCCAGGCCCGAGACGATGAAGCAGATGTGAGTGGTCTTCATCTTCTTGTGCAGGCCACCCATCTCGCGCATGTCGAAGGTGTGGTGGCAGGCGTGGCTGACCGAACCGGCGCAGAGGAAGAGGCACGCCTTGAACATGGCGTGGGTGAACAGGTGGAACACACCGGCGGTCCAGGCACCCACACCGAGGGCCATGACCATGTAGCCGAGTTGGCTGATGGTGGAGTACGCCAGCACCTTCTTGAGGTCCTGCTGCACGAAGGCCAACGAGGCGCCCACCAGGCAGGTGATGCCGCCGATGAGGGCCACGTAGTGGATGCCCCGGCTGCCGATCTCGAGGCCCGAGTAGAACACCGGGTACAGGCGAGCGATGAGGTACACGCCGGCCACGACCATGGTGGCGGCGTGGATGAGGGCGGAGACCGGGGTGGGGCCCGCCATCGCGTCGGGGAGCCAGGTGTGCAGCGGGAACTGGCCCGACTTCGACGTGACCCCCGCGAAGAGGCAGAGCGCGCCGACGACCAGCAGACCGGTGCTGGCATTCGGTGACAGGGCGTACTCGTTGATCCACGCGATGTCGAAGCTCTTGGCCCCGGCGGCGTAGAAGGTGATGATCACGCCGAGGATCAGGCCGACGTCACCCACGCGGTTGGTCAGGAAGGCCTTCAGCGCGGCGTTGGTGTTGGCGCGCTCCTCCCACCAGTGACCGATGAGGGCGAACGAGCAGACGCCGACCAGCTCCCAGCCCACCAGCATCTGCAGCGTGTTGGTGCCGAGGACGTAGAACAGCATCGACGCGGTGAAGAGGCTCAGGAACGCGTAGTAGTGCGTGAACCGGCGGTCATCGCGCAGGTACTCCTTCGAGTACCAGTGCACGAGCATCGAGATCAGCGTGACGGTGAAGAGCATCATCGCCGAGAGCCCGTCGAGCAGCGTGCCCGCGCCGAACTCGCGCTCGCCGCTCTGGAACCAGGTGAAGGTGGCGCACACCGGCGGAACTGCTTCGCCTTCGCCTCCCTCTTCGGCCGATGCGGCCGCAGGGGCTGCCGTCTCGACCGGTGGTGCCGACGCGCTCTCGCCCGGGCCGACACCGACGGCGGGCAAGCTGCCCTCCTCGCTGCCGGTGTCGGCAGCCGGCTCGGACTCACCCTGATCGCCCGAGCCAACGGAGGTGGACCCGTCGTCGCTCGCGTCCTCAGAGGCGCGGTCCTCGGCGTTCGCTTCGGACGGTGTGGCGCCGCACTCGGCCTCCTGCGCGGCCATCTCGGCACCGGTGGGCGGGTGGTCCACGCGGGCGATCCACTGGCCGGCCACCACCAGCGACAGCACGAAGCAGGCGGTGACGGCGACGATGCCGATGCCCGACGTGAGGCGCTCGGAGAGGCGCTTGCCGAAGAACAAGATGATCAGGAACGACCCCGCCATGATGGCGGGGAAGATCCAGACCTTGTCCAGCAGGTACGGGATGGTGATGGCGAAGTTCATTGGGCGCCCGGTCAGCCCTTCATCAGGTCGAGGTCGTCGATGTCGATGCTGCGACGGTTGCGGTAGAGCATCAGGATCAGCGCGAGGCCGACACCGACCTCAGCTGCCGCGACAGCGATCACGAAGAGGGCGAAGACCGGGCCGATCGTGGCGGCGGTGGCTTCGGTGCCGACGGCCGGTGCGCGGGTCCCCCACAGGGCGGCGAAGGCCACCAGGTTGATGTTCACCGAGTTCAGGATGAGCTCGATCGACATGAGCACCATCACGCCGTTCTTGCGGGCGAGGACGCCGTAGACGCCGATGCAGAAGAGGATCGCGGCGAGGAAGAGGAACTGGTTGATGAGCATCAGTCGCGCCTCGCGAGGACGATGGCGCCGATCAGCGCAGCCAACAGGAGCACCGAGAGGGCCTCGAAGGGCACGAGGTAGGTGCTGAAGATCGAATCGGAGATCTGCCCGGTGGTCTGGCCGAGCTGGGCCGTGGTGCTACCGACCAGGCTGAACGACTGGGCGCGGAACGCATCCCAGAGCACGTAGCCCATGACCAGGGCCAGGGCGACCGCCACGCCGCCGGCGACCAGGCGCTGGGGACGATCGTTGTCGAGGTCGTCTGACTTCCCGAGCTCGGCCCGGGTGAGCATGATGCCGAACAGGAACAGCACCACGATGGCGCCGATGTAGACGAGCACCTGGGTGACGGCCATGAACTCCGAGGCCAGCAGGATGAACTGCGCGGCGGCCCCGGCGAGCACGCCCACCAGCCACAGCGCGGCGTGCACGACGTTCTTGGTCGTCACCACGCGGATCGCCGAGAACACCATGATCGCAGCGATGGCGAAAAACGCGATGTTGACGGGAAGCATCTCTTCGGTCATGGGCGCGCGGGCACCTTCTTGACCTTGGCTTCGGAACCGGCCTCGTAGGGCTCGAAGTCGGGCACGGTCTCCATCCACTCACCGAGGCGGGTCTTGTCGTGGAGGAGGTCGGCGATCTTGACCTCGGAGAACTCGAACTCGGGGCTCCAGAACAGCGCGTCGAACGGGCAGACCTCGACGCAGATGCCACAGAACATGCACAGCGAGAAGTCGATCGAGAAGCGGTCGAGGGCGTTCTTCTGGCGGGGCTTGCCGCCCTCGCGCCGCGGCGGGGCGAGGTACTTGTGCCCTTCGATGTAGATGCACCAGTCGGGGCACTCACGGGCGCAGAGCATGCACGCGGTGCAGTTCTCCTCGTGGAGGGCGATGACGCCGCGCGCTCGCGGCGTGGGCTCTTCCTTCTCGTGCGGGTACTGAACCGTGACGGGCCCACCGCCCATGCGGTCGGGCTTGAGGGTCTGGACCATCTCGCCGAACGTGACACCGAGGCCCTTGATGAGACCGGGGAGCTTGGGCATCAGGGGTGAACCTCCGTGGGGACGAACGTCGGGTCCATCACTGCCACACCACAACGGCGACGGAAGTGACGGTGATCCACGCCAACGAGATCGGGATCATCCACTTCCAGGCCAGCTTCTGGAGCTGGTCCTCACGGAAGCGGGGGTAGGAGAAGCGCACCCAGAAGACGATGAACGAGACGATCATGATCTTGGTGAACAAGATGATCGGCCCGAGCACGTACCAGAGCGGGCTGTCGAGATCGAGGCCGATGGGCAGGTACCAACCACCCAGGAACAGCGTCGAGACGATCGCGGCGAACCCGAAGGCGGTGGCGAACTCGGCCAGGAAGAAGACGAGGAAGCGGAAGCCCGAGTACTCGACCTGGTAACCCGACACGATCTCGGACTCGGCGATGGGCATGTCGAAGGGCGACTGGCTGAGCTCGGCCTGCACCGCGGCCATGAACACGACGAAGAGCGGGAGCTGGACGACGATGAACGGCAACGCCGGACCCCAATCGCCGAAGGCGTGGAACTGGGTCTGGGCCATCACGATCTCCTGCAGGTTCAGGGAACCCGACAAGACGACGACACCGACCGCGGCGAGCACCATGGGGAGCTCGTAGGCGATGAGCTGGCCGGCGGCACGGATGCCGCCGATGAGGGCGTACTTGTTGGCCGAGGCCCAGCCGGCCATGAGCACACCGATGACCGAGATGGACCCGACCGCGAGCACGAAGTAGATGCCGGTGGGCAACGAGGTGGCCCAGGCCGGATCGGGGCCGGTGGGCAGGGCGGCGTAGAGCAGGAAGGTCGACGCCAGGATGACGAACGGGGCGGCCTTGAACACGATGCGATCGGCACCCTGGGGGACGAGGTCCTCCTTCTGGAGCCACTTGCCGACCTCGGCCACCAGTTGGAGCAGACCCTTGGGGCCGGCCTCGTAGGGACCGAGGCGGCTCTGCATCCACGCCATGACCTTGAACAGGAAGGCGATGGCCAGCACCAGGGCGCCGGTGGGCACCACGATGCCCACGATCAGGACGCGCAGCAGGGTCGACTGCCAGTACGAGGGCGTGACGTCGCCCAGGATGGTTGCCACCGTGGTCACTTGTCGATGTCTCCGAGGATGAAGTACAAGCTGGCCAGGATCGTGATGACGTCGGGCACGTACACGCCCTTGGCCACCCACGGCACGACGGAGATGTTGTTGAACGACGGCGTACGGATCTTGACCCGGAACGGGGTGAGCTCGCCCTTGGAGACGACGTAGTAGCCCATGACTCCGAGCGGGTTCTCGGTCTCGACGTAGGCCTCGCCCTCGGGCACCTTGATGATGCGGGGCACCTTGGCCATGATCGGCCCGGCCGGGATGGTGTCGAGGAGCTGTTGGCAGATCTTGGCGCTCTCACGAACCTCTTGGAGCCGGACCCAGCACCGGGCGAACGAGTCGCCGTCGGGGTGGGTGATGACCTTCCAGTCGACCTTGTCGTAGACCAGGCCGGGAGCGCAGTTGTCGCGGCGGGTGTCCCAGTCGACGCCGCTGGCGCGCAGGTTGGCCCCGGACAGGCCGTAGGACAGCGCGATGTCGGCGGGGATGACGCCAACGCCGCGGGCGCGCATCTGGAAGATCTCGTTGCCGATGAGCAGGTCCTCGATCTGATCGCAGAAGGCAAGGACCTTGTCCATGGCCACCTTGGTCTCGGCGATCCAGCCCTTCGGGAGGTCGTCCTTGATGCCGCCGATGCGGTCGAAGTTGGGGTGGAAGCGCCCGCCGGTGACGGCTTCGATCTGGTTGAGCACGAACTCGCGGTCGCGGAAGCCGTAGAACACGGCCGTGACGCCGCCCATCTGGGCCCCGAGGTCGCCCAGGAAGAGCACGATGTTGGCCAGCCGGCTCATCTCGAAGAGGATCGTGCGGATGTGCTGGGCCCGGGGCGGGGCCTCGACGTCCATGAGCTTCTCGGCGGCGAGGATGAACGGCACCTCGTTGGCGAAGCTGCCGACCCAGTCGAGGCGGTTCACCAGCGTGGTGACCTGTGGGTAGGTGCGGACCTCGGTGAGCTTCTCGTAGCCGCGGTGCATGTAGCCGGGGATGGGCTCGCAGGAGACGACCTGCTCGCCGTCGAGCTTGGCGACGATGCGGAGCGTTCCGTGGGTGGCAGGGTGCTGCGGGCCGATGTTGAGGGTCATGCCCTCGGACTCGAACTCGACGTTCACCCGGGCGTCGGCGGCCTTGGCCGCCACGTAGGCGAGCTGCTGGTTGTCGGGAACGGTGGCGGTCATTCGGCGTCCCCATCGCCGTCGGCGCTGTCGTCGCCGGGCATGGGTTCCACGTCGACGATCCCGGGCCAGGGCTTGACCCGCCGCGACAGCAGGGGGAAGTCCTTGCGCAGCGGGTGGCCCTCGAACGCGCCGGGGAGGTAGAGGTTCACCGGGTACGGGTGGCCGACGAAGGTGAACCCGAACATCTCGCGGGCCTCGCGCTCGTGCCAGGCGGCGCCGAGGAAGACCGGCACGAGGGTGCGGACCGAGAGGTCGTCGTCGGGTAGATCGGTCTTGAAGGTGATCCCGAAGGCCTCCGACGTGGAGTTGAGTCGGGAGAAGACTTGGAAGCGGGTGTCGCCGCCGGCGTAGCCGGTGGTCATCGGCGGCAGTTCCTTGGCCTCGGTGCCCTGGGTGATGATGTCCTCCTGGCTGTCCATGTCGCGGCCGAACGGTGACGGGAGCCAGTCCAGACCGGAGAGGAAGCTGAAGTAGGTGCAGCCGAGGCGGCGGCTGGCGAACTCGTGGACGTCGACCCAGCTGTCGCGAACGACACGGATCCAGAGGTCGTCGCCGGGGCGGATGTGGGATCCGACGATGGCGTCACCGAAGACCTCGGTGACCTGAGCGAGGGTGGCCTCGCGGCCCTCGTCGCGCAGCGGCGCCTCTGCGGTCGCGGCGTCGGTGTCGGTGTCGGTGGCGGTCTCAGACGACGACAATGGGATCCCCCTTCCAGCGATCGACCGGATCCTCGTTCAAGATGCGCTCCTGGAGGAGCACGATGCCCTCGAGCAGGGCTTCGGGCCGAGGCGGGCAGCCGGGGATGTAGACGTCGACCGGGATGATCTGGTCGACACCCTTGGTGACCGAGTAGGAGTCCCAGTACGGGCCGCCGCAGTTGGCGCAGCTCCCCATGCTGATGACGTACTTCGGATCGGGCATCTGCTCGTAGAGGCGGCGCAGCGCCGGGGCCATCTTGTCGGTGAGCGTGCCCGACACGATGACGAGGTCGGCCTGGCGGGGGCTCGCAGGAAAGGGGATGACGCCGAGGCGCATGATGTCGTAGCGGGGCGACACGAAGGCGGCGCCCATCTCGATGGCGCAGCACGCGAGGCCCCACTGGTAGCACCAGAGCGAGTACTTGCGAGCCGTGTTGAGGAGGGTGGTGAGGGGCTGGGGCATCTTGCCCGAGTCGATGAGGCCCATCAGCGCGCACCTCCGACGGTGGCGACGATCGTGATGATCAGATCCACTGGAGCACCTTCTTGCGGATGGCGTAGACGAGACCGAGGATCAGGATGAAGATGAAGATGAGCATCTCGATGAGGCCGAAGACGCCATAGTCCTCCACGCGGGTGGCCCACGGGAAGATGAACACGGCCTCGACGTCGAAGATCACGAAGAGCAGGGCGAAGATGTAGTACCGAACCTGGCCCTGGACCCACCCGGTCTTCACCGGGTCGACGCCGCTCTCGTACGAGATCAGCTTCTGGCTCTGGTAGCGACCCTCCCGCGGACCGGGCCGCAGGATCAGCGCGACGCCCAGAAGCGCGGCCACGAGACCGATGGCCACGGCAGCCAGGATGCCGACGGTGAGGTAAGAGCGGACGAAGTCCGAGTAGCAGCCTTCCGCCCCCGCACACGAGGTGGAGACGGTGTCTGAAACCTGTGCAAACATCGTTCGCGGAGCCTAGTGAACGGGAGCACGAACCACGAAATCCGCCCCAACCGGGCCTCGCGATGGCCCGGGACGGGGCTCGAGGACCGCCCGATGGGCCCGACCGCTCAACTGTGGGGCGGGTTCGGCCGATGGTCTCCCATGGCTCCACTTCCTGCTACCCCA
>Ga0209591_10007823_pt1 | contig 11701 bp, 10 predicted proteins | sample MAT01_FD_187207 | JGI IMG/M metagenome (GOLD analysis project Ga0209591, IMG submission 187207) | Freshwater microbial communities from Lake Fryxell liftoff mats and glacier meltwater in Antarctica - MAT-01 (SPAdes) (version 2) | ecosystem: Environmental > Aquatic > Freshwater > Ice > Liftoff...
CTGCGGCGGCCTGCGCGCATGCCGCCGGCGTACCGCTGGCCGCGGTGGCCGCCGGGCTGGCCGCGTTCGTGCCCTACGCCGGACGCCTGCAGAAAAAGGTTTCCGCGGCCGGCGCAGTGGTGCTCGACGACACCTACAACGCCAACCCCGATTCGGTGCGGGCTGCCATCGATGTGCTCGCCGGCATCGACGGACGCCGCGTGCTGGTGCTGGGGCGCATGGGGGAGGTGGGCGATCGCGGCGCGGAATTCCATCACGAGGTGGGCAACTATGCCAAGTCGCGTGGCGTCGATCACCTGCTGGCGCTGGGTGAGGAAACCGATCCGGCTGTCGCAGGCTTCGGGCCCGGCGCACAGCGTTTTGCCGATATCGACACGGTCAACCGCGCCGCCATAGAGCTGGCGCAGCCGGGCACCACGCTTTTGGTCAAGGGTTCGCGATCGGCCTGCATGGAACGCGTGGTGGCGGCACTCACCGGCACAGCGGCTGCGGGGGCGCACTGATGCTGCTCGAACTCGCCCTCTGGCTGGCCAAGGACATCCGCGCCTTCAACGTGTTTTCCTATATCACCCTGCGCGCGGTGTTGGCCACGCTGACCGCGCTTGCCATCGCGCTGATTGCCGGGCCGGCGGTGATTCGCAAGCTTACCGCCTACAAGATCGGCCAGTCGGTGCGCGACGACGGCCCGCAGTCGCACCTGATCAAGGCCGGCACACCCACCATGGGTGGCGCGCTGGTGCTGATCGCCATCGCCATCTCCACCTTGCTGTGGGGTGACTTGAGCAACCGTTTCATCTGGATCGTGCTGCTGGTGACCTGCGGGTTTGGCGCCATCGGCTGGGTTGACGATTGGCGCAAGGTGGTGCAACGCAACCCCAAGGGATTGTCGGCGCGCGAGAAGTATTTCTGGCAGAGCGTGGTCGGCCTGATCGCCGCGGTCTATCTCGCCTTCGCCGTGTCCACGCCGAATGCCGAAAAGACCGTGGAGCTGGTGATGCAGTGGGTGGCCAGCGGCTTTACCATGGAGTTGCCACAAAGGGCCGATTTGATCGTGCCGTTCTTCAAGACGGTTTCCTATCCCCTGGGCGTGTTCGGCTTCATCGGCCTTTCCTACCTGGTGATCGTCGGCACATCGAACGCGGTCAACCTGACCGACGGCCTCGATGGTCTGGCGATCATGCCTGCGGTGATGGTGGCGTCTGCCCTGGGGCTGTTCGCCTATGTCACCGGCAACGCGGTGTACTCCAGGTATTTGCTGATTCCCTACATTCCCGGCGCCGGCGAGTTGATCGTGTTTTGTGCCGCGCTGGCCGGTGCCGGCCTGGGCTTTCTCTGGTTCAACGCCTATCCGGCCCAGGTATTCATGGGTGATGTGGGCGCGCTGGCACTGGGCGGCGCGCTCGGCACGGTGGCGGTGATCGTGCGCCAGGAAATCGTGCTGGCGATCATGGGCGGGGTTTTCGTGGTGGAAACCCTGTCGGTGGCCGTGCAGGTGCTGTATTTCAAGTACACCCGCAAGCGTTTCGGCGAAGGGCGGCGCATCTTGCTGATGGCGCCGCTGCATCACCATTTCGAGCAAAAGGGCTGGAAGGAAACGCAGGTGGTGGTGCGTTTCTGGATCATCACCATGATGTTGGTGTTGGTCGGCCTGTCAACCTTGAAGCTCAGGTAACGCGATGCAGCTCGATGGCCAACGCATCCTGATCCTGGGCCTGGGCGAATCCGGCCTGTCGATGGCGCGCCACCTGGCGGCCGCCGGGGCGCTGATCAGCGCGGCCGATAGCCGTGCCGAGCCGCCGGGGCTGGCGGTGTTTCGTGACGCTTGGCCCGCTGCAGCTTGTCATTGCGGCCCGTTGGTTGATGCCTTGTTCGAAGGCCAAGACGCAGTCGCGGTATCGCCCGGGGTTGCGGTGGCCGGCCCGCTCACCGATCCTGCGGTGGCCACCGCAAGGGCGCGCGGCCTGCCTTTTGCAAGCGACATCGAATTGTTCGCCCTGGCGCTGGCGGCCGAGCACGCACGCACCGGCTATTTGCCGCGGGTGCTGGCCATCACCGGCACCAATGGCAAGACTACCGTCACCTCGCTTGCTACTTTTCTCGCGCTACGCGCGGGCCGGCGCGCGGTGGCTGCGGGCAATATCGGGCCTGCAGTGCTCGACGCCTGGGCGGCGGCGCGCAGCGCCGACCAGTTGCCCGATCTGTGGGTGCTGGAGCTGTCAAGTTATCAGCTCGAAACCACTGCCAGCCTCAAGGCCGATGCTGCCACGGTGCTCAACCTGAGCGAAGACCACCTCGATCGCCATGGGTCGATGGAAGATTATTGCGCGGCGAAAGCGCGCATTTTCCTCGGCGCCGCGATTCAGGTGCTCAATCGCGACGACGCGCGTTCGCTCGGGATGCGCCGGCCTTTCGTACCGAAAAGCCGCAGGGACGTGGCGCCCACGGTATTCACTTTCGGTACCGATGCCCCGCGCCTGGCCACCGATTTCGGCATGCTGCGCGAAGGGCGACCCGGCGGGCTCACCTGGCTGGCATGCGGCGTGGCGGCGAGAGGCGCGGCCGAGGAAGGTACGCCGCAACGCCTGATGCCGCAGGAGGCGCTCGGCGTACGCGGCTTGCACAATGCGGCCAATGCGCTGGCCGCACTTGCGCTCAATCGCGCCATCGATGTGCCGCTGGCGCCCATGCTCAAGGGCCTGGCCGACTATGCGGGCCTGCCGCACCGCGTACAGGCGGTGGCAAACATTGCCGGTGTCACTTATGTTGACGACAGCAAGGGCACCAACGTGGGCGCCACCCTGGCTGCGCTGGCCGGCCTGGGCGATGAAATGGAGGTGCAGGCGCGCATCGTTCTGATCGCCGGCGGTGACGGCAAGGGGCAGGATTTCCGGCCGCTGGCAGCCGCGGTGGCACGCCACTGTCGCGCGGTGCTCCTGATCGGGCGCGATGCGCCGCTGATCCGCGCCGCGCTGTTGGCGTCAGGCGCGGACTTGATCGACTGCGCCGACCTTGAGGGTGCGGTGCGAGGAGCGGCGGCGCGGGCGCGGCCGGGCGACACGGTTTTGCTGTCACCGGCTTGCGCCAGCTTCGACATGTTCGCAAGCTACGAGCAGCGCGCCTCGGTGTTCGTGGCCGCGGTGCGTGGCTTGAATCAGGGTAGCTTCGATGCGTGAAGCCGCTTTGGGCAGCACACGCCGCGGCTTCGGCAGCGGCGGGCAGGGGCTGGCGCCGGCGCGCTTTTCCGACTACGACCAGGGCGTATTGTGGGTCTCGGTCCTGTTGCTGCTGATCGGCATGGTGATGGTGTACTCGGCCTCGATCGCATTCGCCGAAGGCTCGAAGTTCACCGGCAACCGCGCGCATTATTTTCTGCTGCGCCATTCCCTCTCGCTGGCACTGGGGCTGATCGCCGCCTACCTGGCCTTCCAGATTCCGCTGGCGACCCTGCAGCGATTCGCGCTGCCGCTGTTTCTGCTGGGCGTGGTGCTGCTGGTGCTGGTGCTGATTCCCGGCATCGGCAAGAGCGTCAACGGCGCGCGGCGCTGGATTCCCCTGGGGCTGATGAACATGCAGCCCTCCGAACTGATGAAACTGTTCGCGGTGCTGTACGCGGCCGACTACACCGTGCGCAAGGCGGCGGTGATGCACTCGTTCAAGCATGGCTTCCTGCCGATGGCCGGCGCCATGGTGTTCGTGGGCTGGCTCCTGCTGCGCGAACCGGATCTGGGCGCCTTCGTGGTGATCGTGATGATCGCCATCGGCATCCTGTTCCTGGGCGGCATGAACGCCCGGCTGTTCTTCGGCCTGCTGTTGTTTCTCATCGGCAGCTTTGCGCTCCTGATCATTTTTTCGGAGTATCGGCGGCAACGCATCATCGGCTTCATGGATCCATGGAGCGACGCTTTCGGCAAGGGCTATCAGTTGTCGCATGCGTTGATCGCCTTCGGGCGCGGCGAATGGTTTGGGGTCGGATTGGGCGCCTCGGTCGAGAAGCTGTTCTATCTGCCGGAGGCGCACACCGACTTCCTGCTGGCGGTGATCGCCGAGGAGTTAGGCTTGATCGGCGTGCTCACGATCATCCTGATGTTCTTCTGGCTGGTGCGCCGGGCGATCGTCATCGGGCGCCAGTCGCTGGCGCTCGAGCGCACCTTTCCGGCGCTGGTGGCGCAAGGCATCGGCCTGTGGCTGGGTGTGCAGACCCTGATCAACATGGGTGTGAACATGGGCGTTCTGCCGACCAAGGGGCTGACCTTGCCGCTGATGAGCTTTGGCGGCACCGGCATTCTCACCAACTGCATCGCTCTGGCGATTCTGTTGCGCGTGGATTACGAGAATCGGCGGCTGATGCGCGGGCTTGCGACATGATCAACCAGAACACCCGCATCAATCTGGCGCTTGATCCGGTGACCCGCGCGCGCATGCCGCTGGTGATCGTGATGGCCGGCGGCACCGGCGGCCATGTGTTCCCTGCGCTGGCGGTGGCTGAACTGCTGGTCGAGCGCGGCTGCCGCGTGTTGTGGATCGGCAGTCGCGCCGGCATGGAGGCCGAACTGGTGCCGCGGCACGGCTACGAGATGGCGTGGATCGCCTTCAGCGGGCTGCGCGGCAAGGGCCTTGTGACCCGGCTCATGCTGCCGCTGCGCTTGCTGTTCGCACTGTGGCAGGCGCTTTTGATCATGCTGCGGCGCCGGCCGGCCGCAGTGATCGGCTTTGGTGGCTACATCTCGTTTCCCGGTGGCTTGATGGCTGCCCTGCTGGGCCGCCGCCTGCTGCTGCACGAGCAGAACGCGGTCGCAGGCATGGCCAATCGTGTACTGGCGCGCCTGGCCGACCGCGTGCTGTGCGCGTTTCCCGATGTGCTGCCGCGCGCGGTGTGGGTGGGCAACCCGGTGCGCGCCGAGATTGCCCGGTTGGTGCCGCCTGCCATGCGCTATGCGCAACGTCAGGGGGCGCTGCGATTGCTGGTGGTTGGCGGCAGTCTCGGCGCCAGGGCGCTCAACGAGATCGTTCCACAGGCGCTGGCACGCTTGCCGCAGGAGGCGCGGCCGGCGGTGGTGCATCAGTCCGGAAGAGCGCAAATCGACGCCTTGCGGACCGCTTATGTCAACGCCGGAGTGGACGCCACACCGGTGGAGTTCATCGACGACATGGCCAGCGAGTACGCTGACGCAGACCTGGTGATCTGCCGCGCCGGCGCGATGACGGTGGCCGAAGTGGCGTGTGCCGGGGTGGCGGCGCTGTTCGTGCCGTTTCCATTCGCGGCGGACGATCACCAGACGGCCAATGCGCGCTATCTGGCGGATCGGCAAGCGGCCCTGCTGGTGCAGCAGGCCGACCTTGATGCGGCCGGTCTGGCGGCGCTTTTGGCCGGCCTGACGCGCGCGGCCTGCCTGGCAATGGCCGAGCGTGCACGCGCGTGGGCCAGGCCGGATGCCGCCAGGCAGGTGGCCGAAGCTTGCCTTGAATATGCGGAGAGTGCATGAAACACAAGGTCAAGCACATCCATTTTGTCGGCATCGGCGGCTCCGGCATGTCCGGCATCGCCGAGGTGCTGCTTAACCTCGGTTACCAGATCAGCGGCTCGGATCTGGCACAGAACGCGGCGACGCTGCGCCTGGCTTCACTGGGCGCAACAGTGGTTAAGGGCCACGCCCCGCAGAACGTGGCCGGCGCCAACGCGGTGGTGGTGTCGACCGCGGTTTCGAACTCCAATCCGGAAGTGCAGGCGGCCCGCGCGGCGCGCGTGCCGGTGGTGCCGCGCGCCCTGATGCTGGCCGAACTGATGCGCCTGAAGCAGGGCATCGCAGTGGCGGGTACCCACGGCAAGACCACCACCACCAGCCTGGTGGCAAGCGTGCTGGCCGAGGCCGGCCTCGACCCGACCTTTGTGATCGGCGGGCGCCTGACCTCGGCGGGCGCCAATGCGCGCCTGGGCCAGGGGGAATTCATCGTGGTCGAGGCTGACGAGTCCGACGCCTCGTTCCTCAACCTGCAGCCGGTGATCGCCGTCATCACCAACATCGACGCCGATCACATGGAAACCTATGGCCACGATTTCGCGCGCCTGAAGCAGGCCTTCATCGAATTTACGCAGCATCTGCCGTTCTATGGCAACGCGATCCTGTGTGTCGATGACGCGGCGGTGCGCCAGATCATGCCTTTCGTGAGCAAGCCGATTACCAGCTATGGTTTTGCCGAGGATGCCCAGGTGCGTGCACTGGCGGTGGTAGCCGACCACGGACAGATGCGTTTCAAGGTGCGTCGCGAAGGGCGGGCCGGCGATCTGGAAATCGTGCTCAACCTGCCCGGCATGCACAACGTGCAGAACGCGCTGGCCGCTGTCGCGGTGGCCACCGAATTGGGTATCGATGATACCGCCATCGCGCTGGCGCTGGCCGCATTCAAGGGGGTGGGGCGGCGCTTCCAGCGCTACGGCGAGCTTGCCCTGGCCGGCGGCGGCAGTTTCACCCTGATCGACGACTACGGCCATCACCCGGTGGAAATGGCGGCCACCATCGCGGCGGCTCGCGGTGCCTTTCCGGGGCGCCGCCTGGTGCTGGCGTTCCAGCCGCATCGCTTTACGCGCACTCGCGACTGTTTCGAGGATTTCGTGCGCGTGCTGTCGACGGTCGACGCGCTGGTGTTAGGCGAGGTGTATGCGGCCGGTGAAGCGCCGATCGTGGCCGCCGACGGCCGTGCACTGGCGCGCGCGCTGCGGGTGGCCGGCCTGGTCGAACCTGTATTTGTCGAACAGGTGGGCGAGATGGCGCCGGCGATTTTGCGCCTTGCCCGTGACGGTGATGTGGTGGTGGCAATGGGCGCCGGTTCGATCGGTGGCGTACCGCGCGAACTGGCGGAGGGCCGTGCGCATGCATGACTTCGGCCACGTCGCGGTACTGATGGGCGGCGCTTCATCGGAGCGCGAGATTTCGCTGATGAGCGGGCGCGGCGTTCTGGCAGCCTTGCAAAGCCGCGGCGTCGACGCCCATGCATTCGACCCGTCCGAGCGCGACCTGGCCGACCTTAAACGCGAAGGTTTCGCGCGCTGCTTCATCGCGCTGCATGGGCGCGGCGGCGAGGATGGCACCTTGCAGGGAGCGCTCGAGGTGCTCGGCATGCCTTACACAGGCTCGGGCGTGATGGGATCGGCCATTGGCATGGACAAATGGCGCACCAAGATGATCTGGCTGGGCGCCGGAATTCCGACGCCGCGCTACCGCATATTGGCGCCCGACGATGACTGGCAGGCGGTTGCCGACGAACTCGGCCTGCCCTTGATCGTCAAGCCCGCACGCGAAGGCTCGACCCTGGGTTTGACCAAGGTAAGCGCGCCAGCCGAGTTGCCGGCGGCATACGAACTGGCGGCCAGCAAGTACCGCGACCTGGCACTGGCCGAGGCATTCATCGCCGGCGCCGAATACACCGCGAGCATCCTGGGCGACACCGCGCTGCCGCTGATCCGCATCGATGCGCCCGACGGCAACTACGACTACCAGAACAAATACTTCAGCGACGATACCCGTTACATCTGCCCTTGCGGCCTGCCCGCGCCGGAAGAGGAGGCGCTCAAGGCGCTGTCCCTGAAGGCGTTTCGCCTGGCAGGCTGTGCCGGCTGGGGCCGCATCGACATCATGCGGCGCGCCGACGGCCAGGCCTTCCTGCTCGAAGTCAATACTTCGCCCGGCATGACCGGTCACAGCCTGGTGCCGATGGCCGCCCGCGCCGCCGGCATCAGCTACGAAGACCTGTGTCTCGCGATTCTCGCAATGACCCTGGAGAAGCGCACATGAACTCGCGCGACAAGCCGCTTTTTCCTAGCCCTTGCGTAAGCGAATCGACCGGCTATGCCGGCGATTCGCCTCTGGTTAGGCCGGGCAAAAGCAGGTTTTCACTTTTGCCCGATTGACTATATGTGGAACGACGTCTTAACCATGAATCGCCTGGCCGCGGCCATGCTGGTGCTCGCGTTCGCGCTCCTGGCTTATGGAGCGGCACGCTGGCTGACGGCACAACCCTACTTCGCGATTCGCACCGTGGTGGTACAGGCGGCCGGCGCCACACCGCTCGAGCACGTGACCGCCGAGCGCGTGGCGCGGGTCTGCGTGCCGCAGATCAACGGCACTTTCTTTACCGCCGATCTGGCACAGACCAAGGCGGCATTCGAGTCATTGCCGTGGGTGCGCAGCGCCAGTGTACGGCGGCAATGGCCGGACCGCCTGATGGTGCGACTCGAAGAGCACCGGGCGCTGGCACGCTGGAATGACGAGGGTGGCAATCGTTTTGTGAGTATCCACGGCGAAGCATTCAACGCAGCCGGCGAAGCGGCATTGGGCGCCCGTCTGCCGCTTCTGACCGGCCCGGAAGGCAGTCAGCGCGAGGTAGCTCTTCAGTACGCGTTGTTGCGCGAGCGCCTTTCTGTCATCGGCCTGGCGCCGCAGGTGCTGACCCTGTCGTCGCGGCAGGCCTGGACCCTGCGCCTGGTTGACGGCCTGGTGGTGGAGATCGGTCGCGAACAGGCGGCTGCGAGCGTGCAGACGCGCATCGAACGTTTTGTCGCCCACTATGCCGCCACCGTCGGGCGCCTGAACACGCGGGTTGAAGTAGTCGACTTGCGCTATCCGAACGGTTTCGCCGTGCGCGCCCCCGGCTTGCGCGCGCAGGCGCAGGCGACGAAGCCTGCCAAGCCAAGGGTGGTCGCGCCGGCGCGCAAGCAGAAGCTGCCCGCGCGCGCGCTCAAACCGCAGCAACCCCGCGCATGAAGGAAGGTTGAAAAACATGAGCATGAACAAGACGCGCGACGCCAAGGACCTGATCGTGGGCCTGGATATCGGCACCTCGAAGATCATTGCGGTGGTGGCCGAGGTTACGCCGGAAGGGCGCCTGTCGATCATCGGCACCGGCGGCCATGAGTCGCGCGGCCTGAAGAAGGGCGTGGTGGTGAACATCGACACGACGGTCGGCTCGATCCAGCGCGCGCTCGAGGAAGCCGAGCTGATGGCCGACTGCAAGATCTCGCGTGTGTTCACCGGCATCGCCGGCAGCCACATCAAGAGTTTCAATTCGCACGGCATGGTGGCGATCAAGGACCGCGAGGTGACGCAGTACGACATCGATCGCGTGATCGAGACCGCGCGCGCGGTCAATATTCCGACCGACCAGCAGATCCTGCATATATTGACCCAGGAATTCATCATCGACGGCCAGGAGGATGTGCGCGAACCGCTCGGCATGAGCGGCATGCGCCTGGAAGTCAAGGTGCATATCGTCACCGGTGCGGTGTCGGCGGCACAGAACATCGTCAAGTGCGTGCGTCGTTGCGGGCTCGAGGTGGGCGACCTGATTCTGCAGCCGCTGGCATCCAGCCTGGCCTGCCTGACCGACGACGAAAAGGAACTGGGCGTTGCCCTGGTCGACATCGGCGGGGGCACCACCGACATCGCGGTTTTCACCCAGGGAGCGATTCGCCACACCGCCGTGATCCCGATCGCCGGCGACCAGATCACCAACGATATCGCGATGGCTTTGCGTACGCCCACGCCGGAGGCCGAGGACATCAAGATCCGCCATGGGGTGGCGATGCAGCGCCTGGCCGGTGCCGACGAGATGATCGAGGTGCCGGGCATCGGCGACCGCAGCCCGCGCAGCATGAGCCGCCAGGCGCTGGCGGCGGTGATCGAGCCGCGCGTCGATGAATTGTTTCAACTGATCCAGCAGACCCTGCGCGAATCCGGCTATGAGGAGTTGCTTTCGTCCGGCGTGGTGCTGACCGGCGGTTCGGCTGCGCTGCCGGGCCTGGTGGAACTGGGCGAGGCAATGTTCTCGATGCCGGTGCGGGTGGGCAGCCCGAAATACGAGGGCAGCCTGGCCGACGTGGTCAAGGGCCCGCGCCATGCCACCGCCATCGGTCTGTTGTTCGAAGGTCTGGCGCAGCGCCAGCACCATGGTCGCGTGTTGCAGAAGACCGGCTCGCTGAAGAACGTGGCCGGGCGCATGAAGACCTGGTTTCAGGGCAATTTTTAGTGGTCAGGCAAAAGTAAAAACCTGCTTTTGCCTGGTCTGAGTTGTCCGCAATCGCTGGCGAAGCCAGACGATTCCGGAAGGTAAAGGCTACGAAGGAGAAGGTGTTTCGTGGGGGAAATCTGGTGATTAGGGGCTATCGGCTAACCGGCGCAGCAGCGCAGGAACAGCCGGCATCCCCGAATTTCTAGGTTTCTCAATTTTCGGTGGTTCAAGTTCAATTTCGATTCGTCAAGGAGAATCCCAGCATGCCAAACAAGTTCGAGGTTCTGGAAACGGAAACCAGCGGTACCAACATCAAGGTGATCGGCATCGGCGGCGCCGGTGGCAATGCGATCACCCACATGATCCGGCGTGAAGTGCATGGCGTGGAATTCATCGCCGCCAACACCGACGCCCAGGTGTTGACTCGCACCGGCGCAGAAACGCAGATCCAGCTTGGTGCCACCGGTCTGGGTGCGGGTGCGAATCCGGACAAGGGGCGCGAGGCGGCGCTGGCCGATCGCGAGCGCATTCGCGAAGCGCTCGACGGCGCGCACATGGTGTTCATCACCGCCGGGATGGGCGGGGGCACCGGCACCGGCGCCGCTCCGGTGGTGGCCGAAATCGCCAAGGAAATGGGCATCCTGACCGTGGGTGTGGTCACCAAGCCTTTCCTGTTCGAGGGGGGGCGACGCATGCGCATGGCCGAGGCCGGCATCACCCAATTGTCCGAGCATGTCGATTCGCTGATCGTGATCTTGAACGAGAAGCTGATGGAAGTGCTGGGCGACGATGTTGAAATGGAGCAGGCTTTCGCCGCCGCCGATGACGTGCTGCACAACGCGGTGGCGGGCATCTCGGAAATCATCAATCAGCCGGGCCTGATCAACGTCGACTTCGAGGATGTGAAGACGGTGATGGCCGAGATGGGCATGGCGATGATGGGTTCGGCCTATGCCGAAGGCATGGACCGTGCGCGCATCGCTGCCGAGCAGGCGGTGGCAAGCCCGCTGCTCGAAGGCGTGGACCTGAGCGGCGCGCGCGGTGTGCTGGTCAACATCACCGCCAACAAGTCGCTCAAGATGAAGGAATACAAGGAGGTGATGGACACCATCAAGCACTTCGCCGATCCGGATGCACATGTGATTTGCGGCGCGGTGTTCGACGAAGGCATGGGCGACAAACTGCGCGTCACTGTGGTGGCCACCGGTCTCGGGCGCGCCATGGCACGGCGCGGCGACAAGCCGGTGCTGGTGCCGCAAACGGCGCTGCGCACCGGTACCGACAACCTGCCGATGGCGGTGGCCACGCCGTTCGACCAGCCGGCAGCGGTTGATTACCATGCGCTCGATACACCGGCGGTTTTCCGCTCCGGGCGTGCCAGCCGCCAGGCCCAGGTCGAGGCACTGCAGAACGCCGGCATGGACAAGTACGAGATCCCGGCGTTCCTGCGGCGCCAGGCGGATTGAGGCGGCAGCGTTTCAGTCAAGGCGCCGCCGCTACGGGGCGCCTGTATTGAGCACTACATTTTCATGACAAGAACATGCCTCTCACGAGGCTGTCATGTTCTTGGTGATGAGTGCAACCGGTACGGTGCTGGCGCTCGAAACCGATGTCGCCGATCCGTATCAGGTGCAGGCGGTGGTCGATCGCTGCGTCCTGCACTTCGGGCGCATCGACGCTTTGGTCAACAATGCCCGAC
>Ga0209591_10007827_pt1 | contig 11697 bp, 8 predicted proteins | sample MAT01_FD_187207 | JGI IMG/M metagenome (GOLD analysis project Ga0209591, IMG submission 187207) | Freshwater microbial communities from Lake Fryxell liftoff mats and glacier meltwater in Antarctica - MAT-01 (SPAdes) (version 2) | ecosystem: Environmental > Aquatic > Freshwater > Ice > Liftoff...
GTCAGCGGCGCGGCAATGGGCTTAATTAAAGAAGGCGATGAAGTCCGAATTTTGACTGACATTCAGGCAATTGAAGACTTTTTAGGCGACATGGACTTCAAAGTAGCTGGTACCGATACCGGAATTACTGCTTTGCAAATGGACATGAAAATCAAAGGTTTGCCCTTAGATGTAATTGCCACAGCCATCCGTCAAGCCAAACCCGCGAGACTGCACATTCTAGAAAGAATGCTGGCAACTATCGACACTCCCCGCAAGGAAATGTCGCAGTTTGCACCGCGTTTGCTAACCCTGAAAATCGACCCCGAATTCATCGGTTTGGTAATTGGACCTGGTGGCAAAACAATCAAAGCCATCACCGAAGAAACTGGTGTCAAGATTGACATCGAAGACGACGGAACCGTGACAATTGCCGGCAACGACAGCGAAAAAGCGATGCGGGCTCACAACATTATCCAAGGCATGACGCGCAAGTTGAATGCAGGAGATGTGTATGTTGGTCACGTTACTCGGATTATTCCGATCGGCGCTTTTGTCGAAATTCTGCCTGGAAAAGAAGGAATGATTCACATTTCGCAGTTAGCGGATTACCGCGTTGGAAAAGTGGAAGACGAGTTAGCTGTCGGCGACGAAGTGATTGTCAAAGTGCGAGAAATTGACAATAAAGGTCGGATCAATTTGACCCGATTGAATATTCATCCTGACGAAGCGGTTGCCGCCCGTGAAGCGTTGAATAAATAGTTGACAGTTGGTAATTGGTAATTGCTTGTAGAGTAATTGCTAATTGCTAATTGGTAACTGGTAATTAGTAATTAGCAATTACTAATTGAGATTAAATCTGATTGTTTCAGATTGATTTAGAGTAGGGTGCGCGACAGCGACAGATCGATAAATGCGATCGGCTGTGGGAGTAAATACAATCGCGCACTTTACCCTTCGATTTCTCGAATCTCCGTGCTAAGATTTTGACAGATATTGATTAATGGCGATCGATATGACATCAACACCCCGCTACGATCCAGACGAGAATATTAGTCGTCACGGTGCAAGCGATCCAGAACAATGCGAAAAAATGGCGAAGCGTCAGGGGTGGGAACTGATCCGATGGGAAACAACAAGCGATTCGATACTTAAGGTTGATTGTGTCTTTGAAGGGTTGACAGAGTTTCCACCGAGTCCATACGAACCCGAACACGAGAGAGAGGAATAAATCAATGCCAAAACGGTTGATCATTTTCAAGACTGAATCGCTATCTTCCCCTGGATGGGAGGATCGATCGCTTTCCCATACAGGTGCTCTAACGAGTATCCTGGCAGAACATTATGATTACTCAAACAAACCTCTGCCTCAAACGGGCGATCGCCTGCGGCACTTTGCCCAATTTAAGGATAATACAGAACCTAAATCCCCTGGTGTCAGCACTCATGTTCGGTGGGGAGACTGGGAAGTGTCGCACGTAGAGGAGTACACGCCTGAAATTCCCAATGCTGAATACGACTGTTTAGCGGTATGCTACTGTTGCTACTCACCCATTGAACCAGAATGGAAACAACTGCCGAAAATTCAAGTTTCCGAACTGCAAAAACATTAAAAACAGGATTCACGCACGGGGATCAAAAACCCGGTTTCTGCGTCAATATTTATCGAAAAAGCGACGATTTTTGGAAGAAACCGGGTTTTTTTGGTAACTCCTAAAAAAATAGAATAACCAAATCCCCGAATTCTTGAAGGAGTCGGGAATTTAGGACAAAGATTAAATCAAATAACCGCAATACAGTCAATTTCAACTAACACATCTTTCGGCAAACGCGAAACCTCCACACAAGCGCGCGCCGGTGCAGTTTCCGCATCAAAATATTTAGCATAAACCGCATTCACAGCGGCGAAATCATTCATATCTTTCAGAAAAACCGTAGTTTTTACCACATCCAACCAAGTAGCGCCGGCTTCTGTGAGAATCGCTTCCAGATTGGCCATAACTTGTTCGGTTTGCTTTGCCACGTCGTCGGTGTAGACAATATCGTTTAGTCGAATGTCGATCGCAATTTGACCAGCTACAAACAGCATAGTGCCCGTAGCGGCGATCGCTTGATTGTAAGGGCCAACCGGTGCCGGTGCTTTCTCAGTACGAATAATTTTGCGCGTCATAGATATCACTTTTTGGGATATTTTTTCGGAGGTTTCTGGCTGATTTAGTTCTCCGTCAGAGGTTTCTGGCTGATTTAGTTCTCCATCGGGCATTGTAGCACCAGTGAAGTCTGCATTTTCGATATTCCAGCCATAGATTATTGCGCCAGTTAAGTCTGCTCTTTTCAAGCTTGCTCTACTTAAATCTGCTCTACTTAAATTTGCTCCTTGCAGATTCGCCATTTCTAGATTCGAGCCTTGCAAACAGGCTTTTTGAAGGTTAGCTCCTGTCAAATCTGCCACACTTAAATCTACATCTATAAACTGAATCCCCGACAGATAGCAATTTTTCAAATCGACTGCCCTGAGTTTACAACCGTTGAGATTTGCCTCTAAGAATTTTACACCACTTAGAATTGTTGCAGTTAAATCTGCTTGAGTCAGGTTGGCTCCAGTCAGATTAGCGTTAGTCAAGTTAGCTCTATTTAAGTCTGCCTGAAACAAGGAGGCTCCACTTAGGTTAGTAACGTTTGATTGGTGTCTATGATTAGTCAAGTCAACGTTTAGGTTTGCACCACTCAGATTTGCCTTGTCAAGATTAGCATTAGTCAAGTTGGAGCTTGTCAGATTAGCTTTACTCAAGTTTGCACTTGTCAGCGATGCTCCAGTCAAATTAGCAGATTGAAGATTTGCTTTTGTTAGGTTTGCGCCAGTCAAATCAGCACCACTCAAATTAGCTCCAGACAAAGTAGCACCCTGTAGGTTTGTCCCACTCAAATCAGCACCACTCAAATTAGCTCCAGTTAAATTAGCATCCTTTAGGTCTATCCCACTCAGATCAGCACCTTTAAGGTCTGCCCCATTTAACTGTGCTTTCGGAAAATTACGTTCGCCTTCAGCGTATATTTCTAAAAGTTCTTCAGCCGTCATTCATAACCTCCCCGTCGTCACGTCCCAAAAATCACTATACCATCCGCGCGAATCAGGAGTGCACCCGCCATTTTGCGCGTCGATAATTATGGGTTTCTCTCGGTATTTCTCGTCACCCAACCCAAAAACTCGTAGAAACCCGGTTTCTCGCCATGAGCGTAAATCTCAGAAACCGGGTTTCTCTCGGTATTTCTCGTCACCCAACCCAAAAACTCAAAGATGTCAAATGGGTTCTATAAGGTGCGTCGCCGTGAAATTGTCGATTTTTTTGAGGGATTGTTGATGGCGACGCACCCTACGAATACTGCGAAAAACAGATACTGCGATTGCTTCGTTCCTCGCAATGACAATACCGCTAACCCAAGGGTATTGGATCTTACTCTTAGTCCGCGGAGGCGGACATCGTTTGTGTAGACGCGGTTTCAACCGCCGAGTTTCTTCAAATAACCGCAATACAATCAATCTCTACCAACACATCCTTCGGCAAACGAGCAACTTCCACACAAGCGCGCGCCGGTGCAGTTGACGCATCAAAATATTTAGCATAAACCGCATTCACAGCGGCAAAATCATTCATATCTTTGAGAAAAACCGTAGTTTTTACCACATCCAACCAAGTAGCGCCGGCTTCTGTGAGAATCGCTTCCAGATTTGCCATAACTTGTTCGGTTTGCTTTGCCACGTCGTCGGTGTAGACGATATCGTTGAGTCGAATGTCGATCGCAATTTGACCAGCTACAAATAGCATAGTGCCCGTGGCGGCGATCGCTTGATTGTAAGGGCCCACGGGTGCCGGTGCTTTCTCAGTACGAATAATTTTGCGCGTCATAGATGTCACTTTTTGGGATAATTTTTCCGAGGATTCGGGCTGGTGGAGTTCTCCGTCAGAAGTTTGGGGCTGGTATATTTCTCCATCGGGCATTATCGCACCAGTGAAGTCTGCATTTTCGATATTCCAGCCATAGATTCTTGCGTTAGTAAAGTCTGCCCTTTTCAAGTTGGCTCTACTTAGATTTGCTCCCATTAAGTTGGCTCCTTGCAGATTAGCTCTTTCTAGATTCGAGCCAGGGAAACAGGCTTTTTTAAGGTTAGCTTCTCCCAAGTCTGCCACACTTAAATCTACATCTATCAACTGAATTCCTGACAGATTGCAATTTTGCAAATTGACCGCCCTGAGTTTACAACCCTTGAGCTTTGCCTCTAAGAGTTGTACACCACTTAGAATTGTTGCAGTTAAATCTGCTTGATCCATGTTGGCTCCAGTCAGATTAGCATTAGTCAAGTTAGCTCTATTTAAGTCTGCCTGAAAAAAGGAGGCTCTACTTAGGTTAGTAGCGGTGAGGTTTGCACCACTGAGATTTGCCTTGTCAAGATTAGCACTGGTCAAGTTGGATCTACTCAGATTTGCTTTACTCAAATTTGCACCGTTGAGTTCTGCTAAACTTAGATTACTTGAAGCACAACTTATTCCACTCAAGTTTGCACTTGTCAGGGATGCCCGACTCAGATTAGCATCGTTAAGATTCGCGTTGGTTAGGTTTGTGCCACTCAAATCAGCTCCAGTCAAATCAGCACTCTGTAGGTTGATCCCACTCAGATCAGCACCTTTAAGGTCTGCCCCACTTAACTGTGCACTCTGAAATGTACGATCGCCTTTGGCATATCTTTCTAAAAGTTCTTCAGCCGTCATTCATAACCTCCTTGTCCTCACGTCCCAAAAATAACTATACCATCCGCGCGAATCAGGAGTGCACCTGCCATTTTGCGCGTCGATAATTATGGGATTCCCCACCCCCCCGGTGCAAGAAACCGGGTTTCTACGATAATTTAAGCATCCTCACGCCCGATTTACGCAGAAACCCGGTTTCTTTGTCGCAGTCAAAGAACCTCAGCCAGCAATAAACTTCATAGCAACACCATTCATGCAGTAGCGTTTCCCAGTAGGTGCAGGGCCATCATCAAATACATGACCCAAATGCCCGCCGCAGCGACGACAATGCACCTCAATTCTAGTCCCAAACAGCGAATTATCTACAGATGTGGCGATCGCCCCTTTGATCGGCTCATAAAAACTCGGCCAGCCAGTACCGCTATCAAATTTAGTTTGCGACGCAAAAACTGGCAAACTGCACCCAGCACACGCATAAATTCCCTTCCCATATTGCTGATCCAGAATGCTAGTATGAGAGCGTTCAGTGCCATGTTTTCGCAACACATCAAACTGTGCCGGAGTCAAAAGTTTGCGCCACTCTTCCTCAGTTTTAGTAACTTCAAAAACTTCCTTAGAAGCAGCCATAACATCTGAACTACCAGATGAACAGGACGATAACCATGCCATGCTTACTGTTGCTAGACCAGCTTTCAAAAATAATCGTTTCTTCATAATCCATCATCCACTTGTTGCTAATTAACTACATTATGACTCAATACCGTTCACTTAAGTGAACCTAGGGTGCGTCGCCCAGAACAACTCTCGTCCCGCAACGCCAGATCAAACGAGCGACGCACCCTACAACTTCTCTATTTAAGCTACCGTAAAAGATATATTTTCTAGGACTACATTAGGGACACTTCCTGCACCTAAAACCTGTGTAGCATCTAAAATTTCTATCCCTACTAATAACTCATTTTCACCAAGATTTAAAGCAATTTCGTCAGTTAACTGTAAAGTACGACACTGATGCTTACCTTCTACAAGTCTAATGTAGAGAGCGTCGATTTCTGAATCATAACTAATCTTCATAAACTTTTGCCTCAAAAATAAAAAGTATAGACTGTGATAACGACTAACTCCGTATCAGTCTCGGAAACAATCGGTACTACTTTCTTGAGAGAGTAGAATTTATCCTGCCAATCATTATTATACTGAAAAGTAGCTTGATATTTGTACCTACCATTTTTAGCAGGTTGTCGATCACCTGTAATAATGGTATCTACAATTTCTGCTTGATTTGTACCTCTTTCAATCGCCTGTTCTTGGACATGATTAGTTAATCTAATAGATTTCACTTTTTTTTGTCCATATAAGATTTACCCCTACAAGTATTGCGGTTAATTAACCCATCGCCCAAAAGTCCTGTGAGGACTTGAATCCCCGCAGAACTCATACCCCTTCAAACATCACCTAACCTAGACAACAGCCGGAGCACCAACAACCTCACCCTTCAACATCCGAGAAGCAGCATCAAGCAACTGTTCCTCCAAATAAGGCTTAGTAAAATAGCCCTTAGCTCCCAAACCGTAAGCCATTTGCCGGTGTCTGTCAGCACCCCGAGAAGTTAGCATCGCGATCGGCAATTCGCACAAAACCGCATCCTTCTGCATCCGAGAAAGTAGCTCCAAACCGTCCATTCGCGGCATCTCAATATCGCAAAACACGATATCGCAAGGCAAACCGGATTTCATCTTTTCCCAAGCCTCCTTACCGTCGCGAGCCTCCTCAACCCGGTAGCCAGACTTCTCAAAAGTAATCGACAAGAGCGATCGCACCGTAATCGAATCATCCACAATTAGTACAGTAGGCTCAGTCTTCTCAATTTCCGCCTCAGCAGCAGCCCGATCGCTCTCATCCCAAAGCGTACCGCCAGCGTCCTTCCGCAGCCTGCCAGTAGCCAAATCGATCAGCTCCAGAACATCCGCAATCGCCACAATTTTGCCGTCCCCGAGCACCGTAGCACCCGCAATCCCGATCGGCTTAGGCACAGGCCCCTCCAACTGCTTGATCACAATTTCCTGTTCAGTCGAAACCTGATCCACCTGCACCGCCAAGAAATTGCCACCCGACCGCAACACGATCACCGAAATCATGTCATCGTCAGTATTAAACCCGTAAACACTGCCCCGGCCCAAATGGCGGTTGTAAGCCAGCAAATCCCGCAGCGGCCGGAACGGCAAAATCGAACCCCGCCACTCAATGCAGGGTAAACCATCCGCCCCCGTCGTCACCTGATCGCGAGGCACATCGATCATGTCCTCCACCCCATCCATCGGGAAAGCAATCCTTGCTCGATCGCTAATGCAAGTCAGAGCCTTAGAAATACTCAACACCAGCGGCAAACGGATAGTAAAAACAGTCCCCTTGCCGATCGTCGAATCAATCCCCACAGTCCCCCGAATCTCCTGCAAAGAAGTCCGCACCACATCCATCCCAACCCCGCGGCCCGCGTACTCCGTCGCCTGTTCCTGAGTGCTAAAACCAGGCATAAACAGCAAATCGTACACCTCAGAGCGCGACATGCTCTGAGCCTGAGCCGCCGTCAGCAAACCCTGCTTGATCGCCTTAGCCTTCACCCTTTGCGGGTCAATTCCCGCCCCATCATCTGAAACCGAAATCACCGTTTGATTTCCTTGGTGAAAAGCTCGAATCGTAATCCTGCCCACCCCCGGTTTCCCCGCCGCCAACCGTACATCCGGCGGCTCAATCCCGTGAGTAATCGCATTGTTCACCAAATGAGTCATCGGGTCATAAAGCTGATCCACAATCATCTTGTCGATCAAAATATCCTTACCCTCAACCTGCAACTGAGCTTGCTTACCGCACTTAATCGCAATTTCCCGCACCGCCCGGAACAACCTGTCCGTCGTCTCAGCAAACGGCTTCATCCGGGCCCGAGTCAAACCCTCTTGCAACTGAGTCGTGACTTGTCGCAATTGGCGAGTCACCTGATCCGCCTCATCCACCAAAAACTCAATATCCGCCGCCGACTCCCGCACCCGCACGATCAGCTCAATAATCTCCTGAGCCAAACTGTGGAAAGGAGTAAACCTGTCCATTTCCTCCGGTTTCCAGACACCTTCCCGGTGCTGAGCGCTCTCCTCCGAGCGCCAAGCCGACGACAAGGACGCTCGGTGTCCCTGACGGTTTGCTAGCAAAGCAATCTCCAAAAGACTCCGCTCGTAGAAATCCTGAGTCCGCTGGCTCACATCGCTCAGCAGCGTCACCTGGTGCAGCAAATTGTCCAAAAACTGCCGCATCCGTTCTTGATCCTGCTCCAAACTGTTGCGGTTGACCACCAGTTCCCCCATCAAATTGCTGAGGTTGTCCAGTTGCTTCACCGGCACCCGCATCGTGTGGTCGCCGAACCCGCCGGCCCGAGCAGTCCGCCTGGGTCTGTTAATCGCCGACGGCACAATATTGCCTTCCCCTTGGCGGCCGCCCCCGTCCTTTGAATCTTCCAGCAATTTTTCCAAATCGCCAAACTCGTCATCGCTGGCTCGATCGGCATTGGGCCGAGCAGCACTTGCAGAACTTGCCAAGGAAGCGGGAATTTCTGGCATAGTTGCGCTCTCGCCGAGCAGTTCCTCAAGATCCGAGAAAACCCCCGTATTGACCGCACTCGAATTTGTCCCCCCAGATGCTGAAGACGCAGCCGTAGCGCCCCCTGCCATCAACAGCGCTTCTAAATCATCAAAATTGTCTTCATCATCCTCACCATCGTCGGATTCATCACCGCCAAAAAAGTCCGCCAGCGACCCATCTTCTAAATCCGAGGCATCCACAAGATCCGATTCGTCCTCAGTATCCCACAACCCAGATGTCAGTTCCGAAGTCACCAAAGGCCCTGCATCGAGCGAATCCAACAAATCATCAAAACCCTCCAACTCCTGAGTATTCAGAGTCGCCCCAGTTTCCAAAGCCGCCAGCAAATCATCATCGCCATCAAACATAGCCGAGACAGAATCTGGCGACAGAGCCTCAAAATCCGCACCCCCAAAATCCCTTTCCAGAGCATCAAACAAATCATCCCCACCGCCCGACTCTCCATCCGCGAAAGTTTCAGGTAGAGCAAACAAATCTGCACCCGCAGCATCCAACAAACCATCCGCAGGCCCGGCGGACAACTCCTGTAAATCTAAAACAGCAGCATCCTCAACGACGGACAAACCAGCATCCGCCGGGATCAAAAGCTGCTCGCCAAACATATCCTCCAACAAATCAAAAGTGCCATTCCCATCAGGCTCCAAACTTGAAACATTTTGAGAGAGATGATCCGACATCGCCTCAAAATCAACCTCCGCCAAATCGGCCAAATCTCGATCGTCCTGGGCCTCCGCAGCGTCGAAAAACCCGATCGCCCCATTACCAGAGGAAACTTCCCCATCCCCACTCAGCAATTCTGCATCCCCATCCAAACTCTGCAATTCTTCCGCAACGAACCCCGAAGCCTCCCCGTCATACTCAGTACCCGTAGGTACCGAACCAAACAGATCCGCCAAATCCGCCGCCTCCTGGGAAGTAACCGTCCCAGCAGAGCGATCGAGCCTTTCGTCATCATCTCCAGAAATCAAGTCTTCCTCAACCGAACCAAACAGCGCATCCAAATCAGTATCATCCATATCTAAGCTTGTCGGCTGCAAAGATTCATCATCCACACCAAAAGCATCTTCCAGCCAATTTCCATCCTCAGAAACATCTAAATCAGAACTTGAAGTTAGATCAAAAACGCTGTCAACATTTTCATTTTGTGGTAAGGCTGCATTGCTCATAAATCGATCGTCCTCACTGTCTCCACCTTCACCTTCAGAAACCAAATCACCAGAACTAATACTCAACAAATCTGTCAAATCCGAATCCGAAGCCTCCGAAGCGAGACCATCAAAATCATCCAGAGAAGAAACTAGACCAAACGTTTCAGCATTCCCCGAATCATCGCCACCGCCGACAGCAGAGTCGATCGATCCAGCATCAAAAACCTCAGCATCAAAAGAATTCCCGCTCGATACCGCAACAAAGCCCGCCTCCTGGGAAACACCCAAATCACCAAACAAATCATCTAAATCAGCGTCCCCGGCCACATCCAGAGAAGATTGAGCAGCCACCTCATCCAAAAACGTACCCAAAGCATCGTCCTCTGCCAGCCCCCCTGCTTTCCGGGCCCTCTGCTCCCGCTGACCCAAACCTCTTTCTCCACTTGCTGCAAACTGCTTGGAAGCCAGCCCCTGCCTCAAATCCGCATTTTTCTGACCCGCAGCGATTCCAGAACCGTCAGACTCGGCCGAGCTCAAATCTTCCCCAAACAAACTGTTAAAATCGTCCATCAGATTTTCGGCATCAACCTCCAAATCTTCCACAGTCTGTTCATCAAACAACAAATCAGTAAAATCGCCTGAATTGTCATCATCATCCGACCCCAGCATTCCCTCTGCAGCCATCCGATTCGATCGCGCGTAATCCAAGTCTTCTTCTTCTTCCCAAGCCCCGTCAAGATCCGGAGACTCGCCATTAAACAAATCAGCCAAAGTATTGAGTTCCGCCACCCCCACTTCAGGGCCGCTGCGAGTAGAAAATCTCAAAGAATCAGTCTCTCTATCTGACTCTAGGAGCCCCTGAAAATCATCGAACTGCGGCGATCGACCCTCACTAACATCATTACCTTCGGCAGTATCAAATTGGTCGAACAGCTCATCTATATTCAACCCAGAAACCGTCGGTAGCAATTGTTCTTCCGAACCCGAATCGCCTAACCCAGCCCGCATCCTCGCGGCATCTTCAGCAGAAATCCAATTTCCGCCGGAACTACTCGGTTGAGCGAAGGCCAGCAAATCCTCAAAATCGGTTTGTGGAGCCCTCGTAGCGGGCATCAGCGATCGCAGTTTTTCGCTAGGCGCGATCGACTCAGACAATCCCGAAAGCACCAACTCCTGCGCTTGTTTGATATCCTTAATCACAGTGGGAGCCAAAACCCGGTAAGTATTTTCTGGATTGGCGATCGCCTCAGACACCACAGCCATCAACTCGATCCAGCCGGGAAGCTCAAATTCCTCCCCCGCCATTCTCAAATTCCGACAAATATTCTTGAGCTGTCGCCTGCTTTCATTCCCCTCCGGCTGTTTGAACTCCTGCAGCATTTCCCGCATCCTCGCGGGCACATCCGAGTCAAACACCAAATGCAGCGCACTGTCTTCTGTTTCTCTCGAATCAAATCCGTAAACCGCCCGCGAACCCGCCAAACCCCTCTCCGAGCCAAACGCCCCCGCCCCCATCCCAGCCAGAACCGATTGAGGTAACGGTAGCGCACTGCTCTCATCTGCATCCCGTCCCGAGTGTCCGACAAGTCCCCCCAAATGCCCGTTGAGTTCATCAAACACCGGCTCCAACTCTCGAACCATCTGTTCGCCCATCTCTTCCGTCAGCCCAAAAGGCCCCGACAGTTGCTCCAACAACCCTTGCAACGTATCAAAAATTCGCAGGAACAGAGATTCTAGCTGTTGGTCTACCTTAACGCTGCACTCTTTTAAAACCTTAAAACTATCTTCTAATCTGTGAGATGTTTGCTGAATGCTCGTCAGCCCCAGCATTGCCGCACCTCCCTTAACAGAGTGAGCGGCCCTAAATACTTCGTTGACCAATTCTGGGTCTTCGATCGTGGTTTGCAGATTCAGCAAGCCTTGTTCGATCGTATTGAGATGGTCTTTTGCCTCCTCAATAAAATAGCCCATAATCCTCTGTTGTTGTTCCGGCAGCATAGTTTTATTCCTGATTTTAATCGTTATTGTATTGGGTCTATTTTAGTATTCTTAGAGAATATCTCTGTAAATCTCTCCCCTTGCCAACAGAATAATCTGACTGCGAGATATTGCAAATGTCCTAGCTATTTCTGCTTTCGATATCCCCTCACCTAAAAGATAGCGAATCTGCT
>Ga0209591_10007828_pt1 | contig 11697 bp, 12 predicted proteins | sample MAT01_FD_187207 | JGI IMG/M metagenome (GOLD analysis project Ga0209591, IMG submission 187207) | Freshwater microbial communities from Lake Fryxell liftoff mats and glacier meltwater in Antarctica - MAT-01 (SPAdes) (version 2) | ecosystem: Environmental > Aquatic > Freshwater > Ice > Liftoff...
ATGCTCCTTGCGGTACTGATTCACCCAGTTACCGAGGGTTCCTTCGTTCACGCCGAGTTCCCGTGCGACCTGAGCGATCGGACGTGACGCCTCGATCACCAATCGCACAGCCTCGTCCCGGAACTCGGGACTGAACTTGCGGTATTTCCTTGCCATTCCTCGCATCACCTTCCGAGCCAGATCGTATTGGATCGTGGTCCGAGGACAACGGGGCGCCTCATCTGTAGCAGGAGAGCTACCGTGGGGTGTCCGAGGGGGGACTCGGACACGATTCCGTGGCAATTCTGCCCCGCCCGGGGGGCTCATGTGCTGGACGGTAGCGAGCGCGTGATCCGAAGGGCCAGGTCGTGGCTACGGGATCTCCGTAGACGGTTGACCGTGTCGCTGGCCGGGCGATTGTCGGGTGTCGAAGATCCGGACGCCCGCGCGGGTGACGCTGGCGAGCCAGGGTGCCGGTTGGTCGGCTACGAGGTCCTCGATGTCGTCCCAGTACCGGAGCCAGAGTCGGAGTTGTTCGAAGAGGGTGAGGCTGCCGCCGCTGGTGAGGAAGCAGGCTCGGACGTTGTGGTCGAGCAGGGCTTGGCGTTCGAGCGGGCGGCTGCGGATGCGCTTGTCACGGGTGAGCACGACCAGGCCGGCCTGGCCGATGACAGGCAACCACGCAGTGTCGGCGGCGCCCGCGGGAACCGGGCCGGCGGGTGCTCCGGGCCAGGTGATGTCGCCGCGCACGTGGGCGAGCGCCTTCGCGACGCCGAAACTGTTCTCGTCGACGAACCAGCGGTGGGTCTGTAGGGCTGCGGGCACGGCTTCAGGCAGCGTGGTCGTGCTCGTACTGAACTGCGAAGTCGACGTCGTCGACGGTGATGTCGTAGACGGTGGCGACCCGTTCGCGTGTTTCGCCGGCGGCGACGAGTTCGGCGATCGCCTCCGTACGCGCCCCGGTGGTGAGGGTGGGCTCGCCGAAGCCGTGGTCGGGGTCGAGGACAACGGGGACGGAGCGGCCGAGGGGGTAGAGGCGGCGGGCGTCGCCGGTGCCGTCGTCGTCGAAGTCGACCTTCTCCAGGAAGGCCGCGGCAGTGTCGGTGAGCTGGACGGATCCGTCGCGGCCGAGAACGACGATGTTGAGTGACGGGTCGAGTCCGACCTGTTTCTGGACCCTGAGCGCGAGGCTGCGTCCGGAGGTGTAGGGCTTGAGGGTCGCGAGCGGGTAGCGGACGCCGAGCTCTTCGCGGAGGATCGCGATGACCGGTCGGAGGTACTGGAGGGTGACCTGCTTGGCGCGGTACTCGCGCATTCCTCCGGAAGTTCAGGCGAACTGAAGGGTCGTCACGGGGAACCCGAGGAGCGTGTCGGCGTTCCCGGGGTTGTTGGGGCTGGGGTTCCCGGTGATCCCGGCGCTGCGGGGTTGGGCGGCTCGGCGAGCAGCTCGCGGGCGGAGCGGGCGTAGTGGATCGCGGTCTTGGAGCTGAGACCGAACACCTCGGCCAGATGCAGTGGGTCGGGACCGCGGGCGAGGGCTTCCTCAAGGTGGCGGTCTCGGCGGATCCGGTCGAGGGTCGCGGGGAGCCCGCGCAGTTCACGGTCGACCCACGGGTGGCTGACCGGTCCGACCGCGAGGGCGGTGGTGCGGCTGATCAGCAGGTGGGGATTCGCCGTCACGGGCCAGCGTCGGCGGCGGTGGTCGAGCCAGGCGATCAGCACGGTGCGGGTGAGGTCGTCGAGACGCCGCTCATGGCCGTTCACGGTGAGCCGGAGGTTGCCCAGGTCGACGTCGTCGAGCTGCATGGCACGGACGTCGCTGGGACGGGCGGCGTGCACGGCGGCCAGGACGAGGAACACCCGCGCCTGCGGGGTGGCCCCGGCGGCGAGACTGAGCCCGATCTGCCCGGCCGCCAGTGGCTGCAGCAGCCGGATGGAGGCTGTGCCGACACGGAGGCGGGCGGCGGGGTCGGTGAAGATCCTGCCTGTGCGTTTAGCCCAGCCGAACAGGCAGCGCAGCGCGACCAGGGTGGTGATCCGCTGGTGGCCGTGCAGGTCGGCGACCGCGGTGAGCAGGTCGTCGTGGGTGATCTCGCGCAGATGCGCGTGCTCTTCGGACCAGGCGAGCAGCGCGGGGCGTGCGACGGCGAGGTAGCCGCGGATCGATCGCTCGTCGCGCGGTCGGGTCCGGACGTCACCGGTGGTCAGGGTGAGCGCCCACTCGCGAACGTCGGCGGCGATGCCCGGTGCGAGGTCGGCGATCTGCCGGTCGACCCAGGCGTCGAACGCGGGCACCCGGTCGTCGAGCAGGACCCCAACGCCAGCCAGGATGTCGGTGGTGCGCCGCAGGCAAGCGGACCGGGTGCGCAGCACGTCGACGTAGTCGGAGTAGCGGACCTGCTCGCCCGCCCCGAGCTGGGACAACACCATGACCAAATTGCGGTTGAGGGTCGACACGACGGTATCGCTCCAGCCGTGCAGCTGGGCCTGGCTGGCGGCGAGGGCGACAGCGGCGCGCAGGACGGGGTTGTCGCCGAGGGGTTCACGACGCAAATCGATCCGGCCGTAGCGGTAGCTGCGCGCGAGCCCGTCGAACAGCAGCATCTGCCCGTCGGGCTGGCGCGGCGGGTGGCCCGCGGGATCGGTGAGTTGTCGCTGGGCTCGGCGCTGAGCGATCAGGTCCCCGCGGGGCTTGAACGACATGCCCGCGAAGGACAGCTGATGGGCGCGCACCTCGCGGACGTGGGGGAGCAGGACGGTGTGCCGCTCGACGTAGGGTCGGTCGAGACGGGCCTGGTCCCAGCACAGCCGGCAGTGCCCGACCCGCAGGGGGACGACGCGGGCGCAGGTTTCGCAGGTCCCGACCGGGTAGGTGCGGGTGTAGCGCAGGCAGGGGATGCACCGGCCTCGGTAGCCGGTCACGCCCCACGCGAGGCAGTCCGGGCAGCTGCGCACCGGGCGGTCTGCGCGGCGGTCCACCGCTCAGGCCGGGGGAAGGGTGCGGCCGTCACGGCGCCGGGGGACGACTCCGATCGGCCCGCCGCGGTTGCCCGCGGTTGCCGACGCCGCAGTGGCCGCGGTGTCTGTGGCGGGTCGGGTGACGGTGTCGGGCTCGGGGATCAGCAGTTCGCCGACCTCGCAGCCGAGCACGACGCAGATGACGTCGAGGTCGGCGAGCTTGAGGGAGATCGGCCGGCCCGACCACAGCCCCGACATCTTGCCCGCCGAGATGACCAGGCCGTGCTCGGCGAGGCTGCGCTGCAGCTCGGAGGCCTTCCAGATGCCGCGGTTCGCCGCAGCCAGACGCAGGTTCCAGCGCACTCAGATCAACCCTCCCAGTCGTGCCGCCGCCCGGGCCTGACCGGCGATCCACGCGTCCTCGACGTGGCTGCGGTGCACGTGGACGTATCCCATGGTGGTCGCGATCCAGGCGTGACCGAGCAGCTCCTGGATCATGATCAGGTCCATTCCGGTGCGGTAGAGCTGCGAGGCGCAGTAGTGGCGCAGCACGTGCGGGGTGAGCCGCGACGCCCACGCCGGCAGGTGTGTCGCCGCGGCTCGGGCGAGGCCTTCGCGCAGGACGTCGTCACCGACGCGGGCCTTCGTGCCGTCGAGGTTGCGTCGCTCGGAGCAGAACAGCGGAGCGCCGGGCCGGGCGTGGTCATCATCGAGGTGGCCCCACACGTCCTCGACGTACCAGCGCAGCAACCGGTCCGCACCGCCGATCATCGGGACCATCCGCTCCCGCGGGCCCGAACCGCGCGATCCCTTCCCGTGCCGGACATGGATCTTGCCGAGGCGCCCGAGATCCCACTTGAGGTCGGCGAGGTCGAGACGGCGGGCCTCGTTGACCCGCAACCCGACGGTGGCCATCAGCCGGGCGGCGGTGTAGTTCCGGGCGGTCGGAGCGAACTTGCGGCACGTCGTGAGCTGTACGGCCCAGCGGCTGAACAGGTCCTCCACCTCGCGGTCGCCCGGCGGCACCCGCAGCTTCGCTTCCTTGGCCCCGCGGGGCTGGTTCATCTCATCGACCGGGCAGGTGACAACCCGACCGGTCATCACATGGATCTGCGCGGCGTGGCGCATCTGCAGGAACGCGAAGAAGATCCTGATCGCCTGCGCCCGCGCCAGCCGGGTCGCCTTCGATGCCGCGCGCAGCTCCTGGCCGAAGTAGGTGTCGGCGTCGGACGGGTCCATCTCCCACACCGGGCGGTCGAACCAGACACGGACCCGGTCGAGCTGGCCGACCTCGCCGCGGATCGTGCTGTCGGCCAGCCCGGCCGCCGAGCGTGCCATCACGAACTCGGCCATCACGTCGGTCTCGAACGCCGCGAGCTCCTCCGGCCCGACCGGTGCCCGGGCCGAACGCAGGTCCCGTACGACGCCGAGCGTCAACCCACGTCTCCCGTCTTCAGCAGAGCCGATCTGGACTCACCAATTGGAGCAACGACTCATGAATCCTGAAGGGCACTCACAACGGCTCAGCGCCACTCGAACGAGACCGCAGGCCCAGGTCCAGGACCTGAGCAGCGTCCCGTCGCTCGCCGCGCGGTTACGCAACTCGCGGGTTGTCGGACACGACGCCGCCGCCCACCCCACGGCCCACCCCACGGCCCGGCCGCCGCGGCGATGACCTGCGCCCAAGCCCGCCGAACCACTCCCGACGACCCGGAAGGCAGACCCATGCTCGACAGCTCCCACTCCGTGCGCGCCACCGCGCTGCCCACTACGGCCGACGTCCCCAACCTCGACGACCTGCCCCTGTCGGTGTGGCCCACAGGGCAGCAGCCGCCCGCCTCCCAGCGCCGCGGCCGCTACACCCCCGGCTCGACGGCGCACCCGGCGAAGATGCTGCCCGCCGTCGCCGCCCACGCCATCGCCCACTACACGCGCCCCGGCGACCTCGTCCTGGACCCGATGTGCGGGATCGGCACCACGCTGGTCGAGGCACTGCACCTCGGCCGCCGCGCCATCGGCGTCGAGTACGAACCGCACTGGGTCGACGTCGCCTGCGCCAACCTCGATCTCGCAGACTCCCTCGGCGCTTCCTTCGCCGGCGATGCCCGTGTCCTGCACGGCGACGCCCGCCAGCTGGCGACCCTGCTCTCGCCCGAGGCGATCGGCCGGGCGGCGCTCGTGGTCACCTCCCCGCCCTACGGGCCCTCGACCCACGGCCAGGTCTCGGTCATCCCCGGCGGTGGCGTGCAGAAGTACCACCACCTCTACGGCAACCTGCTCGACCGCGGGAACCTCGCCAACATCGGCCACCACCGCCTGCTCGCCGGCTTCGAACGGATCCTCGCCGCGCTCGCCGACGTCCTGCGCCCCGGCGCACACGTCGTCATCACCGTCCGGCCCTGGCGCGAGCACGCCGAGCTGATCGACCTGCCCTCCCAGATCCTGGCCTGCGGCACCCGCGCCGGCCTGGTCCCCGTCGAGCGCTGCGTCGCCCTGCTAGGCCGCGTCGCCGGCGACGGCCTCATCGCCCGCGGCTCGTTCTTCCAGCGCGACTTCATCCGCAAGCAGCGCGACGCCGGCCTGCCCTTGCACCTGATCGCGCACGAGGATGTGCTGGTCGTTTGCGTACTGCCTGCCGGCTCAAACGTCGCTACCCAGGCTGCCGGGCACGCCGCCGATGCCGCAGGGGAGACCCGAGCGGCATGACCGACGAGGGCGAGCCACATCGGCGGGTCCGCGGCCTTCCCGTGCCGCAGTTGGAGCCCGCCACCTCGGCGCGCACGGTGGCCTTCCACACGACGACGGTCGACGACCGGGGACGCGTCGGCGTCCTGGCGCCGCTGCGCGAACTCGGATGGAACACGGGATCCGTCGTGTCCTGCCGGCTCGTCGACGGGGTTATCGCCGTCTCGCCCTCGGAGTCGGACGGATACCGGATCGGCCGTCGCGGGTACCTGCGGGTCCCGGCGCCACTGCGCCATCGCTGCCGTCTGACACCCGGGAGCCGCGTGCTCGTCCTCGCCCACCGTGGCATGGCGCTCCTGGAGATCTATCCCTCGACGTCGGTCGAGGCGATGCTGCGGCAGCGCCAGCCGAGCGTCACATGACCTCCACGGAACTGGCCGCGGCCAGGCTTCTGCTGGACCGCCTCGGCATCACACCGGAGCAGTTGCTGGGCACGAAGTCCTCCGTTACGACGGCCGAGGTCCCAACGATCCGTCGCTACCTCGACGACGTCGCCGAGGCCGTCCCCACGGCGACACGGACGGCGTACGGGCCTTACTGGCGCCGCGTCGCGGCCGAGTGGGGCGACCGCCGGATCGACGAGGTGACCCCGCTGGAGATCAAGCAACTCGCCGAACGGGTCAAGGCCGACGTTGTTGTCCGCAGGAACTCCCGCGGCGGCCGGAGCGCCGCCGAGCACCTGATCTCGGCGCTCCGCTGCCTGTACCGGCACGCGGTGTCCGACGGGCTGATCACGGAGGCGAACAACCCGGCCATCCGCGTGTCCAAGCCGCGCCGGTTGGCCAGCACGCGCCGAGCCATCCCCGATGCGGGTCTCGCGGAGATCCTCGACGTGGCCGGTCGCTCGGGCAACGACCCCGACCTCAACCTGCTCATCCTCCGGCTACACGTCGAGACGGCGTGCCGCCGAGGCGGCGCGCTCGCCCTGCGGCCGGTCGATCTCGACCCGGACCAGTGCCTCATCCGCCTTCGGGAGAAGGGCGAGACCGTCCGGTGGCAGCCCGTTTCGCCGACCTTGATGAGCAGGCTCGCCGATCACCACCGAGAGCGCTCGAAGGAGGACGTGGAGGGCATGCTACTATACCGCGGCGGCCGCCCGATCACCACCCGCCGATACGACCACCTGTGGAAGCGGATCGGCGTTCGGCTCCCCTGGGTGGCCGCTCAGCAGGTGAGCACCCATTGGCTGCGACACACGACCCTGACCTGGGTGGAGCGCAACTTCGGCTACGCCGTCGCCCGGGCCTACGCGGGCCACAACGGGCGCAGCGACGCGGGCAGCACGTCGACGTACGTCCGAGCCGACGTGCACGAGGTGGCGTCGGCGCTGTCCGGTCTGGTCGAGGAACCGCACCCGCTTGCTGCCGGTTCGGTACCAAGGCGGAGCCGATGAGCTCGCGAGGATCACGTCACGTCCGGTCGCATCACTTTCGGGATCAGCTCCGGATACCGGTGACCTCTGTCGATCATGCTGGGCTCCATGTTGCAAGGGTGCCGCCGCGATATCCGTCGATGACGAATGCGACGCTGTGGATAGCTCGAGTCACAGCGACGTAGAGGCCGCAGGCTGACTTTCCGGTCAGCATCTTGCCCTTGTTGAGGAAGTCGGCAATCGAACCGGTCGGAAAGATTAGTACCCGGTCACAGGTGAGCCCTTTGGCAACACCGAAGTTGAGCGACTGCGTGGTATCCGGCGTCCGGGTCGCGGAGGAATGGCGGAGGCATAGGGGTGCGAACGCTTCGATGTACGCGTCGATGTGCTTCGTGGGCACGATAAAGACGCCATCGTGCGTCGTGGTTCTTGTCTGCAGCGATTCGGTAGGAGGGAAGTCGCAGTCTTTCGGGAAAATGGTGTCGGAGAAGGTGGCGACAAGCTGGTTGCTGCGCCAGGTTCGGTTGGATTGCTCGACATCTAGTACCCCCGTTGTCTGGTGGCTAGCGAACCAGTCGAGCATCTTTAGATCTCGGTACTTTCTGTTCTTGAGGTCTTGAGGATTGGTATTGAAAGTGGATTGACGGACGTCGCCGACGAGGCGGATGTCGATGCGTGAGGCGAAGAGTTTCTCGAGCACTTCGAGGTCGTAACCGGTGAGGTCTTGGGCCTCATCGATATGGATCTCGTCGTAGATGTGCTCTAGACGATCGATGACAGCGCCGTTGCTGGCCGCGGCGACGTCAAAGGCCAATTTGGAAAGGTAGCGCTTGTAGGCGCGGGAATCTCCGTCGAGGTAGCGGGCCGGGCCGGTGGCGTAGTCGACGCCGGTCTGCTTGGTGAAGTTGAGGCCAGTCAGGCGCCGGCCAGGGAAGAGTAGGGGCAGGTAGGGCCGGATCCAGTGGTGCAGCAGAAAGGAGTACCAGCCGCTGACGTCGGGAAGCTGCGCGGAGCATGCTCTGGCGAGGCGCGCCTCGACATTGCGCTGGGCGGCGATGGTGTAGGTGAGGACCAACCGGCGCGGGTTGTCGGACGTGTCGCTGCAGGCATCCACGATCGACTGGGTCTTGCGGGATCCGGCCACGGCGAGGACGGCTCGGTTCATGAGACGAAGGTGACGGCGTCGATGAGGTAGGGAGGGTAGGTGGCCTCGAAGCTGGACTCGTTGAACGTCAGGGCCCACTCGGTCTTGTGTTTGCCCATCCACTCGGTGGTGCCTTCGTCATCGGGGATGTTGAGGAGTGAGCGCAGGGCGGTCTCGTCATTCACAGCGACGAACTGCGGCTCAAGCGTCTTCCCGGCGGCATTATCGCCGATGAAGACCTGCCTGACGCCGTCTTGGAGCCACGGCTGCAGCGGCGTCGTCCAGTGCGCGGGGTCCTGGCCATCGTTGTCGCGGATGGCCGCGGCCTGGCGGCCGAGCGCTGCGCACAACTGCAGCCCACGTTTGAGGGACACTCCGGCCATGGAAATGACGTCCACGCCGAGTTCCATGGGACGGCGGCCGTTGTGGCGGTCGCGGAAGGCACGCTCGAAGATCATTTCGTCCGATGGGCCCTCGACGAGTACGGCCTTGCGGGCCAGGACGAGCCTCATGGAGTCGTAGCCGGACAGGCGTTTAAAGTAGGACACCGTGTCGGCAGGGAGATCGTTGAATGAGGCGCAGCGTCCACCGCTGATCAGGACGAGCTTGTCGAGGCCGAGTCGGTTCAGGACGAACGAGCTGTGGGTGGTCAGGAAGACCTGCCGGTCCCCGGCGAGGGTCTCGATCCGCGCCACCAACTTCGTGAGACTCGTGTGGGAAAGGTGGTTCTCGGGTTCCTCGATCAGTGCGAACGACGTCGTCGTCGAGGCGCGGTCCATGGCAAGGACCACCTTGATCGCGGCTTGTTGCCCTTGCCCGGCCATGGCGAACGGGACATCCGCGACCTGCGGGACGACCGAGGTCTCCCAGGACGCACCGGCCGACTGGTCCATGTGCAGCCCGATCGGCTGGTCGTGCAGGGCCTTGCCGTGCTCGGCGATCCGCTCGTTGACCGGCGCCAACGTGTCAGTGCTGATCGCGTGCCGTGCCGCACGGTGAGCGACGGCGATGGCGGCGCGCTCACCGGGTTCGATAAAGCTGCTGAGGATCTCGCGGGTGTGGTAGTCCACGCCGGCGGAGGACCGGATGGTGCGCGAGTCGATGTGGGCGATGCCCAGGCCTTTGGGTCTGCGGGTCAGGCGTTCGTCGGAGAAGGCGCGCCAGTCCACCTCGAACCATTCGGTGGGCAGGATGTCCGGGCAGTCCGGGTTCGCGAAGTATTCGGTGATCTCCTGCTGGTACTCCTTGGCCGGGGTGATCCGCATGCTGATGCCCGGCACGTCGTCGCGACGTGAGTTGTGTATACCGCGCAGGTCGTGGAGGCCGACGGCGTCGGGCGAGAAGTAGACCTCGATCATGACCTCCGGTGGCGAGGGCGCGGAACCGGCCTTGAGCGCGGCGAAGAACTCGCCGACGTGGTGCGCGTTGAACCAGTACGGATCCAACGCGTCCTGCGCCCACCGACCATTGACGCGCCCGCTGAGAGCCAGCGCGATCGCCTCCAGCAGTGTCGACTTCCCGGAGTCGTTGTCGCCGACGACGATGTTGGTGCCCGGGTTGGGGCAGAACTCGAACGCTCGGAAGATCCGGTAGCCGTGGATGATCACTCGGTTGATCATGAAATGTGCAGTGCCTCGAATCGTCGACGGGTACAGGCCTCACTCAGCATCTGGATGGGCCCCACGGTGGGCTGACACACTACCGTCGGCGGCCGTCGGGAGTTGCGCGCACCAGCGAGTCTTGCTTCGTAAGTGATCTTGAATTCGGAGTGGACGGTGAGTCGGCGTGGGGTTCGCCGCCTGTGCCCCGTCCCAGGCCGTTCTGCATCACGTCAACGGATGTGCCTCGGCGGTCAGGGTCGCGAGCGCGGCGGCGATCTCGTTGGCACCGGCGCGGACATAGGTCGCGGTCGGTCCGACGTCGCCGCCGCTGTCGGTGTGTCCGGCATAGGCGCGGGCGACGGCGTAGCCGAAGTTGCGCTCCACCCAGGTCAGCGTGGTGTGCCGCAGCCAGTGGGTGCTGATCTGCTGGGTCGCGACCCACGGTAGATGGGCGCCGAGGCGCTTCCAGAGATGGTCGTAGCGGCGGGTCGTGATCGGCCGCCCGTCGGCGTAGCGCAGGAGCTGCCCGATGCGGGGAGCGCCCCGTTCGTCGGCGTGGTGCTGCAGATGGGCCATCAGGGTCGGTGAGACCGGTTGCCAGCGCACGGTCTGCCCCTTCTCCCGCAGGAAGATCAGGCACTGCGTGGGGTCGAGGTCCTGCGGGCGGAGGGCGAGAGCCCCACCACGCCGGCAGGCGGTCTCGACGTGCAGCCTCAGGAGCAGGGTGTCGAGGCCGGGGTCGTTCCCGGTCGTCGCGGCGATCTGGTTGATCTCGGCAAGCCGTTTATCGGCGACCGCCCGCCGCGTCGAGGGCAGGCGCCGGGGCTTGGCGACCTTGAGTGCCGGGTTGTCGGACGGGTTGATCAGGCCGTCGTGCTCGGCGTGCCGGTAGAGGCAGCGCAGCGCGGAGATGAGGTGCTCGCCCGCGCTGCGGCCGCCGCGGGCGTTGCGGCGGGCGACGACGTTGTACTTGACGTGCTCGACGAGCTTCTTGATCTCCGAGGGCGTCGGGTCATCGAGCCTGCGGTCGGCCCAGTGGTCGAGGATGCGGTTCCAGTAGGACCCGTACACGCGGCGGGTGCCGGGGCCGACGGCGGCGGCCACGACGGGCACGTACTCGGCGAAGGTCGGCACGGGCGGCCGGGCGGGTGCGGTGTCGAGGAGGTCCTGGGGCGATAGGCCCATCCGCGTCAGCAGCAGGCGGGCGGCGTCGACGTCGGCCGTGCTCGGGGACGAGGTGGGTTGGACGGTGGTCATGCCGGACCTCCGGACGCCGTGAGCCCGGTGCTGGAGAGGATCGCGTCCAGCGCGGCTGGTGGGTAGACGACGAGCTGGGCCGCGGCCGGTCGTGCGACGAGCAGGACGCGGTCCCCGGGGGCCAGGCGCAGCTGGTGCCGGACGGATGCCGGCAGGCGGACCCTGCCGGCGTGGGCGACTCGGGCGACGCCGTCCGGTCGGGCTGTCAGCATCGCGACGCCGCCGTCCACCTCCACGCCGACGCACGTACCGGGATCCCAGCGGAGAGCACGCACGATGGGCAGGTCGGCGATCCGGCCGCGGGCGTCGATCGCCGCCATCCCGTAGACGGCGGCGTCGATCGGCCGCGGGGCAGGCACAGCCGCTAACGGCAGGACCGTGCGTGCTGCGACGGGGCGACGTTGCAGCGAGCCCGGGACCACCGCCGGGACGAACAGCGGGGTGAGGAGAGGACCAACCGCAGGAGCCAGCACCCTGCCTGGTCGAGGTGTTGGAGTGCCTTCAAGCACCGGCACGTCAGATGTGGCAGGGATGCCACGAAAGTGTGTCCGAGGGGGGACTTGAACCCCCACACCCGTTAAAGGGTACTAGCACCTCAAGCTAGCGCGTCTGCCATTCCGCCACTCGGACCTGCCGCGCTG
>Ga0209591_10007829_pt1 | contig 11696 bp, 8 predicted proteins | sample MAT01_FD_187207 | JGI IMG/M metagenome (GOLD analysis project Ga0209591, IMG submission 187207) | Freshwater microbial communities from Lake Fryxell liftoff mats and glacier meltwater in Antarctica - MAT-01 (SPAdes) (version 2) | ecosystem: Environmental > Aquatic > Freshwater > Ice > Liftoff...
GGTGGCGGTGTCGTAGGTCAGCTCGATCGAGCTGAAGGTGGCGCCGTGGATGCCGTCGCGGCCGGTGCGCCCGCCAAGCACCACCACGGCGTCGCCGGGGCGCACATTGCGCGGGTGGGCGCCGCGCGGGGCGATGCCGACGGTGCCGCAGTAGACGAGCGGGTTGGCGATGTAGCCCTCATCAAAGAGCACGGCGCCGTTCACGGTGGGGATGCCAAGCTTGTTGCCGTAGTCGCGCACGCCGGCCACCACACCGGCCGCCACGCGGGCCGGGTGCAGCACACCTGGGCTCAGCGCGTCGAGCGGCGTTGCGGGCGGGCCAAAGCAGAGCACATCGGTGTTGGCGATCGGCTCGGCGCTCACGCCCAGCACGTCGCGGATCACGCCGCCGACGCCGGTGTTGGCGCCGCCGAAGGGCTCCAGGGCGCTGGGGTGATTGTGCGTCTCCACCTTGATCGAGACCTCGTGGGCCTCGGCGAACGCGATGATACCGGCGTTGTCTACGAAGGCGGAGCGCACCCAGTCACTGGACGATGGACGGTGGACGGTGGACGGTAGCTGCTGCGCAGCTTCTGCGTCATGGTTCGCTAGAACGCGCTCGGTCGCCGCCATAAGAAAGGTCTTGATCAGACTATCGATCTCAACATCGTGTTCCAACAGATGATATGCAGGGTACAAGGTGGGGTCAGGCTGCGCCGAAGCATTTTGCATTGACAATTTTGCATTTTGCATTCGATAGCGCACCTTCGCCTTAAACGTCTTATGGCTACAGTGCTCGCTCCAGGTCTGGGCGAGCGTCTCCAGCTCGCCATCGCTGGGGTCGCGGCCCTCGGCGGCGAAGTAGGCCTGGATGGCGCGCATCTCGGCGAGATCGAGGGCGAGCACGCCGACGCGGCTGATGCGCAGCAGCTCGGCGTCGGCGGCGGTGCGCAGCGGGATCTGGGCAACCAGGGCGCTCGTCTCGGGGGGCGCGGCGAGCAGGGCGCTGTAAAAGGCCAGGCGCTCGAAGAGGCTGGCGCCAGCGCGGTAGCTGAGGCTGGTCTGCACCAGCTCGACAGACAGCTGGGCGGCGCGGGCGGCGGGATCGGCGCCGGGCGGGAGCAGGTAGCGGCGCAGGGTGCGGGCCTGGGCCAGCTCGTTCATGCCGAGGCGATGGGCGCCCAGCACGACCATCTCGCCACTGGCATCGGTGACGCCGGGGCGATAGGCGATCTCGAGCACGCTGGCATCGGCGGGCAGATTCTCGGCGGCGAGGGCCTCCGAGCCGAGGGGCTGCCACACAGCCGTCTGGACCACCGGGTCGTGGAGCAGCGCTGCGACGAGCCGGACGACGGCGGGGGCGGCCAGAGTTGGGCCGGAGAGCAGATAGATAGTGTGGACGATCTCGCTATGGGCAGCGGACTCCTGGGGGGCGACCGTCACGAGGAAGTGGGGCATCACGCGTCCCTTCAGTGCGTTCTGGCGCCAGATTGTAGCCTATCGGCAGGGGTGCGTCAAGGTGGGCTGGCGCCCGAACTGAAAGGTACGAGGAAGCGCTCTCGCCTCGCCCCCCTGAGAGCGCGGCGACGAGGATCAGGGCTGCGCGGCACACACATCGCCGAAGAGCCGCAGCGCGAGCGGGTCGAGAGTTTGCTCCACGCCCGTGAGGCTTACCACAACCGAGCTCGTAGGCCCGCCCGCCGTCTCGATCAGGCTGTAGCGCCTGGTCTGCCCATCGGCGCCCCGGTAGAAGAGGTAGGGGGTAAGCTGGTACGAGCCCGCCGACAGGCCCGCAAGGCGGTAGCTCATGCTCCCCGTTGCCGCGTCCACCAGGATCGGCGCCTGCACCAGTGCGCCGCTGGCCGTAGCCTCAAGCAGCACTTCACCGATGGTCGGGAAGCTCAGCGGGACGCCCTGGGGCTGCTGATCTGAGCCCATCGTTGTCACCCAGTCGGGCGCGATTGCTGGGGTACAGGTGGTTGTCTCGCTAGAGCCAGGCAGCAGCTTCACAATCTGATCGACGTTCGTCTGGCCGCTCGCGTTCACGGTACGTGTCTCTGCTGCAAAATAGGCGCCGGGCGTAGAGGCGATGGCATCCTGCAACACCGTGCTGGGGAGGTTCGACAGGGCGATCACAAAGACGCTGGCGCGCGGCCGCAGCGCTTCAAGGCTCACCTTGCCCGCCTGGGTGAGCGGGCGGTCCATACCGGCGGCAACCCCGCCGATGCCCGTGGTGAGTCCGCCGACCTCGGTGGTCTGACACGCGGCGATCTCAAGCACATTGGGTAATCGACAGGCGTGGTCGAGCGGGTACGTGCCGATATCGCTTGCCCCCCCGTAGAGCGTCGCTGCGCTCTTGTCGAGAAACAAGTTTGCGATGCCGTCGGTGAGCAGCAGAACGCGGTCGTCGTACTGGTAGGTTTGGCCGCCGTAACTGACGCTTACGGGGGCTGCGTCGAGTAGCAACGTGGCCCGGTACAGCCCCGCCCCAGCGTTGGTGCCGCCCGAGGTGCGGTAGCCATCGCCGTTCACAGCGCCTGCCTGCCTCACGGCGTTGATAATTTGCGCAACGTCGCTTGCGTAGGCAAAGCTGTTCCCATCACGTGCGGCTTGCTGATTGTACCAGACCAGGCCCAGCTCATCGGGTGGCCTTGATGGGTCGTAGCCGCCGTTGCCGGGCATGTTGAGCTGGCGTGCGAGCACCTCAAGCGCCTGCTTGGCAACATAGATGCGCCGCTCTTCCACCGCGTTCCAGTAGTAGGTGGCGCCGACGCCCACCACCTGCACTGCGGGCGCGCCAACAGGGCCGTTGGCGCACTGCCAATAGTTCTGGCCAGCTGGGAAGTTGCCACTGCCTCGGTCGCACCGGCCGGCAAAGTCCGCGCTCATCGAGCCGCTCACATCGAGCACCACGGTCCAGCGCACGGGCAGGCGCATGGTCTGAAGCACGGCGTGCTCCGGGCGCAGGCGCACCGCGCCGCTCACCGCTGGTGGCGCCTGAGGTGGGGCAACGCAATCCGACACGCCGCCTACCGCCGCCCCGGATGCCCCTGCTGGCGCAGCCCCAGAGCTGCGCACGAGCGGCAGGAAGACGCAATCCAACGTCGTAGCGGGCCGAGGCGTGGCGCCAGCGGCGGCGCTGAACAGCGCGAGGCCGAGCACAACGATGATCAATACGAGGCGGCGCATAGCTGCTCCTGGGCGAGGTTGATGTAAGGATACTGCGTGCCGGGTCTGTTGTCCACAGATTGCGCAGATTTCCGGCCCATTGCCGATCCCGACAGCGCGCTGGCACAGCACGTCCGGTTGCGCGCATTCCAAAATCCGCAATCTAAAATCGTATTCCCTCGACCGCCTCGTGCGCTACCCGGCCAATCGCCTGGAGCCAGCCCCCGGTGGTTGGGTAGCTGTAGCCCACGCAGACAAGCTGCGGGTTGCCAACAGCGCGCCACCGCCTGTCCAGGCGCGGCCTGCCACGCACGTTCAGCTCCAGGGTGTGGGCCACGACATCCAGGGCCGGGCGAAAGCCGGTGGCCAGGATCACCGCATCGCAGGGCGCGGCGCAGCCGTCGGCAAAGTGGGCCATGCCGGGGCTCAGGCGCACCAGGGCACCGTAGGTGGCCACGCGCCCGGCCGCCACCGCCTGCGGCAGCTCGTACCCCACCACCGGGAAGTGGTCGAGCGGCGAGCCGGGCGGCAGCGGCAGCCCTAGCTTGTAGTGCGCGGGCATCGGCAGGCCCGGCAGTCCCGAGACACCCTTGAGTGTATGCAGATGCAGCCGGTCGTAATGATGCGTCCAGGCCGCGCCCACGCGCTCCCGCTCCAGCACGCGGTAGGCGAGCCCGCGCCGCTGCAGCTCGTAGGCCATGGCCAGCCCGGCAGGCCCCGCGCCGATCACGATGATCACAGGCGCCCCTCGCTCTGCGCGCCGATCAGCGCGGCCAGATGCGCCGCGTCGTCGCCGAGCCCCTGGAAGACATGCGATTTCGCGTTGTGCTGCCACTCCAGCCCAAGCAACATCAGCCCAGGCCAGCTGGTAACGCCGCGCGTGTGGATGGGGTAGCCGTCGGCGGCAAAGACTGGCAGCTTGATCCAGCTATAGTCGGGGCGGTAGCCGGTGGCCCAGATCACGCTGCTGATCTTGGCACGCACTAGATCCAGCTCGGTGGGGGCGCCTGCTGCAAACGCATCGGTGTACACCGGCGGCGGCTCCTGCGGCGCGTCGATGCCGCGCTGCGCGACATACGCATCAACCGCGTGGCAAAAGCCTGCGGCCACCGCGTCGGCGGCGAGGATCTGCTGCTGGAGATCCGGTGCAAAGTGCAGCTGCTCGCCCGTCGCGCCCTCCAGGTGGCCCACGAGGCGCACCCCGGCCCGCGCCAGCGTGTGCAGGTTCAGGTCGCGCCCGCCGCCCTGGCCGGTGAGTTGGGGGCCAGACGGGGCATTGCGCGGGTCGCCGCCGGGCAGCTCGGCCACCGTCTGCTCGAAACCGCCCAGCGCGGTGATCCAGGCCACGCAGTCGCGGCCACGGTAGCGGCGCGGGAGCCAGCCGCCGCGCCCGACGGCGAGCCAGACCTCGCGCCCGGCCTGGCGCAGCTCCTCCGCGATCTGGCAGCCGGACTCGCCGCTGCCCACCACCAGCACGCCCCCTGGCCGCAGCTGCGCGGGCCGCTGGTAGGCCATGCTGTGCAGCTGCACGAGCCGTGGGGGCAGCTGGGATGCGCAGGCTGGCAGGCGAGGCGTGCTGTAGGCGCCCGTGGCGACCACAACCTGTGTGGCACTCAGGGTGCCCATGTCGCTCTGCACGCGCAGCTCGTCGCTGCCGGGCTGCGCGGTGATGCTGTGGACACGAAGATTGGCCCGCACGGGCGCACTGATGGCCTGGGCGTATGCCTCGATGTAGGCGACCACCTCGTCGCGGTGTAGAAAGCCGTCTGGGTCGGCCCCCGCGTACGGCATGCCGGGGAGCTGAAGATGCCAGTTTGGCGCCACGAGCCGCAGCGATGCCCAGCGCCGGCTGCGCCAGCTCTCGCCGACACGCCCGGCCTCGAGCAGCGTGTGCGCGAGCCCCAAACGACAAAGGTGGTAGCTGAGCGCAAGGCCGGCCGGCCCTGCACCGATGATCAGGACGCCTGCAATGCTCACTGGGTTCCTCATGCGCCACAGCGTTTGTCACTCCGAGCGCAGCGAGGAGTCTTCTGCGGCGTCTGTAGCAGATTCCTCGCCACGCTCGGAATGACATGGATGCGGTTTCACGTTAGTTAGCTGCTTTTTTTTGCGGATCTATACGATATTGTACAGGCAGCTCAGGTGCGGCGGGAAATGCGCCGGAAATCTGTGGAAAAACGCCCGGCGTAAAGCCGATAAAGGAGATCGAACCTGTGAGCATGATCGATATGGCCGAGGTGCGGGCCTGGGTGCGCGAGGGTGGCGCCCACGCCCGCAGCTTCTTCAACAATGTGCGTGCGGAGCGCAAGGCGGATCGCAGCTGGGTGACGCAGGCGGATCGCGAGGTGGAGCAGCTGCTGCGCGAGCGCATCGCCGCACGCTACCCCGAGCACGGTGTGATGGGCGAGGAGCAGGGTGTGGGCGCGGTGGAGCGCGAGTTCGTCTGGTGCATCGACCCGATCGACGGCACCGGCGCCTTTGTGGCGGGCCTGCCCACCTGGTGCATCTCGCTGGGCCTGATGCGCGCCGGCGTCCCCTACCTTGGGGCGATCTACCTGCCGATCCTCGACGACTGCTACTGGGCCGACTCAAGCGGGCCTGCCTACCGCAACGACATCCCACTTGCCGTGAGCGACCACACGGCCATCGATAGCAACGACTGGCTCGCCGTCCCCTCTACCGCCCACCGCAGCTTCCAGCTCACGTTCCCCGGCAAGGCGCGCTGCCTTAGCAGTGTAGCCGCCGACTGTTGCTACGTGGCGCGCGGCAGCGCCATCGGCGCCCTGATCGGGCGGGCCAGCCTCTGGGATCTCGCGGCCGGCTTCGCCATCCTGCGCGCCGCTGGCGGCGCGATGCTCCATCTCAGCGGCGCGCCCGTGAAGCCGTCCCTGCTGCTCGACGGGCGCAGGCTGCCAGAGCCGATCCTGATCAGCTCGCCCGCCATGCTCGAGCCCATCCGCGCCACGGTTGCTAGGCGCGGGTGAGGGTGCGAACGTTTGGACCGCGAACCGCGCGAACGGGCACGAACCGCGCGAACGCGCAACCGCACGCGTGTGGCCGAGTTCGCGGTGGTTCGCCGCCGTTCGCGGCTTCGTGGTCCAAAGCGTTCACTCGCCCAGCCTTGGCCGATCCATGCCCAGCTCCAGGCGCCACTCGGCCAGCGCAGAGCCCGTGGCCGCCGCGTAGACATGCTCGAGGGCGTCGACGGCGCGCTGCGAGCTACACTGGCGCTCCGCCAGGCGGCGGCCACCCTTTCCAAGCCTGCCGCGAAACGGCGCGTCTTCGAGCAGCGCCAGGGCCGCCTGCGCCTGCTCGTCGGGGGTGTCGGCAACGAGCAGCTCCTCGCTCGCCACAGCGCACAGATCACGGGCGAGAGCTGCCCGCACGATCAAAGGCGTGGCGGTGGCCAGGGCCTGCAGGGCCGCGTGCGGCGCCGTGGCCGAGGGCTCCACGGGCGCGAGGATCATGGTGGCCGCTGCAAGGTGGCCCCGTGGGTCGTGAACCGGTCCCGTGAAGACGATCCGCGGGTCACCAGCAAGGCGCCCAGCCGCGCCAAAGGGCAGTGCGCCAAGCACGGTAAGACGCGTATCGGCGCGCTGCGCCCAGATGACCGCCATGGTTGTAGCGATGCTTGCCAGCGCCGCCGCCGCCTCGTATCGTGCCAACTCGCGTAGATCGAGCAGCAGGGTGGCGGGGTCGCGCAGGCGCGTGGGCGGGCCGAAGCGGGCCAGATCGATCGGGCTAGGCACCACATGGATCTTGCCCTGGCAGTCGCCCTCGGTTCCCGCCAGCGTGCGCATGGCCACAGCGTCGGCCTCAGCGGCCACGATCACCCGGCTGTGGCGTGCCAGCAGGGCGGCCTCGTCGCGGCGCAGGTGGGGGAGCCACGCGCTCTGGGCCGCACGCACGAGCGGCCCCTGGGCACGCAGCGAGCGCTCGCGCCGCAGGCTGGAGCAGACCACGGCATCCAGGACGTTGGGCAGCGGGAGCGGCTCAGAGAGCAGGGCTGCCGTCGGCCCGTCGAGCTGGACGAGCTCGAAGCGGCCGGGCTGGGCCTCAGCGCGCACAGCCTCGACAAACTGGCGGCGCCGCACGGGCAGTATCTGGCGGCAGTACTCGGCCAGGCTGTCGAAAGCGGTGCCGGCCTCGTCGGCGAAGAGCAAGGTTACACTGTGGCCCCGACGGGCCAGCGCGGCGATCAGCCCATTAGGGCGTGGGTGCGCCGTGGTCGGCGCTTCGGAGCAGACAAACAGAAGATCCATCGCGGCCTCCTACCCCGTGGAGGGGCGCCAGGTGCGGCGGGCGGCTCAGGTTTGCCCCGCGCACGCTGGCTGGAAACAAAGCTACGAGAGCGCCACCGACTGTGCGATGGCGGACTCGTCGAGATGTGGCGCGTGGGCTGTGATGCGGGCGTAGATGAGATCGATAGCGGGGGTGAGGGTGCGCCAGTCGTAGCGATCAAGGGCGCGGCGGCGCCCGGCGGCGGCGATCCGGCCTGCAAGCTCGGGGTCGCTCAGCAGCAGAGTCACCGCGTCGGCAAACTCGCTGGGGCTGTCGGCTACCAGCAGATGCTCGCCGGCCCGCAGATCGAGGCCGACGCAGGCAAGGCTTGTGGCCACAACAGCGATGCTGCGGGTCAGGGCTTCCAGAAGCATCACGCGCATGCCGCCGCTGCTGCGCAGCGGGGCGATCAGCACGGCGGCCTGCTCCAGGTAGGGGCGTGGGTCCACAAAGCCTGTCACCGCTACGCCGGGCTGCCGCTCGGCCAGGGCGCACAGCTCGGCTGGCGGCTCGGCGCCGCAGATGTAGAGCAGGCTGTCGGGCACGGCGCGACGCACCAGCGGGAAGACCTCGCGGGCGAACCAGCTGATGCCCTCGGCGTTTGGCGGCCAGCCCGGCCCGGCCAGGCTGAGTACCACGCGCGCGGTAGGGCTGCGCGGCACCGGGTCAAGCGCCACGCCATCCACGCCGATCGGGATGACGCTCAGGTCGCTGATCGTCCCCGCTGCGTCGAGCAGCGCCTCGCGATCCTCCTCGCTCACGGTAGTGACGGCCTCGAAGCTCGCGCAGACACGCCCCTCGTACGCGCGCAGCTGCTCGGCCTCGCGCTGCGCAAGCCAGCTAACAGGCCAGACGCGCTGCTCCGCCAGCCCCGCGTAGATCTTCCAGACGGCGTTGTGGGCGTCGAGGACGCGTGGTAGCTTCAGATCCTCGGCGAACTGGGCCATGCTGATCTGGTCGATATGCACTAGGTCGAAGGGCTGGCCGCTGTCGTCCGCCTCTACCAGTAACTCGGCCAGGCGTGCGTGGAGCTCCGCGCTGGCGCAGACGGCCACGCCGTAAGGCCGCGTGCCGAACAGGCCCTCCAGCCGGGCTGCGAGCTCGTGCCAGCGCGAGCTCTGGGCGTATACCAGGTGCAGCTCGGCGCAGAGCGGGCGCAAGGCGGCGGCACGCGTCGGGGCGCTTTCGTCGTGCGCTAGGCACAGCAGCGTCACACGGTGACGTGTCGCCAGATGCCTGAGCAGCTGGTAGGTCTTTACGCGTGGCCCACTATCGGGCGGATACGGGACCCCATCGGTGAGTAACAGGATGTTCATTCGCGTGTCCAGTCGCATCGTTGCGGGGCGGAGCGCATACAAGGGGCTTTGCGGTCGTCGGCCATCGTCGCCCTGCGATCATGGCCGGGTGTGCAGCAGCGCTTTGCCGATGAATTCGTCCGTGCGGGCCGGCGCGGAGAGGCCGAAGAGACGGCGACAGTAGCGGCGTGGCTGCGTGGTCTGCTGATTGTAGCGGGCGCCGATGAACAAGGCCTAGAGCAGCTGGCGCGCACGATTGCGGTCTTGTCATCGCTGCTGCTCCCCTTGCGCAGGGCATAGCGAGTAGGCGCTGCCGCCCCGCTTCACCTTGCGCAAGGATCACGGGCGGGCAGCAGCGCCCCGCATGGGCCAAGCCTAGACCTTCACGCAGGCCACCAGGTGGCCCGCCTTCGACTCTAGCTGCGGGTCCACCGTTTTGCAGCCTGCGTCGGCCAGGGGGCAGCGCGGATGAAAGCGGCAGCCCACGGGGATGTCGGCGGGGTTTGGGGTCTCCCCCAGGAGCACGATGCGCTCGCGCTTGCGCCGGGCCACGCTGGGCACCACGGAGAGCAATGCTTTCGTATACGGGTGCTGCGGCGCCGCCATCAGCTTGGCGGTAGGGCCAAGCTCCACAATCCGGCCGAGGTACATCACGGCCACCCGGTCGGCAAAGATCGCCGCCGTGGCGAGGTCGTGGGTGATGAAGAGCACGCTGATGCCGCGCCTGCGGCGCAGCTCGTTGAGCAGCCCCAGGATCTCGGCGCGGATCGAGACATCGAGCATGCTCACGGGCTCGTCGGCCACCAGCAGGCGCGGCTCCGTCACCAGGCTTGCGGCGATCACCACGCGCTGCCGCTGGCCCCCGGAGAGCTCGTGGGGCAGCCGATTTGCAAAATCCTCCGCCGGGCGCAGCCCCACCTCCTCCAGCGCCGCCCGCACCTTCGCCGCGCGCTCTGCCGCCGTGCCCAGCCCGTGGACAGCCAGGGGCTCCGCTACAATCTCGCCCACGCGCATGCGCGGGTTCAGCGACTCGTAGGGATCCTGAAAGACCATCTGGATCGCACGGCGCAGCCCTCGGTCGCGGCGCAGCTCGGCGTGAAGCGGGCGCCCCTCAAAGCGCACCACGCCCGCGCTCGGCGCCACCAGGCCCAGCACCGTGAGCGCCGTGGTAGTTTTGCCGCAGCCGCTCTCGCCCACCAGCGCTAGCACCTCGCCCTGTCCCAGCGTAAAGCTCACCCCATCCACCGCGCGCACAATCCGCACCGGCTCGCCCCGCAGCGCGGCAAAAAGCCCGCGCTGTAGGGGGTAGTGCTTGGCCAAATTGTCTACCTCAAGGATAGGATACTCGCTGGTCATAGAGGCTCGCAAGCAATGGGACGACCGACGACCGACGACCGACGACCGACGACCGTCCCCCGGCTATCGGCTATCGGCTATCGGCTATCGGCTACACAAAGTGGCACGCTGCGCGATGCTCCGGGCCAACGGCGCGCAGGGCGGGGCTCTCGGCGGCGCAGCGCTCGGTGGCGAGGGTGCAGCGCGGGTGGAAGCGGCAGCCGCTCGGCAGGTTGGAGAGGCGCGGCGGCGCACCGGGGATGCCGGTCAGCTCAAGCTCGGGGCGGGCCAGGTCCGGGAAGGCGGCCAGGAGCCGCTGAGTGTAGGGGTGGCGCGGCGCGGCGAACACCGTCTCCACCGGCCCGTGCTCGGCCACGCGCCCGCCGTACATCACCAGCACCGACTGGCAGGTCTCCGCCACCACGCCGAGGTCGTGGGTGACGATCAGCAGGCCAAGGTCAAGCTCGCGACGCAGGCGATCCAGCAGATCGAGGATCTGGGCCTGGATCATTACGTCAAGTGCAGTGGTGGGCTCGTCGGCGATCAGCAGCTGGGGGTCGCAGGCCAGCGCCATGGCGATCATAGCGCGCTGGCGCATGCCGCCGCTGTACTGGTGCGGGTACTGCGCGCCCCGCCAGGCCGGGATGCCCACAAGGTCGAGCAGCTCGCCCACCCGGCGCGCGGCCTCGGGGCGGGTGAGCGGCCGGTGGGCCAGGATCGCCTCGCGGATCTGGTCGCCCACGCTGCGCACCGGGTTGAGCGCGTTCATCGCGCCCTGGAAGACCACCGCAAAGTCGCGCCAGCGGCGCTCGCGCAGCTCGGCGGGCGTAAGCGCCAGCAGGTTCTCGCCGTCGAACAGAATCGTACCGCCCACCACGCGCCCGCCGGCGGGCAGCAGGCGCAACAGCGCAAGCATGGTGGTGGTCTTGCCGCAGCCGCTCTCGCCCACAATCCCGAGCGCCTCGCCGCGGCTCAGGCTGAAGCTCACGCCATCGACGGCGCGCATGGGCGGGCCGCCGGGCGCCTGAAACTCCACCGTAAGATCGTGAACGTCGAGCAGTGTCATGCGTGCTCCGGGGCAAGGTGGTGGCTAGCGGCGCGCGGGTTGACGAACTCCTCGATCGCGAAGCCTAGCAGCGTCCAGGCGAGCACCACCCAGACGATGCCGAGGCCAGGCGGGAGCAAGGCCCACCAGGCGCCCACCGAGATCGCGCCGCGACCGAAAGCGAGGTTGAGCATGGTGCCCCATGAGATCAGGGTGGGGTCGCCGAGGCCAAGGAAGGCGAGGCCGGACTCCGCGAGGATGGCCCCAGCGATCACGAGCGCGTTCTGGGCCAGGATGATCGGCAGCACCAGGGGCAGCACGTGGCGCCGCATGATATACGCGCTGGAGGCGCCGATCGCGCGCGCCCGCGTGATGAACTGGCGCTCTTTGAGCGTAAGCACCTGGGCGTAGACCAGGCGGGCCGTGCTGGTCCAGCTGATCACGGCGATGGCGAGCACGATGTTCCAGATGCTCGGCCCGAGCAGGGCCACAAGCACCACGTAGAGCGGCAGGTCGGGGATCACCAGGAAGATATTGGTGACCCCCATGAGCCCGGAGCCCAGGCGCCCGCCGACATACCCGGCGATAAGGCC
>Ga0209591_10007831_pt1 | contig 11696 bp, 10 predicted proteins | sample MAT01_FD_187207 | JGI IMG/M metagenome (GOLD analysis project Ga0209591, IMG submission 187207) | Freshwater microbial communities from Lake Fryxell liftoff mats and glacier meltwater in Antarctica - MAT-01 (SPAdes) (version 2) | ecosystem: Environmental > Aquatic > Freshwater > Ice > Liftoff...
CCGGAGCAGACGACCGTCGTCGCGGCGCAGGTTCGCGAGCAGAAAGTGGGCGTTCGTGCGGGCCGCGTCCATCCAGTCGCTGCGGTCGAGTGCGGCCGCGGCTTCGGCCAGGGCGCGGAGGAACAGGGCGTTCCACCCGAGGAGCACCTTGTCGTCGAGCCCGGGGCGGACGCGACCCTCCCGCCGCTCGAACAGGCGCGGGAGCGCGCGGGTCACGGCCTCGGGCCGGTCGGCGGTGCGGTCGACGGCCTGCAACACGTTTCCGGAGAACCCGGTGTGGGGGTCGCGGAAGTTGCCGGTCGGGGTGACCCCGAACCAGTCGATCACCGCGGCCGCGTCGTCGCCGCAGACCTCGGTGAGCTCGTCGAGCGACCAGGCGTAGAACTTGCCTTCGACCCCCTCGGAGTCGGCATCCTCCGCCGAGTAGAAGCCGCCGTCGACATGACGAAGGTCGCGCAACACGTAGCCGACGATCTCTTCGACGACGCGTCGGTAGCGAGCGAACCCGGGCCGGTCGGGGCTCCCGGTCACGAGGTACGCGTGCAGGTAGACCCGCAGGAGGAGGGCCTGGTCGTAGAGCATCTTCTCGAAGTGCGGGATGAGCCAGGCCTCGTCGACGGAGTAGCGGTGGAAGGCACCACCGACCACGTCGTACATCCCACCGGCGGCCATTGCGTCGAGTGACGTCGTGACCATGTCGAGGGCCTCGGCGTCGTCGTCGCGCACGGCGCGTTGGAGCAGGAAGTCGAGGGTCATCGCCTGGGGGAACTTCGGCGCGGTGCCGAAGCCGCCGTAGGCCGGGTCGAAGTTCGCGGCGATCCCGCTGCGTGCTCGCGCGAGCACGTCGGACGGGAGGTCGTTGGCGCCGTCGGCACCCACGTCGGCGATGGTCGCCCGCCGAAGGGCCTCGCCGAGTTTGGCTGCTTCGGCCAGGAGGTCGTCTCGGCGGTTCCGCCACGCGTCGTCGACCGCCTCGAGGAGTTGCACGAAGCCGGGCCGGCCATGGCCGGCCTCCTTCGGGAAGTAGGTGCCACCGAAGAACGGCTCGCCGTCGGGGGTGAGGAACACCGTCATGGGCCAACCGCCCTGACCGGTCAGTGCCTGCACCGCCTGCATGTAGACCGCGTCGACGTCGGGGCGTTCCTCGCGGTCGACCTTCACGTTCACGAACAGGCGGTTCATCACCGCGGCGACCTCGGCGTCTTCGAAGCTCTCGTGGGCCATCACGTGACACCAGTGACACGACGAGTACCCGACCGACAGCATGATCGGCCGGTCGTCGGCGCGGGCCGCGGCGAACGCGTCGTCGCCCCAGGGGTACCAGTCGACGGGGTTGTCGGCGTGCTGGCGGAGGTACGGGGAGGTCTCGTCGGCGAGTCGGTTGGTCACCCCCTCAAGCTAGCGGCGCCCCACCACCGCCGAGTTCGTGCGGTTCGCGGACGATGCGACCGCGAAGTGCACGAACACAGCAGGTCTCGGGGCGTCAGGGAGTGAGGTGGTCGAGGGCGGTGGCCTTGGCCCAGCGGTAGTCGGGTTTGCCGGAGGGGGACCGCTCGACGGCGTCGACGAGCACGACGGCGCGGGGTGCCTTGTAGTCGGCGAGGCGGGTGCGGACGTGGTCGGCGAGGTCGGCGAGGTCGGGCGAGTCGCCGGGTCGGGCCTGCACCACGGCGACGACCCGCTCGCCCCACCGGTCGTCGGGGATGCCGACGACGATCGCGTCGAACACCGCGGGATGCGCCTTCAGCGCCGACTCGACCTCCTCGGGGTACACCTTCTCGCCGCCGGTGTTGATCGACACCGACCCCCGGCCGAGCAGAGTGATCGTGCCGTCGGCCTCGATCCGGGCGTGGTCGCCCGGCACCGACCAGCGGACGCCGTCGACGACGGGAAAGGTCGCCGCGGTCTTCGCGGGATCCTTGTAGTACCCGAGCGGGATGTGACCACGACGGGCGAGCCGCCCGACCACGCCGACGCCCGCGGGCGCGAGCGCGTCGTCGAGCACGGTGGTCTGGTCGTTCACCGTGAAGCGCGGCGTCGGACTGGGTTCCGCGCCGGCGACGGTCACCGACTGCCCCTGGCCACCGGTCTCCGATGCGCCGTACCCGTCGACGACGACGCTGCCGGGGAGCTGCTCGGCCAAGGCGGTCTTCACTGCCGGTGAGAGGATCGCGCCACCTGAGAGGATCACCGAGCACTGCGACAGGTCGACCCCGGCGAGGTCGGGTTGGTCGAGGGCTTCGACGAGCGGGCGGGCGAACGCGTCGCCGACGATCACGAGCAGCTGGACCTGCTCTCGGGCGACGAGGCGCCACAAGCGGACCGGATCGAGCTTGCGGTCGGGCGAGACCACCACGGTGCCGCCGGTGAGCAGCGCGCTGAGGGCCATCCAGTGTGCGGTGCCGTGCATGAAGGGGCAGGCGGGGAGACACCGGAGGCGGCGTCCGTCGCGGGCCCGATCCGCGAGCTCCTCAGGGGTCGAGATCGGTGCGCCGCCACCGCCGCCACCACCGAGCGCCCCGAAGAACACGTCTTCGTGTCGCCACATCACGCCCTTCGGCATGCCGGTGGTTCCTCCGGTGTAGAGCACGTAGAGGTCGTCGCACGATCGCGGGCCGAAGTCGCGCGCGGGGTCGGCGGCGGCGAGCGCGTGCTCGTAGTCGACCGCCTCGAGTGGTGCCGTCGACGAAGAGGTGGTGCCGTCGTCGACCCGGACGAACGTCGCCAGCTCTGGGATGTCCTCCGTCAACGGTGCGAGTCGCGACTCGAGCTCGCCGTGGTAGACGATCGCGCGCGCGTCGGCGTCGGCGAGGAGATACCGCAGCTCGTCGGCGCCGTAGCGGTAGTTGACGTTCACCGGCACTGCGCGCAGCTTGAACGCGGCGAGCATCGCTTCGAGATACTCGGTGCCGTTGTACAAATACAGGCCGACGTGGTCGCCCGGGCCGATGCCTCGTGCAGCCAGGTGGTGCGCGAGTCGGGTCGCGCGCTCGTCGAGCTCCGCGAACGTGAGCCGTCGTTGGTCGCACACGAGCGCTTCGCGATCGGGCACCGTGTCGGCGACGAGCTCGAACAGATCGGCGATGTTGTACTCGGTGCTCGCACGGGTGGCGTCGATGCGGCGACCGTAGCGGGGGTCGGTGAATTCGAGCTATTCCATCCGAATCCGCCGCAGGGCGCCGGTCAGGCGGTCGCCGATCCCGGCGAGGAACGTGTCGCGCGCCGCGTGGCGGCCGGGCGTCGCGCAGGCCTCGGCCTCCTGCCAGAGGTCTCGCTCCAGCGGGCCGAGCACGGACCGGACGCGTGCGAGCGCCTCGGCCCCCTCGGGACCCTCGACCGGAGGTCGGAGCGCGTCGAACGCCGCGTACAGCTCGGGTCGGGCGAGCTCCGGGGGGACACCGAGGGGCGGGAACACCGGGACGAACACCGAGCTGCACGGACTCCCGAGCGCGACCCAGGCTCGGACCGGTGCATCGGGATCGACGGGGAGCTGGGTGACCATCGCCGCATTCGTGGTCTGGTTGCCCCGCAGGTGCATGCACACGGTGACGCCGGTCGGTGGCTCCGCCTCGGCGGCCGGCGGTGCGACGACAGGTTCCACCGGATCACCGGGACGGCCCCAGCGGTCGCCGCCGTGGTCGCGGAGCACCCCGACGAGGTCGGCGGGGGAGATGTGGTCGGCCCCGCGTGCGACGAGGGGTCGGGTGCAGGCGAGACGACGATCGGCGTGACCGGTGGGTGAGTCCCGGCGACGGTACCGGTCGAAGTCGGCGCCGGGTTCGACGTCGGGCGAGGCGAGGGTCCAGTCGTCGCGCAGGGTGATGCGGTTCGAGAGGGCCACGCCCGAACCGGGTCCGACGGACCGCGCCGCCCACGTGCTCCCGCTCGTCTCGACGATCCACGCCCGGTGCGGGTCGGCGATCAGGAACGAAGAGAAGTACGCCTTGGGGGGATCGGTCTCGCCGGCACCACCCTGGCCGTGACGAGCCAGAAGCTCCGTGATCACCGTGACCGCGGCGTCGGCGTCGGTCGCGCGCTCGAGGGCGAGGCGCACGAAGTCCATGCCGATCAGCGCGGGCGGCGCGGCCCGGGGATCTTCTGCGGTGAACAGCATCTCGTTGCCGACCGCGACGCGGTGTTCGTTGACGCCGTGCTCGAGTCCCCACAGCCACGTCGGTCGTGACCCGAGCAGCGGGGCCGCACCCCGGTCGGCGATCGTGAGGTACTGGGTCGCCAGCGCGCGACCGGCGGACCGACGCGGGTGTGTCTCGAGGACCTGGACCTCCCCGACCGGCCGGTCGCTGTTCTTGGCGAACAGGGTCCCCGCGGAGCCGACGGCGACGAGGCAGTCACACACGACGGACCGCGACCCGCTCAGAAGAAGTCGCTGCCGCCGTCGACGGGGATCGTCGCCCCGACGACGTAGCTCGACAGCTCCGAGCAGAGGAACACGACCAGGGCGGCGACCTCGTCGGGAAGCCCGATGCGACCGATGTCGTTCGGCTGGTGGAAGTCGCGTTCGATCGCGGCGTACGCGGCCTCGAGCGGACCTTCGGGCAGGCCGGTGAGGTCGGCATCGGCGAGGTAGCCCTCGATCGCGGACGTCATCACCATCCCCGGGCACACCGTGTTCACGACGATGCTCTCTCCTGCGAGCTCCCGCGAGAGGTTCTTGGTGGTGCTCGCGAGCGCCGACTTCGCCGCGGTCCAGGCGATCAGGCCGGGGCTCTGGTGGCGGATCATGCTCGACGCCACGCTCACGACCCGTCCGAACGCGGCCTTGCGCAGGAGCGGGAGGCCGGCGCGGACGCAGCGCACGAGGGTGATCACGCCGGAGTCGAACGCGTCGAGCCAGTCGTTGTCGCTCAGCTCGCCGGTACCACCGAGGTGAGCGGGGCCGGCCGCGTGGACGAGCACGTTGAGCTCACCCCACCGTTCGTCGATGAACGAGAACGCGGCTTCGACCTCACCGGTGTCGAGCAGGTCGCACTGCAGGCCGATCGCGTCCATCGCGCCGGCAGCGATGAGGTCGGCTTCGGCCTCCGCGAGGTCGGTGGGTGTGCGGGCGAGCACCGCGACGCGGCACCCTTCGGCCGCGAGCTGCTCGGCCACCGCACGGCCGATGCCGCGTGACCCGCCCGCGACCACCGCGGTACGGCCTCGCAGCCCCAGATCCATGGCTAGCGGAGCAGATCGGCCGCGAGGTGCGCGGCCGTGAGGGGTTCGCCGGTGGCCTCCTCGACGAGGTGGTCCCAGCGCAGCGCCGCACCGGGGGCGAGGAAGCGGTCGACGAGGAGCCGACCGGCCTCGGGTCGGTCGACGATCCCGCCTGCTTCCCGGCGGAGCGTGGCCGCGAGCTGCGATGCGACGAGCTCTCCGTAGAGGTAGTTCTGGTAGTAGACGGGCGCCGCGGCGAGGTGGATCTTCGCGGCCCAGTCGGGAGCGTGGCGATCGTCGGGCCGCCGCACGAGCTGGAAACGTTCGACGAGATCCCACCAGCGGGTGTCGTGATCAGCGTCGGGGTCGGCGTAGAGGCCCCGCTCGAAGTGCGTCATCACGAGCACCCACCGGGCGAACACGAGCAGCGCGATCCGTTGCGACGCCGCGAGCCCGGGCGCGATCGCCTCGACTTCGTCGGCGGGGCGGTCAGCCACGACCCGCAACCACTCGGGGTCGCGTGGGAGGCGCCCGAACATCATGGCGACGCCCTCGGTCGTCAGCGCGTGCGCTGCACTCCGGAGCAACCACGGCAGCTCGGGGTCGAGTGACGTGTCGTAGAGCGCGTGACCGAACTCGTGCAGCATCGTGTCGGTCCAGCGCGTGTTCGGGGTGTTGTTCGACAACACCCGCACATCACCTTCGCGGTCGATGTCGATGCAGAACGCGTGTTGACTCTTCCCGGGTCGCGGAAGAAGGTCGCTGCGGTCGACGACCGGTCGGAGGTCGAGGTCGAGGCCGTCGTAGGTGCGCAGGGTGAGGTCGGTGAGGTCGGCGTCGGCGAAGAGGGGATCGAGGTCGATCGCACCGTCGGCCGGGACCTCCTGGAAGAAGGGGTCGTCGAGGTGCCACGGTCGCAGCTCGTCGACCCCGCACCCGAAGCGCTCGGCCTGACGGGCATCGAGGCCGGCCTTCCACTCGGCGAACGGAGCGGCCGTTGCGGTGTCGACCTCGGCGAGGGTGGCGAAGAGGCGGGCTTCGTCGAGCTCTCCTGTTGCGAGCGCGAGGGCGAAGTGGTCTCGGTGGCCGAGCGCCCGGGCCGCCTCGTTGCGGGCTCGCACCAGGTCGCGCAGGCGTTCGGCCACCTCGGCGCCGACCTGCTTCGATGCCTCCCACGCGGCGCGCCGCTCGCCGGTGTCGTCGCTCGAGGTGAGGATCGCGAGGATCGTGTTGTCGTCGACGGCGGCGCCGTGCATCTTGCCCCGGAAGGCGTTGAAGCTGGAGTCGACGCTCGTCTCGAGCTCGACGATCCGGGTCCGCAGCTCGTCGGGGATCTGGTGGGGTGCGAACGAGTCGTGCAGCACCGCGATCTGTCGCGCGACCAGCGCGTCGCCGGGGGGATCGGACCGGGCGGCAGTGAGCGCGGCGAAGGCGTCGGCATCGGCGTAGGCGCTTCGGAGCGCGAGCTCGGCGTCGGTGCGGCGTTGCTCGGACTCCGGTGATGCGTCGGTGTAGCTGTCCCACCACGCCCGGCCGACCGCGATCTCCAGGGGCCGGATGCGGGCTTCGAGATCGGCGACGAGCGCGGCAGGATCGGCCCTCACTTGAACCAGATGCGCTGGTAGTCGCGGCTCATCGGGTGGAGGAGCAGCGCGACGAGCGCGACGGCGAGCAGGAGGCCGAGCGGGTCGTAGCTGATGTACTCGGTCAACGAGAAACCTGCGATCAGGGGCTTCAGGAGGTTGAGGCCGGCGCCGACGAGCCCGAGCGCATAGCCCCAGCGCTGTTCGTTCGCGATGCCGAACGCTCCCGCGGCCATCGCCACGGTGATGATCAGTCCGATCGGGAAGAAGAACAGGAGTCCGCCGAAGATCAGGGAGAAGGCCGCGTCGATGTAGAGCAGGATCACCGCGATCTGGAGCGTCTGTGGTTGGGTGTTGTTGAACCAGCGTCGTTCGTTCACGGGACCATTCTGGTCGACGGGGCGGGTCCGGGTGAGATCGCCGTGGAGATCACGCCCCGGGAGCGCAGCTGGCCGCAGGCCGCATCGATCTCCGTTCCCCGGTTCCGGCGGACGGTCGCGGTCACTCCGCCCGATTCCAGGGTGCGGGCGAATGCGCCCATCGAGGGCGGCGACGGCTTGTGGCCGCCGAAGCCGGCGGTGGGGTTGAGGGGGATGAGGTTCACGTGGGCGCCACCCGCGCCGGGGAATCCCTTGAGGAGCCGGGCCAACGCGGCGGCCCGGTTGGTGTCGTCGTTCACCCCGGCGATGAGCGCGTACTCGAAGGTCACTCGGCGCCCCCGCGCCTCGCTGAACTCCTCGGCGGCGTCGAGCACCTCGGCGATCGGGTACCGGCGGTTCAGGGGGACGAGCTGGTCGCGCAGTTCGTCGTCGGGGGCGTGCAGCGACACCGCGAGCGTCACGGGGAGGTCCTCGCGCGCGAGCCGTCGGATGCCGGGGACGACCCCGACCGTCGACACCGTGATGTGGCGGGCCGAGAGTCCGAAGTCGATGTGAAGGCGTTCGATCGACTGCCACACCGCGTCGTAGTTGGCGAGGGGTTCGCCCATCCCCATGTAGACCACGTTCGAGACCCGCTGGTCCGACGCATGCGCCGCCGCTGCGACCTGTTCGATGATCTCGCCGCCGGTGAGGTGCCGTTCGAATCCGCCCTGGCCCGTCGCGCAGAACGTGCACGCCATCGCGCAGCCCGCCTGCGACGACACACACACGGTGGCGCGGGTGGGGTAGCGCATGAGCACCGTCTCGACCTCCGCTCCGTCGGTCCGGCAGCGCCAGAGCCACTTGCGGGTGCGATCGCGCGCGTCGCGTTGCGCGGTGACCGCCTCGAGGGTGAGGGGGAGTGCCGAGGTCAGCCGCTCGCGGAGCTTCTTCGGGAGCGCGGTCGCATCGTCGAGCGGGATGCGCTGGCGGTAGAGCGCGTCCCACACCTGGTCGGCCCGGTACCGCGGTTCACCCCACTCGGCGAGTAGGGCATCGAGCGTTGCCCGGTCGATGCCGTAGCGGGTCTCCGGCATCGGATCGGGCGGCGTCATGCCACGATCCGGCGGTAGGCGCGGTCGCGTCGGTGGACGGCGAACCCCAATGCCTCGTAGAGGCCGACCGCGGGCGCGTTCGCGCCGTCGACGTAGAGCAGGCCGGTGCGAACGCCCCGGGCCGCGAGCGACTCCAGGCCCGCGAGCACGAGCGCACGCCCCAGGCCCGTGCCCTGGTGCTCCGGGTCGACGCCGATGACGAAGATCTCGCCGAGGCCCCCGTCGCCCGAATACCCGTCGCCCGAATACCCGCCGCCCGAATCCCCGGCGCCCGCATCCCCGTCGCCCGGGTCGGGCGGATGGATCTTCGTCCAGTTGAACCCGGCGAGCCCCGCGGGGCGGCCCGCCACGGTCCCGTCGGCCCAGGCGAGCAGGAAACCGTCGGGATCGAACCAGGGTTCGCTCATCCGGCGCTCGAGCGTGGCGGCGATCCAACCGCCCTGCTCGGGGTGGTTGCCGAACGCCCGGTTGTTCACCGCCAGCCAGTCGGCTTCGTCGATGCCGGGCAGGAAGCGCCGGGCGCTGATGCCGTCGGGCCAGCGGGCGACTTCATCGAGCGGGAGCGGGACGCGCATCTGGAGGAGGTCGCGCGACCGCTCGAACCCCGCAGCCGACGCGCCGGCGTCGTCGGTGTCGGTCGGGTCGACGATCCAGAGCACGATCTCACCTGCGCCCGATCCGGCGGCGTGTCCGGCGACGTGCGCGGCGATTCCCTCGAGCAGGGCGACCATCACGGCGCCGTCACGGTGCACAGGGTCGACGACGATGCCGGCCGTCCAGTGCTGGGGCGAGAAGTTGTCGCTCGGCGCGATGTGCGCGTAGCCGACGAGCCCGTCGCCCTCGGTCGCGAGCGCACCCGCCGAGCCGGGCTGACCACCGGTATCGAGGTCACGCCAGATCGCCGAGCCCAGCGACTCGTGACCGTCGGCGTGGGCCGCGGCCCGGTGGAGCCCTCGGATCGCGTCGAGATCATCGGGCGCGACGGGGTGCGCGGAACGGATCTCGACCATCTCGGAACGGTAGCGTCCACCCGGTGGATCACCAGCCCCCGCCGACCCTGCCCCCGCCGAGTTCGTTGCGTTTCGGTCCTCTGAGGACCAGAACGCAACGAACCCACGCCGGGCGGAGGACGGGCTGAGGTGGCACTGCCGAAGGGTGCGAAGCAACGGGCGCCGATCGTGATGGAACGGCTGGCCGAGGCCTATCCCGATGCGGAGTGCGCGCTCGTCCACCGGAATCCCTTCGAGCTTCTCGTCGCCACCATCCTCTCGGCACAGTCGACCGACGCCATGGTGAACAAGGTGACGCCTGCGCTCTTCGAGCGCTACCCCGAGCCCGACGACCTCGCCGGTGCCGACGTCGACGAGCTGGAGACGCTCATCCACTCGACCGGGTTCTTCCACGCCAAGGCGAAGAGCCTCCTCGGGATGGCCACCGCGCTGGAGGAGCGGTTCGAGGGCGGGGTCCCGACCGCGCTGGAGGATCTCGTCACGCTGCCGGGCGTCGGCCGGAAGACGGCCAACGTGGTCCGTTCCGTCGCGTTCGACCTCCCCGGACTCCCCGTCGACACCCACGTCGGACGCCTCACGCGCCGGCTCCGTCTGACCCGCGAGGACGACGCGGTGAAGGTCGAGATGGACCTGAACCGTCTCGTGGCACCGGAGGAGCGGGGCCGCTTCTCGCTCCGCCTCATCCAGCACGGTCGCCTCGTGTGTGTCGCCCGGAGCCCGCGCTGCGCGGAATGTTCCATGGCCGACATCTGCCCGTCGGCCACGGTCGCGCCCGCGCCGACCACTCCTGCGTAGCCTGGCGCCATGAGTGATTTCCAGGTCCGCGAGCTCGGTGCCGACGACGTCGAGGCGGCGTTGGTGGTGCGGGCGAACGCGTTCGCGAACCCGATCGACGACATCCAGCGGCGCGTGCTGGGCGAGCGCATCGGCCGCGGTGCCTCCTACGGCGTCGACGTCGACGGTCGTCTGGCCGGGATGGTCACGGTGCACGCGCTCGGGCAGTACTTCGGTGGCCGGTCGGTGCCGATGGGCGGGATCGCGAGTGTGGCGGTCTCGGTCGAGTTCCGCGGGCGGGGGATCGCGCCGGCGCTGCTCGGCCACACCCTCGAGACGATGCGAGCTGCCGGTCAGGTGATCAGCACCCTGCACCCTGCGACCGCAGGATTCTACCGACGGCTCGGGTGGGAGCTTGCCGGGACCTACTCCGAGTGCACCCTGCCGATCCATGCGCTCGGCTCGCTCCCACCCGGCGAACCCGAACGACTCCGAAGCGTCGGACCGTCGGAGCTCCCACTGCTGCGCGAAACCTACGCCCGTGCGGCGCCCGTCCACGACGGGTGGGTCGAGCGTCCCGAGTGGATCTGGGACCACGCCTACCGCACGGGTCGCGCCGGTTTCTCGATCCTCGCGTGCGACGCGGCCGACGGCGACGGCATCGACGGCTTCGCGTTGTACGAGCAGATCCACCGTCCTTCGATGGGCTACGACCTCGAGGTGCCCGAGCTCGTCGCGGCCGACGCGACCACGGCCGTCACCCTCTGGCGCGCCCTCGGTTCGTTCGGCGCGCAGTCGGAGAAGGTCACGACGGTGGGCGCCACGGGCGCGCTGCTCCCGTTCCTGCTGCCCGACCAGCATCTCCAACCGACGAGTCAGAACGACTGGATGACGCGCCTCGTCGACGCACCGGCCGCGATCGCGGCCCGGGGCTACGACCCGACCGTCGCCACCGCGGTGCATCTCGACGTGCGCGATCCGCTCGCGCCGTGGAACCACGGGCCGTTCGTGCTCACCGTCGCCGACGGTGTCGGCACGCTCGAACCCGGCGGCACCGGCGAGGTGGAGCTCGGCGTCAACGCCCTTGCCGCGATCTACACCGGCCACGCGTCGGCCCTCGATCTCGCGTCGGTCGGCGTGGTCCGCGGCCCCGTTGAAGCCTGCCGCGCCCTCGACACGACCTTCGCCGGCCCCCGCCCCGCCATGCTCGACTACTTCTGACCCGACTCCCACCCTTGGCCCCCGCCCAAAGGTCGTCGAGTTCGTGCACTTCGCGGACCATGGGACCGCGAACCGCACGAACTCAGCGGATGGGGGGTCAGGTGAGGGCGGCGGCGGCGCGGTCGATGGCGCGTTGGGCGTTGACGAGGAAGCGTTCGGCGCCGAACAGGTCGCTGGCGATGGCCGAGTCGGGGGTCTTCTCGTAGCTCTCGGCCACCTTCACCACCCGGGCCGTGAGCTCGGCGATCTGGGATCGGAGGGTCGAGAGCTCGGCCAGATCGGAGGGGTTCGCCATGCGCAGAGCCTGACCGGCCCCCGCCGGCTCCCGCAATGCGCGCCGGGAGAATCGGGGGCACCGGTACGATGACCTGGTGCTCCGGCGACTCGATGCCAGCGGCGCGCTCGCGGAGTCGCGGGGCGCCGCCGCAGAACCCGACGCCGCCGTCCGCGATGCCGTGCGTCGGATCATCGCCGCGG
>Ga0209591_10007834_pt1 | contig 11689 bp, 7 predicted proteins | sample MAT01_FD_187207 | JGI IMG/M metagenome (GOLD analysis project Ga0209591, IMG submission 187207) | Freshwater microbial communities from Lake Fryxell liftoff mats and glacier meltwater in Antarctica - MAT-01 (SPAdes) (version 2) | ecosystem: Environmental > Aquatic > Freshwater > Ice > Liftoff...
CTGCAATCAATTCGCCTGCGGTGATGTGGGCGGTGCCGAGGAAGGCACCGTAAGACGCGCCGAGTGACGCACCGAGTGACGCACCGAAAGAGGCCAGCGCGCCGTCGGGAGGCTCCGGCGGGCGCCGGTAAACACGCACCGCAGGAGCGTCGGCCAGGCCCACGCGCCGGCGCAGCCCGCTCAAGAAGCGGCCAGCCTCGTCATCCGGCAAATGCACGGCAGGCCAGGCGGCCAGCAGCGTGTCGGCGGGCAAGAGCCGCGCCTCACGTTCGGCCTCAGTCATTGATTGCAGGGCTTCCAGTGTGATGGCGTGCTGCAAGTCGAGCGGCCCGCTGCCGGTGCGGCGAAGCCCACTCAGGTGCGCGCCGCAGCCCAGGGCGTGGCCGATGTCTTCCGCCAGTGTTCGGATGTAGGTGCCCTTGCTGCACGCCACATTCAGCACCAAGTTCGGACTGTGCCAGTCGATGATGTCAATGCTGTGTATCGTGACTTCGCGCGCCGGGCGTTCGACCTCGACACCGGCGCGCGCGTATTCGTAGAGTGCCCTGCCCTCGTGCTTCAGCGCCGAATACATCGGGGGCGTCTGCGCGATGCGACCCGTGAAACGCAGGCAGGCAGCTTTGATGGCGCTGAGATCGACGTCGACGGTGCGTTCTTCAGTGACATCACCTTCACGGTCGCCGGTGGTTGTGCGTTGTCCCAGACGCAGCGTGGCGGTGTAGCGTTTGTCAGCGTCCAGGCTTACTTGGCTGAACTTGGTGGCGGCGCCAAAGCACAGTGGCAACAGGCCGGTGGCCAGCGGGTCCAGCGTGCCCGTGTGGCCGCCCTTTTCGGCGCGCAGCATGCCCTTGGCTTTCTGCAAAGCGTCGTTGCTCGTCCAGCCTATCGGCTTGTCGAGCAGCAAGACGCCATGCAGCGGCCTGCGGGGAGTGCGCGCAAAGGGCAGCGGCTTGTTCATCAGCGCTTCTTCAGTCTTCTTTGGCGCGCACGCTGTTGGCGCGCGCAATCAGCGCCGAAAGATCGGCAGCACGTTCGGTCGTCTTGTCGAAATGGAAATGCAAGGTCGGCACGGTGTGAATGGCCAAACGTTTGAAGAGCCCATTTCGCAGGAAACCCGCGGCTTCGTTCAGGGCGGCGGCGCTGTCTGCGGCTTCACCCACCAGCACCGAGAAATAGATCTGCGCGTGCGCGTAATCAGGCGTGACCTCGACGCTGTTGATCGTGACCATGCCCAGGCGCGGGTCCTTCAGGTCGCGGATGAGCTCGGCCACGTCGCGCTGAATCTGGTCAGCGACTCGGTAGCTTCGGTTCGGGACGGCCTTCTTGTGTCGCATCGTCATCTCTCTTCAAGCGAGAAGCCCCGCAAAGGCGGGGCTCCCGAAGTGCAAATCAAGCCGCATGCGCGGAACCGGCTCCGCCGGTCCGCTGCATGAGCCCCCTCGGGGGGCAGCGACCGGAGGGAGCGTGGGGGCGTCAGTTCACAGCGTCCGAGCCACTTCCTTGACCTCGAAGAACTCGAGCTGATCGCCTTCCTTGATGTCGTTGTAGTTCTTCAGCTTGATACCGCACTCGAAGCCTTCCTTGACCTCGCGCACATCGTCCTTCAGGCGTTTCACCGACTCCACTTCGCCGGTGTAGATCACCACGTTCTCGCGCAGCAGGCGGAAGCGCGAATTGCGGATGACCTGGCCGGCGGTGATCATGCAACCCGCCACCGTGCCGATCTTGCTGGCCACGAACACGGTGCGGATCTCGGCCGTTCCGATGACCTCTTCTCGCTGTTCAGGCGCCAACATGCCGCCCATGGCTGCCTTGATCTCGTCCACAGCGTCGTAAATGATGTTGTAGTACTTGATCTGGACGCCGTTGCCTTCGGCCAGCTTGCGCGCACCAGCGTCGGCACGCGTGTTGAAGCCGATGATGATGGCCTTGCTGGCGATGGCCAGGTTGACGTCGCTCTCGCTGATGCCACCCACCGCAGCGTGCACGATCTGCACCTTCACCTCGGGCGTGCTCAGCTTCAGCAGGCTCTGCGCCAAGGCTTCTTGCGAACCCTGCACGTCGGCCTTGACGATCAGGCCCAGGGTCTGGGCTGCGCCCTCGCCCATGTTCTCGAACATGCCTTCCAGCTTCGCAGCCTGGCGGCGGTTCAGCGTCACTTCGCGGTACTTGCCTTGGCGGAAGGTGGCGATTTCACGTGCGCGGCGCTCGTCGTTGAGCACCATGAACTCGTCGCCGGCCTGCGGCACTTCGGTCAGGCCCTGAATCTCAACCGGCAGCGATGGCCCGGCCGATTCGATGCTCTTGCCGTCTTCGTCCAGCATGGCGCGCACGCGACCGAAGCTGCTGCCCGCCAGCACGATATCGCCCTTGTGCAGCGTACCGCTCTGCACCAGGATGGTGGCCACCGGGCCGCGGCCCTTGTCCAGGCGCGCTTCGATTACCAGGCCCTTGGCGGCGGCACTCCTCGGTGCTGTGAGTTCCAGCACCTCGGCCTGCAGCAACACCTGCTCCAGCAAAGTGTCGATGCCGGTACCCATCTTGGCCGAGACGCCGACAAACGGCGATTCGCCACCGAATTCTTCCGGAATCACGCCTTCGGCCACGAGCTCGCTCTTCACGCGCTCGAGGTTGGCGTCGGGCTTGTCGATCTTGTTCATTGCCACGACGATGGGCACGCCGGCCGCCTTGGCGTGGGCGATGGCTTCCTTGGTCTGAGGCATCACGCCGTCGTCTGCCGCAACGACCAGAATCACGATGTCGGTGGCCTTGGCGCCGCGTGCACGCATCGCCGTGAAGGCCGCGTGACCCGGGGTGTCGAGGAAGGTGATCATGCCGCGCGGGGTTTCCACGTGGTACGCACCAATGTGCTGCGTGATGCCACCGGCTTCGCCCGCTGCCACTCGGGCGCGGCGGATGTAGTCCAGCAGGCTGGTCTTGCCGTGGTCGACGTGGCCCATCACGGTAACGACGGGCGCGCGCGGCAGTTGCTCGGCGGCTTCCTGCAGCGCGGTTTCTTCCTCGGTAAAGGCCTCCGGGTCGTCCAGCTTGGCGGCCAGCGCCTTGTGGCCCATTTCCTCGACGACGATCATCGCCGTCTCTTGGTCGAGCTGCTGGTTGATGGTGACCATCTGGCCGAGCTTCATCAGCTGCTTGATGACCTCTGAGGCCTTCACGCTCATCTTGTGTGCAAGGTCGGCCACGCTGATGGTTTCCGGCACGTGCACCTCTTGCACCAGCTGTTCAGGCGTCGGCGCGAAGTTCGAGCCACCGTCGCTGCCACCGCGACGGGCGCCGCCGCGAGGCGCACGCCAGCCGGCGCGTCCACCGCTGCTGTCGCCGCGTGTCTTCAGCGCAGCGCGCTTCTTCGCGGCGTCGTCGGCCCAGCTGCTGCTGAGCTTTTCGCTCTTCACCTGCTTCTTGTCGCCAGGCTTGGCTGCGGTCGTCGCACCCGGCGCACCCGGCTTGGCGGTGGGCTTGTGGATGGTGCCCTTGATGGCTTCCTTGGCGGCCTCTGCCGGCTTGGGCTCTTCCTTCTTGGCGACCAACACCTTCTTCGGGCCCGCCATCATCGCGCGGATGGCGGCGGCCTCGGCCTCGGCGGCTTTGCGGCGTCGCGCCAGGTCATCGGCCTTGGCGTTGTCTTCGGCAGCCTTGTCGGCAGCCTTCACCACGCGCAGCAGCGGCTTGGCCGGCTCGGCGGGCTTGGGCACCTCAACAGGCGCTGGCGGCACAACTTCCGCTGGCTGAGCCTGCCCGGGGGCGGCCACAGCCTTGGGCTTCGTCTTGCCATTGGCGCGGTCGGCTTCGGCCTTGGCCGCTGCCTTGGTTCTTGCAGGCCGGGGCGTTTCCAGCGCGGCGGCCTTGGCCAGCGCGGCGGCTGTTCCGGCAGCAGCCTCGTTTGCCGCGGCTTCTTCGGCTGCGCGTGCAGCGGCGGCTGAAGCGGCTGTAGCAACCGCCTCGGCGGCTTCACGCGCAGCACGCTCCTGCTCTTCGCGCTGGCGGCGCGATTCGGCCAGTTCTTCTTCCTGCTTGCGAATGGCGTCGGCCTGCGCGCTGGCTTCTTCCTCACGCCGATGCAGATCGAGCTCTTCCGCGCTGGGCCCGGTTTCTTCGGTCGCCGGCGAGGCATCGTCGCGCTTGACGAAAGTGCGCTTCTTGCGAACCTCCACCTGGATAATGCGCGCCCGCCCGCTGGAATCGGCCTGCTTGATTTCAGTGGACGTCTTCTTGGTGATGGTGATCTTCTTGCGCTCACCGCCCACGGCGGTGCCGTGAGAGATGCGCAGGAAGTCCAGCAGACGTTCCTTGTCGGACTCGGTCAGCGCGTCGTCTGGTGACTGCTTGGTCACGCCGGCCGATTGCAGCTGCTCGATCAATGCCGTGCTGGGGCGGCCAAGATGGGCTGCGAATTGGGCGACTGTGGTCACGGCCATGGGTACGGTTTCCTCGGGTGTGCGGTGCGGGCGGTTTGGTTCAGCAAGGTCTTCAGACGGTGAACCAATGCTCGCGGGCTTTCATGATCAAGGCCTTCGCGGCCTCTTCCTGAATGCCCGTCATTTCGGTGAGTTCGTCCACAGCCAGATCGGCCAGGTCGTCGCGGGTGTGAATGCCACTCTGAGCCAATTGCGAGATCAGCTCAGGCGTCAGGCTCTTGCCCTCGTAGTCCAGGTCGCGCAGGTTTTGCGAGACGGATTCGACGTTCTCTTCCTTGGCGATTTCCATCGTCAGCAGGGCGTCCTTGGCACGCGTGCGCAATTCGTGCACGGTGTCTTCATCGAAGCTTTCGATCTCCAGCATTTCCTGCAGCGGCACGTAGGCCACTTCTTCCAGGCTGCTGAAACCTTCGGCGATCAGGATGTCGGCGACCTCGGCGTCGACATCGAGTTTTTCGACGAACAGTGCACGCACCGATTCGCTCTCGCCGGCTTGCTTGGCCTGGCTTTCCTCGGCGGTCATGATGTTGATGCGCCAGCCGGTCAGCTCGCTCGCAAGCCGCACGTTCTGGCCGCCGCGACCGATGGCGATGGCGAGGTTTTCCTCGTCCACCACCACGTCCATGGCGTGGCGCTCTTCGTCCACGACGATGCTCACCACGTTGGCCGGGGCCAGCGCGCCGATGACAAACTGTGCCGGATCGTCGGACCACAGCACGATGTCGACACGTTCGCCGGCCACTTCATTCGTCACGCCGTTGACGCGCGAACCTCGCACGCCGACGCAGGTGCCGATGGGGTCGACACGGCGGTCGTGGCTGACGACGGCGATCTTGGCGCGGCTGCCGGGGTCGCGGGCGCAGCTCTTGATCTCGAGCAGGCCCTGTTCGATTTCAGGCACTTCTTGCGCAAAGAGCTCGATCATGAAACCCGGGGCGCTGCGGCTCAGCATGATCTGCGGGCCACGCTGCGTGGTGTCGATGCCCTGCAGGTAGGCGCGCACGCGGTCGCCGCTGCGCAGGTTCTCCTTCGGGATCATCTCGCTGCGCTTCAGTCGGCCTTCGACACGCCCGCTCTCGACGATGATGTCGCCCTTGTCCAGGCGTTTCACCGTGCCGACGAAAATCTTCTCGCCGCGCGCCAAGAAGTCGTTGAGCAGTTGCTCGCGCTCGGCATCGCGAATCTTCTGCAGGATGACCTGCTTGGCGGCCTGCGCACCGATGCGACCGATAGTCAGCGAATCGATGGCTTCTTCGATGTAGTCGCCTTCCTCGATGTCCGGAATACGTTCCAGCGCTTCGGTCAACAGTTCCTCGGCATCCGGGTTCTGCAACCCGGCGCTGTCGGGCACCACCAGCCAACGGCGGAAGGTTTCGTATTCGCCAGTGTCGCGGTCTACGGCGACGCGGATATCGACCTCGCCCCCGTTGAGCTTCTTGGTCGCCGAGGCGAGCGCCGCCTCGACAGCGCCGAAGACAACGTCACGGTCTACCGTCTTCTCGCGCGAGATGGCATCCACCAGCATCAGCATTTCGCGATTCATCAGTTCTTAGCCTCCATCTGTGCCCGGCAGGGCGGCCGCAACCGGCGCCTCGCCAGCGTGGCCGTCTTCGGCGGCATCGCTGCGCTTCTGACGACCCTTGAAATCCACCACGGGTACGAGGCGCGCCTCGCGCACCTCGTCAAACATGAAACCAAGCACCTGCTCGGCTTCGCCATCTTTGAGCAGCAAGCTCCAGCCTGCCGCAGGCGCATGGGCCTGCTGCAGAGCACCCTGCCAATTCTTGCGGCCCTGAAAAGGCGTCTTCAACACCAGACTGATGGCCTGGCCTGCAAATCTTTCGTAGTCGGCTTCCGTCTTCAGCGGCCGGTCCAGACCCGGCGAGGAAACCTCAAGCCGGCTGTACTCCAGGCCTTCCACCTCCAGCGCGTACTGCAGCTGGCGTGTGACCTGTTCGCAATCTTCGACCAGCACAAACTCGCTTGCAACCGCGTAGCTGCGCCCGGGCCGGCGGTCGATGGTGATGCGCAAGAGACCGCGCGGCGCTCTCTCCACATCCACCACGTCGAAGCCAAGACCGCTCACCGTGGCCGTCATGGCTTCACGCCAACCGATACGCACCCCCTCAGGCACTGGCCGCGGCTCGCGCGGCGCGCGCAACGGGCGCAAAGCCGCGCCAGCGCCGACGCCGGAACTCTTCCCCACGCTCTTGCGTGCCACGCGGGGGTTGGCGGTCTTGCTGCCAACCCTGAGGTGCTTGCTGTTCAAAACTCTGCCTGTCCGATCTAGCCTGCTGCGCCCGTGCCGCCGGGCGAGCCGCCAAGACCAGACCCATCTGAACATCAGCGCTTGGCGTAGCCATCCGCGCGAACAGTCTCAAGAGTCGATCAAGCAAAAAAAATGGGCTGGAATGTCCCGCCCAAGCAGCTTTACCCGGAAAACCAGGATTATAGACCGCCAATTTGTCACGCGGCAAGTGCGATGCTGCACTGCAGCGTGGAACCCGGCGTGGCGCCGCACCTGCTGCGACGTCGCACCATACCCCATCTGTCGGCAGCGGCCAGCGTGCCAGAATCGCGCCCGGTCAAAACCGGCGCCTTCACCAAGCGCCCGACGTCTGGAGACAAGCATGGGATTCCTCGCCGGCAAGCGCTTCCTCATCACCGGAGTGTTGTCCAACCGCTCCATCGCCTATGGCATTGCACGCGCCTGCCGCGCCCAGGGTGCCGAGCTGGCTTTCAGCTATGTGGGTGAACGATTCAAGGACCGCACCATAGGGTTCGCGAAGGAGTTCGATTCGTCGCTGATCTTCGATTGCGACGTGAGCAGCGACGAACAAATCGCCGCTACCTTCGAAAGCCTGGGTGCGACCTGGGGGCCCTTCGACGGCTTCGTTCACAGCATCGGCTTCGCACCGCGGGAAGCCATCTCCGGCGACTTTCTCGACGGCCTGACGCGCGAGAACTACCGCATCGCGCACGACATCTCGGCCTACAGCTTTCCGGGCATGGCCAAGGCCGCCCTGCCCTACCTGCGCCCCGGCGCGGCGCTGCTGACCTTGACCTATCTGGGCGCACTGCGCGCCGTGCCCAACTACAACACCATGGGTCTGGCCAAGGCCAGCCTGGAGGCCAGCGTGCGTTACCTGGCGGCCAGCCTGGGCAAGAAGGGCATCCGCGTCAACGGCATCTCGGCCGGGCCGATCAAGACGCTGGCGGCCAGCGGCATCAAGGACTTCAGCAAGCTGCTGGGTGCGGTGGCCAGCGCTTCACCGCTCGGCCGCAACGTCACCATCGACGACGTCGGCAACGTGGCCGCCTTCCTGCTGTCCGACCTGGCCGGCGGCGTCACCGCGGAAATCACCTACGTCGACGGCGGCTTTAGCCACGGCATGCTGGCGCCTGAGTAGCGCGCATTGACCGCGCCAATGCATCGCGCCTCAGGCGCGGATGCAATCAACGTAGTAACGCCGGCCTTCGCCCGGCAGCTCTTCTTCCACCAGGCCGTGGACATCTGTGTCGAAGCCGGGGAAGGCGGCGTTGAACTCGCGTGTGAAACGAAGGTAATCGACGATCTTCTTGTTGAAGCGCTCGCCCGGTATCAACAGCGGTATGCCGGGCGGGTAAGGCGTCAGCAGGCTGGTGGTAATGCGACCTTCCAGCTGGTCGATGGGCACACGCTCGGTCTTGCGGTGGGCGATGTGCGCGAAGGCATCGCTCGGCTTCATGGCCGGCAAGATGTCGGACAGGTACATCTCGGTCGTCAGCCGCGCGATATCGCCCTTGGCGTAAGTCTCGTGGATGGCCTGGCAAAGGTCGCGCAGGCCCAACCGTTCGTAGCGCGGCTGCGCAGCACAGAACTCCGGCAGGATGCGCCACAGCGGCGCGTTGCGGTCGTGATCGTCCTTGAACTGCTGCAGCGCTGTCAGCAGCGTGTTCCAGCGGCCTTTGGTGATGCCGATGGTGAACATGATGAAGAACGAGTACAGGCCGGTCTTTTCGACCACCACGCCGTGCTCGGCCAGAAACTTGGTGACGATGCTGGCCGGGATGCCGGTTCCGGCGAATTGCCCCGACATGCCCAGCCCCGGCGTGATGATCGTGCACTTGATGGGGTCGAGCAGGTTGAAGCCCTCGGCCATGTCGCCGAAACCGTGCCAGGTTTCGCCCGCCTTCAGCACCCAGTCTTGGCTGTGGCCAATGCCCTCTGGCGCCAGTGCATCAGGGCCCCAGACGGTGAACCACCAGTCCTGGTCGCCGAAGTCGCCCTCTACCTTGCGCATGGCACGGCGAAAGTCCAGGCTTTCCTGAATGCTCTCTTCGACCAGTGCTGGGCCACCAGGCGCTTCCATCATCGCTGCTGCCACGTCGCAGCTGGCGATGATGGCGTACTGCGGACTGGTGCTGGTGTGCATCAGGTAGGCCTCGTTGAAGAGGTGGCGGTCGAGCTTGCGGTCTTGCGCGTCCTGCACCAGCACCTGTGAAGCCTGGCTCAGGCCTGCCAGCAGCTTGTGCGTGCTCTGTGTCGCGAACACCAGCTGGTCCTTCGGGCGCGGGCGCTTCTTGCCCATCGCGTGGAAGGATCCGTAGAACTTGTGGAAAGCCGCGTGCGGCAGCCAGGCTTCATCGAAGTGCAGGGTATCGATGTAGCCATCCAGCGCGTGCTTGATGGTTTCGGTGTTGTACAGAACACCGTCGTAGGTGCTCTGCGTCAGCGTCAGGATGCGCGGCTTCACGGTGGCCGCGTCCACGTCGGCGAGCAGCGGGTTGGCAGCAATCTTCCGGCGTATGGTCTCGGCCGAAAACTCGCTCTCGGGGATGGGGCCGATGATGCCGTAATGGTTGCGCGTGGGCGTCAGGAAGACCGGCACCGCGCCGGTCATGATGATGCTGTGCAAGATGCTCTTGTGGCAGTTGCGGTCGACCACCACCACGTCGCCCGGCGCCACGGTGTGGTGCCACACCATCTTGTTGCTGGTGCTGGTGCCGTTGGTGACGAAGAAGCAGTGGTCGGCGTTGAAGATGCGCGCCGCGTTGCGTTCGCTCTGCAGCACCGGGCCGGTGTGGTCGAGCAACTGGCCGAGTTCTTCGACGCTGTTGCAGACGTCGGCACGCAGCATGTTTTCGCCGAAGAACTGGTGGAACATCTGCCCCACGGGGCTCTTCAGGAAAGCCACCCCGCCGGAGTGGCCGGGGCAGTGCCAGGAGTAGCTGCCGTCCTGCGCGTAGTCCATCAGCGCCTTGAAGAACGGTGGCGCCAGGCCGTCGAGGTAACTGCGTGCCTCGCGAATGATGTGGCGCGCCACGAACTCTGGCGTGTCCTCGAACATGTGGATGAAGCCGTGCAGCTCACGCAGCACGTCGTTGGGGATGTGCTGGCTGGTGCGCGTCTCGCCGTAGATGTAGATCGGGATGTCCGCGTTCTTGAAGCGGATCTCCTGGATGAACTTGCGCAGGTTCAGCACCGCAGGGTCGAGCTCTGGTCCCGGCGTGAACTCTTCGTCGTCGATCGAGAGGATGAACGCACTCGCCCGGCTTTGCTGTTGTGCGAACTGGCTCAGATCGCCATAGCTGGTGGCGCCCAGGATCTCGAAGCCTTCTTTCTCGATGGCCTGGGCCAGCGCGCGGATGCCGAAGCCCGAAGTGTTCTCCGAGCGGAAGTCTTCGTCGATGATGACGATGGGGAAGCGGAAGCGGAGCATGGCGCGGCCTTGGTCGAAGGGTCTGGTCGAAAGAAGACCGCGAAGTGTAGGGGCGTGCAAAGGAGGGGGTGCGCATCGCTACACTGCCCAGGGTACAAGCGTTGGATAGAACGCTGACAACACTTGGACAACGGAGTACCGCCTTGGATTTGGACCCGCCTTCGGTGTGGTGGCTGACAGTCGGTGCCCTGGTGGCCGCCGAACTGGCCACCGGCACCTTCTACCTGCTGATGCTGGCGCTTGGCGCGGTGGCGGGCGCCATCGCGGCGTCGGCAGGTTTCGATACCCAGTCGCAGATCACCGCCGCCTCGGCAGTGGGCGGCGGCGCCATCGTGTTGTGGTATTTCGCCCGCAAGTTTCGGCCCAAGGCGCGCCCGGCCGGTAGCAACCGCGATGTCAACCTAGACATCGGGCAGCGTGTGCACGTGTCGGCCTGGGACGAGGCAGGCGCCGCACGCGTGCTGTACCGAGGCGCCTCCTGGGCCGTGCGCTATGCCGGCAGCGGCGCGCCGGCACCAGGTGAACACATCATCGTGGCACTGGACGGCAATGAACTGCGCGTGGCACCGGCCACCCCCTGAACCCCTGTTTCTCAAGAAAGCTTCCCCATGGAAATTGCCATCGTCCTGGCGGTCATCGCCATCATTTTCATCGCCCGCTCACTCAAGATAGTGCCGCAGCAGAACTCCTGGGTGGTAGAACGCCTGGGCAAGTTCGACCGCGCGCTGACGCCAGGTCTGAGCCTGCTGGTGCCTTTCGTCGACCGCGTGGCCTACAAGCATTCATTGAAGGAAGTGCCGCTGGACGTGCCCAGCCAGGTCTGCATCACCAAGGACAACACGCAGCTGCAGGTGGACGGCATCCTGTATTTCCAGATCACCGACCCCATGCGTGCCAGCTACGGCAGCAGCGATTACATCGTGGCCATCACGCAGCTGGCGCAGACAACGCTGCGCAGCGTCATTGGCAAGATGGAGCTGGACAAGACCTTCGAGGAACGTGAACTCATCAACGCCGCAGTGGTCAATGCGCTGGACGAGGCGGCGCTGAACTGGGGCGTGAAGGTGCTGCGCTACGAGATCAAGGACCTTGCGCCGCCCGCGGCGATCCTGCTCGCGATGCAGTCGCAGATCACGGCCGAACGCGAGAAGCGCGCACTGATCGCGGCTTCCGAGGGCCGGCGCCAGGAACAGATCAACATTGCCACCGGCGAGCGCGAGGCCTTCATCGCGCGCAGCGAGGGCGAGAAGCAGGCGGAGATTAACAACGCGATGGGCGAAGCCGCCGCCATCACCGCAGTGGCCGACGCGACGGCAGACGCCATTCGTAAGATCGCCGCTGCGATCCAGCAGCCCGGAGGCGAGCAGGCTGTGCAGTTGAAGGTGGCCGAGAAAGCGGTGGACGCGTATGCCAATCTGGCGCGCGTGAACAACACGATGATCGTGCCCGGCAACATGAGCGAGGTTGCAGCGCTCATCGGCACCGCGATGGCGCTGCTGGGCAAGAGTGGCAAGGGCGCATGAGCAGAAAGAACGCGTTGAACGTGCTGGG
>Ga0209591_10007837_pt1 | contig 11686 bp, 6 predicted proteins | sample MAT01_FD_187207 | JGI IMG/M metagenome (GOLD analysis project Ga0209591, IMG submission 187207) | Freshwater microbial communities from Lake Fryxell liftoff mats and glacier meltwater in Antarctica - MAT-01 (SPAdes) (version 2) | ecosystem: Environmental > Aquatic > Freshwater > Ice > Liftoff...
GACGCATGAACACATTGGGGTTGCCGTTGGAAGTCGGGACAGGCGGACGCACGAAATTTAATCGGGCAAAACAGCATTATCCAAAAGCGCATTGGATTGATGCGGCTTGTGTAGGAGAAAGTGGAGGACGAGTCATCATCAGCCCAAGTCATGCGCCGCTTCAGATGAAGGCGACCGGGCATCAATCACGCCAAATGTGCCGCGTTGATAAGTATGGATTTCCACGAACCAGCCCCAAACAAGGGCGCGTCCACTTTGGTTTCCAAACGGGAGATATGGTCAGGGCAATGGTCACAAAAGGCACAAAACGCGGTATATATATCGGGAGAGTCAGTGTGAGGGCTAGTGGTTTTTTCAATATCACTACCCCCACCGGAACGGTTCAGGGTATCAACTATCGCTACTGTAACCCGATTCACAAATCTGACGGCTATTTTTACGAGAAAGGAGAGGCGCTTTCCTCCGCTACCACAAGGGTAGCGGTTTCCCAGCGCCAAATTCAATGAATGTGGCGCTGGTACTATTTTTAGGTGGGGTGATCGTGACGCTGTGGCTGTTCTTTTGGACACGACAGCGCTCACTCGGCACAGATTCCATTCAGCTTGGCGAAAGCGACAGCCAACCGGAAGCCGTGATTATGCTGCGCGGACTCGGGCAGGTCGTGTATGTCAACGATACGCTCCGCCAATGGCTTGAGATATCTGATGTGCTGCCTGATACCGAGCAAATTGCCCGTCAAATCCGCCCCGCCGATAATTTCTTTAACTTGTTAGCTGGGCGACCTAACGCCACTTTCCAGATTAATGACCGCTGGGTAGAAGCCTCGGCTGTCGATACCCCGTTAGACGGTGAACGCCGCCGCACCGTCATCTTGCGCGAGGCTGGGCGGTCTGGCGCATCGGCCACCCCCGGCCAGCTTGACTTCACCCGCGCCTTCCGCATCTTAAACCAGACGGCGGAACTGGTCGACATCACCGCAGGCATTGAACCGACGCTGCAAGCCCTCTTGACTGTGCTGTTTAGCACGATCCCGTTTGACGGTGGCGAAATCAACCTATACACCGAGGACGGCCAATCCCTGCGCCCGATGGCATGGTTTGGCGACGCCCGTTACTTGGTCGAATTGTATGAGCGCGGCGGCCTGTACCCGCTTGAGGGCGGCATCACGGGCTGGCTGTTGAAAAATCGTAAGCCCCTCATCCTCAACAATCTCGCCGAAATCGCCTCATTCAAGCCGTTGGTCTCAGACTTCCCGTATCAGAGCATTTTGGGCGCGCCTCTCACCCTCGGTGAACAAATCTTCGGCACGATTGAACTGGCGTCTGAGCGAACCAACGCCTATACCACCGCCGAATCGACCTTGTTATTTGCGCTCAATGAAGCCCTCGCGAGCGTGATTCACGATGCTCAGGAATACGCCGCACAGGTCAAGCGCGTTGAGGACATCGCCAGCCTTCAGGCGCTGGTAGAAGAAGCCTCCAGCCGCAGCGAATCCCGTTCCGAAAACGTCTATGGCATGTTGGCGCAGCGCGTGGCCGAACTCGCCAATGCGGGCATCTGCGGCATCTTACTTTACGATGAAGCCAAGTCCGGCCTCGTCGCGCAACTGCCCTTCCACGGCCTGCCCGACGCACTCGCACGCACGCTGTTTGTGCCGTTACCGGGTGGCAGCAGCGCCCGTGACATTTTCGAGCGCCAATCGTATTGGATGAGTGGCGAGTTACACGATGAACCGCTCGCCCAAGAGATGGGTTTGGGCGGCGTGATGGCCGCTTTTGGCCTGAAAAATACGCTGTGGGTCCCGCTGCAAATCAGCCGCGAGCGCCTCGGGATGTTAGCGGTATTCAACAAACAGCGCGGCGAATTCACCACCCGCGATGTTCAAAACCTGAAAGCCATCGCCACCCAAGCCACCGTAGTCGTCGAAAGCATCCGCCTGTTCTCGCGTGAGCAGCGACTTGACGCCGAATTGGAAGGCTTACAGCAGATGACCTTCGCCATCGGCACACTCAGCGCCGAGGGCGATTTCTTCCGTGAGCTGACCAAGCGTATCGCCTCGCTGATGAAAGTGCGTTCTTGCGTCCTACTGCTGTTAGAGCCATCGGGCGCACGGTTGCGCGCTCAATCCCCTGCCACCGGCGTTGATGACGCGCTTATCGCCCACTATACCATCGACTTCGCGCCGGGCGATGTGTTCCAAGCCCTGTGGGAAGAATCCGATAGCTGGTTCACCAACAACGTCCAAACCAGCGCGCTGGTGATCGCCTCTGGCCTTGATGACACCTTCGCCCGCGCCGGGATTCAGCGCACCATGTTCGCCCGGCTGAGTATGCGTAACGCGCAAACCGGCGTCATCCAAATTTCTGATCCGTCCGATGACCGCGACTTCGACGATGGTGATGCCCGCCTGTTGACCATCTTCTCGACCCAAGCCGCCACCATCCTAGAGAACGCCCGGCTATTCGGTGAAATTCAACGCGCCACCCAACGCGCCAACGACCTGCGCCGCATCGCAGAAATGGCCGGCGCGATGGTCCGACTTGAAGATGACGCCCGCCCATTGCTGAAGGCCATCGCCGATTACACCGGCAGCCCGCAAGCCTTCATCAGCATCCTTGAAGGCACTGGCAACCTCGTCACCAGCCCAGAGCGCGCTTACGGCATCGACCTCAAGGAGATAACCTCACAGAACATCTACGGGCCAAATTTCCAATACTCCGTCGTGATGTCGCGCCGTCCGTTTTTTAGCAACGACGTCATGAGCGACCCGCGTGTGTTGCCAGAATATCGTCAAATCGCCGAAAATCTCGGACTCCGCGGCGCCGCAATGGTCGCGTTGGTGGTCGGTGATCGCAGCCTCGGCGAGTTGGGCGTGGCAAACCGCGAACGCCCGTATGACAAAAGTGATGTTGATTCCCTCGCCAGCATCGCCGCGCAAGTATCGGCCTCAATTGACCGCGTATTACTCTACCAAGCCACCGGCCAAAACCTCGCCCGACGCCTTGAGGAACTCGACGCCATCAGCCGAGTCTCCAATGAATTGACGCTGACGGTAGACTTTGACCAGATTTTGAACGTCATCCGCCGCGAAGCACTGCGCGCCACCAACGCCAGTTACAGCACTATCGCCCTGCTCAAACCGATTGCCGAATGGTTGGACCCCAACCAACCGCTATTGGCGCGGCGCATCGGCGGCCTACGAGATACCGTCAGCCTTGACCAGATCACCGATCTTGAACTACAAGCCATTGAGATGGGCGCGCAGCCGCTGGTCATTGAGGATTTTGCCTCACGTACCGAATTCACCCCCGTCCCGCGTGATGCGCGTTCGGCCATCGCAGTCGCCGTGCTATACATTGATTCCGTCATCGGTGTGATTTACCTGTGGGATCTATCCCCCGGCAAATTCGATCAAGACTCGGCCTCGTTCTTACAACAGTTGGCGACTAAGGCCTCGCTGGGCTATGGCAACTACGCCCGCTTCCAAGAACAGCGCGAACGTTCAGACTCGCTGCGCCAGCGCGTTGATCAACTCAACCGTATCTTTGAACTCAGTAGCTTGCTCTCCAGCAGCACCAATGCCTATGAATTGCTTGAGGCCGTCGCTTATAGCGTCCAACAGTCCGTCGCTTATGACCAAATCGTGATGCTGTTGGAAGAAGATAATCGCCTGATTCATCGCGTCGCACAAGCCGGTCTACCACTGGATATGTTCGAGGCCAGCCGCGTCAATACCATCCCGCAGCAAGACCTCCAAGACGCCCTCACGCCCGAATATCAAATCGAAGGCAGCGCGGTCTACCTGTTCACCGCCGAACATGCCGACACATGGCGCGTCGGTGAATTGGCGGGTGCGCTGGAGATGCGCTACGGCAATACTCTGATGTTCCCCCCGGAAGAGACGCCCAATATGTGGCATGAAGGGGATGTGCTGGTCGCCACTATGATCGGCTCAACCGGGCGCTTGCTGGGCGCGATTTTGCTAGACCACCCGGTCAATGGCAAACGTCCTGACCGTGGCACGGTTGAACTGTTGGAAATTTTCGCCTATCAAGCCGCCAACGCAGTGGAATCAACCCGCCTCTACACACAAGCGGTCAGCTTGCGCGTCCTCAACGAGAGCGTTATCAACTCGATCCAACAAGGCATCGTCGTGTTGGATAAGCAAGCCATGATCCTGACCATTAACAAACCCTTGCTGGATTCCGGTTGGAGCAGTGAAGCCATCGGTCACTCATTCGAGGAGTACCGTCCGGTGCTAGGCGAGTTATTAGGCGGCGCAATCGACTCGGTCTTGGCGGGTGGCCTGCCCTACGCGATTAGCAACCACCCTCTGACTGACGATGATGGCAAGCCGCAAACCGTCAACTTATACGTTTATCCCTTGTCCTCACCCGACGGCAAAAACGGCGCAGTCGTCCTGATTGAAGACATCACCGAACGCAGCCGACTGGAAGAAGCCATCCAAGTCCGCGCCGACCAACTCTCCGCGCTGACCGAAGCCTCCAACGTTGTGACAGCCTCCACCGAGCGTAAAGATGCGATTTTGTCCTCGCTGGTCGAAATGCGGAAATTGCTGCAATTTGACAATATGAGCATCTGGCGGCGCAGCGGCGCAACCTTGACCCTAGAAGCGGCAGTCGGGGTTGAACTCGCTCACCTGCACGGTGAGATAAATCAAATCAGCGAGACGGGCGACCTCAGCCGTTTGCGTCTGCCAGAGTTCCCAGCCCTACGCGCCGTGACCGATACCCAAATGCCCATCGTCGTCCATCGCACCTCAGCCGGTGACACGATGGAATATTCACCGCTGCCGTCCGGCTCTGAAAAGGCGCTGTCATGGATGGCCGTCCCGATGGTCAATCAGGGCAATGTGGCCGGGATTATGATGTTGTCATCCAGCCAACCCGGAGCCTATGATTCGCGCAGCGATCAAAACATCGCGTTCGCCTTTGCCTCACAAGTCGCCAACGCCGCCGCCAATGCCGAGTTGTTCATGCAAGCGTTCGAGCGCACCAACGAAATGTCTACGCTCTTAGAAGCGGCGCAAGCCACCGCCGCCTCCCAAGACCTCGATTCGCTACTACACATCATCCCCGGCTTGATGTTCTCAGTCATTGAGATGGATCAGTGCGTCGTGATGCTCTGGAACGACATCGAAAATACAGTTGAAGTCATGCAAGACATCAATCGCCATAACGATACGGATCGGTTACGCAATATCGGCTTGATCTATGACCTCAACAAATTCCGAGCCAAACAACAAGCCCTCCAAAGTGGCGACCCGGTGGTCATCAAGTTGAGTGATGATCCCGACCAATGGGGCGAAGATCATGCCGACATGGTTCGGCGGGGCGAAACACAACGCTTGATTATCCCGTTAACCACCTCCGACGGCTCGCTGGGCTTGGTGCAGATGGAACTCTACATGGAACAGCCACGCCGCCTGAGCGCGCAAAACCTCCGCATGGCGCGGGCGCTAGGCGGTCAAATCGGCGTCGGCATCCAAAACACCCGCCTGACCCACGAGATGTCTAACATGGTGTCCGAATCGTTCGCGCTCAACGACCTGTCACAAACCCTCAGCCGCGCCCTCAGCATTGATGAGATGATGGAGACCATGCGGCAACAACTCCCGCAGGTGTTGACCGCCTCAGAGTTCTATATCGCGCTATACGATCAACCCAGCAAAGTCATCAACTTCCCGGTTGCCATGCGCGCCGGACGCACCCTGACCATCCCAGCGCGCTCGCTGGCGAACGATGAAATCTCATCGGTCATCAGGAACAATCGCATGATTTCGATTGGCGCAGATTACTTCACCCCGGACGAACTGCGCCGCAACCTCGGCATTACGATGGGCGAAGAGGACTATAAAAGTTACCTCGCCATCCCCGTCGCCATCGGCGCTGAGGTCTATGGCGCCATCGCCCTGCGGGATAGCTACCGCACCCGCGCTTTCTCGCTTAACGATCAGCGTGTCGTGCAAACAGTCGCCTCGCAGTTGGCGACGGTCATCCAAAATAACCGCTTGTTCAACCAGATTAGCTCGCTGGCCGAAGACCTCGAAAAACAAGTTGTGGCTCGTACACAAGAACTTGAGGACGAGCGTGACCGCCTTGACACGCTTTATCAAATCACGTCGGAACTGTCACGCACGCTAGACATGGGACAGCTTGAGCGCCGTGCGCTGGTCATGTTGGTCAAGGCCGTGGCTGCGGACGACGCACTGCTGATGCGCTTTGATGCCATGACCGATGAGCTGACGGCTTCGGCGATCTTTAACACGCTCAATAGTGAAAGTTCCGCCCATCCCGGCGAGCAAATTGGGCGCTGGTTGGTCGGGAACGAAACTGAAATCACCATCCCCGACCTGCACAAGTGGCCGCATTACGATCTCAAAGCCCCCGGCGCAAAAGTCTGGCGTAGCGCAATGGCCGCCAGCCTACAAGCCAGTGACGGCGACTCTATCGGCGCGCTGGTCATCCTAAGCCGCAAAATCCGTGCTTTTGATGAGTCGGCATCACGCCTTTTGACCACCGCCGCCAACCAAGTCTCAGCGGCCATCAGCAACGCGCAGCTTTACTCGCTCATCCGCGACCAAGCCCAACGCCTGAGCGTCATGCTCCGCAACGAGCAAGAAGAGGCCGAGAAAAACCAAGCCATCCTCGACTCGATCTCGGACGGCGTGATTTTGTCCGACCATGACGGGCGCGTCATCGTCACCAACCCAGCCGCCCAGCGGATGCTCAAGCTCAACGCCGATGAACTGATTGACCGATCACTGTCACAGTTTAGCGGTTTGTATGGCGGCAGTATCAAAGCATGGATTGATAATGTGCTGACCCACAGCCAAAGCGCGCAAGCCGCCGCCGAGGAAATTAGCCTAGAAGTGCGTCTAACCTTAGAAGACTCGGTACTGGCGGCGCGTATGTCGCCGGTGTCCAATGAAGGGCGCTTCATCGGGATGGTGTCGGTGCTGCGTGATATCACCCGTGAAGTCGAGGTTGACCGTATGAAAGCGCAATTCGTCGCCAACGTCAGCCATGAATTGCGTACCCCGCTCACCCCCATCAAAGGCTTCACCGAGATGATGATGATGGGCGCGCTCGGCCCGATCAACGACCCGCAACGAAACACATTGAGTCTGATTAAGGACAATATCGCCCGTCTGACCGTATTGGTCGATGACATCCTCGATATCAGCCGCATTGACGGCGGCAACGACGCCCTGCGCTTGATTGATTTGGACATCGCACTGGTCATCAATGAGGCGGTGGACAAACAGCGCAACCGCCCGCAGCACAAAGACAAAACCCGCGACATCACCGTCAATTTGGACGACTCGCTCCCGACCATTCAAGCAGACCGCACCAAACTGGGACGGATTTTCGGGAGTCTTGTCGATAATGCGTTCAATTACAGTCAGGACGGTGGTACTATTCATGTAGGTGCGAGATTAGACCGAGATCGGGTGCTTGTCAGCGTCACAGATAGCGGCGTCGGCATCCCCGAAAAATACCGCGAAACCGTCTGGAAAAGATTCCAGCGCATCGAAGAACACGCGCTCAAATTAGAAGTCAGCGGCACGGGCTTGGGGCTGTCGATTGTCAAAGAGATGGTCGAAATGCACAACGGTGATGTCTGGTTTGAAAGCGAAGTTGGCGTCGGCACCACTTTCTACGTCTCACTCCCGCTGGTACAGCCGGGACAAGCGATCACGGTTGGGGATTAACAGGCAACATTATGGCGCATATCTTGATTGCGGAAGACGAGCGCGACATCCGAGAACTCATCATCATCACCCTCTCCCTCATGGGCGGCCATCAGGTCACGCCTACCGCTGATGGAGAGGAGGCTGTCCGCTTGGCGCAAGAGGTCATGCCGGACTTAATTTTACTCGATATGCGGATGCCCAAAATGGACGGGTTACAAGCATGTCGGGCGTTGAAAGCCCTGCCGGAAGTCAAATCGATTCCGGTGGTCATCTTGTCTGGGCGCGGCTTAGATGACGAGGTACAGGCCGGGTTAGATTCCGGCGCGGTATCCTACATCGTCAAACCGTTTGCCCCAGATGAACTCCTCGCGGAAATCAATAATCTACTGGCACGGGTCGGATGAGCGCAATCACTTTAGGCGGCGATTTAGTGCATTACGAGGTACTAGGCCGAGGCCGTACTGTCCTGCTCTTACATGGGTGGGTCGGTTCATGGCGTTACTGGGTTCCCGTTATGCAGCAGCTTCACCTCAAATACCGCGTATTTGCGGTCGATTTGTTTGGTTTTGGCGACAGCGCCAAAAATCCCCGGCGCTACACGCTGGATGAACAGGTACGGATGCTGATTCAGTTTTTACAAAGCATTCAACAGAAAAAAGTCGCCGTGGTCGCTCATGGCCTCGGCGCATGGGTGGCGGCGGAAGTGGCGCGCCGTGCGCCTGATACCGTCGCAAAGATGTTGCTCATCTCACCGCCGTTATTCGACCCCGGTGATCTCGCCACTCGCCCATTTCCGGTGCGGCCTCCCGTGTTGCCCGGTCAAAACGATGCAGACCGTACCATCTACAACACAGATCATCCGCCTACCGAGGATCACCCATTGGCCTCCATGGGGCGCGGTGGGTACACCAATGACACAGCAGATCGACGCACGCCAGAGTTGGATAGTTTTAGTTATTCCGACCCCACCATCCCCAATGCTCGCCTGATCAATCGCGCCAAGTTGGAAGAGGCCGCCCGCGCCCTAGCCGCCATGCGCGCAGCCGACAATACTGCCGTCAAGCCCAATGAGGATAACCCGCTCTATAAGCGGCTTTACGGTCAAGAACCGGCTGGTTTGCTCAACCGTACCATGCGCCGTACCGATGTCCAATACGAGAAGATGGTGCAAGACGTGGCGCGCACCGACGCCCGCGTTTTGATCCAGATGGCGACTTACTACGACGCGGGCAATGCCCTCGACGCGCTACGGCTATCGTCGATGCCAACCATGATCGTCCACGGCACAGAAGACCCGATTATTGACCTGCCCAACGAAACGGTCTGGAACTATTTGACTGCCGAAAAAGAAGAATTGTGCGTGCCTGTACCCTTGAGTTGCGGGCATTTTCCAATGTTTGAATATGACGCCTTCCCGCGTCTATTAAACGGCTTCCTTGATGCCCCAGACATCAGCAATCTGGAAATCAAGGAACGCTGGCGGCGGCGCTCGCGCTAAAAAGCAAGTGATGAGTGGGAAGTGATGACTGATGAGCATGTCAGACACACTTCCCCATCTATTATGCCCAACTATTTAGAAAGAAACGGTAACGCCCTCATGGACGCGCTGATTTTCGCCAACGGTGAAGCTCAAGATGGCCCGGCAGTCCGCCGATCCTTTGAAGAACTCGAAAATACGCTGGTCGTCGCCGCCGACGGCGGTGCGCGTAACGCCGCCGCTTTCGGCTATACGCCCGTCGTTGTGCTGGGCGACCTAGACTCGTTGGATCAATACGAGGCTGAACGTCTCGAAGAGCGTGGCACGACCATCCTGAGCTATAGTGCCGAAAAAGATGAGACTGACCTCGAATTGGCGCTGATGTACGTCGCCAAACAGGGCGTCAAGCGCGTGGTGATCGTCGGCGGTGTCGGCGGACGCCTAGATCAGACCTTTGCCAATGTCAATTTGTTGGCACTGCCCGACCTGATTGAGCGCGATGTTGTCTTGGTGGCGGGCAATCAGACCGTGCGGTTATTGCGCCCCGGCAGAAACATCCTACGCGGAGAAGTTGGCGATACTTTATCGCTGATCCCGATAGGCGGCTCGGCGCTGGGCGTCAGCACAGCTGGCCTGTATTATCCGCTCAAATCCGAACCTTTACGCTTTGGGCAAGCACGCGGCCTCTCGAATGTGCTGACTCACCCCAATGTGCAAATCCAGTTCAACACCGGCCTGCTTTTGGTGATTCACACCATCGGGCGCGCATGACCACGCTGAACACCGCCGCGACGATTGAAAAACGCTCGGCGTCCGGTCATCCGGTCACGCGCTGGCCGGGGCGCGTTGTGAATTATGACACACACCACCTCCTCCTAGAGTGTTTCTTTGACCGTGACTTGCCGGGTGAACACCCCGATGTCCGAGCAGGTGATCGCGTATTAGAGTGGTTTTTCACAGACTGTTGGTACAATATCTTTGAGTTTCACGATGTGAGCGATGACCATCTCAAAGGCTGGTATTGCAACATCACCCGCCCAGCCATCATCAGTGAGTCGTCTGAGGGTTTATTGATCGCTTGGGATGATCTCGCGCTGGACGTGTTCATCACTCCCGACGGGCGTTTTTTGTTGTTGGATGAGGACGAACTCGCCGAGTTAAATTTATCCGCCGACGACGTATCACGCATTTGGGACGCGGTGGATCAACTGCGAAGATTGGTGGACGAACACGCCGCGCCATTTGAGACCCTCCTGTAGGGGCGGCCTATGGGTCGCCCTCCCGTCTGTCCGAAAATAATACTGATAAAGGACTCACACCATGTCCAACATGATTGAAACCCGCGATTTAGTAAAACGCTTTGGCAAATTCACCGCCGTGGACGGCCTGACGCTAAACGTCCCCGCAGGGTCGATTTACGGATTCTTGGGTCCTAACGGCGCGGGCAAAACCACCACCATGCGCGTGCTGACCACCCTCACCCAGCCAACCTCTGGCGAAGCGTTCATCAACGGTTTTTCGGTGGTCAAAGACCCGGTATCCGTCCGCCGCGCCATCGGCTATATGCCGGACGAATTCGGCGTGTATGACGACCTGCGCGTGTGGGAATATTTAGACTTTTTCGCCGCGTGCTATGACATCCCAGAAGGCGAACGTCGCCGCCTGATTAACGACTTGCTGGCGCTGGTAGACCTGACCGGCAAGCGCGAGGAAATGGTCGATAAACTCAGTCGGGGCATGAAGCAGCGCCTTTCGCTCGCTCGCACGCTGGCGCATGACCCCGCCGTCCTGATCCTAGACGAGCCGGCTTCTGGACTCGACCCTCGCGCCCGCATCGAAATCCGTGAATTGATGGTTGAACTCGCCAGCATGGGCAAGACCATCTTCTTCAGCACGCACATCCTCGCCGATGTCGAGACCATCTGCTCACACATCGGCATTGTCGAAGCCGGAAAATTGGTCATGCAAGGCAGCATGGATGAACTCAAAGCCCGACTGATGCCCCACCGCGAAATCGTCGTAACCGTCAAAGATGACGACGCGGCGCAAGCCGTCAAACGCGCCGCCATCGGCGTGATGGGTGTTTTGGGCGCAGAAATCCTATCGGCTAAGGCCGGGCGCTCACGGGTGCGCGTGGATTATCAGGGTGAAGACGAAGGCGTCGCGGCCTTAAATCAAGCCTTGATGCAAGCTGGCGTACAAGTTTTGGGCTTCAATGAAGAAATCCGCGACCTCGAAAGCGTGTTCATGAAAGTCACGCAAGGGATTGTGTCGTAGGCACAGCATTCTTGCCGTCCGTTTTTGGGCGCATTTAGGCCAAACGCATCAAATCTCAAATTTTGATGGACGCCCCGTTGGGTGCTACGCCGGGGATTTCTCGTGCGCCTTTGACGTGCCAGTCAGCGACGCTGGTTAAATCAATCACGAACCGTCGGGGCGAGGACATAAATCCGCCCCGACAGCCCATTTATTCCAACGCCATCATATAGGCC
>Ga0209591_10007839_pt1 | contig 11683 bp, 5 predicted proteins | sample MAT01_FD_187207 | JGI IMG/M metagenome (GOLD analysis project Ga0209591, IMG submission 187207) | Freshwater microbial communities from Lake Fryxell liftoff mats and glacier meltwater in Antarctica - MAT-01 (SPAdes) (version 2) | ecosystem: Environmental > Aquatic > Freshwater > Ice > Liftoff...
TCCTGCGCAGAGCCCCACTTCCCATTCCTGCGCAGAGCCCCACTTCACATTCCTGCGCAAAGCCCCACTTCCCATTCCTGCGCAGAGCCCCACTTCACAACCCCGTGCGTAAGCGCGGGGATTCAAAGTGACATCGCTGTCCCCCACAGGTTCAATCCAGCGGTATCTCACCCTAGGCAAGCTAAGCGCATTGGCAGCGACAATGAGGCTCCACTCGCGAAAGGCGGCAGGGCTCTACACCAGTAATAGCGCGCGCGCATGTCGCCCCGGAGAAGCAAAGCAGGTCTCTCTCAGAACTCGCCATTAGATATTTCTAGTCGCTTGTGCGACCGCCCCAAGGAATCGTAAAGTCATCAGCCTGAAGTGTCCCAGCGCATTTCTCAAATTTGCTCAGCAATTTTAGATGTTTCGCCCTCTCGAATGCCAAAACCGACGCAGCTGCAAACAGTTACATCGAGTTGAATCTCCCCTACAAGCTTTTGGACTCAATCACTTGCCCATCAACACCACCATCCGTGTCAGGCTCTTGATTTTTCAGATTTCCCATTGGGACGGATCCACCCGCACCCAGCAGTTGCTACACCACCGAATTCGCGATCACAGAAAAAATACGACTAAATTCCAAACAGAATCAATAAGATCCAAAAACCCTGGTTCGGTTCCGACAACTCGACTGATATCTTCTCAATCGAAGGGGCGCTCTTGCGCCCCTCTTTCAATTTCAAATTTGGAATCAAGATATCTATGTCGACACAAGCTCAAATCGATGCCAACAGGCAAAACGCAAAGAAGTCCACCGGCCCAAAATCCCCAGATGGCCGCGCCAACTCCGCCGCCAACAGCACCCGCCACGGCCTCCAGGCCAACCCAACCACCATCTTCGAAAACAACCCGCACGAACGAAGCCAATACGATGCCCTCAAGGCCAAACTCCTCAAGCAATGCCTCCCCGAAGGCGAACTCGAACTCCAAACCTTCGAGCGCTACGTCTTCGCCCTCTACCAGGCCGACCGCGCCAGACAGATGGAAATCGACGCCCAGGACCGTTGGCTAAACGAACCCAATAACGAAAAACTCTTCGCCCAAATGGAACGCATCCTCAAACTCGGTGCCGCCCAGGAGCGCCGCGCCGACAAAGCCCTCACCGAACTCAAAAAACTCCAAACAGACCGAATCCTCGCCATGGACATCCACACCGAACTCTATCTTCTAGACAAAAAGATGGACATCCCGGCCACCTTCCCTATGTTTGAAGTCCGGAAATCAGATCTAACCAAAACCAGCGCCGGCATCCTCGCCATCCGCCTCATGGCCCTCCTGCCGGAAGCTCGCGCCATCATGGATAACAGAACAAACCCAATTGAGCGACAAAACCCGATTTCGCAAGAAGAATTGCAAAGTTTTGTACAATCGGTCCTCCCTGCCAGCAGGTGATTAAAATCAACAACTTGGAATAGTCACGCGAGCGAAAGTGTCACGGCTACGGATTGACAAATCGCAATGAAAACAGCTATAAATCTTGTTACGCAGTCTGTTGCTGCATTGCTTCTGAGCCTAGTAGTCTCCCTTTCTTCGCATTAGCCCTGTCGCGCTAATACTGTCCTCGATACAATAAATGAAAGTCTGGGAATCGAAACGGTCTGTAATGAAACTTGGCAAGCTGCTCTGCAATGCAATTCTTCTAGCTGTATGCGCCTCTGCGCAAAGCCCCAATACGCCGGAATTCTTCGAAAACAAAATCAGGCCCATCCTGGTGAACAACTGCTACAGTTGCCACACCAATACGGCCATGAGTGGGCTTCGCCTCGATAGCGCAGAAGCCATGCTCAAAGGTGGCTCCAGACGTGGTGCTGCGGTAGTCTCGGGCGATCCCGACAAGAGCGCACTCATCCTCGCCATCCGCCACGCAGACCCCGACCCCAAATTCCGCATGCCAATGGGCAACAAGCTCAAGGATGCCGAGATCGAATCCCTCACCGCCTGGGTCAAGGCCGGTGCCGTCTGGCCCAAGGCCATCCCTACCGCTGCCAAGGTCAACGGCAAGTTCGTCATCTTCCCCGAACAAAAGAAATTCTGGTCAATGCTGCCGCTCAAGCAGCCTGATTTACCCACAACCAAAGACACCAAGTGGGGCCGCACCAACATCGACCGCTTCGTTCTCGCCAACCTTGAAAAAGAAAACCTGAAGCCCGTGCGCTTCGCCACCCGTACCGACCTCATCCGCCGTGCTTACCTGGACCTCACCGGTCTGCCTCCTTCCTACGACGAGATCCAGGCCTTCCTCAAAGACACCTCTACCGACGCCTACTCGAAGATCATCGATAAGCTCCTCGCCTCGCCCCACTACGGCGAACGTTGGGGACGCGTCTGGCTCGATGTCGCCCGCTACGGCGAAGACGACTATCGCAGCCTCGACCCGATGCGACGTGGCTACAATCCCTATCCAAACGCTTATGTCTATCGCGATTGGGTCATCCAGGCATTCAACGACGACATGCCCTACGACCTCTTCGCGAAATCGCAGATTGCCGGTGACCTTCTCGATCCCAAGCTCCGCCACAAGACTCTCCCCGGCACCGGATTCATCGGCCTCGGCCCCTGGTATTACGACAATGGGTCAACCGAAGTTACTCGCGCCGACGAGCGTCACGACCGCGTCGACGTAGTATCCCGCGGCTTCCTCGGCCTCACTGTCGCCTGCGCCCGTTGCCACGATCACAAGTACGACCCGATCCCGCAAACCGACTACTACGCACTGGCCGGCATCTTCTCAAACGTCACTTATGAAGAATATCCACTAGCCCCCAAGAGCGTCATTGACGACTTTAAGAAGATTGAAGACCAGATAGACCAGAAGCAAAAAATGATGGGCGAGATGCAAGGCAATCTCGGTAAGGCCCTAGCCCAGTCATTGGTCTTTGAAACCTCCAACTATCTGCAGGGTGTCTTTGACGTAACCGGCCCGAAGAAAACCGAAATTGCCAACGTCGTAGAATCCCGCAAGCTCGACTACGAGATCTTCGAACGCTGGATCAAGTACATGGCCAAGCTCCAGAAGAAGTATCCGAACAAGGATGCATGGCAGGCCATGATGAAGAAGCCAGTCCCAGCCGCACCCGAAGCCAAAAAGCTCGCTGACAAATTTCAGGAAGACGTGGTTGCTGTACTCTTGGCCCGCAACGAACTCGATGCCGAAAACAAGGTCATCGCTGACAAAGCGCTTGACGGCACCAAACCCAAGAAGCGCACGAGTAAGCCTTCCAACTTCGTCACCAACGATGACTTCTGCCCAGGCTGCGGCCTGCGCCTGAAGAACCTCACCGACGAGCAGAACAATCTTTACACAGAGATCTTCCAGCGTGAACTAACCGATTCCGAAGATCCGAACGCGATGCTTGAAATGGGTTTCCGAAACATGAAACCTGGCGTGCTCAGCTTCCGCGGATGGAGCCTCGAGAGCCGCGTCGGCTCAGAATCACAAGCCCAGCTTGCCAGAATCCGTAAAGACATCGAAGAAGCCCGCAAGAAGCTTGAACCCCACTATCCTTACCTCCACGGCATCAAGGATAAGCCGCTCGATCAAATCTCGGAATTGCCACTGGCTCTCCGGGGCGATCCGCTCCAGCTTGGCGAAGAAGTCCCGCGTCACTTCCTGAGCGTCCTGTCTCCCGGCGACCCGCAACCGATCAAGACCGGTAGCGGTCGCCTCGAACTCGCCGAAGCCATCGTCAAGCAACCGATCAACTCACGCGTCATCGTCAATCGCATTTGGAAAGGCCACTTCAGTTCAGGCATTGTCGACACCCCCAGCAACTTCGGCATCACCGGCGAACGCCCAACCAACCCGGAACTCCTCGAGTACCTGGCAGCCAAATTCGTCTCAAACGGTCAGTCGGTCAAGAAGCTCCACAAAGAAATCATGCTGAGTTCTGTCTATCAGCTCGCCAGCGAAAACGAAGCCAACAACTTCGCCAAAGATTCCTCCAACCGCTTCTACTGGCGCTACGAGAAAAAGCGCCTCGATGCAGAACAGCTTCGCGATTCAGTTCTCTTCGTTTCAGGCAACCTTGACCCCAGCCTCGGAGGCCCTTCCGCCGACCTCAAGCCAACCTTCCTCCGTCGCACCGTCTACGGCAAGGTCAGCCGCTACAAGATGGATGAGTATCTCCAACTCTTCGACTTCCCCTCGCCTTCGATCAGTACCGAAAAGCGATTCACCACCACCGTTCCGCTCCAGCGCCTCTTCCTCCTCAACAGCGACTTCATGCAGCTCGAAGCCGAAGAACTGGCCAAGCGCATCATGCCCGAAGTAGACAATCGTGCCCGCGTGAGAAAGCTCTTCCAGGTGATTTACGGTCGTGACGCCACTGAAGAGGAAATCAAGCTCGGCATCGATTACATCAAGAGCGAGCCAATGATCTCTTATGAAGAGCGCAAGAAGAAAGAAAAAGAAAAGCCTCCCGAAGAAGGCATGCGTCTCGGACGCGGGTCCGGTGGCCCTAGTGGTCCTGGCAGCCCTCCCCCTGAAGTCTCAAAGGCTATTAGCCCGCCCGCTGAGCTCTCCGCCAAAGTTGAAACGCCTCCTGCTGCAGAAGAAGCCGCTCCGCCTCCTCCAGCTGCCATGGGCGATAACCCATTCGGCATGGGCATGATGGGCGGCATGCGCCGTGGCCCTGGTGCCGAAGACAAGCCAGTGGTTTACGAGCCCTCGATTTGGGGCCGCTACGCCAAAGTCCTGCTCAGCTCGAGCGAGTTCCTGTTCGTCAACTAGAGAGAATCAAAAATGTCATCGCATAAGTCCAACAATCCAACTACTCGACGCGAAGCACTCCGCCGCGTCGGCAACGGCTTCGGCATGATGGCCTTTGCCGGTCTGGTGAACAATTCACTCAGTGCGGCCGGCGCTCTAGCCACTCCCGATGGTAGCGTCGGCTACAAGCTCGATCACCCCCAACGCGTCAAGCGCATCATCTTCCTCTTCATGAATGGTGGGCTCTCCACCATCGATAGCTTCGACCCCAAACCCGCCCTCGACAAGTACGATGGCCAGCCAATGCCGGGTGGCGAAGTAAAGACCGAACGCAAGACCGGCGAGCTTATGCGCTCTCCCTTTACTTTCAAAAAGTACGGCAAGTGCGGCATGGACATCTCTGAGCTTTGGCCCAGTCTCGGCGAAGTCGCCGACGACATTGCCTGGGTCCGTTCTGTCCACACCGAGATCCCTAACCACGAACCAAGCTGCCTCATGATGAACACCGGCGCCAATCAGGCCGGTCGCCCCTCCCTCGGCGCATGGCTCACCTATGGCCTGGGAACTGACAATCAAAATCTCCCAGGCTACGTAGTTCTTTGCCCAGACCTGCCCTCCACTGTCGGTCCTCCACTCTGGTCCAACGGCTTTCTGCCCGCGATCAATCAGGGCACCTTCATCTCCGACAAAATCCAAACGAACCCAAACGCGCCGCCCGAGCCGAAAGAACCCGAAATGCCGGCCAAGGACAAAGACGGCAAAGAGATGAAGAAGGAAGAGAAAAAGGTTGTAGTCGAGAAATCCTTCGATCCTAAAAAGCTCATTTCCTACGTCAATAATCCTAAGTTTGAGCTAACAGAACAGCGACGCGAGATCGACCTCCTCAACAAGATGGAAGGCATTAAGCGCACCCGCGAAGGCTCAGACGCCCAGGTAGAAGCGGTCCTCAAGTCGATGGAAGTCGCCTACCGAATGCAGACCGAAGCTCCCGAAGTCTTCGACATCCGCAAGGAATCGGAAGCCACCCAAAAGCTCTACGGCCAAGGCTCCACCGCACGCGGTTGCCTCACTGCCGTTCGCCTCGCAGAAAAAGGCGTCCGCATGACCCAGGTCTATTACGCCAAGGGCGACCCCTGGGATGCTCACGGCGACATCATGGCCCACAAGGTCAACGCCAAGAATTCCGATCAGGCCTTCGCCGCCGTAATCAAGGATCTCAAAGGCCGCGGCCTCTGGAAAGATACTCTCGTCATCTGCGGTTCAGAATTCGGCCGCACTCCCGTCCGCGAAGTTGGCGGTGGTGGCGGCAACGTCAAACGCGGTCGCGACCACAATCCATTCGGCTTCACCATGTGGTTGGCCGGCGGCGCAGTTAAGGGCGGTTCCATCTATGGGGCCACCGACGACTTCGGCTTCAAAGCGGTAGAAAAACCAGTCCATGTCCATGACATCCACGCAACCGTATTGCATCTCATGGGTATCGACCACACCAAGCTCACTTACCGTTACAGCGGCCGGGACTTCCGTCTCACCGATGTCAGCGGCAATGTTCTCCACGATCTGATCGCCTAGTCGCGATCCACATCCGGTCTATACTACCCCTCCGTCCGGGGCCTTGAACCTGTCGTTCAAAAAACAAAAACAAAATCATTCAGGGGTAGTGTCTAATGTCAAGACTCGTCGTCTCTCTGCTGCTTGCCAGCAGTGCCGCGCTATTTGCGCAATCCAGTTCCCTCCAGGGCACGGTATCGGACCAACAAGGTGCCACCATACCCGACGCCGTAATTTCTATCTCTAACCAGGAAACTGCCGTTTCCCGCCAAGGCGTTTCAAGCTCCACCGGCACCTACAGCTTCCCTCAGCTTCCTCCGGGCAACTATCGTCTGGAGGTCCAGAAGCCAGGCTTCAAATCGAGCGCACAGCAGATCCGCCTCCAGATCAATACCCCAGCCACGCTCGATCTCAAACTCGAAGTCGGCCAAGTCTCTGAGTCGATCAACGTCGTTGCCGAAACGCCTTCAGTCAACACCCAAAACGCCTCGGTTGGCAACCCCTTCACGGAGCTGCAGATCCGCCAGTTGCCGCTTCTTACTCGCAACGTTGTGGATCTTCTGAGCCTGCAACCTGGTGTCACTCCAACTGGCGAAGTTGCCGGTGCCAAACGTGACCAAAACAACGTTACTCTTGACGGCGTAGATGTTAACGATCCTCAGGGTGGTAGCTCGGGCTTTTCTTCTGTCCTCCCCGTGCCGCTCGACTCCGTCCAGGAATTCCGCACAACAGTCGCGGGCGTGGGTGCCGATCAGGGCCGCTCCTCTGGCGGTCAGGTCTCCCTTGTCACCAAGTCCGGTTCCAACTCATTCCACGGCTCACTTTATGAATTTCATCGCAACGTCAAAACTGCCGCCAACAATTGGTTCTCCAACCGCGCTGGCATTGCCCGCGAAAACCTGATCCGCAACCAGTTCGGTGCCTCTCTCGGCGGTCGCATCGTCAAGGACCGCGTTTTCTTCTTCGCCAACTGGGAAGACCGCAAAGACGCCACCGCCGTCGGTGTCAACCGCATCGTCCCCTCAGAAACCTACAAGCAGGGCATCGTTCAGTTCCGTATGAGTAACGGCGCCATCGGCCAGCTCACCCCAGCCCAGATCCGTCAGGTCGATCCTCTCGGTATCGGCATCAACCAGACCATGCTCGACCTCTTCAAGAAGTACCCCGTCGGCAACGACCCCAACTCCAGTGCCGACCGTGGCCTCAACTTCTCCATCTTCCGCTTCAACGCGCCCAAGAAGTTGAACAACCGCACCTATGTGCTTAAGAACGACTTCAACATCGACAAGTCCGGCAAGCATACGCTCAGCCTCCGCGGCACCTTGGCCGACAACTCCGAAGATGACGTACTCGCCCAGTTTCCTGGCCTTCCCTCGCAGGCTCAGCGTGTCGACCAATCTAAGGGTCTCTCTGCCCGCTACACAACCGTCGTTACACCAACCCTCGTCAACACCTTCAACTACGGTTACACCCGCCTCAAGAACGTTGTCACTGGAGCCAACGGTCCATCGCTCGGCTTTTACTTCGCAAATCCGGAAACAAGCTTTCCCCGCGCTCTCAATCGCATCGCTCCCGTCCACAATTTCGTCGACGACGCTACCTGGACCAAGGGCAAGCACACCGTTCAGTTCGGTGTAAACTTCCGTCTCAACACAAACGACCGTGCATCCTTCGCCACCGCTTTCCCCACCTACAGCTTCAGTCGCAACACCCTGGCTGGTCTCGGCGCTGACATCACCGATTCGATCAACTCCTTCATCCGCCCACTCTATGGCGACAACTCGCTCCGTCTCACCGAAATAACTCCAGTCCAAAACGCCATGGGGCCGCTCTTCGGTATCGTCAACAACTACAGCGCCACCTACAACTTCGGTCGCGATGGCAAGGCGATTCCTTTCGGCCAGCCCATCCCTCGTGTCTTCGGTTCCAACGAGTATGAGTTCTATGCTCAGGACACCTTCAAGCTCACCCGCAGCTTGACCATTACAGCCGGTCTCCGCTACGGCATCTATGCCAACCCTTACGAAAAGAATGGCGTTCAGGTGAATCCCACCCAGCCCCTCGACCAGTACTTCGCCAATCGCGCCGGTGGGCAGGCTCTGGGGATTCCCAGCTTCGCTAACCCGCTCGCCTCGCTCACCTATGACCTCTCGGGTCCTGTTAATGGCAAGGGCGGCTATTACGGTCGCGATCTAAACAACTTCGCACCGCGCCTCTCTGTTGCTTGGGCCCCCGAGGGCGACAACATCGTCACCACCATCCTCGGCAAGGGCAGCGTTTTGCGCGCTGGTGCAGGAATCCTTTATGATCGCTATGGCAATCAGATGGCCGTCAACTTCGCCGATTCCGGTTCGCCCGGTCTGGCTACTCAGGTCACCCAACTCGCCAACACCAACTTCACAACCTCTACGCGCTACAACGGCAGCAACCTGCCGGCTCTGCCCGCTGCACCTTCCGGTGGCATGCCTTTCACTCCTCCCACTATCGTTGGCGGCTTCATCAGCTTTACCGGTGTCAACCCCACCCTGGTTGCCCCTTACTCAATTCCGCTTAACCTCTCATACACCCGCCCCCTCCCGAAGAACCTTGTAGTTGAAGTCGGCTATGTCGGTCGCCTCTCACGTAAGGGTCTCCTCCGTCAGGACTATTCACAGCCTTTGACCAACTTCAAAGACCCCAAGTCCGGCCAGACCTGGACTCAGGCCAGCGGTGTCCTTTACGACATGTTCCTCAAGGGCGTAACTCCTGCTCAAGTCCGCGCCAACCCAGGCCTCGTTGGTCAGGTACCCTTCTTTGAAAACATGTTCCCTGCCGCTACAAACCTCGGCTTTACCGGTAGTGCCACTGCGAACTACTTCAACACCGTATACGGTACCTACGCCGGAAGCGATCTCGATGCTTTGAATGACATGGATCGTCTTCGCCGCTCAAACGGCCAGTGCATCTCGGTCACCGGTTGCAACACCTTTTTTGCCAACCAGGCCGCCGGCATGACCGTCTGGACCAACGCTTCTAACGCCAGCTATCACTCCGGCAACGTCGTCGTCCGTCGCCCCGTGGACAAGGGCTGGGGCTTCGACTTCAACTACACTCTGTCGCACGCCTTTGACATCGCCTCCGGCAATGAATCTGCCATCGGCGATGCCACCAGTGGGGCAGGCGGCAGCATCATTCAGGATGCCTTTAACCCCAGAGGTGCCTACGGCGTGGCCAGCTTTGACATCCGTCACAACGCCACGATGAACACAGTTGTTGAACTCCCCTTCGGCAAAGGCAAGAAGTTCCTCAACTCAGCTAACCCCTGGGTCGATCAGGCTATCGGTGGCTGGCAGCTCTCGATGCTCGGCCGTTTCCGCTCGGGCCTTCCGCAAAACATCATCAACGGCGGCATCTTCCCCACCAACTACCTCAACTCCGCCCTCGGCGTTCGTAAGCCAGGTGCTCCGTCTCCGGTCCAAGGCGTTACCTTCAACCAGAACGGTAACCCCTCCGTCTTCCAGAACACCGGCGTCATCAGCTCCTTCCAGGGGCAATACCCCGGCACCACCGGCGAACGTGGCATCGTCCGCGCCGCCGGCTCCACCAACTTCGACATCTCTGTCGGCAAGCGTTTCAAGATGCCCTTTGAAGGCCACACCCTGCAGTTCCGGGCCGAGGCCTTCAACGCCTTCAACAACGTCAACTTCACCACTCTGTCGCTCAACCTCACGCAGCCCGCCAACTTCGGCCAGTTCACCGCCGCAGCCGACGCCCGCGTCATGCAGTTCGCCCTCCGCTACGAGTTCTAGCCAAACTCTACAGAACCTCAAGCCCGCAGCCGATAAGACTCTTAAATGTCTTCATCGGCTGCGGGTAAATTTCAAGATCACTACAAAATCCTCGGGATCGACCCCAAATCGACCCTCGACGTCATCCAACAGGCATACAGCGCCCTTAAAATCGTCTACGCCCCCAATGGCACCGGCCCAAACCACGAAAAATTCGACGAGATCACTCTCGCCGTCGAAGTTCTCTCCGATCCGGTTGGTCGCAAGATGTTCGATTCCGTTCGCGGTGGCGACGACGAGCGCGACATCTCGTTTTCCGGGATGGACTTCTTCAACAGCCTACAGAGCGAGCGCGATCGCCGCATGACTATGCTCTGCGTTCTGTATGACGTCCGCCGTCAAAACCCCCGCGTCCCTCTGCTCACCATGCGGCAGTTCGAGCAAATCGTCGACATGACCGAAGAGCAAATCCTGATGGCCCTCTGGTATGCCAAAACCCTCGGATGGGTCTCGGTAGACGATAAAAGCAAAATGCAAATCTCAGCCGCGGGTATGGACTTCCTCCAGGCCAACGCTCCAGACCCTGCAAGCATCTGGCCCTTCCTCAAAAATCCCTGCGGGCCCCGCCCCGAGGCTCAAGCATCCACTCCTGCCCCAGTAGCCGCCCAGGTTGCTGCTCCACCACCTCCACCTGCGCCAGAACTCCAGGAAATTGAAGCTCTCTCCAATGCAATTCGATCTTTTAGTGCCCCAACTCCCAGCCCTACCCTCGTCACAGAAGAACCCAAGCCCAAGTTGATGTCGCTCATTCGTCGTACTCAAATCGCAATCACTGAAGCTTAAAGATTTTTTGAATCAGCTGCCTGAAAATTTCATAACTACATTAGAACCCCGGTCTATTGCGCCGATTAGGTTCGTTGTAGATCACCAAAAATGAATGAAACCGCTAGGTTTGCTCTTATCCCCGCAAACCTGCCTGTTTATATTTGCCTGGCCCTGGTTTGGCTGGCACTTGCCTTCGCTACCCACTTGGCCCACTCACGTCTGCGAGCTGAGGGCTTTGTCAGGTATTGGTCCCTGGCGTGGTTTTGTGCCTTCCTGCAGCTTGCTCTTTTCTTGCTCATTCCTTCACTCGCTACAGTATTCCCTCAGTCCGCCTTGAAGGTAATGCTCCTCCCCATTCAGACTTTTGGCTTCCTCCAGCCGATTTACATCTTTTTTGCTGCTTACTCCATTCGCCGCTTGCCGTCGGGCAATGTGCATTTGATTGCGATCTGTGGATGTCTGGTTGCTGCAATTCTAAGCCTGCTCTGGATGTCCCGGCTGGTCTTCGCCGGCGAACTTGAGCTCGTTCGCGTTCTGCTCATTTCAAGGCTCTTTTTGCTTGCTGCGGCAAACGTCTGGTTCGCTCTCGCCTACCTCCGCAGGGCAATGCCAAATTCGTCCTCCAGTTTTCGCTACGCCATCCCTCTCCTCTGTGTCTTGCAAACACTCCACCTGTTCATGCTCGGTTTGGGCCAAATGATAAATGGTTCTCTCTACTTCCCGGTCAATTCGCCTGAAGCCGCTATGATCTCTATCGTCATCGGCCTGCTCATGGTCCTCGCCCTCTTCG
>Ga0209591_10007842_pt1 | contig 11681 bp, 9 predicted proteins | sample MAT01_FD_187207 | JGI IMG/M metagenome (GOLD analysis project Ga0209591, IMG submission 187207) | Freshwater microbial communities from Lake Fryxell liftoff mats and glacier meltwater in Antarctica - MAT-01 (SPAdes) (version 2) | ecosystem: Environmental > Aquatic > Freshwater > Ice > Liftoff...
AGGAAGACGAGGTTGGCCATCAGGCGAACGGCGTCGCGTGGTGTCCAGTGTTCGCCGGCCTCTTCGTTATTCTCTTCGTTAAACTTGCGAACTAATTCCTCGAACACTGTGCCCATTGCGTGGTTGTCGATACCATTGGGCGACAGATCGATAGTGGGGTCTAGGAACTTTGAGATCAACGTACCAAGCGAGTCCGAACGCGAAAGCGTTTGGAGTTGATTACGAAACTTGAAATTCTCCAGAATGTCCTGAACGTTCGCTGAAAATCCATTGAGGAAGTCTTCAAAGTCGGCAAGGAGTTGCTGCTGGTTTCCACGTGATGTTAGATCCCGAAGCGTGAACTTTGACGTGTTGTAGAACGCTTGACCAGCGGCTGCGCAGAGTGCGGCACGTTGCTCTGTAATACCAGCACCATCAAGCATGTTCTTTGTTCCGAGTACCTGCGCCTTCGTACTCTCAAGAACTGCATCCATACGGCGAATGACACACATCGGCAGGATCACGTCCGGATATTTGCCGCGCTTGAAAAGGTCGCGCAACACATCGTCGGCGATTCCCCAGATGAAGGAAACAATTTTGTTGTGTGTTGCTTGGTCCATTTGCTGGCAGTAACCCAGTTATTCAATATGCGAATGCAAACCGCCCTCGTCTGACCGTGGGATGTTTCACCATTCTTGGTGAAGAATCAAAACCAACATCGACACAAATCCGTCACAAATGCCGCTACTCGTTTCACCCAACTCTTTATATTCCAAGTACGTACGTCAGCGTGGCGGGATTCGAACCCACGACCTCCACTACCCCAAAGTGGCGCGCTACCGGGCTGCGCTACACGCTGAAGGACACAAAGATACGGGATGACGTTGATATTGCGCGACGGTCTTCTACGAAGTCTGTACAACCGCACTGCGCCTCGTTAGGAACAAGCTGATACTCATGAGCACCGCACTCGCCACAAAGGCCCACCGTAATGGGAACCAGAGCGTGATGAGACTGCAGAGGAGCGGACCCACAAGATTGCCCACCAACGTTGCGCTCGATGCCAATCCCATCATGCCACCCTTGCGAGTACTGGGACTGTGCCGCGTGAGCTCTGCATAGAGCATGGGGATGATGGCACCCACACCAAGCCCTATGAGAATGCGCACCGGATACAACCATCCGTACGATGGCACCACACTCTGCAACAACATCCCCACCACCACGAGTAAGGTGACCCTCTTCATAGTCGGTCCAAAACCAATCACATCTGCTCGCCTTCCCCACCATGGCGCCGTGATGATGCTCATCACTCCAACAAGCGAGACAATAGATCCAGCGATGGTTGCCAATGCCGCCTGCGGTGCACCGAGTTCGCGGATGTAGTAAGGCATGATGGGCGACACAAGCACGATGGCCGTTTGCGAAATGAAGAGCAACACGATGGGACGTGAGAGTTCGGGACGTCGGATCACAAGGCCGATGTTCGTGCGAATAGGCGTGGATCGACGTGATGCACCGCCCCGCTCCTTGCCGCCCTCCCGCTTCTCTTGGTGCACCTGCAGCACAATGATCACAAGCGAGATCACACACATACCACCCACAAAAAAGAACGTGGTGCGCATGCCGAAGGCGTCGGCAATGGCGCCGCCGACGAGTGGCCCTATGATGTTGCCCGCCCAGATAGAAGTTTGTAAGGTGGAGAGGGCATAGCCCGAGTGCTCGATTGGTGTTTGCGCACTGACGAAGGCATTGGTTGATGCAACAAAGCCACTCACAGCGCCTTGAAACATGCGCAGGAACAAGAGCATCCAGATGTTGACGCTAAAGCCCATGAGCGTCATGGCAAGGGCAAGACCGAAGATGCCGCGCACCACCATGCTTTTCTGTCCGTACTTGTCGCCCAATGCTCCCCATAACGGAGTGAGCGATGCGCTCATCACAAACGGCGCCGCCGTAATAATTCCACTCCACATGTGTGCATCCGCATCGCGTACACCAAGCTCATGAATGAAGAGCGGAAGAAATGGAATGCACGAGCTCATGCCGATCATGGCCACGAACTGCGCGAACCAAAGCACGGCAAGATTCCGTCGCCATGGATCGGGAGATTCCGAGCGGAGAGTGCGGAGAAGATCGACGATGCCGGTCACAACAAGGGGCGACGTCGTAAAACAAGCCACGTGATCGTTGGGATGATCACGACGAGCGCAACGTAGAGAACGTTGTCTGCGATCATGTCGGGTCGGTACAATGCAATAGCAGCAATACCCGCGAACATCCCACCCGCATGTGCTTCGTGTCCGATGTTATCGGTGCCGCGCCGCATGCCGAGAATGGAGCCCACCAAAAAGAGGATTCCGTAGATCCATACCGGGATCGGCAGTGGAATCGGAAATATCATGAACGATGCATCCGGGATCATACAAATGAGGGCGCCAATCATGGCGCTCACGCCGCCACTGGCTCCCACAGCGCGCATCCAGGGTTCATGTCTGCGAAGGGCAAGGGTGGCAAGATTACCGAGAACGATACCGCCAAGGTAGAGTGGCACCATGCGTTCGGCACTAACGACGTGCTCTACAAAACTGCCAATGAAGAGCATCGACACCATGTTGAAGAGCAAGTGCATGTAGTCTGCGTGGATGAAGCCCGACGTGAGCATTCGGTACCATTGCTTCTGATGCGTCACACGCTGTGGCATAAAGAGCCACCGTTCCATCAACGCAACATCTCTAAACGCAACGATCGTGATCATCGAAGTGATGATCACGATCGTCCACGTTGCGGGTGCAAATGAGAATGTTGGCATGTGCCTTTACTTGATAGGCGCCATCGTCACCATGGGAACTTCGGGAGTACGACCAAGCTTTCGTTGCAATTCCATGATCTTGCGTGCGATGTCTTCGTTGACTTGTTGTCCGTCCTGTCCTGTTGCCGTGGAATACTTTGCTTGCAGTGCTAGAGCCTCTTTGAGCGCGCCTTCGAAATCGCGTGCGCGTTCCTTCTTGGCCACCGCCAAGAGATCGATACGACCCTTGATGATGAGATCACCACCTTGGGCATCGAACGAACGATAGAACTGTTCGGCCTTTGCCCAGAGTCCACCATACGTTGCCGCCTCGGCCGCGATGATCTCGAGAGGTTGACGGTCAAGTCCCTGCTCCATCGAACGCAACGCAGGATTCTGGATGAGGGCCTCGGCACTCGTCACCACATGCATTGCCATTTCCTCTGTTTCCTTTGTTGCATTCACCGATGCAAAGAAGCGCGTGAGGTTGTACTCAAGCATGAGCGGAAGCGGAAACTGTGTGAGCGAAATGGTCTTATTCATTTCGTTCATCACGTTGATGGCCTTTGCCGTGTCTTGCTTCTCATACAACAAGTAGTTAGCGTACTTGATGTAGATGTTGCGATAGTTCATCAGGTATCCACGATGGACATCGTCGTAGTACACATTCGGATCGTTCAATCCGCGGAACTTCATACCAAAGGTTGGTTGCGTATCGAAGTCTGCACCGTTGCGTGGCTGCATGAGTGCTTTGTCCATCACCTTCTCGTTGATCGTTTCACCAATCGCCGAGCGCTGTGGTGCGGGACATACTCGATAGGCCATTCCTTCGAGGCGGAGATAGTTGTCGAGACCGATGTATTCATCTGCCCACGACGGATCGCCAACCGACGTAGAGAAGTAGACGGGACGTTTAAATCCTGTTTGCCGCAGAATGTCGTAGACGAGCTTGTGCTGAACGCCAAAGAAATACTGAGGTGGTTCGCCTTCGCGGGCTCCAATCTGACGGCCCTTATACGTCCACTTCATCACACCGCTGTTGATGACGGCGGGATCTGTAGTGAACTGACGTAGAATGTCTGGACTCACCTGAATCGATGCGTCTACGGTAGGTCCGAGTGTGTAGGACAGCGCATTCGGACTATCCTCTTCCGACGTGAGCTGCTTATCCGTGAACGACAGTGGGATCTTCAAGGCGCCATACGGAGATCGATTCTTGAGCTGCTCGATGTACCACAACGTTTGTCCCAGCGAGAGATTCACCACGCGTACGTCTCTGCGTACACCGGCAACATCTTGCAGGTACCATACGGGGAACGTGTCGTTGTCGCCATTCGTAAAGATGATGGCATCCTTCTCGACGCTTTGCAGAATGTTGTAGGCATAGTCGAAGGCCAGGTAGTTGCCGGCGCGACTGTGCATCTTCCAACCTTGCGAGCCCATGTTGTAGGGAACGGCAATGAGGGCGGCGGCAAGGACGAGGCCTACACCACCAATGTTCGACTTGAGCTTCGGCAACCATTGGATGATTGCAAAGGCGCCCATGCCGGCCCACATCGCCCACACCATGAAGGACCCGATATAGAAGTAGTCGCGCTCTCGTGGCTGAGGATTCTGTTGATTTTGTGAGACAGCCGCCAATACGCCCGTCATCAAGAACAGCACCAAGTAGATCGATGCCATCTTTTTGTCGGCGTAGAAGTGGAAGAACAATCCAATCAATCCAAGAATCAGCGGCAGGGCATAGAAGTTCACAGGGAACAACGATGCATACCCATTCTTGTGATTGAATGCCGCCACCACAGCTTTCTTCGTCATTGGGCCATAGGCGGGCGCGTCTTGAACATCGCTAGACCTACCCATGAAATTCCACAGGAAGTAGCGCAAGTACATGTGATCGACTTGATATCCCCACATGTACTTCAGTTCAGCCGACGTGTTTATTTTTTTGAAATCGGGAAGACTGATCGACGTGCCATCTGATCTGTCGATGCGCTTGTATCCGGGCGCCGTCCACGTTCCATACTCGCGGTAATGCTTGATGAAACGTTCTTCGGTTTGATAGCGCCGAGGCCACGTTGGGGCATCACCGTATTGTTCACGACCGAGATACGACACGAGCTTGGAAAGATTATCGGGTTTGTTCTCGTTCATCGGCGTGTTCGAATTCGCACGCACAATGATATGTCCGTACGTCGTGTATCCAACAACAATCAACAAGAACGCCGAGCAACACAACGACAGGACGCCGTGACTGGTCTTCCGTCCGTAATACACTCCGTAGACTGCCGCAGCCAAGAGCGCTATGCCAAACAACGTCACCACTGGACTATCGGTGATAGCGTATTCCTTCGCCGCCGTGTCTTTCCAGAAGTTACCGGCCAAGAGTCCCGGCATCTTCATGATGATGAGGGAGTAGATCACCCAGAACGCAACAACACCAATCACTCCGGTAACAACAAGTCCCTTGTGCGAATACTTGTACTTGCGCAGGTAGACGAGCAGCGTGATCGAGAACAACGTCAGGATCGACAGCAAGTGCACGCCAATGGCAAGTCCGATCAAGTAAGCGATCAGCAACAAATACCGTTCATGGCCGGCCTCGTCCGCCTTCTCATTCCATATCATCATGAGCAACACAATGATAGACACAAACAGTTGCGACGCTGCATACACTTCGGATTCAACAGCGTTGAACCAGAACGTGTCGCTAAACGTGAACGTAAGTGCTGCCACAAGACCTGCACCGTAGACGGCCAAGGCATTTGGCAAGGAGGAAAGGTCTTCTCGGTAGAAGTTGCGAATCACTTTCACGGTGATGAAGTAGAGGATCATCACGGTAGCGGCACTGGCAAAAACAGAGAGAAGATTCACACGCCAACCTGGATCGCCGAAGGGCAACAGATTGAAGAGTTTTCCAAGCATCAAGAAGAGTGGTGCACCTGGTGGGTGCGGTACTTGTTGATTCACAGCGGCCGCCGTGAACTCACCACAGTCCCAGAAAGGAACTGTTGGCTGCACTGTCATCAAGTACGTTGCAAGAGAGACAATGAATGCCAGGCCGGCGAAGGCCCAATGAAGGACTTTATTGGTATTCTGCATGGCCCCGAGAGTAGAGTGGATGAACGTGCAAATCTACAACGAACACGAACGAAAAAGGGCGCACTCTCGTGCGCCCTTTGTGGTGTTTTTTCTGACAAGTGGTCTTAGCGTGAGTAGTACTCGATAACGAGTGGTACGTCGCAGATAACCGGTACTTCTTCGCGCGGCGGAACATAGAGGAACTTTGCGGCGAAGTCTGCCTTGCTTACTTCCAAGTAGGGAGGAGCCGCAGATGTACGGATGGCTTCTTGGAAACATTCGAGCTTGCGGCTCTTTTCCTTGATGCTGATCAGTTCGTTCGCTTGTACTTGATAAGCTGGCATCGAAACGCGCTTGCCGTTCACGAGAACGTGACCGTGACGTACATACTGACGTGCAGCGTACATCGAGCGCGCCAGTCCGGCGCGGAAGACGATCGAGTCCAGACGTGTTTCCAGTAACGCTACAAGAATGTCTCCCGTATTACCAACCAGGCGAGCTGCCTTGGCCATGTAATTGGTCATCTGACGCTCATGCACGTTGTACTGAATACGAAGCTTCTGCTTTTCGATCAGCTGCTTTGCGTAGTCGGAGAGTTTAGCGCGCTTCTTCGAAGCACCGTGCTGACCTGGTGGATTCGGCTTGCGGTCCATGACCTTGCGAGCTTTTGGAGTAATGGCAAAACCGAGCTTTCGCGACAGTCTTACCTTTGGGCCATTGTATTTCATTTGTACCTCGCTACCGACATATGCCGGTGCAACATTATGTTTGACATTCCGCCTGAGGGGTACGTCCTACCGACGGGGTTTTTCAATAGAACAGCAAAGATAGGGGTTCGCGGTGAGAACAGCAAAGGTAAAGTCATGTTGGGGAGGGTTTGTCCTTGCCTCCCTGCTCCTTGGAACAGCCCTTCCGTGTACGGGGCAAAAGAAGGAATTACGACAACCAGCCTACTTTTTGAAGGTGATCGAGGAGTCGAAGAAGATGTATCTCGTGTCGGTCTCCAAGGCCGACTCTCTTCCGCCTAAGCCCATGGCAGATGCGTTGTTTCGCTGCTATGCGATTGTCAAGGGAAGCGATGGAACGGAGATGTTGGTGGATATCATGGACGACTCAACGCGCGACGATACGTCGATGGCTTTTCTGCGCGACGGAGAGCGTGCGTTTACCGAAGGCAACATGATCGAGGCTCGGAAAAACTACAAGAGCTACGTAGAGCGCTTGCCGAATGCCTCACGCGTGATGACGTTTTTGGGTCAGAGCTTTTCGAAAACTCCGTACCGAGATTCTTCGCTGTATTGGTACCGGCGCGCCGTGCAGGCGAACCCGCTGGATTACTTGGCGCAATGGTTCTATGCATCGGCTCTTGCAGACGTAGACTCTTCTGAAGCGGCCGTAGAACACATGGTGAAGGCGATGGTGTTGAACAGGACGAATCCGCGCATGTTCGAAGAGCTGAACAACTTTTTTGCAAGTGCAGGATACAAGTATGATGCATGGTCGTTTCAACCTCGGATGGCGCTCAAGCAAATCGATGCGAACACAGTATCGTTAACGGTAGATAGTGCTGAAGGCAGTTTTCTGCCGTACTGCTTGTGTCAGGCCGCGTGGAGTTATGAACCCGAGGTGGCAACATCAGTGGTGGATACGAGCGACCACTATGCAGTGCTGGACCGCCGTGAACGCGAGTGTTTGGCAACGTGTTTTGTCGTAAATCTCGACGAAGAGTTATTGCCTACAACAACGCATCCGGCCATCATCAATGCGGCGCGCGCTGCGAAGGAACGCGACTTCGAATCGTATCTGTACTATGAAGTAATTCTTGCTCACTCGCCCGTTGTTGCCTACTACCTTACAGAGAGTTCTCGTGCCGGTCTTGAGAGCTACATCCGAAAGTATCACCTGAAGAAAATCGCACAACGCTAGGCGTAGCGCGGACGTTCGGCGTAGTCGATGGGATCTTCCACATTGGCTTGTTGGAATCCCCGCAACCGTAAGGCGCACGAATCACAGGTGCCACATGCACGATCGCTGTTGCGATAACAACTCCATGAATGATGGAGTGGGGCGGCAAGGCGCATACTCTCTTCTACGATCTGCTTTTTACTATGGTGGATCACCGGACGGATGATCTTGATATGGGTGTCTGGTCCGGTGCCCTCTTCGATCACTCGTTCAAACGCATCGAAGAACGAATCTCTGCAATCGGGATACCCACTCGAATCTTCTTCTACCGCGCCGATGTAGATCGCGTGGGCCTTGAGCACTTCCGCCCACGACGTTGCAATGGCTAGGATGTTCGCGTTGCGGAAAGGAACGTAGGAAGAAGGAAGTGACGAGTTAAGTGACGAGTGAGAAGTGAGAAGTGAGGAGTCAAGTGACGAGTGAGAAGTGAGAAGTGAGGAGTTAAGTGACGAGTCAAGTGACGAGTGAGGAGTGAGAAGTGAGGAGTCAAGTGACGAGTGAGAAGTGAGAAGTGAGGAGTGAGAAGATACATCGATGGTTGCATCTGTAAGGCTCGAGCCTCCGATGGCGGCAAGGTGTGAGATGTCTACGACGAGTCGTTGCGTGATGTGGAAGTGATCGCAGATCGCATGAAAGCTTGCGAGTTCGCGGTCTTGTGTGCGTTGGCCATAGTTCACATGCAAAGCGGCGACATCGAAGCCCGCGTCGAGTGCATATGCACACGTCAAACAGGAGTCCATGCCGCCGCTTAGGAGAACGACTGCGGTCATTCTTCCATGACCTCTTTTTCTTTGGCAACCAAGATCACATCAATTTCCTTGACGAACTTATCTGTTGCCTTCTGCACATCGTCTTCGCCACGAATGCGTTCGTCTTCGCTGTAGTGCTCTTTCTTCTCGGCTACTTTGAGTTCTTCATTTGCGTCGCGGCGAATGTTGCGAACGACAAGCTTGCCTTCTTCGGCTATCTTCTTGCACTGCTTTACAAGATCTTTGCGACGTTCTTCTGTGAGTGGCGGAACGTTGATGCGTATCACCTGGCCATCGTTCTGCGGCGTAACGCCAAGGTTTGCGGCAAGAATGGCCTTCTCCATGGCACCAAGCACGGAACGATCCCACGGTTGGATCATGATGCTTCGCGCATCGGGTATACTCACACTTCCCACTTGAGATACAGGCGTTTTTTCGCCGTAATACTCAACTTTCACGTTGTCGAGGATTGAGGCGCTTGCGCGACCTGTTCGCACTTTTGCGAGTTGCGACCCAACGTGCTCGACAGCCTTTTTCATGGAGTCTGCTGCAACGTCGACGATGTTCTTTACCGGCATGATGCTTCTCCTTAGTCTGTGACAACAGTTCCAATATTCTCACCCATCATCAGGCGCCTCAAATTGCCACGCTGATTCATGTCGAAGACAAGGATGGGGATGTTGTTCTCTTGTGCCATGGTGATGGCGGTAAGATCCATTACACGTAGGCCTCGGTCGAGCACTTCTTTGTAGGTCATGGAAGAGAAGCGTGTCGCACCGACGACTTTCTCGGGATCCGCATCGTAGATACCATCTACGCGTGTTCCCTTGATCACCACTTCTGCCTCTACTTCGATGGCACGCAACACAGCGGCAGTGTCGGTTGTGAAGTATGGATTACCAGTGCCGGCACCAAACAACACAACGCGATTCTTCTCGAGGTGGCGCATTGCACGACGTCGAATAAACGCCTCTGCCACTTGCTCTATGCGTATAGCCGTCTGGAGTCGCGTGGGGACTCCCAGCGACTCCAGAGCGTTCTGAAATGCGATACAATTGATGACCGTGGCTAGCATGCCCATGTGGTCGCCAGACACCTTATGAATGCCCGCGGCTTCTGCCTGCATTCCGCGGAAGATGTTGCCACCTCCAAAGACCACGCCAATCTGGACTCCCATATCGAACGCTTCTTTGACGTCTTCAGCAAAGGCGCGAAGGGCGGCAGGGTCGATACCATACTGCCGATCTCCCATGAGCGATTCCCCACTGAGCTTCAGCAGGATGCGTCGAAACCGAGCTGCCATGCGGTCTCCTTTGCGTTGGTCTTACTTTTCGCCGAGGAAGTACCGACGGAAGGCAGTTACCTTCACGTCACCACCGGCGAGCGAGCCGATCTCTTTAAGCACATCTGCGATGGTCTTGCTCGGATCCTTCACGAAGGTTTGCTCTACCAAGCATTGTTCTTGATAGAACTTTTCGAGCTTCCCCTTCGCTATACGTTCCGCGATGTCTTCCTTCTTGCCTTCTTGAATGGCTGCCTGCTTGTAGATCTCGATCTCTTTTTCAATCGCCTCTGTGTTCACAGAATCACGATCGACGAACAGTGGCTGCATGGCGGCCACTTGCATTGCTACATCGCGCGTAAGCGGCTTTGCAGATTCAACGCCATTCGTAAAGTCTACCACAACGGCTAGGCGATTACCTGCGTGTACATAGTCTGAGATGAAGCCATTGGTAGAGATCCGCTCGAAGCGACGTAGGCCGATCTTCTCGCTGAACTTTGCAAGAATCTCGTCCTTAAGATTTCCAAGTGTCTTGCCATCTGCAGGCAATGCCCAGATTTCATCTTCGGTTGTGACATTGCTATTCAACACACCGTCGGCAATAGCATGGGCGAAGGCAATGAACTCTTCGTTGCGAGCAACAAAGTCGGTCTCGCAGTTCACTTCGATCAACACAGCTGTCTTGTTATCTGCTGTTGTCTTGGCGATCACAATGCCTTCGTTCGCATCACGGTCTGCACGTTTTGCTACAGTTGCAGCACCACGCTTGCGAAGCGCATCAATCGCGGCATCCATATCACCGGATGCTTCGTCGAGGGCCTTTTTACAATCGGCCATTCCTGCGCCTGTTTTGTCGCGCAGGTCCTTTACCATGAGTGCGGTTACAGCTGCCATTGGATTGAGTTCTGAGTGATGGATGTGTTGTGTGTTAGCGTGATTCGGGCTTGCGGCCGCGCATCTGACGACGCACTTGACCTTGGTCCGTGCCATCTTGTTCCTTGCTGACGGCTTCGCCGGCGGCAACCAACTCTGCGTTCTTCGCGCGAGCGATCTCCTTACCTTCGAGAGCTGCATCGGCGAGAACCTTCGTGATCAGATCGACCGTCTTGATCGAATCATCATTTGCCGGGATCGGGAAGTCCACTTCGGTTGGATCGCTGTTCGTGTCCACAATGCCGATCACAGGAATACCAAGGATCTTTGCTTCCTTAATCGCAAGGTGTTCCTTCTTGATGTCTACAACGAAGATCATTCCTGGAAGACGGGTCATGTCTTCGATACCACCGAAGACCTTGCGCAGACGATCGCGTTCGCGACCAAGCATCAGGCGTTCCTTCTTTGTGAGCTTTTCGAACGTGCCGTCTACTTCCATCTTATCGATGGTGCCCAGGCGCTTGATCGACTTGCGGATTGTCGAGAAGTTCGTGAGCATTCCACCCAACCAACGCTCGCATACATAGTTGCTGTTCGAACGCTTGGATTCTGCTTCGATCACGCCCTTGGCTTGGTTCTTCGTTCCAACAAAGAGAATGCCGCGGCCTTGCGTTGCAACTTCGAGTGCGGCTTCGCGCGCGATGTCGACAAGCAATTGTGTCTTGCGGAGGTCGATGATGTGGATACCATTGCGTTCCATGAAGATGAAGTTTCTCATCTTTGGATTCCAACGGCGAGTAAGGTGTCCGAAGTGCGCTCCGGACTCGAGCAGTGCCTCTACGGTGAGTACTGGCATGGGGGTAACCCTTAATACAATGTGGTTGAAACTTCTGCGACCGTCTACCCGCCGATCACTCACTGCCGAAGCAGAGAGACCAAGATCCTTGGTCGGGTCGCGACC
>Ga0209591_10007843_pt1 | contig 11678 bp, 8 predicted proteins | sample MAT01_FD_187207 | JGI IMG/M metagenome (GOLD analysis project Ga0209591, IMG submission 187207) | Freshwater microbial communities from Lake Fryxell liftoff mats and glacier meltwater in Antarctica - MAT-01 (SPAdes) (version 2) | ecosystem: Environmental > Aquatic > Freshwater > Ice > Liftoff...
CTGCCAGAGGCGGTTGATGGCGACACGGGCGAAGAGGGGATTGTCGTTGGACGTGAGCCAATCGGAGAAGGCTTCGACGCGGCCTTCGCGGAAGTCAGGCTGGCCGCTGTAGAAGGGCCAACCGGGCTCGACAGGGTGATTCTTTTCGGGGCGTTCGGGGTCGCCACTGGTGAGAATGTAGCTTGGTTCGCGTTCGAGACCACGGTCGAGTTCTACTGTCCAGAAAGCAGGCAGGTCTTTGACCATTTCGCGCCTTGTTGGGCCGTTGACCTGGTTTAGCGTTTCACGCAAGGCTTTGTATGTCTTTTTGTCCGCCTCGGTCATGACCTCTTCGATCTTGTCGTTATCGATGCGAAGAACCGGAAAGTAATCGTCGGCAATTTTCTGTTCGGCTTTGGTGCGCAGCTTTTCATTTTTGTTGATAAAGAGTTGTACATCGGGAGGGAGGACGGCGACCCGGTCGTCATAGAGCTTCTTGCGGTAAGGATCCGTCAAGGCTTGGATGGGAGCTTCTGCTTCTTGTCGCTTCTTTGTGAAAGCTTCGATCTGTTGGCCATAAAGAACAAGGTCGGCGGGTGCGGCCAGCGTTTGCTTCTTAATGACCAGTGGATCAAAGAGTGCCTTCATCGCGTAGAAGTCCTTTTGACGGATGGGGTCGTACATGTGGTCGTGGCACTTGGCACAACCAACAGTCATTCCCATAAAGGCGGTAGAGACGGTTTCAACGGCGGCAATTTGAAGTTCACCAAGATCTTTGCTGTCCCGGTTGACGGCACCGCGAGCGAGGAAGCCAAGAGCAAAGATGTCTTCAGGGCGACGTTCTAAAGGAAAGCGGCGTCCCACCGCAGCGAGGCTGGAACGTTCCGTAGTGCGATAACCGGTGAGTTGCGCGCGGACAAATTGGTCGTAAGGGAGATCGGCATTCACTGCGTTGATCACCCAGTCGCGCCAGTAGTGGATACCTGGGGCAGCGTACATGTTCTCTTCGGCGTCAGCGTAGCGGAGTACATCCAGCCAATGGCGGCCATAGCGGACGCCGTGCTGATCGCTGGCGAGAAGACGATCGATCAGTTTTTCGTATGCATCGGGAGAGGTGTCGCCAAGATAGGCTTCCTGCTCTGCCGGGGTGGGCGGGATGCCGATGAGATCGAGATAAACGCGACGGAGAAGCGTTCTGGGGTCTGCGAAGCCTAGGGGTTGGAGGCCCTTGGCTTTGTAATTTGCTTCGATAAAGGAATCAATCGGATTCACAGTTGTCGCAGGCGGAGTGGGCCGGACAAGGGGCTGGAGTGACCAAAGCCGCGTCCGTTTGGTCATTGGAGGCACCACAGGCATTTTGGGGGCGACCGTTGTCTTTTTCAGCGGCAGCTTTGGCTTCACCGGGTCTGCGGCAAAGAGCGTGAAGAGAGTGAGGGCGAGGGCCAAAGATTTTGTGAAGATAGACACCTACTTAAATATTACAGGGGGCGAAGATCGATCACAGCTGCAGAGACCATTTCGAGGATTCGTCTCACGCCATCATCAACGCCGATGGGGCCATCGCTGAATTGGCTGCGAGGAGCAGGCTTCCAGGCGTCGCGTGATCCATCATATGGATAGTCTTGCTTGAGGCCAGTGCGGGCGGGATCGTATTGCGAATCATCCCCAGCCATCTTGTAGATGACCATGTCGAGCGAAGGGATCACGATTACGCCAAAGCCGCCGCCACCTGATTTGAAGTAAGCATCTTTGGGTGCGCCAGCCAGATGGCCATCGGCATTGTTTTCAAACATGAGGCTGAACGGAGCGTGGGTGTTCCATTTGGTGGGTTTCGAACAAAGCTCAATGTAGTCGGCAGAAACGATCTGCTGGTTTTGCCAGCGACCTTTCTTTAGCAGCATGTAAAGGAAGCGCAGGTGATCTGTAGCCCGGACAGCGATGTCGCCGCCTCCAGGAGCATGCGGAAGAACGACATCGCCACGGCGACGCGCCCAGGCCCATTGGCCCCAACCGAGCGGCTTGGCAATTCGAAGATCAATATAGTCCTGCATCTCCATACCGGCGAGTTTCCGCAGGACCATCGAGGCGACATGAGGAGAGGCCGAGGAGTAAGAGTAACCCCCGCCGGGCTTGGTCCAGAGCGGGGTGCGCAGGGCGGCCAGATCCTGATCGAGAGCCTGGGCTGGACGAGGGACCGGATTGAGCTTCACCGTGGGGAAGCCGTTTACGAACCCTGGATTGGACCCCTCCCCATGAAAGCCGGAAGACATGGAGAGCAGTTGGCCGAGGGTGATCTCCGCCTTGGCTGGATCGTCGAGCGGAAAGGCCTCGGGCAAGAAGTTTTCAGTGAAGACTTTTGTGTCGAGCCCCTGGGGAATAGCGGATTTCTTTTCGGCCAACATGGTGCCTGAAGCGATGCTGGTGTAGGCTTTGCCGACAGAGGCTGAGGCGGGGTTGGCATCACGATGACCGCGGCCATAGTAGCGCTCATAGACAAGCCAACCATGCCGCACTACAAGGAGGCCTCCATGCTGGCTTGACCGTGAGGCATATTCAAAGGCCTGGTCGAGCTTCTTCAGATCCATGCCTGCCTTCTTGCGCAGGGCTGCAGCATCTTTGAGAGTGCGCCAGCCACCGGCGTTATCGGGCTTGGGGAAGTAGTCTTCGGCAGCGAGAGAGACGGCACAGATAAGGGAAAGAGCTTGCAGGATTCGCACCTTCAAAGCTTATGTGAATCTCGCTAAGGTGGAGTAATGAATCGACGAGCGATGCTGGCGATGCCATGGGCACTGGACCTGGATGCAGCCGAGAGTGCACCACCGGCCAGAGATACCGACTATGTGATGGTGCATATCGATACCGAGACAACCGGGTTGCAGGCCGGCTATCACGAGCTAATCGATATTGGAGTTGTTTACACGGACAGGATGGGTAAGGAGTTGGGCCGTTGGTATAAGCGCCTGATGCCACTGCACCCTGAGCGCGTGGACCCAGGGGCACAGAAGGTGAATGGCTTCGATGCAGCATTGTGGAAGCGTGAAGGGGCCTGGGCACCAGAAAAGGCTCTCGCCGATTGGATCGCTTATGAAGAGAAGACATTTGGGAAGCGGCCCAGACTTCGAGTTGCATACAACTGCGGCTTTGATAAAAGCTTTCTGGATGCGCTCTACCGGCAGTGTGGACGGGAGTGGAGTGAGCACTATACGTATTTCTGGTTTGATTTGCCTTCAATGGCATGGGCATTGGGCTACCGGCAGATTCGAGGGCCATGGGTGACCGAAGCGCTGGGAGTTCCCGATGAGCCCCATGGCGGAATCGTTCATACTGGCCTGACGGGAGCAGAGGTGAATGTCCGGATCTACAGAAAGTTGATGGAGAAGGTAAAGGCATGATGCGTTCCATTGTTTTGTTGGCACTGGCAGTTTGCTGTTTTGGGCAGAACCGGGAAGGATTTCTGAATGTCCCGGGCGGACCGGTTTGGTATCAGATCCGAGGGACAGGGTCGAGGATTCCGTTGGTGGTTCTCCATGGAGGCCCGGGCGGTACTTCATGTGGATTCTCAGCCCTGGCTCCTTTGGGTGGGGAAAGGCCCATTGTGGTTTACGACCAATTGGGAGGTGGCCGAAGCGGGCGGCCGGCAGATCGCAACCTTTGGACCGTGGAACATTTTGTAGAAGAACTCGATCTCGTTCGCAAGCAGCTTGGACTCGAGAAGATCCATCTGATGGGGCACTCCTGGGGGGGATCACTTGCGACTGCCTATGTTTTGAGCAAGGGCACCAAGGGGATTGAATCGCTCATCTTGTCCAGCGCCCTGTTGAGCACACCGGACTGGATCCGCGATGCGGAAGAGTTGAAAAAGCAGTTGCCGCTTGAGGTGCAGAAGACCCTTCGCCGGCATGAGATGGCGGGAACCACAGATGATCCCGCTTATCGAATAGCAGAGCTTGAATACACACGGCGCTTTGTTCGCCGCAAGCCACGCGGAGGGCCAAATCCTGAATGCGCAGAATCGGTCGGCAACAGATTAATCTACGAGCAGATGTGGGGGCCGTCTGAATTTCATGCGACGGGGAGCCTGAAGAGCTTTGATGTGACGGCGAGGCTGAGTGAATTGCGGTTGCCCGTTTTGTTGGTGGTGGGGCAGTTTGATGAGGCCAGACCCGAGACGGCGGCTCGATATCAGAAGCTCATCCCGGGATCGAAGCTTGAGGTGATTCCGGGTGCGGCACATTCGCAGTTGGGGGACAATCCCGAAGCAACACTGGCGGCACTGCAATCCTTTCTGAACGGAGTCGAAAAGAGACGCCCACGGTAGAAAATTAAATTCTAAAGATTTGTGAAGGGAAAGCCCCCAGCGCTTCGCCATATCAAATGAGTATGAAAATTCTTCGCTTCACCTTCATCGCCACTTGTTTCTGTTTCCTGCTGGGAGCCCAGCAGCCGAGAATTTTGGTAGACCAAGGATATCTGAGCAAAAATCCCAAGGCCGGGGTGAAAGCTCACATCTGGGCGCAACAGAATACTGCCACCAGAGTATTTGCAGGATGGAGCGGCGATACGCAACATCTACTGGACCCGCTTGCTATTTACACAAGCTTGATTGTGCCGAATGCAGATGTGACGCTTAAGGCCAATTACAGAACGGTTCCCGCATGGACTGTAAAAACGGCGACGCTCGGCGGAGTGCCGGTTTCTTACTTCATTCCTCCAGATCCGATCGGCTTGGTTTTTGATTTTCATGGCACCGGAGGCACGGGTGCAGGGCTCTTCACTGGCTCGGAGTTTCTTGCCCTCCACCGGGACCTTGTGGCAGCGGGTTTCGGGGTGGCTTCCTTCGACTGCCTGAACCGCGAGACGGGGCAGTGGAACACAGCAGTTACCGGAGCAACTAACCCCGACATCGTTCGACTAAACGGTGTCATCGCGGCAATGCGAAGCCAGGGGCTCATCTCCGCTTCTCTGCCATTGCTGGCTTTCGGGCATTCCAATGGAGGATTCTTTTCTCACTTTTCGTCGATGGTGATGAATTGGGCAGCCGTATCGATCTCTGCGGTGCAGGGGTCTTCGCCAGCCAGCACTTCCTATAACGGCCCAGTCATTTGGTGGATGCCGAAGAACGACGATCACCCGCAGGTTGGGCTGGCTGGGGGCGTGGCGACTTCGGTAACTCGCTATGAAACCATCGCCAATCGAGGCCTTCATGCAAGGCATACGATTCAGGAAGCGATCCCATTGTATCCCGAGCGATTTACGCGCAGTCTCTATCTGACCATGGCTGATTCACTCGAAATATACGGGATCTTCAAGGCAAAAAGCTGGATTGACGAAAATGATTTTCTGGTGAAGAACCCGAACGAGATTGACTGGCGCCCGGCGCTGCCGGCCCGGTACACGGAGACGATGAAACTGGCAGCGAACTCTCAACTCGAGGGCACTCATATGACTCACGAGTTCGTGAATTTTACATCTCACATTACGATTGATACTTACCTGAGAGCATTGGGCAAGAGCCCGGCGGTGAGGCCGGTATCGGGGGCGAGCTTCACGGGAACGAGTCTCGCACCGAACTCAATCGCGACTATATTCACAGGGGGGATGGCGGCGGGTCTGCAGATTGCGACGAATGGGCCGCAAGCTGGTTTGGGCGGCGCGGCTGCAGTGCTGCGGTCTGGCACAGGAGTTGAAACGGCAGTGCCCTGGTTCTTTGTATCGCCAGGGCAAGGGAGTTTTCTTGTGCCGGGCGGGTTGGCCCCGGCAAACATGACGCTCAAGATATCTTCAGGTGATCGCAAGGTTGCCTTCCCGGTAACGATCACGGCCACTTCGCCCGGAGTCTTTACGGCAAACGGAAATGGCCAGGGAGTACCAGCGGCAGTGATTCTGCGTGTGGCGCCTGACAATGCTCGCAGTTCCGAGTTTCCTTTTGTCGCTGGAGCCGCAGGCTTTGAAGCAGCGGCAATCCGATTCGGCGAGGACAGACTCTTTCTGGATTTTTATGCCACGGGCGTTCGAGGATCAACTAATGTGCAGGTGCTGTTGGGAGGAGAGACGATCACGCCGCTCTATGCCGGAGCCCAGCCTCAGTTTATCGGGCTGGATCAGGTGACGATCGAATTGCCAAGAAGCTTTGCCGGACGTGGCAAGGTGGAGGCAACAGTAGTTTCCGGAGGAGTCAGGTCGAATCCGGTCGAGTTGAATTTCGGGAACTAGTCGAGGCAAATGAAATAAATCGCGACCGAGTAAGCGAATAAGTTGAATAAGCTGAAGTGGGCAGCCAGAGCTATCATGACCGAATCTGACTTTGATACTCGTCTTGGTCAAAGTGGCCGAGGGAAACGGCGATGAGACCGTCTGCTGAAATCGTCCACGCTTCATAGCCGCTGAGGCGAACCGCTTTGCCTGTTTCGCTGTAGGTACCGGTAAGCGTCCAATGATAGATGAGCCCGTACCGATCGGAGATCAGGTCATTCATAAAGACCTGGAGGTCGGGGAAGGCAGTCATAAAGCCCTGGGCAACGGCGGCGATTTCGGTGCGCCCAACTGCTGCAGGCGAATCGTTGACTTTGAGCGAACCATCGAGTGCAAAACATTCTGCTACCCGCGATGGGTCGTTACTGCACCAGGCAGCGGTGTAGCTTTCGGCAAAGGTCTTCATTTTGACGACTAAATTTAAACATACCAAATGCCTCACGCTTTCGATCAGCGCATTGGCACAATCAGGCGAAGGCAAGTTCTTCGAGTGGAAGCTCTTGGGAAGCTTCCGCCAAAGCGGATACCCAAGACTGAAACATGCGCCGGTCATGCCGAACGTGGGATCGAAGCTGATCAAGCGATACAGCAAGAAGCTGGGCAGTGAAGCGCACACCGTAGTAAGTACGCGGCTCCGCCATGGGTTTGAAGCCGAAGAGCCGCTCATAGGTTTTGGCCTGCTCCAGCCTGGGGCAGGCGACCAGCCAGCGGACCGAGTAGAACTCGGCCAGTGCAGCCATATTTCCCAATAAAGAAATGAAGCTATTGGGACGGGCTTGCGGTGCGAAGCAAAGACGGCTGGCCTCGACATACGATTCGCTTGCGATGGACTGGAATGCCGGGCAATCCCCATAGACATGGAGAGCGGGTGACTGGGTCCAGTTTAGATCTGGCCGGACAACGCTCATCCGAACAGTAGCGAGCGCTTCTTCCGTGGAACCGAGCAAGTAGCTGAAGTGATTTGGGGAATCATCAAGGGCATCGGAAAAGCGTTCGTAAGAGTTCGGGTCGATCGAATTATCGCGACGGTAGCAGTCATAGCGGATCCGATATACGTCGTCGCGAGTCTGGCGGCTTCGGGCTTCGGTGCAATAGAAATGGTTTGTGTTCATCATGCGTCTCCTTGCACTATGGAGCGCGTGAGGGTGTGCGAATCCGCCAACTATTTATTAAATTTAAAACCGGAAATCAGCAAGCGAGTGGATTGGGAGGCAAATTCAAGGGCTTCTTTGCGTGAAGTCAGACCGGCCTGCTGGCGGGTAGCGAGTTCGGCAATGCCGTGGATATTGGCCCAAAGCAAACGGGAGGCAGCTTGTGCGTCCACCTTGGGGAAGGAGCAGGCCTTGACGAGGGCTGTGAGGGAAGCGAGAGGTCGATCCAGAAGAGCTGCAGAATCAGGCTGGAGCGAAAGGAGGAGCCGGAATTCATCGGGACGGTCCAAGGCAAAGCGGAGATAGGCCAGTGTTCCAAATTCAAGGCACTCTGAACTGCTATGACCTTTTAGAGAAAAATATGTAATTCGATCAGCGATTCGACCAAAACTGGCAGAAACAAGTTCGACTACAATCTGTTCTTTATTGCGGAAATGGCGATATGGGGCGGTGTGAGAGACACCTGAGAGGCGAGCGACTTCACGCAGCGTAAAGCTTTGTATCCCATTGCTCTTGATCAATCCAAGGGAAGTTTGGAGCAAGGTCTCCCTAAGATTGCCGTGGTGGTAGGGTTTTGCGGCGGGCATGTGAAGTGTTTTCACTTTATCTTAATAAATGCCGCTAATTGTTCAGCGAAGTACAAAATAATCCTTCTATACTGGCTGGGGCAGATTCAGTTGCTGATTCAAGAAGCGCGTGGAGCACCCGATATGAGGTTGCAAGATTGGAAATGAACGCAAAGTGCATTCGATGGTTTGCCGGGCTGCTACTCTGCGCAGCGTTGCCGCTTTGTGGCCAAAGTGGGGAAGGCTGGCGTTATTGGACAATCAGCGACGGAATGCTGGAATCCTTTAGCCGCTACTTGAGCCGCAGCAGGAATGGTGAGATCTGGTCGCGCCACGGGATGGTGGGGAAGCTAAGCGTTCTCGACGGGGAGAAAGTAAGTTTGATCGCCGACCCTGTGATGAGTACACATGCCTGGCAAAACTGGAGATGCCGGGTTTGGCCCGATGGCAATGGAGGGGCCTGGAGCCTTGTCAATCAAAAGATATGGCGCCTTTCCGGGGGCACCTGGAAGGTGGAAGCTGCCGAAAGAGAAGGAAGGGAAAGGCTGGATGTAGCCCCTCTCGAAGACGGAAGATTGTTGGTATTGAGCCCGGATCGAATTGAAACCTACGATCCAGCTTCAAAGCGGTGGGAACTCAGAAGAAAGGCGAGTGAATCCAAGATTGGGAGTTTCCGGGAACTGATCCCTGGTTTTGGTGGGGAAGTCTGGATCGCCGGAGAGGCGGGAGTGGGGAGACTATCGCGTAAGGGTGAGTGGGAAGCGCGAAGTAGCCAGAAATTGGGAATGGACCGGTTGGATCATCTGGAACCAGGCATGGACGGAGAGTTAGTGTTTTCAGGATCAATCGATGGGCGGCGCGGAGTGGTGCAGTGGAACGCAACAGGGCTGAAGCTGGTCGCTCGAGATTTGGCACCAGGCAGTTTCGGCTGGCTCGGGTCAGAGGGGGCAGTGTGGATACTGGATGGGCGTGATCTTTACCGCCTGGCTGGCCAGGAAAAAGAACTGGTGCCAAGACGCGGGCGCTTATCCAGCGAGATCCTCTCAGTGGTTACCGAGCCCGATGGGGGCTTCTGGCTTGGCACTGTGGATGGACTGATTCACCGCAAGCCGAACCTTTGGTCGACGCCAGCGGAAGTGGCGGATTTGAATCTGCCAGTGCATGACATCGTGGAAGACAAGATGGGGCGGCTGTGGTTTGCGGCAACAAATACCCTTGTGCTCCTGGATGGCAAAAACTGGGTGAAGTATCGACTGCCGGCAGGACTTCCGACCCATAACTTAATGACCCGCGCTTTGCTCCCAATGCCTGATGGCAGGATTCTGGTAAAGGTACAACCGGCAGATCGAAGCGATGCGGTGTTGGTCTTTGACCCGTTGAGCGCCAAATTCACGACACTCGAAAGGCCTGAGGATCAGCCAATCCGATTCTTCAAAATCAGGCAGGATGGATCTGCGGTGGTCAATACGGGGCCTGGGTTTCGAATCGAAAGGTTTGATGGCAAAAACTTTCAACTCATAGCTGATTTGACAGCAGTTTGGCATGGTGGAGTACTCAAGGATTTGATGGAAATGGAGGACGGGAAATTCTGGCTGGCAGGAGCGGTTGGAGGAGGAATTCTGGAAGGCGGCAAATTCCGAAAAGTCACGCCGGAAAAGGATTGGAGTAACGATGGATTCTTTGCGTTGTGGATGGAAAAAGATGGAGCTGCATTGGTCGGTGGAAGACGAAGTTTGATGGAGTGGCGGGAGGGCCGATTGAGAGGGATTCGAGTGGGGCTGGACCGTGTTCGAAGTGTGATGAGAGACCGCGCGGGATGTGTGTGGATGGCAACGGCATCGGGGGTTTTCCGGCTGACAAAGGAACAACTGATTCGAAATGGGGATGAAGATGGATTGCCGTCCGGAATGGCTCACAAAGTATTTGAAGACAGCCAAGGCAGAATTTGGGCTGGGACAACTCAGGGGCTCAGCCTCTATGGAAAGAACAGGGACAAGGATCCACCACATACGAGGTTGAGCCTATCGAGAAACTCCAAACAGGCATCGGCTAGCGGGTTCATTCGCATCGCACTGGGGGGCATTGACCGCTGGAAGCAAACAGACGAAAAGCAGCTACTATTTTCCTGGCGGATGGATGGCGGCGAATGGACCGAGTTTGCAGAGTCGGATGAAGCCCAATTTGAAGGATTGGCAGCGGGGCGGCGCAAGTTGGAAGTGAAGAGCATGGATCGCAATGGCAACATCGAGCAGCAAGCTGCGGAGTATTGGTTCGAGGTGCCGCTGCCCTGGTACCGGGAAAACGGTTTTCTGGCGCTGGCTTCAGCAATGGTCCTCGCACTGGGCGCACTATTGCTGATGGCGATTCGTAGTTATCGAACGCGGGGGAAGATGGTTGTCGAGTTGAGGAACGCCCGCGAGGGCGCCGAGGCTGCCAGCAGGCAGAAGAGTATTTTTCTTGCCAACATGAGTCACGAGATACGTACGCCAATGAATGCCATTCTGGGCATGAATCAGTTGGCGCTTGAAACACCCGCAGGCGCCGAACAGCAGGACTATCTGAAGATGGCTTCGCAGTCGGCGGCAGAATTACTGAACCTGTTGAACGACATCCTGGACTTGTCGAAGGTGGAAGCAGGCAAGCTGGATCTGGTGGAGAAGGATTTTGACCTGTCAGCGTGTGTGGCCGCAGTGGTGGCAACGCTGGGACTTAGAGCGAGAGAAAAGGGATTGAAGCTGGAGTGGCAACTGGATGAAGCGATACCGCAATATGTAGTGGGCGACGAACATCGCTTGCGTCAGGTTCTGTTCAATCTGGTTGGTAACGGATTGAAGTTTACAGAGCAAGGTGCAGTCAACATCGAGGTAAGAAAATCAGGTGACGAGTTGCAGTGGGCGATTCGGGATAGTGGCAGCGGGATCCCGGTCGGCCAGCAAATGAAAGTGTTTGCGCCATTCGTTCAGGCAGACGGAACAGCCACACGCAAACATGGAGGTACAGGCCTGGGGCTGGCGATCAGCCTTGAACTGGTAAAAAAGATGGGCGGAAAGATCTGGGTGGAAAGCCCGTGGAAACGGCCAGGGTCCGATGTCATGGTTGAGGGGAGCACCTTTCATTTCACACTCCCTCTCAATGCCGGTCAGGCAGCCGAAAAGCTTATTGAGGAAGTGGCTGCAGCGCAAGAGCCTTTGCGAGTTTTGGTGGCTGAAGACAATGCGGTCAATCAGAAGCTGATTGCCAAACTATTGAGTCGCGATGGCCACTCTGTAACCATAGTTTCCAATGGACTTGAAGCCATTGAGGCACTCGGGCAGTTGGAAGTGGACTTGGTACTGATGGACGTGCAAATGCCAGTAATGGATGGGCTTGAAGCCACCAGACAGATACGGCAGCAGGAAGCTGGCCGAAGCCGTCACCAGCGCATTGTCGCGATTACGGCAAATGCGTTCGACGGCGACCGCGAGAAATGCATGGCAGCGGGGATGGACGACTATCTCACCAAACCGATTCAAAGTTCGGAGTTGAGACGGATTCTCAAATACACTGGAATGCATGTCGACTGAAACACAGATCCAAGGAATCGATTTGCGCGGGCGTAACGCAGTAGTGATTGGCGGGACATCGGGAATCGGAAAGACGCTGGCCCTCGGTATGGCTCGAGCGGGAGCGAATGTAGTACCCACGGGAAGGCGCGAGGCAAACATTGCCGAAGTATGTGCCGAGATTACGG